>Ga0066903_100005807_pt1 | contig 10800 bp, 8 predicted proteins | sample PanSoiMetaGPlot1_FD_67491 | JGI IMG/M metagenome (GOLD analysis project Ga0066903, IMG submission 67491) | Tropical forest soil microbial communities from Panama analyzed to predict greenhouse gas emissions - Panama Soil - Plot 1 (version 2) | ecosystem: Environmental > Terrestrial > Soil >...
TGGCAGACGAGCCCACGACTGCGCTGGACGTGATGGTCCAGGCGCAGATCCTGGAGCTCCTGACCGGGCTCTCGGAGGACTTCGGGCTTGCCGTCGTCCTCGTCACCCACGATCTCCCCGTCGTCGCGCAGACGTGTACCGAGGCGGCCGTGATGTACGCGGGCAAGATCGTCGAGAGCGGCCCGACCGAGGATCTGTACCACACCGCCCACCATCCCTACACGCGACTCCTGTTCAGCGCGACTCCGGACCTCGAGTCGCGTGACGACGTCGTCTCCATACCGGGTGTTCCGCCGCGGCTGGACTCGCCGATCACCGGCTGTCCGTTCCGGCCGCGCTGCGACAGCGCGATCGACATCTGCACGACCGAGACGCCGACGCTCGACTCGGTAGGGGAGCGCCACGACGCGGCGTGCCACCTGAACACCCATGTCCCGGTGAGCGGGTGACGACGAACGGAGCACATGCCACGCCGCTGCTCGAGGTGGAGGACCTCGTCGTTCGCTACCCCATCCGGCGAGGGATCACCGGCGCGGCACGCAGGCAGGAGCAGGAGTTCGTGCACGCGGTGTCCGGCGTGGACTTCACCGTCCGGCGAGGCGAGATGGTGGCGCTCGTCGGTGAGTCGGGTTGCGGCAAGACCACAACCGCGATGGCCGTTCTTCGCCTCGTCCAGCCCGAGTCCGGAACGGTCCGCTTCGACGGCATCGACGTGAATGCGCTGCCTCCCACGGACCTGCGGCGCCTGCGCAAGCGGATGCAGATGATCTACCAGGACCCGTACGAGTCGCTCGACCCGCGGTTCAGCGTGCGCGCGACGGTCGAGGAGCCGCTGGCCGTGCACCGGATCGGCTCGCGCAGCGAGCGGCGGGACGCAGCGGAACGTGCGCTCGAGCAGGCGGGTCTGTCGCCGGCCGCACTGTTCGCATCGCGCTACCCACACGAGCTGTCGGGAGGGCAGCGACAGCGGGTCGCGATCGCGGCGAGCCTTGTGCTCCAGCCCGACCTGCTCGTCGCCGACGAGCCCGTCTCGATGCTCGACGTCTCCGTCCGCGCGGGAATCCTGGGAATCCTCGACGAGCTGCGTGACCAGGGACTCGGCGTGCTCATGATCACGCACGATCTCTCCACCGCCGCCCGCTTCGCGGACCGGATCTGCGTCATGTACCTCGGCCGTATCGTCGAGGAAGGTCCGGCACGCGACGTGATCGACGACCCGCAGCACCCGTATACGAAGGCGCTTCTCTCGGTCGTGCCTCGACGCGACCCACGCCAGCGCTCGACGCCTCAGATCCTCCGCGGCGAGACTCCGAACCCGATCCGGATTCCATCCGGCTGCCGCTTCCATCCACGCTGTCCGGTCGCGCTCGAGAAGTGCCAGCTCATCGACCCGGAGCTACGCGCCGTCGGGGACGGGACGCAGACGCATCGAGCTGCATGCGTCCTCGTCGGCGACTGAGCGGTCGCAGCGCTAGAGCAAGTACCAGTCCAGGAAGCGCTCCAGGCGGCGGTAGAAGTCGAGCTGCGGACCGGCGCGGAGGAATCCGTGGCCCTCGGTCGGGTACGTGACGTACTCGAACGTCTTGCCGAGCCGCTTGAGCTCGGCGACGAGCTCCTCGGACTGCTTGGGATGGACGCGCTCGTCACGCTCGCCGTGTGCGATCAGGAGCGGCGCGGCGAGACGGTCGAGCCGGAGCACGGGCGAGCCCCGCAGGAACGCATCCCGGTTCCGGGACGGATGGCCGAGCATGTTCTCGCCGCAGTAGTAGACCCCGCTGCGATCGCCCTGCGACCAGGTCGTCAGCAGGTCGCAGTCGCCGTACTTGCAGACCGCGCAGCGATACCGTGCGCCCGCGTCCTGGACTGCGGAGCACAGCGCCATATAGGAGCCGTAGCTGGCGCCGAAGATTGCAAGCTTGTCGGCGTCGACCCAGTCGAGCCCGCGGAGAAAGTCGGCGGCGGCAAGGCAGTCGTCGCGGTCGCCCCCGCCCCAGTCGTCGAAGTTCAGTCGCTCGAAGGTCCTGCCGCGCCCGATCGAGCCGCGGAAGTTGAGGGCGAGCCACGCGTAGCCCTTGTCCACGAAGTACTGGGCATGGCCGTCCCAGTCGTCGCCGTAGAGGTCGGTCGGGCCGCCGTGCGGGTAGACGACTGCAGGAGCAGGATTCTCGATCCGCGCCGGCCGGAAGAGCAGGGCCTCGATCTCTAGTCCGTCGCCGGACACGAAGCGCACCTCTTCTGGCGTGACGTACGCCGCCCGTCTGACCGCCTGTGGAGCAGGAGCGACGACGGCGGCCGGCTCGCCCCCCGTGACGACGCGCAGCTCGGGGGGCGTCCTGTGATCCTCGTACGTGGCGACGATCTCGCCGCCGGCCGTCCAGAGCGGCGTTCCCCAGAACCCGCCGCCGGCGACGAGCGTGACGCCGCCGCCGGCGGCGTCGACGGTGACGAGGTCGTGCGTGAAGCGTGCCGACCGGACAGCCGCGAGACGGGATCCGTCGGGGTGCCAGCACGGCTGCGAGAAGTCCGCCTCGTCGTCCGCCAGCACACGCTCCTCGCCCGTCGCGAGGTCGACGGCACGAAGCTCGAACCATTCATTCCGCTGTGCGATGAACACCAGCGACGCACCGTCCGGCGACCAGGCGGGCTCGCCGTCGTGGACCGAAGGCGCTCCGGTGACGGCTCTGGCGTCGCCGGTCAGGACGTCGACGACGCGGATCTCGGTGCGGTTGAGGTCGGCGCGTGGCGAGAAGGCGTAGGCGACTCGGGCCAGATCGGGAGAGACCGCGGCGTAACTCTCGTCGCCGACCAGGTCGAGCCCGTTACCCGAGCGGACGAGAGGCTGCGGCCACGCGCCGTCAACCGCGACGACGGCGAGCCTTGACCGCTCGTCGCGTTCGACTGTGACGACCAGGCGGTCGTCTCCGAACCAGACGGGAGAGCCCGCCTCCACGAGCTTTCTCGGGGGACCGCCGTCGACCGGGACGAGCCAGATCCAGCCCTCGTCGGCATACGCGACACGTGAGCCGTCAGGCGAGATCACGGGTGTCGTGTCTTCCCAGTACGGCGTCGGCTCGCGACCGGTCGTAAGCCTGGAGACCTCGCGACTGTCGAGCTCGAGCAGCCACACGTCCGAGGTGTCGCGGTCCTGGACGAACACGACGACGTCGCCTCGCGCCGACATCGACGGCGTTCGCGGCCGTTCGGTCGCGGCGACCGCATCGAGCCGCCAATGCGGCGGACTGGGATCGCCGCGGCGCGTCGGTGTCGGCACCCCGCCGTACTCCTCCTTGCCGATCCAGACGTTCGGCAGCTCAGGCACGCGTCTCCTCCGCTCCCTCCTCGAGTCCTTCCAGCGCGGCGCGCACGAGCCCGCCGATCGCCGCGAGATCGTAGCCACCCTCCTGCACCACGACAGTCGGCAGACCGAGGCCGCCGAGGAGCCTTCCCGCCTCGCGGAAGCCGTCCGCGGTCACGTCGAGCGGGCTCTCGGGGTCGACCGCCGCCGCGTCGACGCCGAGCGCGACGACGATCGCCGCCGCGTCGAATGCACGCGCCGCGTCGGCCAGCCGCTCCACTCCTGCGAGCCACTCGTCGTCCCCCGTGTGCGGCGCGAGCGGGACGTTCAGGTTCGCGCCCCCCGACTCGTGCGCGGTGCCGAGGAAGTGCGGGAACCAGCCAGCCTCGGGATCGACGTGGACGGAGGCAGTGAGCACGTCTTCCCGGTTGCGGAAGATCGACTGCGCACCGTTGCCGTGGTGCGCATCGACGTCCACGATCGCAACGCGCGCGCGGCCGGCGTTGCACAGGTACTGGGCGGCAACCGCGGCGTTGTTCAGATAGCAGGAGCCGCCGTAGGCGGTTCGTGTCACGTGATGGCCGGGCGGCCGCGTGCACGCGTACGCGAGCGGTGCTCCGGCGAGTAGGAGGTCGCAGGCCGTCAGCGCGCAGTCGACAGCCGCGCACGCCGCCTCCCACGTCCGGCGGCCAATCGGAGTCATCGTGTCGAAGGCGTAGAGACCGGTCCGCGCCGCGGGTGAGGTCGGCACGAGCGGGTCGAGTTCGCCGACGAAACCGGGATGCGGCGTGATGTACGAGACGACCCGGCTCTGGCCGTATGCGTCCGGATAGCCGGCCTCTTCCCAGCGTTGCCAGGCGGTCCTCAGGAAGTCGAGCAGACCAGCGTCGTGGACCTCGCGCAGTGCGTCGTCGCCGTGCGGCTCGGCCGACACCAACCGCGCGCCCTCCTCGACCAGCGCCTCCCGGATCCGCAGCGCGCGCTCGGGCACCTCGTCACCCGGGATCGGCAGCCCGATCCAGACCTCGCCGCCCGGCTCGTGCAACAGGCATGTGTCGCTCCAGACGACGGGAAGGGCGAGCGACATCGCCGTCGAGCCTATCCCGTTAGCATCGCCGCATGGAGGCTCCCGGGTCGCGTGGCCCTCGCCTGCGAGAGCTGGGCCTGCGGCTCGGTGGCTTCGACACCGGAGCCGCCAACGCGATCACCGACGTGCCCGGCGTGGCCGTGGGCCATGTCACGATCTGGCGCGACGAGCCGGAACCCCCGGAGGGACGCGGCAGAGCGAGGACCGGCGTCACGGCGATCGTACCGGGCGGCGGTGCAGCTCTCGCCCGACCGCTTCCCGGAGGCGTGGCCGTCCTGAACGGCGCCGGCGAGCTGACGAGCTCGCTGCAGATCGCCGAGTGGGGAGCGATCGAGACACCGATCTATCTGACGTCCACGATGGCGGTCGGCCGCGTCTACGACGGCGCAGTCGCGGCGGCTTGCGCCGCCGACGCGTCCGTCGGCGTCGATCGCGTCGTGATTCCCGTCGTCGGCGAGTGCGACGACAGCTGGCTCAACGACGCCCGAACAGTCCAGGTAGAGAGCGAGGACGCGGCACACGCAGTTGCCGCAGCCCGACCCGGGCGTGTCGCCGAGGGCTGCGTAGGGGCCGGCACCGGGATGATCTGCCTCGGCTGGAAAGGCGGCGTCGGCACCGCGAGCCGCGTGCTCGGCGAGAGCGGCGCCACGGTCGGCGTACTGGTGCTCGCAAACTTCGGCTCGGCGAGCGCCTTGCGCGTGGCGGGCCTCCCACTCGGAGAGTCGCTCGGACGAGGCGTGGACGAGCCGTTGGCGCCGGCCGGCAGCTGCATCGCGGTCGTGGCAACGGACCTGCCGCTCGGCACGCACGACCTCTCGCGACTGTCGCGCCGCTGCGGCCTCGGCCTTGCGAGAACGGGTTCGGTCGCCCACCACGGCAGCGGCGAGATCTTCGTCGCCGTGTCGACGGCCGCGGAGCCTCGACCACCGGGAGCCGGCGTGCTCAACGAGGCGTTCGAGGCCGTCGTCGACGCGAGCGAGGAGGCTGTCCTGAACGCTCTCTGGGCCGCGGTCGACACGGTCGGGCGCGAGAATCGCCTCCTGCGCGCGCTCCCGCACGAACCGGTGCTCGAGCTGCTGCGAGCTCACGGGCTGTTGCGCGAGTAGATTCCCAGCGATGACGACTGCCGCCGCGAATCGCACCTTGCCGTGGAGCTGGTACAGCGACCCTGCCGTGCTGGGGTTGGAGCAGGAGTCGATCTTCGGGCGCTCCTGGCAGTACGCGGCACATACCGGAGAGGTCGCGGAACCGGGCTCCTACGTGGCCACGAGAGCCGGCAACCTGCCGGTCGTCGTCGTACGCGATCGCGAAGGCGCACTGCGCGCCTTCGTCAACGTCTGCCGCCACCGAGGCTCAATCGTCTGCGAGGGCGCGGGCCGACGCGAGACACTCCAGTGCCCGTACCACGCCTGGACGTACGGGCTCGACGGCGCGCTGCTCGCAGCTCCCCGCTCCGACCGCGAGCCGGGGTTCGACGCAGGCGAGCTCAGGCTGTTACCGGTCCAGGTGGACAGCTGGGGGCCGTTCGTCTTCGTCAACCCGGACCCGGCAGCCGCTTCGCTCGCGGACCACCTCGGCGAGCTGCCGGCGCTGCTGGCCGCCGAGGGTCTCGACCTCGACGGACTCGTCTTCCACACGCGAGCGGAGACCGAGTACGACGCCAACTGGAAGGTCTGCAGCGAGAACTACCTCGAGTGCTACCACTGCTCCGTCGCCCATCCGAGCTTCTCGAAGGCGATCGACGTCGCACCGGACGCCTACTCGCTGGAGACGCGGCCCGGGCTGCTCAGCCAGTTCGGCCCGCCTCGGAACGGCGGCGGCGGCGTCTACGACGCGGCGGGCGAGATCGGCCGTGGACAGTTCCACTTCGTGTTCCCGAACACGGCGATCAACGTCATGCCGGGGCGTCCGAACCTCTCGATCGGCCCGATCGTCCCGCTGACCGCCGACAGGACGTACCGCTACCTCGACTACTTCTTCGCGCCGGACACCGACGCAGCCTGGATCGACGACTACACCGAGCTCGACAACCAGGTCGGCGCCGAGGACCGCATGCTCGTCGAGCGCGTGCACGCCGGGATGCGAGCCGGCGTCGTCGAGCACGGCGCGCTGCTCCCGCTCTCGGAGCGGCTGATCGCCGAGTTCCAGAGCCTTGTTGCGTCGTCGCTGGCGCGACCGAGCTAGCGGCGCACAAAACCCCTGCAGAGCGGCCGTCTCGGTATCACTCCGAAGGGTGGTTAGCCCAACCGAGGGATGTCCGATACCCGGCCCGTGGGCGCTTTCTCGCCTCCTCTTCGGCTGAGCGGACGACTCCTGGAGCTCTGGGCGTCGACGCATACCCCGGCCCGGGACGACATCCTCTCTCCCCCGGCGGGAGAGCTGATCCATCTCCGCCCCGGTACGCCGCCCGAGCTATCTCGAGAGGGCGACGACGAGCGCTACGAGGACTCGCAGCCGCGCCGGGCGGGAGCGCCCGGAGCGATGCAGTGACGTCTCCGGCTGCGCCCGACGCCGATACCGACCGCGGCACGGTCGGGGACATCCTTCTCGCCCGCGGCTACATCACGGAGGAGCAGCTCACCCACGCCGCCGGCGCGCAGCAGCAGACCGGCAAGCCGCTCGGCCAGGTGCTCGTCGAGGCGGGTGCGATCACGCGGCTCGAGCTTGCGAGCGCGCTCGCCGAACAGTGGTCGGACACGGCGACGTGGCTCGGGCCCCCGGCCGCCCCGACCGCCAGGGAGTCGAAGCGCAAGCGAGCGCCGGTCGTCGCACCCCCCACGCCCGAAGCTGAAGACGCCGGATTCACCCAGCAGCTGCAGGAGGCCGTGGTCTCGCTCGCGCGTCGGGTTGCGGCCTTCGAGCCGGAGCTCGCGGATCTCAGGCTCCGTCTCGAGAGCGGTGAGTCCGAGACCGCTCAGAACGTGCTCGACCGAGTGGAGGTCCTGCAAGACGGGCTGACCGTCCTCTCCGGCCGGATCGACGAGCTCACCGAGGGCACCGAGAGCGCCTTCGCGACGATCCAGGAAGGATCAGCCGGATTGGCCGGCGAGATCGAGGCGCTGGGCGCACGGGTCGAGGCGGCGACCGAGACGACGGCGCTCGACGAGCTGCGCGGCCGTATCGACGCGCTCGACGCGCGACCGGCGGGCAACCCCGAGCTCGAGAAGGCGGTCGAGCACGGGACAGGGAGGCTCGACGAGCTCACGAGCAGGCTGGACGAACTCGCGGCGAACATCGAGCAGCGTGTGGAGCAGACCGAGCTCGCCGAGCTGCAGGCGGAGATGGCCGAGCTCGCGGCGCGACCACAGGCCGACCCCGCCCTGGCCGACCGGCTCGAGGAGCTAACCGGCCGGATCGAGGCCCTCGCCGGAACTGATGCGCTCGACGCGGTCCGCTCCGCCGTGGAGGAGATCGCCGACAGGCCAGGAGCTGATCCCGAGCTCGCCGGCAAGATCGACGCGCTGTCGGGGCGACTGGACGAGCTTGCGGCGAGCATCGAGCAACGAGCCGAGAGCGGAGTGGTCGCCCAGCTCAAGGAACGGCTCGACGAGCTCGCAGCACGGCCGCAGGCCGATCCGGCACTGGCCGACCGGCTCGAGGAGCTGACCGGCCGGATCGAGGCCCTCGCCGGAATGGAAGGGCTCGACGCGGTCCGCTCCGCCGTGGAGGAGATCGCCGGCAGGCCAGGAGCTGATCCCGAGCTCGCCCGCAAGATCGACGCACTCTCAACGCGACTCGACGAGCTGGCCGCGGGTGTCGAAGCCCGCGTCGAGCACGCCGCGCTCGCCCAGGTGCAGGAGTCGCTCGACGAGCTTTCCGGCCGTATCGCCTCGCTCGCAGAAGCCGAAGCGCTCGAGGAGCTGCGGACTTCCATCGTCGAGGTCTCGGAGCGGCCGCCGGTTGCGCCCGAGCTGCTCGAGCAGCTCTCGGAACTCGCCGCGCGGATCGAGGCGCTCGCGACCGACTCCGACCCCGGCGAGTCGGTGACCATCGAAGATGTCCGCGCCGAGCTCGCGGAGCTCGCATCGCGAACCACTGCCGACCCGGAGCTCGAGCGACGGATCGACCACGTCGTCAGCCGACTCGACGCGCTGCACGGACGCATCGAGGAAGTCGCGTCCGACCAAGCGACCGTACCGGTGCCCGACCCGGAGCTCATCGGAACCGTCACCTCCGTCGCAGAGCGAGTCGAGGAGCTCGCCGCCGCGGTCGATGCGCTCGGAGATCGCGCAGGGGCGGACGAGCTCGCCGAGCTGCGAGCCCAGCTGGAGGCGGTCGCAGCGCAGCTCGGCACGGTCGACGAGATCGGGGAGCGCCTTGTTCGCGTCGAGGAGGCGGCGGCGGCGCCGGCCGCGGAACCCGTGGACACCGCAGCGCTGCAGTATGAGCTCGAGTCGCGCATCACCGACGCGGCGAGCCGGATCGCCGCGGAGACAGCGGCGGCCCTCGAGCGCTGGGAGTCGGAACGCGGCGCTCTCGAGGCGCGCCTCGATGCGCTCGCGACGGCGTTGGCCGACGCGAAGGCACAGTCGCCGGCACGCGCAGCGGCACCTGCCGCCGGGCCGGAGCCACCCGCGACTCCCAAACCCAAGGCGAAGGCGAAGCCGGTCGTCGAAGAGGCGTCGCCGAACGTCGAGTCCGAGCTGGAGCGCCTGCGCATGGCTGTCGAGCGGATCAATATGCACCTCGGCGAACGCGAGCGCGCCATCAGCGAGCTGATTCGGTCGCGTGGAAACGTCAAGGTCGAGGATCTCGCCGCGAGGATCACCGAGCTCGAGCAAACGAAGGGCAGCGCACCGAAGGCAGCCGCGAAGGGTGCCGCGGCTCTGGCGTCGGGAGACAGCGCGGACATCCACGCCGAGCTCCGCAGCCTCGCGCAGCGGATCGAAGAGTCGGAGAAGATCCGCGACAAGGTCCTCACCCAGCTCGAGCGGATGGCCTCCTCGATCGACTGGCGCTTCCGCCGTCTCGAGTCCGGAGAAGACGCCGCCTGATCCTCCGTCGCGGTGCCCCGAGGAGGCTACGCGACAACTTCGAGATACGAGCGCCCGCGCTCGCTGAGGAGCACAGCGCGGCCGCGGCACTCGACGAACCCGCCGATCACCGCGTCCTCCCAGACGGACAGGCGCGGGCACGACGTCCGCCACACCTCGAGCGCCTCGTCGTACGTGCGCGGGCGAGCCGCGACCCACTCGAGGAGCTGCCGCGTCAGCGCGTCGAGTGCGATCGCGCTCACGGGCGCCGCCACTCGAAGACCGCCAGCAGGCACCCGTTTTCCGTCGACGAGTTGTGGTGCGTCCCGGCCTCGTAGGAGACGAAGTCGCCCGGCCCGAACACGGCCCCGTCCGAGTCGACGAGATCGCCCTCGAGCACGAGAAACTCCTCCAAGAACCGATGATCGTGAGCGATCGTGACCGCGCCCGGCTGCATGCGCATCAGGTAGCAGCCCTGCCCGGTCGCCGCGTCGTAGCTCACCGGCAGCCAGCTGAGCTCCGGCTGCACCGGCCCTTCGAGCGAGTACTCGAGAAAGGGTGTCGTATGCGCGTTCACGACGCGTCGGCCGTCGGCGCTCATGCGCTCTCCATGACCGAAGCATGACCGATCCGGCACGGGCGGCCCAAGGCTCGCCCTACTAGGCTCGCGACATGCCGCTCCCTGCGTTCGCATTGGCGCTCGGCGCAGCGGTGCTCCACGCGTTCTGGAACCTGCTGATCGCCCGCGCGCGCGACGTCGAGGCAGCGACGGCGATCGCGCTCCTCTCCTCTGCGCTGCTGTTCGGACCGGTCGCGGCCGTCGTGTGGCGCGCAGAGCCGAGCGTGTGGCCGTTCATCGCCGTCTCGTCGGCGCTGCAACTTCTCTACTTCGCCCTCCTCGCCACCGCGTACACACGCGCCGAGCTCTCCGTCGTGTACCCGATCGCGCGCGGAACCGCACCGGTGCTCGTTCTCGTCGTCGGGGTCGTTGGGCTCGGAGTCGGCGCCTCCGCCGCCCAGGCGGCGGGTGTCTGCCTGGTCGGCTTCGGCGTCCTCCTCGTGCGTGGCCTGTCGGCCCGCGCCGACCTCACCGGAACCCTGTTCGGTCTGGCGATCGCCGGGACGATCGCCGCCTACACGCTGGTCGACAAGCGCGGAATCGAGCACGCGGGTCCGATCCCCTACCTCGAGCTGGTCATGATCCCTGCCGCGTTCGCCTATGCGGGCGCAGTGCTGGTGCGACGGGGAACAGCGCCGCTGCAAGCGGAGCTTCGCCCCGCAGCAGTCGTCGCGGGAATTGTCTCGTTCGTCGCGTACGTCCTCGTCCTCGCGGCGCTCGCGCGCGCCTCTGCGGCGTCGGTCGCCGCCGTGCGCGAGACGAGCATCCTGATCGCGACCGCGCTCGCGGCGCGCTTCCTCCACGAGCGCGTCAGCCGCGAGCGGCT
>Ga0066903_100005808_pt1 | contig 10799 bp, 5 predicted proteins | sample PanSoiMetaGPlot1_FD_67491 | JGI IMG/M metagenome (GOLD analysis project Ga0066903, IMG submission 67491) | Tropical forest soil microbial communities from Panama analyzed to predict greenhouse gas emissions - Panama Soil - Plot 1 (version 2) | ecosystem: Environmental > Terrestrial > Soil >...
GAAGATCAATATCAATGCGTACCTGCGCTTCAAATCGGCAACGTCACTTTCCACAACTGGAAGAAGACTGACCGCGGCGCGTTAAACTTCGTGCAGGCTCTCACGGAATCCTGCGACACATGGTTTTATCAGGCCGGCATAAAGACTGGCTCGGCGCCGATCATCGACTGGGCGTTGAAGCTGGGCTTCGGCGCGAAATGTGGGATTCCGCTGCGCGGCGAAGTAGAAGGCCGCATCCCAAACGATGAATTCATGAAAGCGACACACGGTCGCAAAATCCTGAATGGTGACATCGCAAATATGTCGATCGGCCAGGGCGACATTCAGGTTACTCCATTGCAGATGGCGCAGGCAATGGGGGTCGTCGCAAACGGCGGAACCTTCTATCAAACACGACTGGTTCAACAGGTGCAGACTTTCGATAACCAAATCGTGACCGCCTACCAGGTGCGCGCCAAACGAACCCTCGATATCTCACCACAGACGCTGGAGCAAGTGCGCACTGGGATGATCGATGTTGTGAATGGCGGAAGCGGCACTGCGCATCAGGCCAGTATCGAAAATGTCGAAGTCGCCGGTAAAACTGGTACCGCACAATGGGGACCAAAACACAAAGAGCGCACCGCTGCGTGGTTCGCCGGTTTTTTGCCTGCTGACCAACCGCGATATGCGTTTGCGGTTGTTTACGAAGGCGATGTCGGCAAGACCGTGCACGGCGGTTCGCATGCCGCGCCAATGATCGCTGAGGTGTTCAAGGATGTGTACAAAGGTCAGATGATCGCCGGCCATTCGCGGCGGCGCGCTGAGGAACAACCCGAAATCCGACGGGCCGAACCGGTCGAGGAACAAGACGAATCAGATTAGAGACACTAATTGACACGAATTGACTGTTTGAATTGTAGGGCGACCGCTTCGGCTGCCCTCCCCGTGCCAGGTGGAGCGCCTGCCCTACAACAGAATTCGGTGCGCGCTACGCCACCGCGGTTTCCTGCGGCAGTCCCATGGTCCCTTTAAACTTCGGTGGTTCTTCTTCGATACCGAAATTGTCGGAGTAGAGTTCCTCGATTTTAGCCATATCATCCGATGTCAACGGCGCGATATCGGGCGCTTTTGCAAATTCGACGAGCTGTTCTTCGTTATAAATGTTCGGCAGCGTCGAAGCGACGCGATCATCGGCGAGCAACCATTGCAACGCTGCTTGTCCAAGCGTGCGCTCGGAATTTTCGAGAAATCGTAATTGCTCGACTTTCTTGACCCCATTCAGCAGCCAGCTCCGCGGTCTGTGGCTCCGGTGATCGGTCGGCGGAAACTTGGTGTCAGCCGTGTACTTGCCCTCGAGCATCCCGGATGAATGCGTCACGCGAACGAGAAACGTCGTATCTTTGCCCGCATCATTCGCGGCATCGTGAAATGCGCGGCCGGGATGTTGCTCAAGCATGTTGTAAATGTGCTGGACACTCGTGACATCGCGCTCGCGAATGCAATTCACACCCTCATACAGCCAGCCAATCGCCGGCCCAAGCGCAATGCCGTAGTACCGAATTTTTCCTTCGCTCTTTAACATATCAAGCGTCTTCCAGAGCGCGTCATCATACACCTGCTCCATCCGGATGTTGTGCAGCTGAAGCAGATCAATTCGGTCCGTCTTCAATCGTTTCAACGCCGCGTCCGTCGCACGTGTGATCGCTTCCGGCGAAAAATCCTGCGGAATTTCGCGCTGACCGCGACCGCGCGCCTCGCCGTGATGCACAAAATCGTAGCCGACCTTGGTCGCAATCACGATTTCATCCCGCTGATTTGGGAATGCTTTCGCGATCAACTCTTCGCTCAATCCATTGCCGTAAGTGTCAGCCGCATCAAACAGCGTGATGCCAAGATCGAAAGCCTTGTGCATGAGCCCAATCGCTTCGCCCTCGGTAAAACTTCCCCACCAACCAGTAGAAATCGTCCACAGACCAAAGCCGACTTCGCTCACTCTCAGATCGGTATTTTTGTAAGTGCGAAAACGCATAGGGCAACATTAAACACGGAGATCACAGAGGTCACGGAGAACTATTGGTTCGGGCCAGAGCTGTTTTTAAAGCCAAGCCAATTGTCCGTGTACCAAAACGAGAGTTCTCAATCGATTGAGTCTGCGGCGTTCAGCGTGCTCGGACCGGCTGGAAGTAGTGCCTCTTGAGGTAATGGGCAACCTTGTTGCCAAGCACCGCTCCTTGCACGTCAGCGGTGCGGAAGTGGATGCCGGCCCACACTCGCGCGTCGATGACCTCCTTCAGCGCGTCTGAAAACCGCTCGTAGCTCCGCGTCGTACAGGATTTGTTGCTGAAGGCACTGAAGCTAATTTTGTCGGTTCCGAAGAAGTTCTGGAGCGTTTGCACAAATGCCCCCGTTGCGCTGCAGTGACCCGATGGGTGATCGGGGAAGGGCGGCGTGAAGAGCAGCGGCGGGTTGCAGATTGGTTTCGATGGATCGAACAGCGGCAGCCAAGCCGGGTCAGGCTGAGTGTCCGGGTTGCCATCAGTGTCGGCCTCGCGAATTGCGGTGATCGGCCGCCAGAACCAATAGTAGTACTTGTCGTTCCAGCAGCCGATTAGCGCGTCAGCCGCAGAAAGATCTTCCATTGCGAACAGACGAGCGCTCTTAACGATGTCCAAGTTCTGGCTAGCGGCCAGCGTGCGAAAGATCCGATTCCAGAGTGCCATCGCCTGGTCTTGCCAAAAGATGGCAGCATCGGTCTCGTCCGGCGTTCGGGTTATGCTCGTTAGTGAGCCGAGCTCCTTGATCTCGTTGAAGTCCTCCGCGTATTCGGAGCTGGTCAGCGGATTCGGCCCATCGGTGCGGAGCATCGCTGCGCTTGGCACAATGAACGGCCGCACGTTCCCGACCCACGGCGAAGGATCGTTCGCGAAGTTGGGCGGTGTTGGCCGCCAGACGCCAGGGGGTCGCGGTGATGAGTACGGCGTCGGCGCCGGCCCGAAGCGTCCGTCGTTCATCCGGTTGGTGAGCATTGCGCTGGCTGTCGCTTCGCCGATTACGATCCCGGCAGCCTTCGATCCCGGCGGGTTATCGGGGAGAGCTGCTATGTACGCATCGTAGATTAGCTGGAGCGTCCCAGCCTGACCCGGGAAAACACCCATGAGCACGCGGAACGCCGCAGTCGCCGCCGCAGCCTCCTTCGAGTCTGTTGGATTTGATGGAGGCTGCACAAGGTACGGCTGATACCCACGGTCGATCGCGTTGACCGCGTCATACACCGCTCCGTGGACCATCGCGAAGTGCAGCACCGATACCGGCGGCGGCTGTCCGGCAGTCACAACGATTGCGTTTGATGCAATCAAGTTCCAATCAGTTACGGCATTAGCACGGGCGACTGCCGGTGCCGCGAGCGCGACCAGAGCCAGGCCGATGAGAAGCGGCACGAGTCGTATTTTTGTGAACTGAGTTAGTTGATGCATTTCTGTTTCTTTCTTTTTGGTTTGTTGATTCTTATCGGCCACAAATTCGCTGCCCGTGCGATCTCGCCGGGTTTCGCAAACTATTGACCGCGGCTGGTGGGATCGACCCCGGCAAAGGTCAAGAAGTCGATCATACGAAAACTTTGCGGCGGGCCATCGTGAGTTGGCAAAGTTGGTAACCAGTTGGGTTGCACGCTCAGGTAAGAATCCGAGTCTAGCTGGAGCAGCCCGATGAATACCTCGGCTACGATTCGCGCGCCTACAGGGCCCAGACGCAATCCGTCTTCTCTTAGCTGAGCTTCCTTCAAAATGTAGTAGAAAAGCGGCGTCGATGTAACAAACGAGGAACGGATAGGCTGTAACTCAGCTAACTCCGCGTTACTAAGTGGTTGGATACCCATCTCATTAGCGATGCGTTGACCGGAAGGGGTTCGCCAAGTCAGACATCTTAGTAAGTTGCGCTGCATCAGCGAGTCCGGCGGCATCCCATTGAATATTGTCCCCAGCGGAAGATGAAAGAGTGGCGTTGACACTATTGTGTCGATTCTCTTGTTCGGACGTACATCGGCACTGTAAGCGCCGCCGAAGTCGAAGAAGGTTTGCCAGCCGACAAAGCGCCTCAGCGCTCTGGCGCCGCCACGCAAGTCCACCGGGTCGGGGCTGCCTTCCCCCGCGGGATCAAAGATCATGCCGAAGAATGGCTGCCCATTGTCACCGTGGAGATTGGCGCGGTAAGAGGGCCGCACCATACTATGCCCAAAGCGGTAGATGATCTGAAACTCTACCGGAATAAAAGCCTCGCCGTGTGACGGCCCGTGTGACGGGTCATAGAAATGGCGACCGTTTGTTAGAACATCATCTATCACTGACTGTGGCACGACGTGTGGCAGGAACTCGTGAAGAATGATCCACTCGTAGTGCCACACGGTGAGACGACGAGCTAGTAGATAAGCGTCATTGTCAGGGATCCCCGGATACTGTGTTCGATTGAGATTCACTGCATGGTTATGGAATAACAGAAAGGCTGCGTGCAGCCCCGCGATCATCATGTTCTCATCGTTCCGTGGGTCACCGATAATGGCCACGTGGTTAATCGGATCCCGCGGCAAATCTTCGAATTGGCCATCGCTTTCGACCAGGAATTTGATTGGATCAGCCGGATTATATAACTCCGGGCTACCGCCTGGTCCGTCACTGTAAACCGAGTCCAGATCAAAGAAGCACGTGCGAGCGTTTTGTGTATGAATAGGCTGAGTCGGGAATCCGAGCCGCGACCTCTGGTCGAAGGTCATATCGTGATCGATGAACTGACCGAAAAAAGTAACGCCGGCGGTGTCTGTTGGATTGTTTCGATTGATGAGGCTGAGGTTGGGATCGGTTATCAGTGCCTCGGGACCCGCTGCCAGGTCGTCATTCGCATCCATAATGCCGCCCGGTCTACCAAGATCCATTAGAGCGTCGCGAACGGCATCCGTAGGCGGTGCGAAAGACGGCCCGTTAAACATCCGGCCAAAATGCCCGGTGAGCGCCGGATCCGGAGACGGCTCGGTGTTAGTGGCCTGGACTTTTGACAAAAACCCAAAGCTGGTGAGGCCAACTGCGACTAAAAGACCGAAGGAAGCGAGCACCATCGTTGGTAGAAGCCATGTGTCACATGAGTTTTGCAGACGAGTATTTGAAGATTTCATGTTTGTTGATTCCTGTCTTTAAGAACAGGATTCCGCAACGCGTGCTGCACCGAATCTGAACTTTATCGGGGGCTTGCTTTTCTTCAGCGATCTTAGTACAAACTAGTGACGTGAAGGCGCTGGTAGGGAATGGGTGTCACCAGAGCGATTTCTTTCCTTCAACCCAATGGAGCGTGATTCTCGCAGCGGGAAGAAGCCTGGCTGAGCCGGAGATAGCGCAAGCTGCCCTTGGGGAGCTTTGCCAAATTTATTGGACACCGCTTTACAGTTTCGTGCGCAGCCGAGGATACACCGTGCATGACGCCCAGGATCTCACACAGAGTTTTTTCGCACACTTGATTGAGCATAGAATTTACGCCCGGGTCGATCGGCAAAAAGGCAGGTTTCGTTGGTTTTTGCTCGCTTCTGCCAAAAACTTCCTCGTAAACGCGTCCAACCGTGAAAGAACGCTGAAGCGCGGCGGTGGACAAAGTTTTCTGCCGCTGGACGAACAGAAGATCGAGGATGCAGAGTCGCTTTTTCAAACTCACAGTGGCGTGAGCCACGGCGATCAGCTCTTCGATCGCGGTTGGGCGGAGGCCTTGATCACTATTGGTATGGAACAACTCTCGGCTGAGTACAAACGTGACTCCAAGGAGACGCTGTTCAATGAATTGAAGGTCTTTCTTACAGGCAGCGCTGAGCCCCCACCAACATACGCTGAGCTGGCACATCGATTGAAAATAGCGGAATCCACGCTACGCAGTCACGTCACTCGCCTTCGAGTCCGTTATCGGGAAGTATTGCGCGCTGAAGTACGGAAAACCGTGGATACCGAGGCAGAGGTCGACGAGGAATTACACGAGTTGCTTCGCGTATTAACCAGAAGTTGATGGAGACATGCCATGGCAATGGCTTCAGTTATCGCCGCCTGCTCAGTATGCGGTGAGCCGTTAAACACAAGAGGCGAGTGCGTAGCCTGCCTTCTTCGCGCTGCTCTCGACAAGTCAGTTGTTGAGAGCATGGTGCTTGGCTCAGTAATTTTTGGCGATTTCGAGATTGCCCGGCGCGACGACGGCTCTCCGTGGGAACTGGGTCGAGGGGCCATGGGCGTGACCTATCTCGCGATGGACAGAGTTCTGCGTCGCAAAGTCGCCCTGAAGGTGATCGAAGTGCCGGCAACCATGCGAGGGTTGCACGAACTGCATCAACGTTTCCTACGCGAAGCGCGTTCCGCAGCTTCCCTGCGGCATCCGAACGTAGCTGCTATCTACCAGTTCGGCGGTTCGCCGAATGGCCGCCATCGGTATTACGCAATGGAGTTGGTCGAAGGCGAAACGCTTGAGACCCGTGTGCGCAGGGATGGTCCGTTGAATGCCAAGCTAGTCCTGGAAATTGCGATCCAGATCACGCGAGCTTTGATGGCCGCCGCGGCGCACGGTCTGATCCACCGCGATCTGAAGCCGGGCAATATCATGCTGGCACGAAGCGATACGGCGGACCTCGAAGCGAAGGTAATTGATTTCGGTCTTGCCAAAACGATTTCTGACGCCGAAAGCGAAATGGACCTGACACATGGCGGATTCGTTGGCACGCCAAATTTCGCCAGCCCGGAACAATTCGAAAGTAGGCCGGTCGATGTGCGTTCCGACATTTACTCGTTAGGCGCAACGCTTTGGTTTGCGTTAACTGGAAAAACTCCATTTCCGGGTCGCAACGTGGAGGAAATTCATCGGGTCCAACAATCAAATCCGCTTCCAATCGAACAACTTAAAGCGGCCCGCGTGCCGTCTCGCCTGAGATTGCTGCTCAGATCGATGCTCGCAATTGAGCCAGCACTGCGGCCTGGGCTACAAAAGCTAGCTTCGCAGCTGCAACGCTGCGTGGCGCAGCTAAACACTGTTCGACGAATCGGAGGCGCTCTTGCGGCCGCTACAATCTTGGTTTTTGGGGTGGCTGCGGTTCTTTTTTTGCGTTCACCGCGCACACAAAATTCTGCCTCAAATCCGGCGACACGGGAGAAAAGCATCGCTGTGCTGCCATTTGAAAACTTGAGCAACGACAGAGAGGACGCCTCCTTTGCGGACGGTGTCCAGGACGACTTGTTAACGAAGCTGGCGAAAATCGCCGATGTCAAAGTCATCAGCCGCACGAGCGTGATGCAGTATCGCGGCAAGCGAGACGCACAGAAGATCGGGGATACGCTGCGTGCCTCCTACGTCCTCGAGGGCAGCGTACGTAAGACAGGAGCCTGGCTCCATATAAACGCCCAGTTGATCGACGCGCACACCGATACGCACGTGTGGGCGGAGCAATACGATCGCGATTTAAAGGACGTGTTCGCGGTCCAAAGCGAAATCGCGCAGAAAGTCGCCGAGCGCCTTCACGCAAGAGTCTCAGCTGCTGAAAAGCTCGACATCCAACGCCGCCCAACGGCCGATCTCAGTGCGTTCGATTTTTATAACCGCGCCAAAAATCTTCTGCTGGCTGCTCATAGCTTTACTGGTACCCGGAAAGCAAATTTGCTGCGAGCCGCCGATCTCTTGAATCAAGCTGTGGCGCATGACCCAACTTTTTTCCAGGCTTATTGCCAACTCGCCTGGACTCATGAGTACCTTTATTTCGATGGCTTCGATCGCACGCCTGAGCGGTTAGCGCTGAATGAGGAGGCTATCCAGGCGGCGTTTCGCCTGCGCCCTGACGCAGGCGAAGCCCATCTGGCGCGTGCCGGACTTCTTTATCACGGATACCGCGATTACAACGGTGCTCTCGCTGAGCTGGAAGTTGCTCGTCAGACCCTGCCAAATGACGCGCGAGTATTCCACCTGATGGCTTCGATCCAGAGGCGTCAAGGGAGTTGGGATGAGTCCACACGAAACTATGAACGCGCAATTAATCTCGACCCGCGCAACGCGGCCTTTCTAAAGGAGACCTCCATCAGTTATGCCCATCTCCGCCGCTATGCCGATGAAGAGGCGATGCTGGAGCGAGCGTTGGCAATTGAGCCGGATAACGCCGGATTGAAAGTCTCGCTTGCGGAGGTGGAATTCAACTCCAAGGCTAACACGCTGCCCTTGCATCAACTCATCGGTGAACTTCGCGCCAAAGACCCAGCGGCAATCTCAAGTGTCGCGGATAGTTGGCTTTTCTGTGCTTTAGCAGAGCGAGACCTTGCCGCCGCTATTAATGCGTCAGCGGCGCTCGGTGAAAACCGAGTTGGCAACGCAGCTGTCAGGTACAGCGCTCATGTTGTACAAGGTATTATTGCTCGAATGGCAAGAGACGATGCCAAGGCACGTACCGCCTTCACTGCTGCGCGCGCCGAAGAGGAGAAACTTGTTAGCGCCCGTCCGGATGATGCTGGCGCTCTATGCGTACTCGGTTTAATCGACGCCGCTCTCGGGAGAAAAGAGGACGCATTACGAGAAGGTTGGCGCGCGGTTAAGCTTCTTCCTGTGGAGAAAGATGCAATCGGCGGGGCGCGCATGATTGTGTGGTTGGCCAGAATCGCTGCGTGGGTTGGGGATAAAGATCTCGCGTGCGAACAGCTTGCCCATGCAAGCCGTCTTCCAAGCGGCGTCCACTATGGCGATTTGAAGCTGCTGCCGTTTTGGGATCCACTGCGTGGCGACCCGCGCTTTGAGCAAATCGTCGACTCGCTCGCGCCGAAAGGAAATCAACTTGTCGCGCGGGTCGCCGCTTCCGGCGGAAACCCGACGACGAGCGCACCAGCGGAGACGAGCATCGCGGTGTTGCCCTTTGAAAACGCGACCAACGATCCGAACGCAGAGTATTTGTCGGAGGGAATTTCTGAGGCGCTAATCAATAGCCTGACCGAGTTGCAGCAACTGAGAGTGACCGCACGCTCGACGGCTTTTCGTTACAAAGGCAAAGATGTTGATCCGCGGCGAGTCGGGCGCGAGCTGCAAGTGGCGACGGTCCTGACCGGGCGAGTGCGGCAGTCCCGGGACGCCCTGAGCATCCAGGTAGATTTGGTGGATGCTGTCACAGGCGCGCAGCTTTGGGGCGAACAGTACCATCGCAGAATCTCAGATGTGATTGCAGTCAAACAGGCAATCGCACAAGAGGTTACAGCGAAGTTGAAGTTGAAATTGACCGGCGACGAGCAACGCCGGCTCGCCAAAGCCGACACTACAAGCACTGAGGCATACCGTTTCTACTTGCGAGGTCGCTATTTTTGGAACAAACGCACTCCAGACGGAATAAAACAAGCTATTGCTGAATTCCAGCAGGCAATCGAGCGCGACCCGTATTTCGCTCTTGGCTATGTCGGATTGGCAGATTGCTACACTGGACTGACGTTTTACAATTTTGCGGCGCCGCACGAAGCCATGCCAAAGGCAAAGGAGTCCGCAATCAAGGCGCTCTCATTGGATAACACAGTGGCCGAAGCGCACGCGTCGCTGGCACATGTTCTCATGAACTACGATTGGGACTGGGCGACGGCGGAGAAAGAGTTCAAGCGCAGCATAGAACTCAAGCCAGATTATGCGACGGCTCATGAATGGTATGCGATTCATTATCTAACGGCTACTAACCGGTTAGAAGAATCTGTCCAGGAAATGAAAAGAGCGCTGGAACTCGAACCGGCGTCGCTCGTAATGAACACATTTATGGGAGCGACCTTCTATTACGCGGGTCGCTACGATGAAGCGATAGACCAATGCCGAAGGACTGTGGAAATGGATCCGAATTTCGCGGTCGCGCACTGGCATCTTGGCCTCGCATATGAGCAAAAGCGGCTTTTTGAGAACGCCATCGAAGAGTTTCGAAAGGCGATCTCTTTGTCACAGGGTAGCCCTCTAATGAAAGCTGCGCTTGGTCACGCTTATGCGAAGGCGCAGAAAACTGACGAGGCAAATAAGATACTCGACGAGTTAAGTGAGCTCTCAAAGCACGAGTATGTTTCGCCCTTGGAAATAGCGGAGATCTATGTAGCGCTGGGTAACAATGAAAAGGCATTTGAATCGCTGGAAAAAGCATACGCGGATCGCTCGTTCCACTTGGTTACTCTGAACGTGTCGCCACACTTCAAAGCTTTGAAATCAAATGGGCGATTTCAAGCTCTCGCGCAACGCATTGGTCTTGCCAGGTGAATTCTGCGAACGCTTCACTCCGCCCCAACTAAATCCAGTGCGGAAAAGGTTCGCGCAGCAACTGCCACAGGCAGACTAATTGAGCATTGGACGTTGAGCGTTGGCCGTTGGACGTTTCTGAGTTCGATGAGCTCCAATAAAGGCAGCGCTTTGTTAATTGTCGCGCACGGCTCAACGGTAAATCCGCACTCGAGCGCACCGACGCTGGCGCATGCGGCGGAGATTCGGCGCCGGAAAATTTTTGCGGATGTGGAGTATGCGTTTTGGAAGGAGGAGCCGAGTTTGCGCGACGCGTTGTTTTTGTTCGACCCTGAATCAATTCGTGAGGTTTACGTGGTGCCGAATTTTATTAGCGAAGGTTATTTCACGCAGACGGTGCTCCCGCGCGAGCTTGAGCTGAATGGACGGATCACGAAGCGATCCAATGGACAGATCTGGAAATATTGCGATCCAGTTGGGAATCATTCGATGATGACAGAGCTGCTGCTCAAGCGCTCACGCGACGTCGCACCCGATGCAGCTCCGGCCGAAACCAGCTTGCTGATCGTTGCTCACGGAAC
>Ga0066903_100005809_pt1 | contig 10799 bp, 10 predicted proteins | sample PanSoiMetaGPlot1_FD_67491 | JGI IMG/M metagenome (GOLD analysis project Ga0066903, IMG submission 67491) | Tropical forest soil microbial communities from Panama analyzed to predict greenhouse gas emissions - Panama Soil - Plot 1 (version 2) | ecosystem: Environmental > Terrestrial > Soil >...
GCGAGTGCGGCCGCGGTCGGCTCGTTGATGATGCGGAGGACGTTGAGGCCGGCGATCTTGCCGGCGTCCTTCGTCGCCTCGCGCTGCGCGTTGTTGAAGTACGCGGGGACGGTGATGACGGCGTCCGTGACGGTCTCGCCGAGGTACGCCTCCGAGTCCTGCTTGAGCTTCTGGAGGATCATCGCGCTGATCTCCGGCGGCGCGTACTCCTTGGCCTCCGCCTTCACGCGCACGTCGTCGTTCGGGCCCTTGACGACCTCGTACGGGACGATGGTCATCTCCTCGGTCACCTCGTCGAACTTGCGTCCCATGAAGCGCTTGATCGAGAAGATCGTGTTCTGTGGGTTCGTCACCTGCTGCCGCCGGGCCGGAGCGCCGACGAGCCGCTGGCCGTCTTTCGTGAACGCAACGACGGACGGCGTCGTGCGGCCGCCCTCGGCGTTAGGGATGACGGTCGGCTCGCCGCCCTCGAGCACGGCCATGCACGAGTTCGTCGTGCCCAGGTCGATGCCGATGGTCTTCGCCATATGGTGTTCTGCCTCCTCTGATGAGAAAATCTAAGCCTGTTTATAGCAGATATTGCGGCATCAACGGTAGGCTCCGATGAGGGCCCCGCCGGCGACGATGAGGGCGGCGCCGATCAGGAGCCTCTTCCCCACGTGCTCCGACTCGCGCAGGAAGAGCGCCGAGAGTGCGACTCCGACGAGTGACTCGACCGCGACGAGCGGCGCGACGACCGTCACCCGGCCGCGGTAGTACGCCTCGAAGAGCGAGACGTACGAGGCCCCGAAGAGCACACCTGCGGGCAGGAAGCGAAGCCAGCGGCGGCCGATACCCTGCCGCGCCCAGACCGCGATCAACACGGTCCCACCGAGCAAGGCCGCCGTTGCGGCCACCGCGGGCGGCACCGCACTCGTCCCCAGCGCGAGATGGCGCACGAGGTTGTCCCGGATCGCGAAGAGGGTCGCGCCGGCGAACGCGTACGCGAGCCCGAGCCGGTTGAGATGCGCCGGGCGCTCGCGCTCTCGGGCGAGCTCGACCCCGCCGGCCACGATCAGGATCGCTCCCGCGATCAGCGGCGCACTGGCCGGCTCGTCGAGGAAGACGAGCGCGATCGTCACCGAGACGAGCGGCGCCGTCCCGAAGACCATCGAGACGCGCGAAGCGCCCGACTCACGGATCGCGGTCGTCACGGCGATCTGCGCCGCGCCGGGCGAGAGCAGGCCCGCAAGCAGGAACGGCCATGCCGACGAGAGATGGAGACCGCGCGAAGGTGTCTCGGCCGTTGCTGCGACGAGCGCGACGACGAGCGCGGCGCCGGCAGTCGCGATCGTTCCCAGCGCGACGTCGGGATCACGGTTGAGCGCCATCCTCAGTGCCACGCTCATCGCTCCGAAGAGCACGGCCGACAGGAGCGCGAGCCCGACGGCGGCTATACGGCCTCCAGCGCGCCCTCGGGCGTCGGCCGCCCGTGCGAGAAGAGCGGGATGAACACGTGCGCCAGAGGGCCGATCGCGAGCGCGTACACAACGGTGCCGACTCCGACGGTGCCGCCCAGGAGCCAACCGGTCACCAGCACAGTCACCTCGAGCCCGGTGCGGACGACACGGATCGAGTGGCCACGCCCGGCGAGCCCGGTCATCAGGCCGTCCCGTGGGCCCGGCCCGAGCCCCGCCCCGATGTACGCGCCCGTCGCAATGCCGTTCAGCAGGACGCCGCAGAGCAGGCAGGCGATGCGCACCGACAGCATGTGTGGCGCGTGTACGTGACCGAGCACGACGTTCATCGTCAGGCCGACGAGGATGACGTTGCTCACGGTGCCGATGCCCGGCCGCTGGCGGAGCGGGATCCAGAGCAGGAGCACGACGACGCCGACGATGATCGCCCACGTTCCGATCGCGAGACCGAACGTCCGGGAGAGACCCTGGTGGAAGACGTCCCACGGATCGAGCCCGAGTCCCGCGAGGACCAGCAGCGAGGAGCTGACGCCGTACAGGACGAGGCCGGCGTACAACTGAACGATACGCAAGCGCATTCTCCGAACGTACACTCGCGCGATGTCCGCGGAGACCACGCCCGCTGCCCGGCTCGCAGAGGACGCGGCCGAGCGGCTACTCCGTTACGTCCGCATCGACACCCGTTCCGACGAGGAGTCGGACACGTACCCGAGCACGGACGGTCAACTCGAATTGCTGCGGCTGCTCCGCGACGAGCTCGAGCAGGTCGGGCTGGCCGACGCGAGGATGGACGAGCACAGCTACGTCACCGGGACCCTGCCGGCGACCGTGGAGCACGAGGTTCCGACCATCGCGTTGTTCGCCCACGTCGACACCGCGCGTGAGGTGAGCGGCGCAGGCGTCTCGCCGCAGCGCGTGCGGTACGAGGGTGGCGAGATCGTGCTCGGCGACTCGGGCCAGTCGATCCAGCCCGACCTGTCCCCGGAGCTCCAGAACCACGTCGGCCACGAGCTGATCACGACCGACGGGACGACCCTGCTCGGAGCCGACGACAAGGCCGGAGTCGCCGAGATCATGGCCGCGGTCGCCTACCTCGTCGCACAACCCGAGATCCCGCACGGGACGGTGAAGGTCGCCTTCAACCCCGACGAGGAGATCGGCCGCGGCGTCGTCCACTTCCCGGTCGAGAGCTTCGGCGCCGTGGCCGCCTACACCGTCGACGGCTCGACCACCGGCGAGCTGCAGACCGAGACGTTCTCGGGCGCGCAGGTGCGCATGCGGATCCACGGCCGCGCGATTCATCCCGGCTGGGCGAAGGATGAGCTCGTCAACGCCGTCAAGGTCGTCGGGGCGATCCTGTCTCGGCTCCCTCAGGACAGCCTCTCGCCGGAGACGACCGAGGGACGCGACGGATACGTCCACCCCGTGCTCGTCGAGGGCGACTCGTCCGAGGTCGAGCTGCGCTTCATCGTGCGCGACTTCGACGACGACCGCCTGGCCGAGCACGTCGCCTTCTTGTCCGGCCTTGCCGCCGATGTCTGCGCCGCCGAGCCGCGCTGCACCGTCGAGGTCGAGCACCGCATCCAGTACCGCAACCCGCGCGCTGCACTCGAGCGGTATCCCGAGATCCTCGCCAATCTGGAGGAGGCGATCCGCCGGGTCGGCCTCGAGCCGAAGCAGACGGCGATCCGAGGCGGCACGGACGGATCGGCGCTCACCCAGATGGGCCTGCCGTCGGCGAACATCTTCACGGGCGGCCACGACGCGCACAGCGAGCGCGAGTGGATCTGCGTCGAGGACATGGGTCTCGCGGCAGCGACGCTCGTCGAGCTCGCCCGCGTGTGGGCCGAGTGACAACACGCATACTGAAGAGATGAAGCCGCTCCACGACCGGCTCGGGCGCCCTCTCGAGACGCTGCGCATCTCGATCACCGACCGCTGCAACTTCCGCTGCGTCTACTGCATGCCGAAAGAGGTCTTCGGCCGCGACTACGCGTTCCTCGAGCGCCGCGAGCTGCTCACGCTCGAGGAGCTGGCACGTGTCACCGGCATCTTCGCGGGTCTCGGCGTCCGCACCGTGCGCATCACCGGCGGAGAGCCTCTCGTCCGCCGCAACGTCGAGCACCTCGTGGAGCTGCTCGCGGCCATCGAAAGACCGGACGGGGGCCGGCTCGAGCTCGCGCTGACGACGAACGGCTCCGCGCTCGCGCAGAAGGCCGAGGCGCTCGCCGCGGCGGGCCTGAGCCGCGTCACTGTCAGCCTCGACTCGCTCGACGACGACGCGTTCCGCGCCATGAACGACGTCGACTTCCCCGTGCAACGGGTGCTGGAGGGGATCGACGCGGCCGTGGCGGCCGGACTTCCCGTGAAGGTGAACGCCGTCGTCAAGCGCGGCGCGAACGACGGCGACGTCCTCGCGCTCGCCGAGCACTTCCGCGGCAGCGGCCACGTCCTCCGCTTCATCGAGTACATGGACGTCGGCTCGACGAACGGCTGGCAGCTCGAGGACGTCGTAAGCGCGGACGAGATCGTGCGACGGATCTCCGAGCGGTGGCCCCTCGAACCCGTGCCGGCCGAGCGGCCGGACGCCACGGCGCGCCGCTGGCGCTACGCCGACGGCGCCGGCGAGATCGGCGTGGTCGCGTCCGTCACGCAGCCCTTCTGCGGCGGCTGCTCCCGCGCCCGCCTCTCGGCCGAGGGGCGGCTCTACACCTGCCTGTTCGCCGCGCGAGGCCACGATCTTCGCGCGCCGTTGCGCCTCGGTGCCTCCGACGAGGAGCTGACCGAGCGCCTGCGTGGGATCTGGACGCGCCGAACCGACCGCTACTCGGAGCTGCGGACTGCGGAGACGGCCTCGTTGCCCAAGGTCGAGATGTCCTACATCGGGGGCTAGTCACCGCCTTGTGGCCTTCCCGTAACCCCAAGGACTAGAGTTTCGGCATGGAGCGGGTGGTCGCTCTGGGGGGCAGGGTGCTTCCGCGCGGTTGGCGCGATTTCGGCCTGCAGCTAGGTATCTGGTTCGGCTTCTACCTGACGTACCTCGTCGTCCGGCACCTGACCGACCGCGACCCGACCAAAGCCGTGGTGAACGGGCTGCGCGTGATCTCGTTCGAGCGGCACCTGACCCATCACCTCTTCGAACTGACGGTCGAGCGGATCGCCGACTCCTCCTCGACGCTCCTGACCGCGACAGCCTGGACGTACTGGAACTCGGAGTTCACCGTGATCGGGCTGGCGCTCCTCTGGGTCTACCTCCGCCGGCACGACGGATTCATTCGCTTCCGCAACACCATCCTGCTCGCGAATGTGGTCGGGCTGATCGGGTTCTGGCTGATGCCGACGGCGCCGCCGTGGATGTTCCCGCACCAGGGATTCGTCGCAGGAGTGAACCACTCGAGCGCCGTGCTGCAGACGTTCGGGAACTCGTATGCGGCGATGCCGAGTCTGCACGCCGCGGACGCGTTGATCGTCGCCTGGTTCCTCGTCGCCACCTCCCGCACGATCTGGGCGAAGGCCTTCTGGGTGCTCTGGCCGCTCTGGGTCTGGTTCTCGGTCGTCGCCACGGCGAATCACTACGTGCTCGACGTGCTCGCCGGAATCGGGGTCGCGGTTGCGGCGCTGCTCGCCACAGCCTGGATGCCACGACTCTTCGGACGGCTCCGCGGGATCGGCCCGGTCATCGCAAACCTGCTATAGTCGGGCATAGCAGGATTGCGATGTTGGAGATGAATTCGACTCCAGTGCTCCGCCGCGTCAAGCATGGCTACACGAGCGGAGCCCGTTCACTCGCCAGCCGCTCGGTCACGAGGCTCGCGCGCACCCGAATTACGCCGAACGTCCTCACGGCGACCGGCGTCTCGCTCTGTGTCGTGGCGGCGATCCTCGTCCCGTTCGAGAACCGAGCCGACACGCTCCTCGTCTACTGGCTCGCAGCCGTCATCTTCGTCGCGGGCTCGCTGCTCGACATCCTCGACGGCGCGCTCGCCCGCGTGGGCGGCAAGTCGACTCCGTTCGGCGCCTTCATCGACTCCACGACCGACCGGGTGGGCGAGGGTGCGATGCTCGCCGCAATCGCGCTCGTCTTCTCGCGTCACGGGGAGGACTGGGCCGTCGTACTCGCCGTTGCGGCCGTGGTCGGCTCGTTCCTCGTCTCGTACACGCGCGCTCGTGCCGAGGCGCTCGGACTGAGGGGCGACGTCGGGCTGGGCTCGCGTGCCGAGCGGGTCGTACTCATCACGGCCGGACTCGTGTTCGCGCCGTGGGGCGGCCTTCCGTGGGCGATTCTCGCGCTCGCAGTGACGGCCTGGCTCACGGTCGTCCAACGCGTCCTGCACGTTCGCAAGCAACTTTCCGGAGGAATCAGTGGCAACGACCAACGGTAGGGCCCGCCTCGACGACGGCAAGGTCCGCGTCGCGATCATCGGCGTGGGGAACTGCGCGAACTCGCTGCTCCAGGGCGTCGAGTACTACAGGGAGGCGCCGGACGACCAGTTCGTGCCCGGCCTCATGCACGTCAACCTCGGCGGCTATCACGTCCGGGACGTGGAGTTCACCGCTGCCTTCGACGTCGTCAAGGGCAAGGTGGGCGAGGATCTCGCCGACGCGATCTGGGCATACCCGAACGACACGATCAAGTTCGCGGAGGTCGCGCAGACCGGCGTCAAGGTCTCGCGCGGCATGACGCACGACGGCCTCGGCAAGTACCTCTCGCAGATCGTCGAGAAGGCCCATGGCAAGACCGACGACGTCGTCGGAATCCTCAAGGAGACGAAGACCGACGTCGTCGTCAGCTACCTCCCGGTCGGCTCCGAGGCCGCCACGAAGTGGTACGCGGAGCAGATTCTCGAGGCAGGTTGCGCGATGGTGAACTGCATGCCCGTCTTCATCGCGCGCGAGGAGTACTGGGGCAAGCGGTTCGAGGAGAAGGGCCTGCCGATCATCGGCGACGACATCAAGTCACAGGTCGGCGCGACGATCACACATCGCGTCCTCACCTCGCTCTTCCGAGAGCGCGGCGTCCACCTCGACAAGACGATGCAGCTGAACGTGGGCGGCAACTCCGACTTCCTTAACATGCTCGAACGCGAGCGGCTGGAGTCGAAGAAGATCTCGAAGACGAACGCGGTCACGTCGATGCTCGACTACGACCTCGGCTCGGGGAACGTCCACGTCGGCCCATCCGACTACGTGCCGTGGCTGACGGACCGCAAGTGGGCCTATATCCGGATGGAGGGCTCCTCGTTCGGCGACGTGCCGCTCAACGTCGAGCTCAAGCTCGAGGTCTGGGACTCGCCCAACTCGGCGGGAATCGTTATCGACGCCGTCCGGCTGGCGAAGCTCGCGCTCAACAACAACATCGCGGGCGCCCTCGTCGGGCCGAGCTCGTACCTCATGAAGTCGCCGCCGCAGCAGATCGTCGACGACGAGGCCTACGAGCTGACCGAGGAGTTCATCAGGCAGAACGCGCGGGTCGTCGCCCCGCATGAGGCTGCAGCCGAGGTCTAACGACCGATGGTCGCGTGGGCGGTGTCGGAGCTGACACCGCTCGAGCAAATCGGCTGTGAGACCCAACGTGAGCGTTCTTGAGCTCCACTCTGCGCGGTCCCTGCCGCCAAGCGAGCGCGCTGCGTTGTTCAACGCCGCGTACGAGGGCTACCTGGTCCCGTTCCACATCGACGAGCAACAGCTCGCGTCGATGGACACCAAGTTCGACCTCGACCTCGACGCGTCGCAGATCGCCTTCCGCGACGGCGAGCCGGTCGGCCTCGGGAATCTCGGCGTCCGCGGCGAGGACGCCTGGATCGGCGGGGTCGGCGTCGTGGCGAGCGCGCGCCGCTCGGGCGTCGGCGAGGCGCTCATGCGCACGCTGCACGAGCACGCGCGGGAACGCGGAGTGCGGCGCGTCTGGCTCGAGGTGATCGTCGAGAACACCGGCGCGTTCGCGCTGTACGAAGAGCTCGGCTACGAGCTCGTGCAGGACGTCGAGGTCTGGACGTTGCCGCCCGCCGAGGGCGACCACACCGGCCGGGAAGTCCCGATAGCCGAGGCGAGAGCGCGGCTTCCCGAGCGCCACGAACCCTGGCAGCGCGCCGACGGCACTCTCGCCCACTACGACGACGTGCGCGGCCTCGTCACCGACGACGGCGCGATGCTCTTCTGCGTGCGCTCGTCGGCGCAGTTGCAGCAGTACGCCGGAGACCCCGAGCCTCTGCTCCAGGCACTGCGCACGTTCGGGGACGTCTACGTGCTCAACCTGCCGGTGGACGATCCAGCGGCGCCGGTGCTGCGGCAGCTGGGCGGCTCGGTCCTCATCCGCCAGCACGAGATGCTGCTCGCTCTGGGAGAGCACTAGACTCGATCGACGTGCGCGTCGCGCTCGTCACACCGTTCGCCTGGTCGCAGCCGCACGACGTGAACGAACACGTGGGCGGGCTCGCGCACGAGTTGCGGCGCCGTGGCCACACGGTCACCGTCCTGGCTCCCTCGAACCGCGCCCGCGACCTCGCCGCCGGACGGCGCGCACTGCTCGGCTCCTTCGACGAGCCGCCGGAGCTGATCGCCATCGGCCCGGCCGTGCCGATCTCGCGGCGCAGCCGGATGGGAGTGCCGGTCGGCGTGCGCGCGAGCCTCTCCCTCGCGCTGGCACGTGGCCGTTTCGACGTCGTCCATGGCTTCGAGCCGGGATTGCCGAGCCTCTCGTACCTCGCGCTCCGGGACTCGGCGGCGCTCACCGCTGCGACGTTCTTCTCGCCGGAGCGGCTCGGCTACCCGCCCGGCCGCGCCCAGCGCGAGCGGCTGCTGGCACGCGTCGACGCGCTCCTCGCGACGAGCGAAGAGGTCGCGGACGCGGCCGCGGCCCGCTTCCCGGGCCACTACGAGCTCGTGCCGCATGGCATAGACCAGGAGCTGTTCGCCCCGCCGGCCGACGGCGCTTCCAGCCTCGCGAAGAAGCGGCTCGTGGTGATGGAGTGGCGTCAGACCGAGCGGCCGCTCCTGCGCGCGCTCATCCGCGAGCTCGCGCAGCAGCCCGGTTGGGAGCTCGTGCTCCTGCGCACTCGCGTCCCGGCCTCCCGGCCGGCCGTCTCGCCGCGGCTGCGCGGGAGGATGCGGGTGCGCACCGCGCGCACCGGCGCCGCGCGCGCGGAGCTGCTCCGGGCCGCATCGATCTTCGTCCCCGCCGCCGATGGCTTGAGGCGACTCGTGGCCGAGGCCCAGACGGCAGGAGTTGCGATCGCGGCGCCACCTGGGCGCGCAGAGCAGCCCGAGCTGGCCGCCGCCGAGACCGCGAGGATGATCGAGGACGAAGCTTTCCGCGCCCGCCGTGCCGCCGAGAGCATCGCGGCGGCACGGTCGCAGACGACCGAGGCGCTGGCCGACCGCATCGAGGAGGTCTACGAACGCTCAGCCTCCCGCCGGCGCAGCCACACCATCCGCGACACCATGCGCCCGCCACTCGAGGAACGCGATTGGCTCGTCGCCGACCTCCACCTGCACACGAGCTGGTCGCACGACTGCTCGATCGACGTGGACGAGTTGCTCGATCACGCCGAGGGCCAAGGGCTGGGCGCGATCGCCGTCACGGACCACAACGTCTTCGGCGGTGCGCAAGAGGCCGTCGAGCGCGCCCGCGGGCGTCGGCTGATCGTAATCCCCGGCGAAGAGGTGAAGACAGCCGACCAGGGCGAAGTGATCGGGCTCTTCCTGCGGGAGGAGATCCCGCGGGGCATGTCCTTCGGCGAGACCGTCGCTGCGATCCGCGCGCAGGGCGGCCTCGTCTATCTGCCGCACCCGTTCGACCGGATGCACGCGATCCCGGAACCCGCGACCCTGCACCGGCACCTCGCGGAGGTCGACGTGTTCGAGGTCTACAACGCGCGACTTCTGTTCGAGGCCTACAACGAGGAAGCCCTCCGCTTCGCGCGCAAGTACAACCTCACGCCCGGAGCCGGATCCGACGCCCACGTCCTCGCCGGTGTCGGTACGGGCGCAGTCAGGATGCGGCGCTTCAGCGGTCCGGAGGAGTTCCTCGTCGCGCTCCACGACGCGGAGATATTGCGCCGTCCGAAGTCGCTCGTCTACTTGCAGGGCCTGAAGTGGGTGGCGCAGGCCAAGGAGCGCGTGCGCTAGCAGACGGCGGGCAGAGGTGCCCGGACGAGAATCTCCGGTCCCTCGAACCGGACATCGAGCTGGCCGAGCGTGCGCTGTAGGACTGCCAGAGCTGCGGGATTGTCACTGCGGACGAGTGCAGTCACCTCGACGACGCCGGCTCCGCAGGCGTCGGCAACCAGCTCCTGTGTGAGCGCCGAGCCGATCCCTCGGCCCTGATACTCGTCGGCTACTTCGAACGCGATCTCGGCGCTGTCCTCGAGCCGGACGAGTCGCGCGATCGCCACCGGCGCGGGATCGCCGTCGACGTAGGCGACGAGCACATGGTGGTTCGGCCCCACGGACGCGAGCCAGCGCAGCTCCTGTTCCCCGAGCCGCAGTTTGAGACCGTTGAAGCGCGCCCGCTTAGACGCCTCGCCGAGCCGGTCGAAGACGGCCTGGACGGTCGCGGTGTCGCCCTGCCTGAGCGGGCGGACGACGAGCTCCGGTCCGTGCTTCGGTTTGACGACGCGGGTGTGCATACCCCACTCGACGAGCGGGCTGCGGTGAATCTTCCAATCGCTAGCCTGCCCCGAGGCAGGCACCCGTCTGACCGCGTCGAAGGAACGTCCGGCATGGTCGAGCCGCTCTTCGAGACGATCCGCTGACCCTCCCGTGACCATGGCAAGCGACGAGATCTACGAGAAGTACCTGCAAAAGGCGATCACCGAGAGCAACGCTCTCGGTGACGAGCTGGCGCAGACGGCCGGAGGAGCGCGCGTCCCGGTGCTCGGGTCCGGCCATCCGCTGGCCGACGTCTTTCTGCTCAAGTTCTCCCCCAAGGCCTCGGAGCTGCAGGAGGGAGTCGCGTTCTACGGCCGTGCCGGCAACGCGCTTCTCAAGTCGCTGCAGCGCCTGCACGTCGATCCGATGGCGATCTACGGGACGAACTGTCTCAAGTTCGCCGAAGGCGACGAGGAGGAGTCACGGCCGTTCCTCCTCCGCGAGCTGCACATCGTCCAGCCCAAGCTCGTGGTCGTGATGGGAGAGCCGGCGCTCGCCTTCCTCAACGCCGCGCGCTTCCCGCTCGCACGCGAGCTCGTGCACGTCGAAGGCGAGCTCCAGGAGCTCACGCCGACGATCCAGGGGCTCGTCACGCCCGACATCGACGAGTCGCTCGACGAGCAGCCGGCGAAGACGGCGTTCTGGAACGCCTTCAAGGTGCTCGGCGAGTGGTGGAGCCAGACACCTCCGTAC
>Ga0066903_100005810_pt1 | contig 10798 bp, 12 predicted proteins | sample PanSoiMetaGPlot1_FD_67491 | JGI IMG/M metagenome (GOLD analysis project Ga0066903, IMG submission 67491) | Tropical forest soil microbial communities from Panama analyzed to predict greenhouse gas emissions - Panama Soil - Plot 1 (version 2) | ecosystem: Environmental > Terrestrial > Soil >...
CCAGCTACCTGCCCGGCTTACTACTGAAGTAATCCCCCAATCCCCCACCTCAAGCCCGCCCTTCTGGTCGGATCTTACTGGGGACTGGGGGCCTGACACGACCCAGTGCCGGCCAGCAGACCCCCGGGTGGTCTAGGGGCTGCTGCCCCGGCACGTGACGACTACGTAAAGGAGCCACTCGTGGCTGACACAACCACCGGAAAGAAAGTCAACGTCTTCGCCAAGGCGAAGGGCCGGACGGCCGCCGAGCCGTCCAAGAGCAAGAAGAAAGAGACCGTCTGGGCCATCAGCCCGGCCCTGGTCGACCCGCCAACGCTGGACCAGCTCAACAAGAGCGTCAGTGAGATGCACCGGCTGCACGCCGCCCGCAAGCAGCTCGAGACCGAGGAGACCATCCACAAGGGCTGCCTCAAGACGTTCGCCGAGGACCGCTACGTCGACCACCTCGCCACCGTAGGAGCGGAGCCGGAAAGTCCTCTGAAGATCATCAACGACAAGATGCAGTCGGTGACCTTCGTCATCCAGGACCGGGGCCACCTGTGCAAGGTGTCGGACGCCCAGCTCGCCCAGCTCGGCGACCTTCTGGGCGAGGACGCCGTGAACGACCTGGTCTACGAGGGCGGCGACTTCAAGTTCGACGCCGCCATCATGGGCATGACCGCCCCGTCCCAGAACGGTGACCAGGTCACCGTACAGGACGTGGTCGCCGAGGCCGTTACCGACATGCTGGCGGGCCTGGTCGAGGGCGGCAAGCTCACGCAGGAGCAGGCGGACGGCCTGATCGCCTTCACGGCCGAGCGCCGCTTCAAGCCGCAGATCCTGTCGCGGGCCGTGGGCGTGTGCGGCCGGAACAAGGGCAAGCTGGCCGGCTTCCTCGACGCCCTGGGCAGCGCCGTCACCCGCTACGTCAAGACCTGATACCTCGAGGTCCGAACTAGCACCCGACCCACCTCACCGCACAACGGCGTGCGGTAGCGGGTGCTGCCGCCCCCAACGACGCGGGCGGCGCCCAGCCGGCAACCCCCCGGACACAACGCCGTGTCCGGGGGAGCCGGCTTTCTCCATATCCAGAAAGAGAGGTTAACATGACGTCTGCCAGGGTGGCCACATCCCCGGCGACCCCTTCGCGCTCCACCGCTGGAAGGTGGACGATGCACCAGTACGGATTGCTGGCTGTTTGTGCGTCGTAGCCCGGATTGGCCAGGCCCATGGCCTCTTTGCCGAGCTGACGCCGCATGAGACTTACAGCTAGGCTACTGGATTTGTAGCGGGATCAGCCCCTGTGCTATACTCCAGTATGGGGGCCAGTATTCGATCCCCAGCTGATCGCACCTTATGGGTCCCTTATCGGAGGACCGAGGGCTGACACCCCAATTGACCGGCGAGCCTCACACCCTCGTCGGCGATTGCATGTACCCCACTCACACACGCAGGAGGAAGACCACATGACCCTAGCCCACGCTACCAGCACCGGCAGCAGGCTACCCGACATCGCCGCCCTCATCGGCCGCACCACCGCCGAGGCCAGGCCCTACCAACACCGCATCATCCACAAGGGCCTATCCAGCTACCTCGAGAAGGCCCTCCGCAGCGTCATGATCGAGTCCCCGACCGGATCGGGCAAGACCATCATGGGCTTGCTCATCGCCAAGGGCCTGCAGACCGTGTTCCCCGACCTGGAGATCGGCTGGATAAGCATGCGCCGCAACCTCCTCGGCCAGGCCGAGAAGGAGAACAAGCTCAAGAACATCAACGCTCGCATCAAGTTCATCTCCATGTTCGAGAAGAACCTGCCGCCCGAACTGCTCCTCACCTTCCCTGACGGGAGCAAGAACCCACACGCCGCCCGCCGCCGTATGCTCATCATCGACGAGGCCCAGCACGACGCCGCCAACTCGATGGCCAGCATCCACTCGCGGGTCCAGCCCCAGTACATCCTGGGCATGACCGCCACGCCGTTCCGCACCGACCACGTGAAGCTGTGCTTCGACTGCGTCCTCAAGGACGCCGGGCTGGCGTCGCTCATCAAGGAGGGCTACCTGGCCCAGTACCGGCACTTCACCGTGCCACGCTGGAACGTGCGCGAGGTGTGCACGCACTACCTGCGCTCGCCGGAGACCTGGGGTGCCAGCATCATGTACTTCCACCGCATTGAGGAGTGCATGAACGCGGCCACCCTGCTGCTGCACCACGGGGTGGCCGCCGAAGTAGTCACTGGTAGCAGTGACAGGTACGCCCAGATTGACCGCTTCATGTCGGGCGAGACCAGCGTGCTCATCAACTGCATGGTCCTCACCGAGGGCTTCGACGCTCCCCGGCTGCAGACGGTGTTCTGTCGGCCGTCGTGCAAGGGCGTGACCATCCAGATGTGCGGGCGGGCCTTCCGCAAGTACCTGAACGCGGACGGCACGCCGATGCTCAAGCAGATCGTGCAAGCCAAGAAGGGCTGGCCGTTCATCAAGTTGGCCACGCCGGCCGAGCAGTACGTGTGGAAGCAAGACAAGGACAACCCCAAGGTCGGCGACTGGTTGTCCTTGGTTGTGAACCCGCACATCAACGAGCTGACCTGCAAGATGCTCCAGGCCCTGGCCAGCACCCGCTGCGAGTTGCCGGCCTTCATCACCAACGGGATGATGAAGACGCGCGGCCGGGCGCGGCGAAGACGTATCTAGTTGTCGTGTGTGAGTCGAGGGCCACACTCCAGGAGGGAGTGTGGCCCTCGTCCATTGGTATTCCCTAGACAGTGCAGCCGCCCAGGTGCTTCTGGACGGCTGCGAGCCACACCTACGTCTTAGGGAGTACAGGCATGGCCACCCCTCTTGATACGCTCATCCGTCAGGGCATTGAAACTGGTATCCGCCGCTACCGAATGATGCCCTATCGCCTCTATCAACAGACGACGCACTGGAAGGACGTCTGCCGGCTTGCCCTGGTAAGAGCCGGTAACAAGTGTAGTCGCTGTGGCAAATCTGAACAGCTCCACGTGCACCATCTCAACTACACTAAGATTGGCTGTGAGGACGCAGGCGACGTCGAGGTCATCTGCAATAGCTGCCATAACAGCGAGCATGCTATCCTCCGCCGGGCTGGACGGCCGTTAACTAGATACCCTATTACTCGCCGTCGCAATCTAACTGCCGCCCAGCAATATGCCCTAGCCGCTGGCCTCCCCTGCCCCGTAGCCGGGGCTGGTGTGGTAAGGGTAGGTCGGGCCGTCCGGGACCGCCAGAGTGGCTCCGGAGGGCAGAGAGGGCCATTCCTGACCTAGCTCCTCGGCTGGCTCCCCGCCACCCCCGCTTGGCAGACCCCAGAAGTAGTATACGGTCATCTACTGTACGGCCATATATCAGCGATAATCCAAGGGATTCGAGTCGAAGTCCGGGGTATTATGGGGGCAGCGCGGGGCGACACAGCCCCCTGCCGGCGGGTCCGGCCCAGCCAGGGTGGTCTTGGCGGGCCGTCCCTCCCCGGCGCGCCCGGCAGCGCTTGCGATGCCGAGGCATCACATGCCGCGTCACTCCCTCGCTCAGGCGTTCGACCTGGTCAGTCGTGGGTTGATCACGCGGCCAACAGAAAGGTTCAGTCTCATGGCGAAGAATCCCAAGGTCACCAGCGGTCAGGCCCGTCCCGAGCCGCGTCGGCTGCAGCTGCCGCACGCCCCCCGGTTCGACTACATGACCTGCCGCGTCTGCGACCTCAAGCCCACCGCCCACAAGAAGGGCGAGCGCACCGAGATCTCCACCGTGGAGATCGACGGCCGCGTCTGCAAGCCGTCGCCACGCTTCATGGTGTCCCTCGGCGCCAAATACGGCTTCGGGCCGTCCATCTACCGCTGGTTCGAGCCGGAGGAGGTCTTCAAGCGCATCAGCGAGCGCGCCAACTCCGACCGCATCCGCGTGTGCGTCGAGCAGCGCGGCGAGAACCAGGAGACCCTCCTGGGCGTCTCCAACCCTGGCAGCGTCCTCATCCACCACGACGAACTCCTCGGCCTGCTCTCCGACTACGGGGTCAAGGTCGATGACGCCGACTACGGCCAGCGCTCCTGGCCGCGCTCCGGCGGCAGCATCGACCCCAACGGCCTGCGCGTCGGCGTGGTCGGTGGCGACCAGACCGACGCCCACGGCAACCTGTTCGCCCCGCCGGAGATCCCCAGCCTCGTGTACGACGAGGGCATCGTCCGCAGCGTCCACTCGCCCCGCAACAGCCAGTCGTACAACATCGGCGGCGACGGCTTCGAGAACAAGTTCGTCCTCGACATCCCCATCGACGCCTATGGTAAGCCGAGCGCGTACCTCATGCTCCTCCGCCAGATCTGCAGCAACGGCAGCATCGGCTACAGCCGGGTGTTCCGGGCCGACCTGTCGCTGGGCAAGGGCGAAGACAGCTTCGAATACGCCCTCGTGAGAGCCATGGAGGGCTACAACAATGAGGAGGGCTTCAGCGCCCTCAGGGAGCGGATGGAGAGCGCGACCAACTCGTGGGCGTCGATCGCCGAGGTCAACAAGGTCTACAAGGGCCTGGTGCGACTGCACCACAAGGGCGAAGCCCGCGTGTCGCAGAAGTACCTGACCGACGCCAAGGGCGACGACGGCGGCGCCCTGATGGACGGTTCGCCGCTCATCACCAGCTTCCACAACCTCGTGGGCGACCTGTCGCGAGCGTACGGGCTGGCCAACCTGGACGCCCTGGGCGTCAAGCGGCAACGGACGCTGCCGGCTGGCTGCAAGATGTACGAGCTGCTCAACTTCTTGTCCGAGACGGCCACGCACCACGCCACGCCCGCCGGGGCGCGGTCGCTGCAGGCGATGAACGGCGACTTCCTCAGCGCCGAGTTCGACCTGGAGGGGACCGTGGACAAGTTCGGCGACTGGAAGGACTTCCTGGTCCTCGACAAGCAGGCCGCTGAGAGCTTCGCCATCGCCCGGGGCGGCAAGGACTAACTCGGAGGCGCTTGCGACTCCGAGGATTCGCACGCCAGTCCCCACTCACGCCAGCCACACAGGAGCCGGCCCTGGACCCCAGCAATGGGACCCCCGGGGCCGGCTCCGGCCATATCCGGCCCGCCCCCTGCCCCTTCCCACGCCCGGGAAGACGCTTGCGCCTGTACAGGCCGCCAGCGTCTATTGCACGGGGACTTATTACCACGCTCTTGCTACCGTATTCAGCGCTAGCGCCCAGGAACAACATCCGGGTAACGCCTCCCGTACCAAGTGACTAGGGGGCGTTACCTCTGCGGTCATGTCGGCCGAGCGGCAGCACCCTGTCATGCGCCACGGGGGCCAGGCTGCTACTAATCCGGCACGCTGCTTGCGACACGCACTGGAGCGATGACACCGTAGGTCCGTGCTCTATCACGGCGGAGGACATCCCATGAACCTTACTGGCGTACCGACAGCAGACCTGGTAAGTGAATTACTCACCCGCTACAACGAAGCACTCTTCATCGGCTACAACACCAGCGGCGTCAGCATCAACGGCCGCCCACCCGCCCCCAGTCCCCTCATCGACGTCAACAGCAAACTCAGCGATGGGCCACACGGCTCTCCCCTCGGCGCCATCCTCGACACTATCCTCACCAAGCTTAAAGCCAAGCGGCCTAAGAAGAAGTCCCATAAGGGTGTAGTGACACCTCCATAGCGCCAAACTGGGTAGGGGTGCCGATCCTTTCGCTATAGCCCGCGCCCTGACACAACAAATTACCGGGCCAGTGCCCCGTCCACGCACCGGCCATATACCACACCCAACCCCACAAGGGAGGACCAGCATGCCGGACAGCCACAAGATCATCCTGCTCATCGAGGACAACCCCAGCGCCCGGGGCGCGCCCCTCATCAACGAGGGCAAGCCCCGCCAGCTGGAGTATGCCTGCATTGCCACCCAGACCCCCCGGGGACCTAGCCTCACCGTCAAGGCCGTCCGGGACGCCAACACCCACGAGGACATCAGCGACCCTGACCAGTTACCGCCCCTCCAAGTCGTGATTGAGGCCGCCCGCCTCTACGACTGGAGCTGGACCAACCAGCAAGTCTTCAGCCCCGGCATCCCCATGATCAACGGCATGCCCTTCAAAGCCCCCAAGATGGGCAAGGGCCGCCGGAAGCGGGCACCCAAGCCCGAAAGCGAAGATGACCTGGGTGCCGGCGTCTAGACCCACTCACACGCCACCCCTCGCCCATCTACCCCAAAGGGAGGACCACATGACTAGAAAGCGCAAAAAGAAGCCCTCGCACAGCTCACAGGACCCGACCAAAGTCCTGCTCATCAGCTACTGGCCGCTCCTGGACTACAGCCAAGCCGGCTACGGCCCCGGCCAAGTCAAACACCTAACCAGCCAGGACGCCAAAGACACCCTCATCGCCGCCCTCACCCCAGCCGAGGACGTCGAGAACCACGCCACCGCCTGCCTGTGGTGCCAATGGCCCGCCCGACAGGCCGACAGACCCGAGGGTTGGCCAGACCTGGACATCGCAGATGGCGCCTTCTTCCCCGTCCTCATCCTGCCCAGGGGACCAGAGATAGCCACGCACCTGCGAGCCTGGAGCGAGGGCGAACCCGAGGATTGGTTCGACCTGATTATCGACGACGCCTATGATGCCGGCGACACCCGCTACTGCGCCGTCCTCATGCCCCGGCCCGGCCGCAGCATCGACCGCTGGCGACTGGGCTACCGCCTCACGCACGACCACGACGTCCCTGATGACTGGACCTACGAGATAGTCTTCCGGCCCCTGGCCTTCGGCGCCGCCCAGTCCCCGACCTACGCCCACATCCGCCACCGGCTGGCCCCAGTGGGCGGGCGCCTCCCGGTGGGTATCCTGGACGAGAGCGTGTTCCTGACGCACGCGGCCGACCCGCGTACACTGCCCCAGGAGCAGGTGGAGATCCTCGGGGCCTTCAGCCGGGGCGACCCGGCCCCGGCCCGGGCCTGGCTCGACCCGTTCCTCGCCGACCTCACCTGCCCGCCGCCCGGTAGCCCGCTGGGCGGGAAAGGCTGGATCAATCCGAACGTCAAGCCTGAGAATAATTAGACTTTTCCACCGTAGAAAATCTCCCATATTCGTGTCAGGTCTCCCCACCTTATTGGCGGGATGGGGCCTGACACGACACCCGGGAGCCGCTTGCGGCTCCCGCCGCAATGGGATAGTGTTCTATCTCGCTCACAAGACCTCACGTATTACCTAACCTGGAGGATAAGATGACAACCGCAGTGCCCATGGCGATAGGGGACACAGCAAGAACACGGCGTTACGTCTACCCGCCGCGCGCCAGCACCGCCCTCCCGTACGGGGATGATGGCGAGGGCCTCGCCCTGCTCGCCCAACGCGGCTGGCTGGCCCAACTCAAATACAACGACACCCACGTCCTCCTCGACTACGACGGGGCCAACTTCATCAAAGCCTGGGACCGCCACCACAAAATGCCCGTCTACGACTTCGAGAACCTGCGGGCCGACCTGGACCAACTCGGCCAGAAGCTGGTCCACTGGGGTGGGGGCACCGGCCGCTATCTCCTCGACGGCGGCCTCCTGCACAGCAAGCACGCCGCCATCAAGCACATGCTTGTCATCTGGGACGTCCTCATCAAGGACGATGTGGCCCAGCTCGGCACCACCTACAGCGAGCGTTATCAAGACTTGAGCTTGTTGGTGACGCCGGCCCCGGACTCGTCCGAGCAAACTCGGTACGTGTTCAAAGGCCACGACCTGGGGGCGCTCATCACCCCGCGTGTGTTCCGGCCCGACAACTACCTACCTGGTCCCGTCCGCGATGGTAAAGCGGGCATAGCAGAGTGGCAGCGGGCCTGGGCCATCGTCCAGGACATCAACCAAGGCTACGACCACCCGCTCCTGGAGGGCCTCATGCTCAAGGACCCACGTGGGCGGTTACGCCCCGGGTTTGTGGAGAAGAATAACGGCGATTGGATGACGCGGTCACGCGTGAAGACCGGCCGCCATCTGTTTTAACGGGATCACCCGCTAGCCCAGGGACCCGGCCCCGCCATTTGTTATGGCGGGGCGTCTGGTTGGGCTAAAATGGAGAAGACCAATGGCATCGTCTGCGAAGAAGCCCGCCAGCACAGCGGGCAAGAAGAAGGGCAACGACGAGAAAGGGAAGCTCGACCTGGCCGCTGAGGAGAAGCTCCTCATCGACAAGTACAAGGACCGCTGCGACATCGTGAAAGGCAGCATCAAGGACGCTGGCACCTCGAAGCAGTTCGGCAACAAGCGCAGCGTCGACATCCGCTGCATGGGTGAGGGCTGCAAAACAGTCCGCCGGGTCGCCACCAGCGACCTACACCAAGTCAGCATGTGCCCCGACTGCATCCGCCAGGTACGCCTCGACCGCCGCAAGGACGCCCGCGCCGCCAAACGCAAGAACGGGCCAGCCAAGAAGATTGGCGGCCCCAACAAGGCCAAGACGGCCGCCGCCCCCAAGGCGCCCCATGGCGATAGTAGCAAGAAAGGACCCAGCAAGGTAGGCGAGACCAAGAAGCCCGCCCCCCACAAGGCACCCAAGCCCATGCGGGAGAAGGTGCAAACGCCAGTACCCGACAGCGACGACCGGGGAAGCGACGACTTCCTGCAACGCCAGCTCGATAGCGTCGACAACTAAATCCCCTAGGCCCCGCCACCCCTAGGTGTGGCGGGGCATATCCCCTATCCCCCGATCCTTCCAGGGGGCCTGGGGCCTGACACCCCAACCCGTCGCCCCGATCTGGAGACCCCCTGATGGCACCCTCCCGTAAAGAGCGAAAACCAACTAAGACCTCACCAGTAAAGGTCAAGCCAAGCAAACCCCCAAAGGTGAGCCTTACCAGCATCAAGAGTAAAGCTCGCTCCATGTGGGACGACTCCCACATACTCGTCGCCGGCCACACCCACGAGCTAGCCAGCGACCTGGCCACGGCCCTGGCCCGCATCCTCAAGAGCCATGGCCTACACCTCTACATTAAAGAGGCGCAGGTCAGCAGACGCTATGTCCACGCCAACGACAGAGTCATAGACTACATCCTCGCCACTGGGCCAAAACCCAGTCCGAAGAAATGGGACCGGCTCGTGGCCCTCGCCGACATCCTCCGCCCCGAGGCCCCCTTCGACACCGACCACGAGCTATGGGCCTCAGCTGTCACCCAGGAGCTAGCCGATATCGACGACGTCCCCGACGCCTTCAAGCAAGTCGTCAGTGACGCCGTCTTCGGCCGCAGCCCCCCTCTTACCCAGCCCCAAGAGGGGCACGCCGGCAGCTCCGAGTTCAACAGCCCGCCGCTTGACGGGGCTACCGGGGCCAGTGTCGTAGGAGATGGGGCAGGCGTGACCAACCCGTGCAGCGAGGTGGCTCTCCCGCCCGTGACGGCAGCTACGCCGCCCAAAGAGCCGCCCCCTACTCCCGCTCCCACGACGCCAGATATTGACGTGCCCGATAGCGTGGGCGGCGATGAGGCATAGCTTTTCCAACGTGGAAAACCCCGAGTTCCGTTCGGGACTCCCGAGACAGGCTGTTCTGGCTCGGCCCTTACAGTCCCATTACTCCGGTGGTGGGCTGGGGCGGGCTGGGGCGGTCTGGCGGCCCCGCCAAGACCACCCGGGCTACTCTTCCAGCAATGGTAAGATAGCTCGGTGGCGGGGCCGCACCCTATACTTTTCTACGACGGAAACCTCACCACTTCTAGGGTGAGCCTTACCTAACTCGCGGTAAGCTTTACCCGCCGTGCGGTAAGCTTCACCTCTCACGCAAGTAAACTTTACCAGATTCTGAGGTAAGGCTTGACTCGTTCCGGAGGAACGAGACGAGCTATTTTGCCCGTTCCTAAAGCCCCCGCGAGCACGCCCGTACGAGGCCATGTTAAGATCTTACACGGGGCCTTTCCACCCACGTAAGCCCCGCTACCCACCACCCGGCGCCGCCCGTCCCTCATGCTTAGACTTACGGCGCTCGTCTACCTGCCTCACCTGCCTCACCTGCCTCACCTGCCTCGCCCCTACCTGCCTGCCTCGCGATCTGGGACGGGGCCAATCTCTTTGCGGTATAACCGGTGATGGTTGAGGTGGGCGTTTAGGATGGCGTCGGCGTCTACCGTCCAGTCCGTCTGGTGGCGGTAGAGGCTGGCATATAGAGTCATGGCGTGGGAGCAGCCCAGGGCGAAATCCGTGCCTCCTGTGACCACGGTGAAGAGAGCGGCTACGCCGTCTGTGGCCAGCCTGGGGAGGAGGGCGTCAACCAGGAGCGGTGTGGCGTGGTCCCTATCTAGCCGGGTGTGGATGATGGCGTCGTAGGGGAGTTGGGTGCGGCGTTGGTAGTCCTGGCGGTCCTGGTCGCAAGCATGTATCTTGTAGTACAGGGCCTTTGGGTTAGATGGGCAATAGTTATTCTCTGGTATCGCGTTCTCTACTACTAGGCTTACTGGCTGGTAGAGGCGTTTGAGACCTTTGGCGTCCAGAGTGGGGCCTCCGCTTGCGGCTAGCGCCGCAGGGTAATGATAATCGGTCCAGGTGCTTATAAAGACGTCGATGTCGTGGTGCCTGTTGGGGCCGTAGAGGTGGGATATGAAGCTGGCGTAGACGCTCCTATAGGCCGGATGGTCCAGGGGGAGGGCGTGGCCGGTCAGGCATAGGGCTATCCTCATAGCTGTCCTTGTTGCTTTAGCTCTTTTAGTCTCTCTTCGGGCCAGTCTAGGCCGCCGATCATCGTGTAGGCCGATAGGTCCTCTTTGGCTCCGGGGTAGATGCCGCGATGGACGGTGCTGCCTGGTGCGAGGAGTCTGGTGAGCATGTCGAAGCCGTGGTCCAGGTAATCCTGGG
>Ga0066903_100005811_pt1 | contig 10798 bp, 9 predicted proteins | sample PanSoiMetaGPlot1_FD_67491 | JGI IMG/M metagenome (GOLD analysis project Ga0066903, IMG submission 67491) | Tropical forest soil microbial communities from Panama analyzed to predict greenhouse gas emissions - Panama Soil - Plot 1 (version 2) | ecosystem: Environmental > Terrestrial > Soil >...
CTGATGCACGCATATGAATTCCCGAGGTATGACGAGCCCATCGTGGACTTTCGGGGGAAGGATGTCGCTGTAATTGGCGGCGGAAATACAGCGCTCGATGCGATTCGTTCCGCATTACGGCTTGGGGCGCGCAAGGCATACGTGATCTACCGGCGTAGCGAAGCCGAGCTTCCGGCCCGAGCGGAAGAAGTCAAGCACGCACGGCAGGAGGGCATCGAGTTTCAGATGCTCACTGCCCCCGTCGAATTTCTAGCAGATGACAAGGGTTGGCTGCGTGCAGCGAAATGCATTCGCATGGAGCTTGGCGAACCAGACGCTTCCGGAAGGCGGCGGCCGGTTCCTGTGAACGGTTCGGAGTTTGAACTTCCGCTGGCCGTTGCAGTCATTGCTATTGGGACTAGCGCGAATCCCATCATTCAGAGCACGACTCCGGGTCTTGACACCAACAAGCGTGGCTACATCACCGCTGACTCCGGAACGCAACGCACATCTCGCAGAGGTGTTTTCGCAGGCGGCGATATTGTCACCGGCACCGCCACGGTCATCCTGGCCATGGGAGCGGGCCGCCGGGCTGCGAAATCAATCCATGAATACCTGGGGACCGGCGAATGGCAACCGGCCAATGAACCCGGCAAGTAGCCGTCTTCGTTGTGAGGTACCTCACAAGAGGAAGTGCTGTGAATCACTGCCCGATGGCAGTAAGGGGACTGTAATCAAATTTGGCGCCAGCAATGGCTGCCCGAGAGCCAAACTGGACGTGGAGTGCCGCGATGAAAAATGAAGATCTGCTTAAGTGCCCACTGCTTCAAGGGCTCGACGCAATGCATCGGGCAGAACTGCTGGGTCTGATCAACGACAGCAGCCTGCGGGAAAGGTTGGACTGTTGTCTTGGACGGCTGGCTGAAGAGAAACATGAAACTGAGCCTTGTACGAAAGAGCCGCACAAAGCTGGCTACCAGGATGAAGGTCCGCACTGGAATCCTGGCACAAAGCTCTGGCCTGCCGGAGCCAAGGAGTAATAACCCTGGCCATAGGCCAGGAAACGGGGAGGTGCAACATGCGCAGCAAAATAACGTTCGCCAGCTTCGACCCATTGTTTCGGGACGCCCCGCTCGAGTGCGATAACTGTTCCAGCCCGCCGGCTTTTCATTACGAACTCTTCTGCGAGGCCGAAGAGCAGGAACCCGAAACTGGATTTTGCTGCATGTCTTGCGCTCCGCAGCTACTGAGAAAGTTAGCTGGACTCGAATATCAGGCTTGGCGTGAAGAGGAAGCCGCTCTGAAAAAGGAAGGCCTTGACGCTAGCGAACTCCATGATTGGAGAGTGGCGGCTTTCCATCGGTAGACATTTGCTTTTGTAACAACTGGAACCCAAACACCGCGGAGATCGCAGCTTATATCTCCGCACCCTTTTCTTGTTTTCCCAAGAACTACTGTTTCACCTTTGGCAATACCGACACCCTCGCCGTCACATGTTGTGATGCTTCCATTCCCCCTGCAAGCACCAGCCCTTGCGAAGCAACGATCAGACCCTGGTGATCCATGGTCGGATTGGGTGTGTGTTCGTTAATGGTTTCCCACTTTCCGCTGTTCACATTGAATGCAAAGGTAACTGCGGACGGCTCGGAAGGTTTTCCGTCGTAGCCAATGCCGTTGTAGTTGTACGGATTGTCGGTGCCACCGGAAAAATAAATGCGATCGTCTTTCTCCGATCCGCCAGCAGCAATGCGATAACGAGCGTTCCCGGGATGATTCGGTAACTTTGTCCATTGGATCTTCGAGGGGTCGCGGTGATCGATCTTTCCCATCCAGCACTCGTCGGACGAAACAAACCTGGGCTGATCTCCTGCAGGATTTCTCGTGGCGCCATCAACGTAAACAATCGTGTCGTTGGCGATGCCCCCTGCGTGGCCAAAGACCGCCGTGCCCGGCAGCGGTGTACCCTGCAACCAGCGGTTCTTTTCAGCGTCGTATACCTGAACGCTGCGAACAGCTTCTGTTTTTGACCAGCCGCCAATCAGATAGATGTATCGATCGCGAGTCGCGCCAATGACGAAATCGTCCACAGGAACGGGAATATCCGCTCCTCGAAACCAGCGTTCGCTCACCGGATCGTAGGCGTTGACGTCGGGCACTGTGGTCTCGTGTCCTTGGGCATCAACGACATAGCCCCCAAACAGGAAGGCGTGGTCGCGAACGGCAACAGCGCCGGCGGCAATCCTTCCCGCCGTGCCCGGGACGGGTCGAATTTCGGACCATTTGCCAGATTCCATATCGAGAATGTAAGCGGCATTGGTGATCGCGTCCCAGGTCTTCTTGGACCCAATCCCCATGAGAGAAAAGCCGACCAGATGCCCGCGAGTTTTCAGGAGCGCGACAGCGTTGTTGGAGACCGATGCCGGCATTTGCTCGGGCTTCCAATCGGCTGCTAACAACACAACCGTTGCTGCTATCAACACAAAGAAAGATACGAAGACGATCCTAAAGACACGAGAGATTGGCATGGGCTATACGATCAAAATATCACGCAACAGGCTGGAATAACCGGACCAATGCTGCGAATCACTGCAAAGGAGATGCAGGCAACGTTTCTGCCGTCCAGGCTCCAGGTCTGGCCGCTGTACCTTCTACTCCTGCCAGCTCTGAGGCATGAATCTCTCCATAACGCTCATACCACAAGGTCTCAGCTGCGCGCTGCCACAACCGCGTTCCTAGCCAGAATGCAAGCAGCACTTCGAACAGAAAGAAGGTAGTACCGATACGCGGGGAAGGAAGACGGAGCCAAATCCACCAGGTTGCGCCCAAAGCGATCCATGCGAGAGCGCTAATTCGAAAGTACAGCCAGAAGAGCAATCCAAAATTGTGTCGGGTAAGCCGAAATGCATTTACCAGGCTTCGGCGCATAGAACGTTCGTTTTCCGCGACAGCGCAAATCTGTGCCATATCGAACCAGAGGCGAACAGCCATCATTAAAAGGACAACCAGGAGCATTCCGACAACTTCTACCCAGAATCCAAGCATTTCTGGCGCGGCGTCCTCCGACAGCTTGTCGGACCATTGATAGATGCCAGACGCGAGAAGGCAAACTGGCGTGATAACGATCAAGAAGAACACGCAGAGCCGTGCCCATCTCCAGAAATACATTCCGCAAGCGTGAAAAAACTCAGCCGTAGGAAGCTTGCGATCCGTGCGATAGGTCTCGAGAATTCCTCCGCACAGGAACATCGCGAACACAAAAAAGATCAGCGAGTACCACAAGCTATCAGCGGTCTTCGACCAAAACCCGACATCTGGATTCGACGTAAGTTCGACAAATGCGGCGAGGTCGAATCCTTCCACGAGGCGCTGCGATTGCAGGCTATGTTCGGCGACTTTACTCACGCGGCTTGCCATCGGCATTGCCGAAAACAACGCTAGGACAAGATTCGTCCCGAACATCCACCACAGGACTCGCTGATGCCGCCACACGAGTTTTGCGCCTCGCCGTATCATTGTTCGAGCCAAGGAATCTTCACTTCTAAACTAGCCACGCCAAACACTGTGCCAACAACTGGGTAAAGAACATCCAGTACGTCACAAGTTTCGACCGCGCACCTTTGCCGATGTCTTCTTCTGCATAACTGTTATTGAAGAAATCCTTATCGAGCCAGATTGCATGTTCAGGATCGACTTCTGCAGAGATCACTTTGGCTTTCTTTTGATAGGTGTAGCGTACCCAACGGTCCTGCCCGTCCCAGTGTTCGCGAACTTGCTCGCCGTCATCGAACTTGATCAAAACTTCGAGCGGGAAAGTGAAATCGCCTTTGCGATGCACCAGCACCTCAGATCGATAAACGGTCTTTCCCTTCTCCTCTTTTGCTGGGTTTTCCCGGTACCAGTCCACGCGGTCGGAGCGTACTCGCGAGATTTCATAATCGAGCACTTTGGTTCCGAAGACCGCTTGATCGTAGTACCAGCGCAGGTTTTGTCCGGAAACTTCCTCGACAGTGTTCAGAAAATCCTCGCCCGTGGGGTGCTTGAAGCGGTAACGCTCGAAATACGTCCGCAACGCGCGCTGCATAGTGTCTTCACCGATCACCTTTTCAAGCGTCGTCAGCACCGTAGCAGTCTTACCATAGGTAATGTTGCCGTACGAACTGAAACTCATGTAATCGTAGGCAGCCTTGCTCATGGGGTCCTTGTCTGCCGCATTGCGATACTGGTACCGCTCCAGGTCGTGCATGCCGATGGTTCCCCCCGCTAGATCCACAAACGCATGCGGCCCATAGAGCTTGGTCATGATCTTGCCTTCGGTGTAGCTGTTGATTCCCTCATCCAGCCAGGCCTCTTCAAATTCGTTGGTGGCCACCATGCCATACCAATACTGGTGGGCAAACTCATGTTCCACGACATCTTCCGGCAAACGTAGTCCTTTGGGGAGGTACCATGCCGTATCGCCAGTGAAGAGTTGCGGATACTCCATTCCGCCCGCTCGATCACCACCATGCGGTGGATCCACAACCGTGATCTGCTTGTACGGATACGGCCCGTACCAGCGATCAAATAGGTCCATGGTTCCCTTGAGCGCCTGCATGTAGCGCGGAGCGCTGTTCATGTGTCCCGGCTGCATGAGCATACGGATCCTTACCGGCCCCATGCTGCCGGTGAACGAATCCTCCACCACGCGATACCCCGGTTGAGCTGTCCACGCAAAATCATGGATGTCTTCGCCGCGAAAGGTGACAGTCTTGGTCCCATCCTTGTTATTCACGGCGGAGATCTCTTCTCCGCTCGCACCTACAATCTCATTCTGCGGAAGCGTCAGCTTCACATCAAAAGTTCCGAAATCGGCGAAGAACTCGGTGCTGGAGTGGAATTGGTGACAGTTCCATTTGCTGTGCCACCAAACACCAACCTTGGGAAACCACTGAGCACCCATGATGAAGTCGCGTTTATACCCAGTTCGCGCGAAGACTTCCCCGAAGTGATCCACAAACGCAATCTTGAACTGCACAGAATCGCCGGGAGCTATTGTGCGTGGAAGTTTGACCTCAAATACGGTGCGGTCTTCCGCATTGCCATCATCTGGAGCAATGAATCGCATTTGGCTGGTCAAATCGCCAAAGCCGACAACCTCCAATGACTTTATCTTGATTGAAGCGGAGTACTTGTCCTTCCACTCGAAATCCGACGAATCACGCCGCACTTCGCGCATGAAAGTCGACGTAGGCTGAAAAGCATTCAGATAAAGATGAAATGGAAAGGTGTCCAACGGCTGGCCGGTCAGGTTGTGATACGTCAGTGTCTCGGTTCCTTCGAGAACCATCTTTTGCGCGTCAAATCGGCCATCAATCTCGTAAGCCACCACGCGTTCCGAGAGCGGCTTGGACGCGGGCGTCTGCGCCTGCGCGGCAGTAATCGCACCGGCCACTAGCAGCAAAAGAGCTTTTCCTAAATTGAGTTTCGGGACCAAACCGCGAAGCTTACACCCGACGGGTGGTGCGGGGAAAGTGACAGCCATAGCACGCAGTCGCAGTCACATCCAGTCATTTCACAAATGATTGGCGCACTGCATGAATAAAGTCGGTATAGGGCGGTGTATGGCCCGCGGCGCGGAAGTCCGCTGCAATCTGGCCGCGATGATACGCTCCGTGCATCGCAACATGCATCAATATGTCGTCCACCCGGCTACTCCAACTCTCACCCTTGCTGTTCTTATAGGTGACGAGGGCCGCGAGATCTTCCTCCGTCGCCCGGGCAAAATAGTTTTTCCACACGCTTGCCATCTCCGCAGACAGAACACTACATTCTGACGCCGTGAATTCGGGCCATACTGGAAGAGACTGTGGCTGCTTTGCGATGCGCTCCCACCACAACTTCTCTGCGGAAAGAATATGTGCGAGCCATCGCACCGAACGAGGAAGCGATGTTGGCAGGGCAGATATTCCATCGACAATTTCGCGATTTGCCCAGTCGTCATAAACAAAAAGCCGGCGCAGGTAGTCAAGCATAAGAATGTAGACGCTAAAAGACCCACTCCGGATGCAAACGCAGATGTTCCTACCCCAGGGAGAAGAAAAAGGCTCCGTTCTGAACGGAGCAAATCAGGTGTTGCATGTCCATTAGACGGTGAAGTCCACACTAGCGCTGCGCGTATCAGATGCACGGAACGCGTCAACCTGGGAGCGAATGGATGCCGTATCCTGATCTATCGCGGCAAAAGCAGCTTTCGCTGCCTCCAGGTCGTTGCGTTGAATCGCATCTTTCAAACTACCCACATCCTCATGCCGTTGGACGAAGCTCTGATGAAGCTTCTGAATATCCTGGTGAAAAGCATTGAGATTCTTATGGTCCGCAATCACATTTTGTTGTGCTTGACGTGCCGCATCCCTCTCCGACTCTGCGCCCTCCAGGTCTCCAGCCTGAACATCAGCGCGCATCTGCTGCAAATGTTCCATCCGTGCCTGCGTGTCAGATCTCAACTGCTGGACTTTGTCCTTCATCTCCGTCGCAAGGTGACTCTTGATGTTGGCGATCGATATGGGATTAATCATGCATGTGACTCCTCGGCGCGCTAAATAGAGATATTAGCGCCGACACAACTCACATCGGCAGCTTAGCGGCCAAACATCACACACCACCCCCGGTACTCGGCTAGCCATCAGTTCATGCCCCAACGTTCGCTCACATTGCAGTCGTCCCGCAACCGATTTAGCATGACTTTGAACCCCAAAATGTATGTGGCATCAGGAATTCCGCAGATTCTACTTCGACGTTGGCAACTCCGGCGCGTCACCCTCGTGTTCGCAGTTGTATTCGCGCTCGAGTCCGCCTTGCAGTCGTGGGCGCAGGCAACTCCTCCCCAGCTTCAATCTCTGATCCAACGTGGGCAGGCCGCTCTGGAGGCTGGGCAATTTCTGCAGGCAGTGGGCAACTTTGAACAGGCAAGGCAGCTTGCCCCGGAGAACCTTGAAGTCAATCGAGGATTGCTGTTGAGCTACCTGCAAGCAGGAAAGCTTGCCGAAGCCCTTGCCATCGGTGAATCTGCGGTTTCCCGTTGGCCACAGGATGCCGATCTCCAGCATTGGCTGGGACTCGCATATTTCAAGACCGGACAAAATGACCGAGCGCTCGATTTGCTTCGTGGGGCCGAGAAAACAAACGGGAAAGGATTTGGTGTCCACTTCGATATTGCGCTTGTTCTTCTTGCCCAGGAGCAATACGCCCCGGCGGCCGAAGAACTGCAATCAGCCCTAAAATTTGACCCCTCCGACGCCCTGGCACACGTGCTTCTCGGCCGTGCCTATCAGAACACCAACCGCACCGTCCAAGCGGTGACGGAGTTTCAGACTGCATTGCGACTTGATCCCAAGGTCAACCTTGGTCACTATCACCTGGCCTTTGCATATGCCAGCCTCGGAAAGAATGAAGAGGCGAGTGCCGAATATCGAAAACAATTGGCTGCTACTCCAGACAATCCACAGGTTCTCTATCAGTTCGGCCACTGTCTCCTTGAAATTGGCGATAGCAAGACTGCTGCGGTACATCTGCAAAAGGCTACGGAGATCACCCCTCAGAATGCCGATGCCTTTTACGATCTCGGAAAGGCTTTGTTATTGGAAGGAAATATCGATCCCGCGATCGTTGCTCTTCAACGCTCGATCGAGCTCAAACCCACTGATCCAAGCCCTCATTATCAATTGGCCCGCGCGCTCGACAAGGCTGGCAAAACCGATGAAGCCAAGCTCGAACGCCAACGTTTCGCGGAGTTGAAGAAGTCCCAACCTCAGACCGGAGGGATGGCCACCGGCCGCGTCCAGTGATGCCAATGCTTCGGTCCGCGTATCTATTCCTCATCGGCACCCTGCTCATTGCTGCGGCGGCATCGCCGCAAACAGCGCCAAAACGCCCCACTACAACAAAGTCCGCCGCTGCCGTGGCGCGCTTCACAGATGTCACCCGCGCTGCCGGAATCGACTTCCACCTGACCTGCGGAACCGTCGACAAGCAGTACATCATGGACTCAATGTGTGGAGGTATCGCTGTCTTTGATTTCGACAACGACGGTTGGATGGACATCTACCTTGTCGATGGATCCACCCTCGCCGATGTCAAGGCGGGCAAGTGTCACCCCGGCAAACTCTACCGTAATACTCACGACGGCAAATTCGCTGACGTTACGTCAAAAGCAGGTCTCAAGCATTGCGGCTGGGGATTTGGTGTTGCGGTGGGCGACTATGACAATGACGGATGGGAAGATCTCTACGTGACCTATCTTGATGGTGGCGCTCTCTACCACAACAATCACGACGGAACCTTTACCGACGTCACTAGCAACTCAGGAGCGACCAATGCCGGACGTTGGGGCACGAGCGTTGCGTTTGGAGATTACGATAACGACGGCAAGCTTGATCTCTATGTAGCGAATTATGTGGATATCGATCTTGATCATTTGCCTGAATTCGGCAACGGCCCATTCTGTACTTATCGTGGAATCGCCGTCTCTTGCGGACCGCGAGGACTCACTGGCGCCCGCGATCGCCTCTATCACAACAATGGCAATGGCACATTTACAGATGTGTCCGACCAACTGGGGATCAACCCTGGCACCTTTTATGGCCTCGGGGTTTTGTGGCTCGACTACGACCTTGATGGTTGTCTTGATCTTTACGTCGCCAACGATTCTTCACCCAGTCTTCTCTACCATAACGATTGCAAAGGCGGATTCAAGGAAGTAGGCGCCGAAACTGGTGTCGCGTATAGCTCCGATGGCCGCGAGCAAGCTGGCATGGGGATCGACTCCGCCGACTATGATCGCGATGGATGGCCTGACATCCTCAAGACCAATTTCTCCGACGATTCCAACAACCTCTACCACAACGATCACCATGGCGAGTTCACCGACTTGGCAGGTCCGGCGAATATTGGACCGATAAGCATCCCGTTCCTTGGTTTTGGCGCCAAGTTTTTCGATTTCGACAACGATGGCTGGCCGGATATTTGGATTTCCAATGGTCACGTCAATCCTCAGGTCGATGGACATTCTTTTGGCGTTACGTACGCCCAGAGGCCCTTCCTCTTCCATAACCTCGGCAACGGCAAGTTCACAGAGATTGGCCAGTCGTCCGGGGCCTCACTGAGCCGACGATTTGTCGGGCGCGGCGCTGCGGTAGCAGACTTCTGGAATCGCGGTCGCCAAGATGTCTTGATGAGCGTGCTCGATGGCTCACCTGTTCTATTGCGGAATGAAACCGCGACGAGCGGACATTGGCTGCGCATAAAGACCGTGGGATCGGCCTCAAGTCGTGACGGATATGGAGCGAGAATCGAAATCAAGGCTGGAGGAATTACCCAAGCCGCCCTCGTGCGCAGCAACAGCAGTTTCGAGTCAGCAAGCGATCCCCGGACTTATTTCGGACTTGGCGCCTCGACAAAAGTAGACTCCATTCTCGTGCGCTGGCCTTCGGGAAAGGTCGACAAGGTGGAAGCCGAGCAGGGGGACCAGGAACTGATCATCGAAGAGGGTCGCGGAATCGTGGCACGCCATCCTGCGAGTACGCCTCCCGACCGCGCGCCTGCAAAGAGCGCCGTGAATCCTCCAAAATCGAGTCCCTAAACGGTACAAACTCACAGGCTACTGTGAGCAATGGCATTGACAACAGCAAATCTTCCAAATTCTGAAGTCTAGTCTGTCAACTTCTACTGTTAGTCATAGCAGGTACTCGACACAGTAGTGTAAACCATTGATGTAGTTAACTTAACACTTTGGCGCACCACGTGCGCCTAGCTCGTTGATACTTGCCGGACACGTTGCCGGGTTTCGTGTCCACCTGACGAAGCTTGTTCCGGTTTACTTGAGAAATCAGCAAGATAGCTTGACAGTGTGCGCTACGAAGAGCACAATGCTCCGCATTTCACATGGAGACAACGAGTTAGCTCACAACCGCTAGTGAGCTGTTCGTGTGTTGCGCGGCTGAATGTGGTTCTTGGAAACGACATTTCACAGCAATGAGAGGGTAGCTCGATGAAGAAGCTGCAGTTTTGCCTAGTGTTGTTATCCTTTCTGGTATTGGCCTTGGGCGCCGTTGCCCAGGTACAAAACGGCCAGTTTACCGGTACCGTGACCGACCCATCAGGCGCGGCCATCGCCAACGCCAAGGTAACGGTCACAAATGAAGGAACCAACCTTTCCGTAACTACCACGACGAATCAGACGGGTAATTTTACGGCCAATCAACTCCCGGTCGGTAGCTACAAGATTACGGTAGAGGCCCCCGGATTCAAGACCGCCAGCAGCACCAAGCTGGAATTGAACGCTGGCACGATTCAGCATGCAGACTTCAAGCTGCAGGTCGGACAGACCCAGGAAGTCGTCGAAGTCAGCGGCGAAGTTCAACAGGTTAATACCGAGGATTCGAAACTTGCCACAACGGTCACTTCGACTCAGGTCGAAAACCTTCCCCTGAACGGACGCAACATCTTCGACCTGATTCAGATGTCGCCGGGCGCAGTCAACGTGCGTGGCGTCGTATCTGAAAACGGTGCGAATACGGTAGTCAACGGTCTCCGTGAGAACTTCAATGGTTTTCTGGTCAACGGCGCTTCTAACAAAGGTCTTAGCGGCGGCGCCGTAAACCAACCGGTAGAAGATACGGTTCAGGAATTCCAACAGTTGACCCTGAACATGTCCGCTCAGTATGGCAATAGCGCCGGGTCAGTGACGAACCTCGTCACCAAAAGCGGCACTAACGCCTTCCATGGAAGCGGCTGGTGGTTCAACCGCAATGACGTTTTTGATGCCAACACCTTCTACCTGAAT
>Ga0066903_100005812_pt1 | contig 10797 bp, 9 predicted proteins | sample PanSoiMetaGPlot1_FD_67491 | JGI IMG/M metagenome (GOLD analysis project Ga0066903, IMG submission 67491) | Tropical forest soil microbial communities from Panama analyzed to predict greenhouse gas emissions - Panama Soil - Plot 1 (version 2) | ecosystem: Environmental > Terrestrial > Soil >...
TTCGCGATATCGATCCGCTGCTCGCGCTGGTCAACGGACCGGCCGGCGCCGCTCGCGACGGCGAATCGCGATCGGTGCCGCTGCCGGCCGGCACGCGCCCGGGATTCCTGATCGCGCTCCTCGATCTGGTCCGGCAAAGCACGAACGCCTACAGCCAGCCGGGCGGCAGCTTCAAGCCGTCGCCGACGCCGACGCCGTACGTCTACTACGGCGTCTTCTATGAGCTCACGATGAAGTCGTCGACGTTGCTCCGGACCGCAACCATCGACGGCCAGCGCTACACGAACCTCGCGCGGAGCGACTTCGAGATCCGCAACCGCAGCAACGGCGACACGACGCGGTTTCAGCTCACCTACGGCACTGCCGGCGACCTGGCCGGCATTCCAGTTCACGCGATCTACCAGCCGCGCTGGTGGTTCGAAGTCCAACTGTTCCTCGACGACCACGCCGCGTTCTGAAGGACTGACGCCATGTATCGCATTGCCACACTCATCGTTGACGATGGCCCCGGCCTGCGCTTCGCCGGACTCGATCTCGCCGACCGCGCCGAGCGTCTGGCGCGTCGCGCGGGTGTGACATGCGTGCACGTCGCCGCCGACGAGCGGCCGTTCGCCGACGTGCCGCTCGCAGACCTGCTGCTCGTGCTGCCGGCGCGCCTCATCGCGGAGCCGAAGGCGATTGTCGATCTGCTGCGCCGCGGCCTGCAGCCGGACGAGGACGCGGTTGCCGTCGCGGACGCGCACGGGCACGACACCGGGCTCATGCTGCTCTCCTTCGAGGCGACCGAGCGGGTGCGCCCGGCGCGCCATCTGCGGTGTGCGCGGCGCCGCCTCGCCGTCGAATGCGTCGTTCGCGTGGTGCGCATCGGCGGCCGGTTCATGCGGCGCCTGCGCGACGCGGCGGATGTCGCGCAGACGGAAACCGATTACCTGCGGCACGTCAACGGCGGCGACGGCGAAGGCTGGTTCACGCAGAACATCCGCGCCTGCTCGATTCCCGTGAGCCGGCGGCTGCTGCGCTGGTCGATCGGCCCGAACGCCGTCACCATGATCGGGTTCGCTCTTGCGGTGCTGGCCGGCCTGTCGTTCGCGAGAGGCGGCTACTGGGCGGGCGTCGCCGGCGCGCTGCTCTACTGGGCGAGCATGGTGTTCGATTGCTGCGACGGCGAGGTCGCACGCGGCAGCCTGCGCGAGTCGTCGTTCGGCGCGTGGCTCGAAACCGTCACCGACTATCTCTCGTATTTCGTGGTTCTGGGCGGGATCGTGTTCGGCGACATCCGGCTCGAAGGGTTCGATCAACACACTGTCGCCGCCCTCGTCGCGGCGGTCGCCAGCCTCGCGATCGTCATGCTGGTGGGCTACCTGCGCGCCCGCGTCGCGGCCAGCAACCCGGGGGCCTTCGACGACGCGCTCGCCGCAGAACTGCAACGCGGTACCACCACGCAGCGCTTTGCGGTTTGGGGCCGGCAGCTCATCAAACGGTCGTTCATGGCGCACCTCATCCTGTTTCAGGCGGCCATCGGCTTCATTCCCGCGCTCACCGAAATCTGGGCCTACGGCGCGGTTGCGGCGCTCGTGATTGTCGCCGCGGTTCACGCACACATCATCCGCAGCGTCCGCGTCCAGCCGTTCCGGCCGGCGCTGTCGCAGTAGTCAGTGGAGTCGGTCATGCTTCCAGCACACGCTGTCATCCTCGCCGCCGGCAACGGCACGCGCATGGGATCCCTCACCGCCGATCGCCCGAAGGCGATGCTCGACGTGGACGGCCGATCGCTGATCGATCGATCGCTCGACGCGCTCGCGGCCGGCGGCATCACCGACGTCACGATCGTCGCTGGTTACCAGCAACGGCGCCTGCGCGATCACCTCGGCAACCGCGCGCGCTTCATCGACAACGCGCGCTATCGCGAGACCAACAGCCTGTATTCGCTGTGGCTGGCGCGTGAGGTTCTGTCCGGGGGCGCGGTCATCATGAACTCGGACATCGTCGTGTCGCCCGAGCTGCTGCGGCGGCTCATCGTCGCGCCGGTCCAGGACGCCGTGCTGATCGACGACGCCAGCACGCTGGACGACGAAACGATGAAAGTAAAAACCTGGCAGGGCTTCGCGATCGACTTTGGGAAGGATCTCCCACCCTGGGATGCCGACGGCGAGAACGTCGGCGTGTTGAAGTTCGGGCCGCGCGGCGGCAAGCGGCTCGTCGGACATCTCGACGCGTTGATCACCGCGGGCCACGAGAACGCCTGGGCGCCGATGGCGTTCCGGGCGGTTGCGCAGGAATGGCCGCTGCGCGCGGTGACGACTGACGGACTGCCCTGGACGGAAATCGATTTCCCGGCGGACCTCGATCGCGCGCGCCAGATCATCGTGCCGGCGATGATTCGCGCGCGCCAGCGGAAGGCGGCGTGATGGCTCGCGTCGTCGGAACGCCGGCCGTCGGACGCAAGCGCGGGTATCTCGCGCTTGCGGCGGCGGCCGGCGTCGGCCTGTTCGGCTGGACCATCGCCTCGGTCGGCGCGCGGGAGCTCGCGTCCCAGCTGCACGCGCTGGCCCCGATCGTCGCGTTCATTCTGGCGCTGGCGGCCGCGCGGTTCTGGCTGCAGGCGGCCGGCTGGCGTCTGGCGATGCCGCCGGCACAGCGTCCGACGTGGCGCGAACTGTTCGGCGCCGTCGTCGCCGGCGAAGCCGCCGGTTACTTTGCATGGGGTGCGGTGTCGCGCGAGCCGATGAAAGCGCTGCTCGTCGGCCATCGGCTCCCTGAACGCGCCGCGCTCGGCGCCGCGGTCGTCGAACGTTTCTACTACAGCCTCGCCGCCACGGCGCTGATCGTCGCCGGCATCGCGCTGGCCGCCGTCCGCTACCACTTCGTCGGCTGGTTCCTGGTCGGAACTGTTGTGACGATCGCCGTCGCGCTCGTTGCGAAACGCTGCGGCAGGCGTTTTTCGACCTACGCCACCCACGATCGATCGACTGCGCTGGCGCTCGTCGGGTTGGCGCTGGCGCAGGAAGCCACGAATCTCGTCGAGGCGTATCTGGTGCTCGCATGGGTCGGCGCCGCTCCGACGATTGCGTCGGTCGTCGTGCTCGAAGGCGTCAGCCGGCTGTTGAACAGCGCCGGACAGTTCATTCCGGGAAAACTCGGCGTCACCGAGGCCGCGACGACGGCGTTGGCCCAGAGCCTGAGCCTGGGAGGCCCGCAGGGACTGAGCCTCGCGCTGGCGCGTCGCGCACGGTCGCTCGTATGGGGAGCGGGAGGCATCGGCCTGCTGGCGGTTCGTGCCGCGAGCCGACCGGCCGCAGTCCTACCGCCCCAGGAACGGATGGCGGCGTGATGCAATCGACGATGATCGTCATTGCGGCATTCATGGCCATTCTGAGGCTCGCTGGTTATCTCACCGAACCGCGGCTGACTCCGGCCGACATTCACCGCATCGTCGGCGCGCCCGGGCAACTCGCGCCGGCGACCGTGCGGCAGCCTGTGAAGGTCGTGACGTGGAACATCGAGCGGGGCGTCAACTTCGATCGGATCGCGTCGCAGCTCGCGGCGATTGACGCCGATGTCATCCTGCTCCAGGAAGTCGATCGCTTCTGTCGCCGCAGCGGCAGCCGCGATGTCGCGCACGATCTCGCCGAACGACTCGCGATGAACTGGGTCGCGGCCGGCGAGTTCCAGGAAATCGGAGAAGGGCGAAGCGGCAGCGCCGGGACGACGGGCCAGGCGATCCTCAGCCGCTACCGCATCGACGATCCGAACGTCATCATCTTCACCGAGCAGACCCGCTTCCGCTGGCGATGGAATCCCGCGCAGCCCCGCCGCGGCGAGCGCATCGCACTCAGAGCCCGGACCGCAGGAGTCCTGGTCTACGACCTGCACGTCGAGAGCGGCGGCGACGATCGACTGCGCCAGCGCCAGCTCGACGACGTGCTGACGGACGCTGCTCGACAGTCTGATCAACGCATCGTCATCGCCGGCGACTTCAACAACTCATCGGATGTGCAACCGTCGATGCTGGCGACGTTCGCGATCCCGAAGTTCGCGGACGCGCTTCCCGAGGGAACCGAGCGCCGCACGCACGTCAGTCATCGCCACCCGATCGACTGGATCTTCACGAAAGGGCTGATCGCGAGCGGCGGTGAGGTCAGAGGGATCGACGATGCTTCCGATCACTACCCGGTCATTGCGAGCCTGACCGCTCCGCAGTGACGGAGGTCGGTAAGCGGAGCGGCCGAATCAGTGCGCCGGCGGCGGCGGCAGCCAGAGCGACGCCGGCTGCGACGATCATCACCACGTCGAACGCCGACACGAACGATTCGTCGATGGCGCGTTTGACAGCCGCGCGCTGCTGCGGAGCATCGATCGCCGCGTCGACGTCGGCGCCCGCCATCTTCGGGAGCTGCCGATCGATGGCTGCCCGCGACGCAGTCGGGAGCTCCAGTCGATCGAGGGCCGGGTTCACCTGCCGATCGAAGCTGCGGACCAGCACGACGCCGAAGACGGCGATGGCAATCAGGCCGGCGATGCGTGAGACGGCGTTGTTCACGCCCGACGCCACGCCGGCATGCTCCGCCGGGACAGCCGTCATCGCGGTCGTGGTCAGCGGCGCGACCACGATCGCCATGCCCAGCCCGAGGACCAACACGGCGGGAAGGAATGTCGTCCAATACGAACTGCCGATTCCGGAGCGGGCGAAGAGCGCCAGTCCCACCACCGCCACGATCGGCCCGGCCGTCAACGGCAGACGGCTGCCGACGCTGGCGGTGAGGCCGCCCGACCATCGTGACAACAGGAACATCAGGATCGGGAAGGGCAGCAGCGCTGCTCCGGCGGCGGTCGCCGAATACTGCTGTACCTGAATCAGGTTCAACGGAACGAGCCAGAACATCGTCATCAGCGCACCGTACAAGAAGAGCGTCAGCAGATTGGCCAGCGTGAAGGTCCGCGATCGGAACAGCGTCAGCGGCAGCATCGGCCCCGGCGCCCGGCGCTCGACCACGATCAGCGCCGCGAGCGCAGCCACGCCGACGATCAGCGTCGCGAACACGAGCGGCCGGCTGGAGTCGGGGCTCGGCCACTCGAGCAGCGAGAACACGATGCCGCCGAGACCGACGACCGTCAGCGCGGCCCCCGTCCAGTCAATCTGCGGACTTCGCGACGGGTCGCGGCTTTCGCGCATGAAGCGCGCCGACAGTGCGACGACAATCGCCGCCAGCGGCAGATTGATGAAGAACACGGCACGCCAGCTGACGTGCTCGATCAGCCAGCCACCGAGAATGGGGCCCATCGCCGTGGTGATCGCGCTGAACCCCGACCACGTGCCGATGGCGCGCCCGCGGTCGGCATCGTCGAACGTCGCGGTGATGATCGCGAGACTTCCCGGCACGAGGAACGCCGCGCCGATGCCCTGCGCGGCGCGCGCCACGATCAGCGCGCGCGTGGACTGCGCAAGGCCACACGCCATGGACGCCATCGTGAACAGCGTCACGCCGATGAGAAACATTCGCTTGCGTCCGAATTGATCGCCGAGCGAGCCGCCGACGAGGATCAGGCTCCCGAGAAACAAGGCGTAGGCTTCGATCACCCACTGCACGTCGGTAATGGTGGCCTGAAGGGCCGACTGCAGGGCTGGCAGCGCGACGTTGACGACCGTACCGTCGATGAACGTGAGACTCGATCCGATGATCGTCGCCACCAGCGTCCACCGTTGCGACGATCGGTGATCCGGGGCCGTCACACCACGACATTATTCCAGCAGCGCCGCCCTCGTCATCATCGGCGCGCGATCGATGACCGCCGGCCTCACCTCGTCTCCCGCTGAGGGGGACGCTGCCCCGGCATTTCTCTGAGAAAGCGTTCCACCACGTCGACGATCGCATCGGGATTGCCGACGAACGGCAGGTGATCGCTGCCCGGCAGCTCGACGAACGCTGCTGTCGGAATGCGCGCCGCCATGTGGCGCGCACCGGCAACGGGAGCCACCCGGTCGTCCCGCCGGTGCAGGATGAGCGTCGGCCGATCGATCTGCGGCACGATGGCGCGAACGTCGAGCGCCGCGTTCATCTGTGCCATCGCAATGGCGGGGGCCGGCGCCGCGCCGACCCGAAGGTACGTGCTCCACCAGGACCGGAAGCCCGGGTCGGCCGCCTGGCTCGGCGCATAGGCGTCGATCCCGACGGGTCCTCCCCACTCCCGGCGGATCGAGTCGATGAACCGCCGCTGCGCCTCGTCGGTGGGGCCCCAGGGATAGTCCGGCGCGCGCGTCCCTTTCGCATAGGATCCAAACATCATCAGTGCAGCTGCGCGTTCAGGAAACTGCTGCGCAAACATCGCGCAGATCGGACCGCCGTCCGAGAAGCCGAGCAGTGCGGCGCGCTCCGATCCGGCGGCGTTCATGACGATCCGCACGTCGTCCACGCGCGACTGCGGGGTTGGCCCGTCGATCAGCCGATCCGAGAGGCCGGTTCCGCGTGCGTCGAAGAGAATCACGCGCGCGACGGAGGCGAGGCACAAGAGAAAGCACGCAAACGACGGTTCGGACCACATGTAGTCGAGATGGGAGATCCAGCCGTTCGCGACGACCAGATCGATTGGACCATCTCCGACGACCTGATACGCAATGTTGGCGTCGCCTTCTCGCGCGTACAGTGTCCGTGGCGGCGCAAACGGCGAATCGGCCTGAGGCTGTGCCGGCTCGACCCGCGCGATGAACCGGTAGCCACGGCGATGGGCGGTCTCGACGTACTCCGGACGCCGTGCGTTGTCACCGAGCGCGTCGCGAATCTCACGCACGCACGTCTTCAGCGCAGCGTCGCCGACGAAGGAATCGGGCCACAGCGTGTCCAGCAGGTCTTCCTTCATCATCAGCCTGCCGGGCGAGGTGACGAGCAGGGCAAGCATCGCGAACGCTTTCGGCCGCAGCGGAATGCGCACGCCCTCACGCGTGAGCAGCTCGTTGGCGCGATCGAGACGGAATCCCCCGAAGGCGAGCGGCGACTCGTATTGACGATCGGGCGGGAGTAGCGAAACCGTCATTGCTGACACTCCTCCGCGTTCGGGCTGCCCTGGACGTTGCGATCGGCCTCGATCCGCTCCTTGACGAACCGCATCAGCTCTTCGAGCGAGATGAAGTGCGCCACTTCTCCGGTCCAGACGTGCTCTGCACGCCCCGCGATGCGTCGCTCCCGGATATCGACGTCCGCGTCGAACTGAATGACAAAGGCCCGCAACATCGAAGACACGCGATTGACTGACGTCACGCCGGACACACTACCCGTGTGACGAAGCGCGGTCATGAAGTGCGGTAAGAGGGCCGGTAAAATCTGCGGTAAAAATCGCGAGTAACGAGCGCGCAACGAGCGGCGGTAGAATCCCCGATACAGAGTGGCCATCAGTCCGGTCGTGTACTTCGCCTCCTATCGACTGGACGCCCGGTCGCAGGTGCTTTGGGACGACGACCGTCCCGTCCGATTGACGCCGAAGGCCTTCGGCGTGCTCGACTACCTCGTCCGTCACCCCGAACGCATCGTCACCAAACACGAACTGCTCGATCACGTCTGGCCCGAAGTGCATGTCGGCGACGCTGTCCTGAAGGTCGCGATCCGTGAGATCCGCCAAGCGCTCGGCGACGACCCCGATGCGCCTCGCTTCGTGCAGACGGCCCGCCGCATCGGCTATCGGTTCGTCGCGCCGGTCTCGGTGATCGAGACACGCACGCCGGCCACTTCCGCGCCTGCTGCCCGAACGCTGCTCGTCGGGCGCGAACAACCTCTCGCGACGCTCACCGCGTCGCTCTCGCGCGCCATCGGCGGTCAGCGTCAGACGGTGTTCGTCGTCGGCGAAGGCGGGATCGGCAAGACCAGCGTGATCGATGCCTTCGTATCGCGCGTGGAGGAGCGCGACGCGAACGTCTGGGTGGCGCGAGGTCAGTGCCTCGAGCACGTCGGCGGCGCCGAGGCGTACCTGCCGGTTCTGGACGCGCTCGGGCGGCTCGCTCGCCTTCCTGGCCGTGAGCGCGTGGTCACGCTGCTCAGGCGCTATGCCCCAACGTGGCTCGCGCAGATGCCCGCCCTGGTCGAGCGGCGCGAGACCCTGCAGCACGAAATCTTCGGCGCGACGCCGGAGCGCATGCTCAGAGAAATCGCAGAGGCGCTGGAGGCGCTCACCGCCGAAACGCCACTGGTCATCGTCCTTGACGATCTCCATTGGAGCGACGACGCGACGCTCGACTTCGTCGGCATGATGGCGCGACGATCGGGGCCGAGTCGGCTGCTCATCGTCGCCGCCTATCGTCCGGTTGAAGTCGCCTTGAGCCGCCCGGCGCTCAAGACGATGAAGCAGGAGCTGATCGCGAAAGGATTGTGTGAGGAGCTTCGGCTCGACTTCCTGACGCTGACGCACACCGCCACGCTTCTCGATACGCGTTTTCCCGGGCACACCCTTCCGTCGGCGCTCACGAGTCTGATTCACCAGCGGACCAGCGGCAACCCGCTCTTCATCGGGAACTTCCTGGAGTATCTGGCCGGTCAGGAGATGGTCGGCCTGCGGGCCGGCCGCTGGGAGCTGATCGCGCCGCTCGAAACCGTCGCAACCGCGTCGCCAGAGACGCTCCGCCAGGTGATCGAGGCGCAACTCGCGCGCCTGTCGACCGACGAGCGCGCCGTGCTCGAAGCCGCCAGTGCGTGCGGACTCGACTTCTCGGCAGTCGCCGTGGCCGCGGGGCTGGCGGTGGTCGACGAGCGCGCCGAGACGTATCTCGACGGGCTGGCGCGGCGCGGTCAGTTCGTGACGTCGCTGGAGCTGGCCGAGCTGCCCGAGCGGCGCTGGTCGCCGCGCTACCAGTTCGTCCATTCGCTTCATCAGGAAACGCTGTATCGCTCGCTGCCTCCCGGGCGGCGGCTGCGCTTTCACCTCAGGATTGCGGAACGGCTCGAACAGATCTACGGCGAGCGATCGGCCGACATCGCCAGCGAACTGGCCGAGCATTTCGAGCAGGCCCGCGACGACCGGCGCGCGATTTCGTACCTGCGCAGCGCGGCGAAGAACGAAACGCGGCGCTTTGCGAACCGCGAAGCCGCGGGCTGGCTCGACCGTGCCCTCGAGTTGTCCGACAACCTGCCGCCGCACGAGCGAGCCATCACGCGCGGCGACGTGCTCGGCGATCTCGGACGGGTCCGCCGCAACATGGGTGACATGCACGGCTCGAGCGACGCGTTCATGGAAGCGGCGCGCATCGCCGGCGAACGCGGCGACACCAGCGCTATGGTCGAGGTCCTGCTCGTCGGCGCCAGCGCGACCACGTGGTTCGACGGCGCTGCCTGTCTGGCTGCGGCGGACGAAGCGGAGCGGGTCGCCAACACAATCTCTCCAACCCTCGCCCGCTACACGCGCGGATACGCGGCTTACTGGTATCTGCTCTGGAGTCGCTGGAACCCTGACTGGGCGCGCGACTGTGAGCGCGCGCTGGTGCTGGCGCAGGAGACCGACGATCGGCTTCGCCTGTTCGCGATGCTGCCGCGGTGCGCCTATGTCCGGCTCGCCCAGAGCCTCTACGAGGCGGCGGTCGACACCGCCGACGAGGGCGCCCGCCGCGCGCTCGCGGTGGACGATGCGTTCACCTGCATGGTGTGTCAGTTCTATCGGATCTGGGCCGGCCTGCTCGCCGGTGAGTGGGGCACGACCGATCGAGTGCTCACCGAGAGCCTCGAGCTTGCCGAGCGCAATGGCCATCGCTTGTGGCACACCCTCTACGCGGGACTCCGCGCCTGGCTGCTGCGCGAGACCGGCGCTCACGCCGCCGCGCTCGCGCTCGCGCGTGAGGCGGTCGACGCCGCGCGCGGCGTCGGCGTGCCTCTGGCCGACCTGCTCACGCAAACGCAACTCGGTCTCGCGATCGTGGAGTCGTCTCGGACCGGTGGGCCACACATCTCCGAAGCAATCGAGATTCTCGAACGCATCGTCGCGCGCCTGGATCGGGAGCCGATGCTGATGGGATTCGCGTGGCGAATGCCCGTGTTGATCGGACTGAGCTCGGCGTACCGCGGGAGCGGCGCGTGGACGAAGGCCGAAGCCGCTGCGCAGGAGGCGTGCGAGCTTGCAGCGACCTCAGGAGAGCGTACCTGGCTGGCGCTCGCGTGGATGGCGCGCGCAGAGCGCGCGCTCGCTGAGGGTGAGATCGATCGGGCGGACTCCGCGCTCGACCGCGCGGTCACAGCTGCGGACGCAGCGGACGCGCCGCTCGCGGCGTGGCGAGTTCATGCGTGCGCCGCCAGAACGGCAGCGGCGCGCGATCGTTCGGAGCGGGCGCTGGATCATCAGTCGTGCGCAGCCTCGGTCATCGCCCGCCTGGCAGCGTCTCTGGGCACCTCCAACCACCACCGCCAGACATTTCTCGACAGCGACGACGTCCGCGCGGCCCTGACGCTTCCGAGGTAAGCGTCACTCGCCGCACGTTCGACAGATGACCGATTCGACCATCTGACCAACTGCGGCGGAATGGACGCCTCAGCTCGTCCTCGAAAAATTACCGGGATCGCGTAATAATCTCAGGTTCCAGACGTCGACGGGAGATTCTGATGCCGCTGTTCCAGAAGACGCTCGTACGCGCCAGCGAGACCCGCTCCTTCCGGATCGATCACATCGTCTCGACGGGCTGGCGGACGTGCGAGATGGCGAACGACCGGGTCGCGCGCCAGCAGCAGCGCACCGAATGGCATCGGGTCGAGCGCGATCTCGCCCGTTTCGTGCGCGAGATCGAGGCGCTGCGCACGCAAGGCTGGCGGGACGCGTAAGCACGCATCGCCC
>Ga0066903_100005813_pt1 | contig 10797 bp, 26 predicted proteins | sample PanSoiMetaGPlot1_FD_67491 | JGI IMG/M metagenome (GOLD analysis project Ga0066903, IMG submission 67491) | Tropical forest soil microbial communities from Panama analyzed to predict greenhouse gas emissions - Panama Soil - Plot 1 (version 2) | ecosystem: Environmental > Terrestrial > Soil >...
GAACCCGGCCCGCGTGAACCTCGAGGCGACGAGCATGTTCGGGAACGAGTACGACGGGAGCCTCGCCGATGCCCCCGCCGGCAACTACTACGTCGTCGGCCCGCACCCGGCGAACAAGCGTAGCTGGTACGCCCAGATCACCGTCAGCCGGGACGGCAGCATCAAGGTCAGCTAGTACATAGTGAGCAGCCCGGGGAACGCACCCCCGGGCTGCTCCACAGGAGAGATGCGGATGACATCGCAACCTGTACTCACCACCATAGCGAAGGACTCCCCGCGGCACAAGCCGGCCTTCGCCACCGGCCGCGAGTTCTCGGAAGACGCCAAGCTCACGATCGCACCCCGCGAGCGGCCGGTCTCCGCGACCTACGTCAGCCAGCATTCCTGTGGCCCCTGCCCGTTCAAGAACGGGAACGGCTGCATGGCCGAAGCCGGCCGCCTGCGCTGGACGACCGCCCGGCTCAACGCCAGCGGGCCGGCAAGCCCCGAGGTGCTGGCTGAAGCCCATGCCGCGGAGATCGACAAGCTCACGGGGCGCTGGCCACTGCGCCTCGACGTCGTCGGCGACGCCATGACCAGTACTGCCGCTCGCATCATCAGCACGGCGGTGCAGCGGTACAAGGCCCGCTTCGGCCAGGTCGCCTGGGGCTACACCCACCAGTGGCGCACCGTCGATCGTGAGGCGTGGCAGGACACCAGCATCCTCGCCTCCTGCGAGACCGAGGCCGACGTCGCATTGGCGACACAGCGGGGCTACGCCACGGCGATCGTGATCAATGCCGACGACGTAGTCCCCGAGCGCATCGCCGGGCTCAAGCCGCTGCTCTGCCTCAAGGAGAGCGGCGCCAAGCTCGATTGCGAAGACTGCCGGGCCTGCACGTTCGACGACCGGCTGCGGGGCCATGCCGTGATCGTGTTCCTCGGCAAGGGCCCGGTGCGCAAGCTCCGCGAGGCTCTCCGCAAGCGCAACGAGGAGGTGTGAGATGACACCTGAACAGGGCGAGCCGTGCTGCGCCCATTGTGGCAGCGGGTATGTGCAGCAGCCCGGCGACCTCTGCAACGCGTGCGAGTGGGAAGCCTGGCTCGCCTGGACTGAAGGGCGAGCGGCAGAGCCCGGCGACAAACCCAGCAAGGAGGCGTGACATGGCCCGTTCCACAGGTCCCGTCCCGATCCGCCGCGACCCGTTCGGCCGCGCCACCCTGATGCGCCAGAAGGTCGACGACGGGGCGTGCGCCTGGTGTGGCAGCCGCGGCCGGCGCTGGGAATACTGGTGGCACGGCGACATGTCGTCCGCCAAGGTGCTGCCCGCACCGCAAGCCTTCTGCGGCATAAGCTGCCATCGCATGTACTACGGAGGCTAACGATGCACAGACTGACCACCGAGCAGGCCCAGGGGGGCGAGCATATCCTGACACACAGCATCGACTATCGCCCCTGCCCGGCCTGCGCCAGGACACAGACCGTGCTCATCGCGCTGTACCGCCAGCGCGCCCGCTTCGACAACCGCTGGTGCTGCCCGTGCGGCGCTATCTGGTCCGAGCCCGCGCCGCGCCGGCTCGAGGAGGAGTAACCATGGCCCGCTTCGCCGCCTCGTTCGGTCCCAAGCGCTTCCGCCGCTGGCTCGAGGGCCAGCAGCCACGCGAGATCGTCGGCCAGAGTTGCAGCCACCGCGACTGCCCGCTCGCCCGCTTCGTGACGCAGCAGTTCGACGTCGTCTACGCCACCGCCGAGCCGCAGTGGCTCGGCGTCATGACCCCGCAGGGGCTGCTCACGAGGCGGCGCACCCGCCCGTGGGAGCGGCGGTTCATCCTCGGCATCGACCGCATCCCGGCCGGGGTGCGGTCGGTCACCGCCGAGGAAGCCCTCGATGCGCTGGACCAGGCCATGGAAACGGCAGACCGGCGCCAACGTTGACGGCTGGTTAAGCTGGCTGCTATAGTAGCAGTAGTCAAGCAGCAGTCAAGCAAGGAGTGAGCAGCATGAACATCCAGCACTGCGCGGTCTGCGGCTGGGAGCAGGGCGACGGGCACGACTGGGAGATCCACAGCGCCGAGATCCGGGCCTCGGCCCAAGACTACGCGTACGACCGGCCCGAGTACGACATGGACGATCTGGGCCGCGGGACCATCCGCTGCATCCGCTGCCGGCGCTGGGACGTGCTGTACGGGCTCGAGGTGCGCGTGCAGTACGGGACGCTGCTCGTGATCTGCAACACCTGCGAGCAGCCCGCGGACCGGGAGGAGGCGTAGTCATGGCGAGTAACCCGAAGCCCGGCAGCGGCGAGTGGTACAGCCGGCTGTGCGCCGGCTGCGGCCACACGTTCGCCTGGCACATCGGCGAGGGCGGCCGGCGGGACTGCTTCTGGCAGACCGAGATCACCTGCGACCCGCCCTGCACCTGCCCGCAGTTCCGCGAGCCCGAGCAGGAGGAGTGAGCATGACCGAGTACCTGGTTCGCCACGACGTCATCGTCGAGGCCGAGAACGTGCAGCACGCTGCCTGGAAAGCGCGCCAGACCGAGCTTGATCCCAGGGTCCGGCGCATCATCTTCACCGTCGGACCGCTCGAGGGCGATGTCACGAGCGACAACGGCACCTGGGAGTACGTCGAGGTCTCGTACACCGGCATCGCCAAGCGATTGGAGCGCAAGCCGTGAGTGAGACCGTCTTCTACGACAGCACGCAACTGCAGTCCGCCTGGCAGCTACTGCCGGGCGGGCCCGTCGCAGCGAACGGTGGGGAATGCTGGCAATACCTCGGCAGCCGCTTGGAGGACGGCACGGCCGAGCACCAGTTTCGCCATCGTCTCCACCCGGCGCAAGGGTGCCGGGTGTACGCCTACGTCCTCGAGAACGACGAGGGCGTGAAGCTCAGCGAGCTACGCGTTAAGGAGTGAGCAATGCTACGTGACATCACCATGGCGATCCTGATCCTCGGCGCCGCTCAGTTCGTAGGCCCCGGCGTCGCCTCGGCCCAGTCGTGCGACGTCGACCGCTACGGGAACTGGAACTGCTCGGGCACGGGCTGGTCCGGCTCCGGCACCGTCGACCGCTACGGCGACCTCAGCGGCACCATCCGCGGCACCGACCCATACGGCAACACCCTCCGCGGGACGGTCGGCGGCGACCTCCAGAGCCCGCGCATCGATGGCACGATCACCTCGCCGAGCATCTTTACGACGCCGAACCTCTGGCCGCAGAACTTCACCTGCGACATCTTCGGCTGCCGCAGCCGCTAGCATCACCGGGCCGGGTGGTGGACGTCCACCACCCGGCCACTCCACAGGAGGAGTGAGCCATGACCCGCCTCGTGCTGGCTGCCACGCTGGTTCTCGCCATCCTCGCGCTCGTCATCACGAGGACCAGCTTCCCGCCACGCACCACGGGGCCCGGCGACCAGGCGCCCGGCCGCTGCGTCATCACCATCTGGACAACGTTCAACTGTTAGGAGTGAGCATGGACACCACCACGCAGGAGCAGATCTTTCAGGAGCTACGCCGCATCAGTCACGAGATCGGCGAGATCCGCCGGCTGTACATCGAGCAGCAGCAGCTACCCCCGTACTACGGGCCGATCGGGCCGAGCGGGGACCGCGAGGCCTGCACGGCGCACCAATGTGAGTTCTACCTCGGGTACCTGGCGTACGGGCCGGCGGACCTCAGCCACGAGGGCTACCATAGCGCGTGCCTCAAGTTCCGGCAGCACACCGATAGCTGCAACCACGACTGGGGCACGGGCGGCTGCCCGACGTGCTTGCGCTGGGAGGAGCGAGTGCGAGCATGAATGCCCTGTGTATCGCCACCAACCGGGACGGTCAATCCTGCCGCCAGCCGGCGCGGGAGGGCGACCGGCTGTGCTACTTCCACGCGGCGCGCGCCGCCCTCGGGGTGACGCACTACAGCAAGCAACACCAGCGCCGGGTCTGCGAGGCGGTGTGCTGGGGCCTCCGGCATCCCCACGAGCCGTGCCAGTCCTATGTCGCCTACTCGATCCCCGACGCCGACTACCACAACTACTGCGTCATCCACTACCTGGCGCACCTGCGGAGCCTCGACCGCAAGCCGTCGGAGGGCTGCGGCTGCCAGCGCGTACCCCAGACACAGCGACGCCGTCGACGGGAGTGAGATCGTCGACGGCGTCGCACGCATGGGCCGGCCCGGTCCCAGGCAAGAGTTTACTGGATGAGGAGTGAGGAATGGAGCAGGCACTTGTCCCGGTCGCGCAGCTTACGCCCGGCATCTGGCTCGCCCAGTCGCACGAGCCCACGCTTCGCGGGCCCTACCTCGTGTTCCTGGGCGAGTACGGCGACACCCATTGTGAATGCACGGCTGGCCGCTATGCCACACCGTGTCACCACCTGGCTGCGGTGGCTGCGGCGATGGCTGGCACGCACCCCGTGAGCCCCGTCCGCGAGGTCTGGGGCCCGGCCCGGGATGGCGACGGGCCACACGTCTGGAACCCGCCGCGGCGCGTCGCCGACGAGGCGCGCATCCGCGACGCGCACAGCGAGGCGCGGCGGGCTGCCAACCCGCCACCACGTCTCACCGAGGCGGACTATCGCTACCTGTTCCCCGAGCCGTGAGATGGACGGCTATCAGTTCGGCGCGCTGCTCGAGGGCGCCCTCCGTCGCTACCTCGGGCCGCATGATCTCGAGGTGCGGCGTGGTGGGGAGGGCCAGTACGAGTTCTGGTTCTACGACGTGGTCGCCAACGGAAGGGGGATCATCCAGGCGATCGGCACCCAGCACATGGACACCATCGGCCGGCCACCGCAGGAGGTCGCCGAGGGGCTGGCGCTCCAGATGGCCAGCTATCTCCGCGGCAAACCACGCAAAGGCAAGCGCAAGAAGGAGTGATGTCATGCAGAGCAACCTCGTGATCAGTGATGAGCAGAAGCAACTCATCAAGCGGCAGTTCGCACCGAAGACCAGCGATAGCGAGTTCCAGTTCTTCCTGCACATCGCGCAGGGCCTTGACCTCGACCCGCGCGTGGGCCAGGTCTGGGCCGTGCCGCGCAACGTGCGCCAGGCGGACGGCAGCTACCGTACCCAGCACGTCATCCAGATCGGCGTCGCCGGGCTGCGCGCGCTGGCCATGCGCACCGGCCAGTACGAGTCGACCGCCGCCGTCGAGTACTGCGACGCGAACGGCGAGTGGTCCGACGTCTGGCTCGACGAGAAGCACCCGCCACGGGCGGCGCGGACGCGCGTCTACCGCAAGGGCGACACGCGGGGGACGAGCGGGCTCGCACTGTACAGCGAGTTCAGTCAGGACACCCCCATCTGGCGGCGCATGCCGGTGCACATGCTGGGACTGGCGGCCGAGCGGCTGGCACTCAAGCGGGCCTTCCAGCACGACCTCGCCGGCGTCTACGAGGAGGCCGAGACGCACGGGATGCGCATCGAGGAGGTCGAGCTACCGGACTACGACGCGCCGCCACCCGCCATCCCGGCCGCTCCCGCACGGGCGGCACTCCCCGAGCCGGCGAAGCCACGGGTCGACCACTGCCGGTCCTGTGGCATGGCGATCATCTGGGGCGAGACCGCGAGCGGCGCGCTCACCCCATTCGATGTCGACGCCGACGGGTACCCGGGGGAGTCGCACTTCAAGACCTGCCCGCACGCGGACGACTGGTCGCGCAAGGGGCGCACCCCGCGCACCCGCAAGGCCGCCGAGCCCGAGCCCAGGCCCGAGCCGCCGGCACACACGGTCACGCCCAGCGCCGAGGTGCCGGCGACCTCGATCACGCTGCCGCCGGCGTACGACTTCTCGCTCGGGTCGGTGACCGAGCGCTGGGCGAAGCTCGAGGACCTGTGCGCGAGCGAGCTATCGCTGGGGACGGGCGATCTCGTGCGGGCGTGCCACGGCACGAACCCGCGGGACTACGCGGTGCGGCGCTACCAGCAGAACAGTGCGTTCACGTTGAACACGTTCTGGCACGAGTTGGTGGCGCTGGTCTACGACCGCGTGCCGCTCCCGTCGGTGGATCCCCCGATTGCCGAGCAGGCACCTAGCGAGGGAGAAGAACCTGTGTTCTGATAGTCCGGTAGCGCATGCCTCCCCTGGGTGGGGTTGACAGACGCCTCGGGGGGGGCGTACACTGGGGGCGACGGGAAATCCGTAGGTGTGCGCTAGCTACGCACGCCTGGTGAGGGACCGCGGCCGGGGGGTCCGTACACCCCCGGCCACCTCACCCACCCGTACGGAGGGGCCATGGCCACGCCATCCGGCGAGTCCTTCGCAATCATCCCCGCGGTTATCATCGGCGACAGCCGCGTCACCAATGCGACCTTCCGTGTGTACGCGGCCCTGGCCAGCCACCTGCATGGCAACGGCGAGTGCTGGCCATCACAGGTCAGCATCGCAAAGCGGTTGCACACGGGGCGGACCGATGTCATCCGCTCGATCCAACAGCTAGAAGCGCTTGGCTATCTCGTGGCCACCCACCGGCGCGACGAGCGCACCGGTGCGAAGATCGCCTGCCACTACCGGTTCCCGACCCATGTGTCACCAGACCCCATACCCATGTCTCAGGGTGAGACATGGGATGTGTCACCAGGAGACATACCCATGTCTCAGGGTGAGACATCCCATGTCTCAAAAAGCCACAATTCCGGCTCCGACACCTATTTAGTGAAAGAGACTATCAAACAGACTAGTACGAGGAGTAATCCGGCGGCTTCCCCCGATTTCGCCCTGGAGGTGTTCGGCTACTACCGCGCGCACATCCAACCCCGAGCCCGGGAGTTTCCCCGCGAGACGATCCAGCGGCGGCTCAAGCGGTTCACGGCGGACGAACTCAAGGCCGGGGTGGATCACTTCGCGGCCGACCCCTGGTGGATGGAGCACAACGCCAGCCGCGGGGCCGCGTGGTTTTTCCACAGCGACAGCCGCTCGGAGCAATTCCTGCTCCTCGAACCGCGCCCGCCGGGCCAGAACGGGACGGCCCCCAAGCCGGGCGCCCTCGTGGGCACTCAGCACGCCTCGGCGGAGGAGTGGAAGCGGCAGGCGATCAAGTACGGCATGGAGTTTGACGATGCCTAGAGACCCGTCGATGCACCGGCTGAGTCTCGACGACATGGAGAAGCTGTTTCAGGAAATCACCGGCAGCCCCATGACCGACGCCGAACGCGAGATGATGCACGCCTCGTACGAGGCCCAGTTGCAGGTGGGCAAGGGCGCCGACGGCGTCGTCCGCCGCGGCCCGCCGGTCGACTGGGCACACGAGGGGCAGGAGCGGCGCAGTCCATCCGCGGATGGCACGCCACCGGGCTACACTTGCAGCATCTGCCGCGACGTCGGATTCGTGCGCCGCGACGTGCCGCTCGGGCATCCCGACTTCGGCAAGGCCCACCGCTGCCGCTGCCAGGTGCAAGATCCTGCTGCCCGGCAAGCCGACTATCAACATCGGCTGGCACTGAGCGGTCTGCCCGTGGGCTTGCGTCGCTGCACCCTCGATGCTTTCCGGCCCGTCGCGGGCGCGGCAGCCGGGCTGACGGCGGCCCGCGAGTTCCTGGCCACCCTCGAGCACGGCGGCGACCCGCTCTGGCTCGCGGTGAGTGGCGGCCTCGGCTGCGGGAAGACGCATCTGCTCGCGGGGATCACCCAGGCCGCGCTGCTCCGCCAGCCCGTCGTGTGGCTGTCGCTCCCACAGTGGCTCAGCGACTGCCGGGTCAACGACTTCGAGCACGAGCACGCGCTGACCATCACCGCGCAGCAAACCCCGGTGCTCGTGCTCGACGAGTTCGGGTCGCAGCGCGCGACGGACTGGACGCTCGCCAAGGTGGAGCAACTCGTCGACTACCGCTACGCCCGCCGGCTGCCCACCGTGCTGGCGATCACCGCTACGCCGGAGGAGTTGGCAACGTGGTCGCCCCGCATCGCGAGTCGGCTCGGGGACCACTCGCTGGTACGAGCGGTGGTACTCACCGGTGGGGACTACCGCGCACGACTGACGCGAACGAAAGCTTAGCGCGAAGGAGTGAGACGATGGCGACGTTCACCGTAGAACTGCACCACAGCGACCGGACGGGCGATAGCTGGACCGCTCGCGTGAGCGGCGACTTCCCGCGCGAAGCGGTGAGTGAGTTGCGCGACCTGGTGACCATGATGCAGGAGGAGTTCAGCCCGATCCCGCAGGCGCCGCGCCCCTGGGCGCAGGCGGCCGAGCAGGAGTGAGACGATGACACTGGCCAACCAGCCCAGCCAGGGGATCTCGGTGATCACCCCGCACGAGGCGGTGGTGAAAACCGCGACGGTGGGCATTCGGACGCTCACCGTCAGCGGCAAGCAGGTGACCCTCGCGGTCTTCCGCCAGCTACTGAACGAGAGGCTGCTCGACCCGTATACCGCCGACCTCGCCGGCGTGCCGTGGGGCCGGGTCAACTACTTCCCGAGCCCCTGTGCCGCCAATCACCTCCACATCGTGTGGCAGACCGGCGACAACCTCCGCCGCGCCTGCGTCTACCCGCGGCGCGATCAGGATGTCCGGGCCGATGAGGCGGAGACCCAGCGCTACGACGCCTGGCGGGCCAAGCTGCTCGGCGGGATGCTCGCGCTGCGCGAGGCGCTTAGTCCCGGCTTTACGCCGCCGCCGGAGTGGTCGGCCGCGAGTACACGCTGGGCGATCCCTCTCGCAGCGCACCCACGGACGACGGTGTATCTCGAAGCGAGGTATCCCGTGGACTCCGACGTCTACCCGGCATCCTCGATCCCGACCAGCGCCGACACATTCCTCGAGCACCGCTTCTGGCCCTCGCCCGGGCGCCACGCGCGCTATTTCCCGGACGAGGGCGAGTACCGCGAGGAGAGCAAGGCCGAGTGGACCGCGCGCCACGCCGAGGGGGCGCTGGCGTCGATCGGCTACATGCGCAACGCGCTGAGACGACTCGCCGAGCTACTGCGCATCGAGCCGGACTGCGACGACAGCGACCTGTGGGAGCTATTCGGCGATGCCTGCAACGCCCGCGAAGCGATGGCGAAACACACGGTCGCCCTCGACGAGCGCTGGCTCCAGCAGTACCGGGCGCTGGCCGCGCTCGACCAGCTATTCATCGCCGTCTAGGAGAGCGCCATGTTGATCTTCATCAGCGGGCCGCTGTCGTCCGAGTCGCGGACGGTCGAGGAGTCGCGCGTCGGGGCCGCCATGGACATGGCGATCAAGCTCATCGCCCGCGGCCATCTGCCCGTCGTGCCGCACCTCACCTGGTACCTCGACCAGCGGGCCCGGCAGCTATACCACACGGACATCCCACGCGAGGCGTGGATGGCGCTCGCGCTGACGCTCCTCGAGCGCTGCGACGCGGTGTTCTGTGTCGAGCGCCTCGGCGCCTCGCCCGGCGTGCGCGCGGAGCTTAACCACGCCGAGGCCCGCGGCAAGGAGATCTACTACGACCTTCGCGACGTCCCGTTCGGGCCGGACCTCGCCCAGCTTCCGGCCCCGTACCAGGAGGAGTGAGTGACGTACACATCGACCGTTCGCTTCAAGCCGAAGCTCTTGCAGCCGTGCGTGTTCTGCGGCACCAACATCGAGTGGTGGACGCGCACCCGCGGCAGCGAGACGATCTGGACCGCGATCGAGCCGCGCACCGGCGCCGACCACTGGCAGTGGTGCCGGCCGGCGGCCGAGTTCCACGCGCACATCCGCGCCCACCCGATCGGGGTACGCGCCCGAGGAGACAGCCGTGACGACTGACGAGATCCTGATTAGACGGCTCGCCGAGCAACTCGCGTTCTTCCAGAACACCCGCCGGGATGGCCAGTTTCACATCGGCCCGGACATGAAGTACTGCCTCGGGCTCAAAGCGTTCGGCCGCCCGTGCAGCCCGCGCTGTGAGGCCGTGCGCCAGGCCCTCGCCGATGCAGCGACCCATCTCCACACCACCGTCGACGAGCTACGCACCAGCGAGAAGCGACGCTCCGCCCCGCCGCCCCCACAGGCAGCGCTACCGCTCGGGGAGGACCAGTGACCGTCGTACACGAGAAGGATGGCTGGTACGTCACGCTCGACCATCAGGGGAATAGTTACGTATGGGGCAGCTATCCCACGGCGCTCGACGCCCAGGCCGTGGAGAACCGCCTGCTGAAACAATTCGCGAAGGAGGATCTCGAGGACCAGCGCGCGGGTAAGGGCCGGCGGGAGCACGTCCCGCCCGGGTGGAAGCAGGAGAGGCTGCTGTGACGAGCCGCTGGACGGGGGTCTGGCTGTGGGCGGTCGGCGCGGTGGTGATCATCGTCGGGCTGTACCTGCCCGACTGGCTGCTGCCGATCCTCTGGGTGGCGGGCTTCCTGATCTCGGTCGCGGGCGGCGCGCTGTGGGGCGCGGCGTCCGCACGGAAGGAGGAGTGAGATGACCACGGTGGCGCCGCTGCCCCGCTGGCGCATCATGCCATTGCAGCAGGTGTACTGTGCGTTCACGCCGTGCATGCAGCACGCCACCCACCGCGTCGTGAACGGGGCCGACGCGACCTGGGAGGCCGGGGTCTGGTGCCGGCGCCACGCCCTGCAGATCGCGGCGCTGCTCAACGAGGCCGAGGCGGAGGTGGCGCGATGACCGACGACGACCGCAGCGAGCCGCACTTCTACGTGCTCGATGGGCACGAGCCGGTGCCCGTCGACGACGCCCTGGACTGGGGCCGCTGGCTCGAGGTCGCGGATGAGGCACGCACCGTGGCGGTCACCAGGACGCCAGCCGGCACGGTGTCGACCGTGTTTCTGGGGCTGAACCACCGGTTCGGGCCGGGCCCGCCGCTGCTGTTCGAGACGATGATTTTCGGCGGGAAGCGCGATCAGGCGATGTG
>Ga0066903_100005814_pt1 | contig 10795 bp, 9 predicted proteins | sample PanSoiMetaGPlot1_FD_67491 | JGI IMG/M metagenome (GOLD analysis project Ga0066903, IMG submission 67491) | Tropical forest soil microbial communities from Panama analyzed to predict greenhouse gas emissions - Panama Soil - Plot 1 (version 2) | ecosystem: Environmental > Terrestrial > Soil >...
AAACACCGGGTGTTGGCGGCCTGTAGCCGAGAGAGGCGTGCGGCGTCATTCTTTTTGTCTCAGAAACGAAGCTGCAGCCGTGAGCGGGCTATTGTCGGGGGGAAGATTCTAGCAAACACAGTCCTGTTGCTATTGGTCACCAAGATGGCATCGACAAAATCGGCGGAGCTACGTCCACCGGGCGAGGAATAATTGACTCAGTTGGGTTTGGTCGGAAAATCGAAGTATCATGCCCCGTGGGTGTCGGATGGGGCGCATTCCCAGCAAATAGGGGGTCGACCATGCTTGGGCGTGCATCGAATCCCAATTGACCCCGACGGCGACGACCGGCATCGTTACAGATGTCACCTTCGGCATGTCTAGTTCTATCTAAAATCGCGGGTTGGTGGCTCGTCCAGATCCTCTTCGAGCTGCGCTGCGGACTGATCTAGAGCTGAACAAGGAAATACCGGATCGTGCCCGATATCGTCGCTGTCATCATTTGGCTCATTGCCGGCATTGCAGGCGGCAATGCCGCCGGCGAGTTACTTAAGGGGGACTACGACCTAGGTGCTGGAAACACGATTACCGGAGCCATAGGTGGTGTTGTCGGTATACTAATCCTCCAGATCCTCTTCTCAACCTTTAGGAGCTTCGACTACGGCCCCCTCCTCGCCCAGGTGCTAGGAGCCGCAGTTTGCGGGGCCGCTCTGACGGTCATTGCCGCCGTCGTTAAGACTCGCCGCCGTCGAGAGCGAAGATAAGCCAATTTTTTCAGCGCTCGGTTGCCTACAATTCGGCTGAGCGTTGCAAAATTATCACAATTGTTGTGCGTATATTTGTGCTATAGCTACCCGGGGCCAAGGTTGCGGGGTGGGGGTTTGCGGCGTTTAACTTTGATTTCGATTGATCTTTTCTTCGTAGCATTGGCAACGATCATTGCCGTAATGCTTCGAGGCTATTTCGACACTATTTCAGAGTCCATAGAAGCCTTGATGCCGTACTCGTTTATTTCCCTCGGCTGTGCATCGGTTATTTTTCTCCTGGGCGGGCTGGATCGAACGCCATGGCGATACAGTTCCGTTGCGGATCACCTGCAAGTCATAGTCTTGACTATGCTGTCTATCCTGCTCGGACTTGTCCTTACCTTTGCCTTGAACCGACTTGCGCCGGTCGCACGCTCGTTGCCCGTACTTCAAGGCGGACTTATTGTAAGTATGCTCATTGCCGCCCGTAGTGCTGCGCGATTTTGGCATACAAGACTGATACACATTAACGGAGACGGAAATGGTCGCGTTAACAAGCAAACGAGTGAGACCGTTCTCGTAGTAGGCGTAAACACGGTCACCGAACTGTTTCTATTGTCCGTGAAGGAGTTTGCTTCCCAATTTGTTCAGGTGGCTGGAATTCTCGCCGAAGAGCCGAGTATGCGAGGCCGTGTAATCCACCAGAAGCCAGTTCTCGGGACTGTCGAAGAATTACAAGATATTTTGCAATCCCTGGAAGTGCACGGTGTGGCGGTTGACAGGATAGTTGTTGCGGCCGCTGCAGATCGACTACAGTCTCGCTCTCTAGATGTTCTGTTGGAATTTGAAAAATCCTCGCAAATCGTCGTTCAGTACCTTTCGGAACGACTTGGCCTTGAGGATCCCTTTCAAAGGCCGTTAGTCCTTTCCGGTCGAGAACGCAACAAAAATCAGATAGCCATCCCTCGGGTTGAAAATGCGATCGCTATAGATCGCGCGCTCTTTCGTCGTGTAAAAAGAGTTGTTGACGTCGTCGGTGCAGCCCTTCTTGTATTCACGTTGTCACCGATCCTAGTGCTCCTCTCTTTTGTTGTTGCATTGGATGTCGGTTTTCCTTTGATATTTTGGCAGCAGCGACCAGGTTTGAATGGACGGCCGTTCAAAGTATACAAATTTCGGACAATGCGGGCCCCACACGACAAGCTCAAAAGGCGCATCCCTGATGATCAGCGTTCGTCTGCTATCGGGCAATTAATAAGGCGCATCCGGCTTGATGAGTTACCGCAGCTCTATAATGTGCTGATCGGCGACATGTCGTTGATTGGCCCGCGTCCCTTGCTGCCGTGCGATCAATCCGCGGAATATTCTGATCGTCTGTCCGTGCGACCCGGCATCACCGGTTGGGCGCAGGTAAATGGAGGGAGAATCATTTCATCTTCTGACAAGCTGACTCTTGACATCTGGTACGTGCAAAAAGCGTCGTTCGTGCTGGATCTTGCGATTATACTCCGAACCGTGAAGATGGTTTTGTCCGGCGAACGAATCAATACCGATGCTGTGAATCAAGCGCGAAGCGACGTTGGTCTGAAGACATTGCTGCGGACGAGGATGCTTCCTGCTGAATAGACGCGTTAAGCTTCGTTATTTCTGCAGCAACACGGAATGGTCAGGGCACGGTTCTCGCGCAATGACCGCCAGTAAATGGCGATAAGAGTTAGTGTACCGAAGCGAGACTAGACGTGATATGCGGGACCGATAATGGCTCCCTGTTCTTCCTCTTCAGCCCGCGCTAGGCCGGCAGGTCAACTTTCATACGCTTGGCGTACGCGGGCGATCAGCCTGAAGGCGATCTCGTTCGGCCTGATCGGCGTCGTCAACACCGCAGTCGACTACGGCGTATTCATGCTAGCGCGTGCCGCCTATGCTCACTCGCCGCTAGCGCTCGCCCTATCCGGCTGGGTTTCGGACGTTTGTGTCTGCGGCAGTCCCGAGGCTATTTTGCTGATCGATGCCAATATCACCGCCTGGCTGATCGCGGTCACTGGCTCCTACATCATGAATTCCTCGATCACTTTCGCCTCCGAATCCGGGCGTCAATTGCGCTTGAGCGCCTACTTTACTTTCGTGATCTCCGGCATTGCCGGCCTGGTCGCCGACACCGCCGCGCTAGTCTTTGCCGCGCAGATGTTGCCGATCTGGATGGCCAAGGCGGTCGCCATTCTGGCCAGCTTCATCGTCAATTTTTCGCTCTCGCATTTCGTCGTCTTTCGCGTGCCCGGCCGTGTGCGTAGATGAGGTCCACCTATTGACGGCTTCCTCAAAGTTCATCCGGCATAGACGGGACTGTGACAACGCAATCTCCGGCGGATCAGCATCCGCAGAGAACTTACCAATTGGAAGAGCTCGCTGTCTCGATGTGTTACGGAAATTGGCATCAATCTGTTTTCAAAGGTCAATATTGGTAGTGAAAACTTCCGTAAGTGCCTGTCCTTTCATGTCGGCACTGGGCGCCGAAAAAATTCTCCGTCGGCCAGAGGTCGGGAATCACGTGGCGATCTGCATAAGCCATACAGGAGAAGAACAGCATGACCGATATGCAGCTCTTAGACGGACGGGGTCAGCGGCGCACGCCCTATCTCGTGTTCACTTCAGCCGGCGACCGTTCCAACTTGAATTCATGGCTCAAGGGAAGCCGGAATTTCGATTTGTGGATCACGTATTACGGGGATCAGAACGGCCGTTTTTCCGACGCTGGTGAGTTATACAATGCAAGGAAGGGGTCGAAGTTCCAGAACCTGAAGTTTGCTTACAAAACATGGGCAGGCATTTTAGCAGCCTATGAAGCGGTAATGGTAATGGATGACGACATCCTCATTAGTGCCGAAGACATCAATAGTCTTTTTGAACTGCGCAAGCATCTGGACTTGTGGGTACTCCAGCCGGCATTTAGTCCGTTTGGCAAGATCACGTTCCCCATAACGCGCGTGCAACCGCGATGCGAACTGCGATACACGGATTTCGTTGAGATGACGTGCCCGTTATTCCGCAAGGACAAGCTTGACAAATTCATGTCGATATATGATCCGGCCCTTGTAGGATACGGAATTGAGAGTTGGTTCCTCGAGGTCCTGGGGCAGAATTTGGAAGGAAAAGTTGCTGTTGTCGACAAAGTCACCTGCATCAATCCCTACGATCGATTCAGGGGCGGCGTGAGAGAAATAACGAGTCTGCTATCTTGGGAGCTGCATAGGGCTAACTATTGGGAGACAATATCCAAGTACTCCATCGCGGACAAACTCGATGTGCAGCGCGAATTCCAGGCCGTGATGAAGCCGTTACCAATGCAGGTACTGTCTCGCTTTAAATACGTGCTGATCGAGGCCTATATTCGTGCGAGGCACCTGCTGATCAAGGGCTGGCCAACCTTTTCTTACGAGCCGAGTTTTAGCTCGAATACGGCGTATATCCGTGCGAGGCATATGGCGTCTCTGCTGAGAAGCCGGATGTCTAAATGGCGGTCAGCCTAGAAAGCAGCGGGTGAAGCAGCATGCCGGCCAGGCAACGGCGACGAAACGCGACCCTCTTATGTTCCAAATCGCAACGGCAGACGGCCGTAATCTCACTGCGTCTAAACAAAGAAGCACTAGGCACGCGTACCTTAATTCCGGATTGTTTCGCGATGGATGAGCTGAGCTAGTGAGGCGTTTTCAGCAGATTGCCGCGGCACGCCATTGTTCGCGCCCGGGGCTGGTGATGGCGACCTACGGAAATACGGGCGGAGAACGGCTTTCCAAGATGAGACAGCCAGAGGCTCGGAACGGATCGCGCGCCAAGCGTATCGCCGAGCCGTGGTTTGGTAGCCGCTATTGAACGCGCAATGTGACCAATAGGCCCACCTTCCCCGCGTCTCAATCGGCGGGCGAATCGGAAATCGCGCAATGTTCCGATCAGCCAGCAAGCCGCGACGGACGAAGGCGTCATTGACGACCTTCGGCCGATAGCGGTCTTGCAAATCGCGCTGCGCGTGACCGAGGGCTTCCAGCCGCATTCGATAGAGCAACAGGATGTCCGGCAGATTCGCGAGGCGACCTATCTCGGCCAACCGCAAGTACAGATCAGTGTCTCCTTGAAGGAAAACTTCGTCGCGATACCCGCCGACCCGTCGGACTGCTTCTGTGCGGAACATCGCGACGGGCTGGGGGATAGCCGCACCATCGCCGCCCAACACCTGGCGATCGATGGTTTCGTGGTCCAATGCCTTGCGGGCGTCACTAATCGGCATCAAGTCAGGACCGACTACCTTAACCGCTGCCCCCAAGCCGACACACTCGGGATGCGATTCCATATAATCCACCTGCCGGCGTAATCGCTCCGGCAGGGCGACGTCGTCGGAATCCATTGCGGCAATGTAGCGGCCACGCGCAAGGGCCATCCCGGCACTGCGCGCCCTGTAATTGCCGCTGTGCGACTGCGTGATTACGTGCACGCGCGAGTCGGCAAGCTCGTACCGCCGCAGGATCTCCAGCGAGCCGTCACTCGATCCGTCATCGACGCAGATCAGTTCCCAATCCAGAAAGGTCTGGCCAAGGATGCTGCCGACCGAATCGGTGAGATACGCCTCTGTGTTGTACACTGGCATTACGACCGAGACGGTTGGCGCAGCGGCTGATAGGGCGTCGGTCATCCTCTTGCCTCTTGCCTCTTGCCCACCTTTGAACCGGCAAGCATAATATAATGCTAGTCACAGCGAGCGTGGAAGTCGGTCCAGAAAGAATAGGCCCCCTCGGGCCAAAATATAGTATTCTTTTTTGTTTTAAATAGGCTCAAGTAGTGCTCATAAATAGTCTTCAGTTCATCGTAGCTAAGCCAACGTCCTGGCAATTCGTCACCAAATGGCCCGGAACTACCGTCGGGAAAAGTCCAGCTGTTGTAGGTACGGCTGCGATTGAGTTTTCGATTTACCCAGGAGCGGCCGCCAAGGCCGCGGAACGTTCGGATCAAGGGGTTTTTCGTATGCGCCAGCCATTGTGCCCGTTCGTAGCGGCGGTGCTCAGTGGTCGGCGGTAGTTCCAGAGGCAAGAAATTGAATTGGCTGATACACTTGAATCTCCTGAACCCACGATCGCGCAGCAATGTCATCAGATTTAGATTTAGATCAGAGGCCTCAACTGAGATGAATTTCGGCAGAGTTCTCGGGTCGAGGTCTTGAATACACAAAATCTCATTGCCTTCAATATCTAGTTTTAGGTAGTACGGTATTCCAAATTCCTCGAGCACCGCGCCAAACCTCCTGCAATGTACTCGAATTTCGTGGTGCGGGCGCCCGTCGCGAGAGGCCATAGTGCGGTCGAACGAACTCCATTGCGACTGCATCTCGCAGATCCAAAATGGAAACTCACCTTCTTCGGCAGCTATGCCGATGTTAAGTATTGTGAGCCGGCCCGATTTGATTTCGTTGGCGAACCGCTCGGCGGCGGTCGCAGCCAACTTTGGGTTCGCCTCAACAGCAATGACACGGAATCCGCGCCTCAGGTAATACGCCGTGTCATCCCCGTTATTCATGCCAATGTCGTAGATTAGATTTGGAAACATGCCTGTCCGAGTTTGTCCCCCCGCGAGCGCACCAATCCCTGCTGCTGGCTCTGCTGGTCTTCTATCAAATTCGGCAGCCCAACGTCCATAAGAGCCTTCCGCCGGGCGTGCGCTTCCAAACTGACCCGCAATGCGCATCCGATGACCGTCGCTCGATAGGCGACACAATGACTCTGGACAGTTTAGACGAACCCGGCTTCGCTGGTCCGCGGTCCTCAACACTCGCGGAATTTCAAGGCGGAAATCGGATCCTGAGCAGTAATTGAGAAGCATTTATGGGGAGCACTAAACGAATATATTCAAGCAACGGGTTTATGATCTCGGCGTGACGCTCAGTGAGGGCTTATCGCAAGCGCTTGGCGCGCGAGACGATGGCGAAGCTAATCGGGGCAGGTGGTGAACAAAAACGACCGGTATTTTTGTCCTGTACGAGATCACGAAGCCGAAAAGTACTGTGTATAAAGTTATATGAGAACGTCTTTGGCATATTCCCATCGAGTGACCAAACCAGATAAGGCACGCTTCTAAAAGATGCATAATACCGCGCAGATACAGCCGTCGATAGCGAAAGCGAGTTCTGCACGACCGTGGTATCACGCCAGCTATATTCCGTATATCCCGTTGGTAATTCCGGCCATGCTGTTTATGGTTTCCCTTTTTATGCCGCCTACGATAGAGATCGATAGTGGAATCGGGATGCTTGCGCTTCGCAACATGCTACAGGGTGGGGCCTTCAACATTTTGGTAACAGCCGATCCTGCCGATATTTCCCGTGATGTAGCAACATTCCTGTCCGATTGGAGCCCGGGACAATATCTCGCGCCCGGTGCCCTAGTGTGGCTCGGCATGAATTACGGACCCTCACTTTCACTGACTACTTTTCTTGCCACTCTCGTTGGTGCGGTTGGCTGGAGTCAGGTTGCGCGAAGTTTCGGCGTCACTCCTCTTGTTTCATTTGTATTCGTATTTGGACTCGTGAGCTTTCACTCCGGCACATTTCCTTTCCGGGTGTACCACGGGGGCGAGATACTTCTGTTTGCTGCGGCGCCCTGGGCCCTTTATGCATTGCGGTGGACAGCGGATCAATCACCTGCGATTTCGGTTGCCGTTTCGCTGCTTACGGCCGCGCTGCTCTTTTTCGCGAAATTGACCGGTCTGATCTGTTTCGCTGCCAATGTTGTGGCAATTAGCCTATTCCATCTGTGGCATCACCGCCGCGTGACATCATCGATTGCTGGCATGTGGGCGGCTTCCGCGATCAGCGCGCTGCTTTTTCTAGTTTTTTGGCCGGCGCGGAATTATGCATTAGTAGACGCTTCTTGGTTCGCAACTGCAATCTGGTTCCCGATGGCTGGCACTGCGCTTTCGGAATTTTTCGGGCACGATCTCTTCAATTATCTGTTTCTATACTCATCGACGCCAATCGTTTTCAACCGGGCCCTAGCGAGCTACGTTCTGGGACCGCTTGGGCTACTACTCATCATCTGGGTATGGGTTCGACTGCGGAAGTCGCGGTATCGGATTATGGCAATTTTTCTATTGTTTATTATTGCGTTTTATACAACCGTGATCGCCGCTTTATATTTTTGGGGGAGCGCTCTGTCCTTGGAGGACCGTCATCTCCGCTATTCCGGTATAATATTTTTCCTTCTTTTCTTGGTCGCCATTGATCAATGGCGCGCGCCTGTGGCAAAGGGCTGTGTACTGCTGATGCTTGCGGCGTTTGCAGCCTATGGGTTAATCTCTTATGCGCATGGTGTGAGCGAGCTTAGCGGAGGTCGTTATTATGACTCGCTTACCGGCACCTCTCAGCGAAATGTGCCGCCGGTCGTTCTCGAATACTTGCGTTCAGAAATGAGAAGGCACAGTTGGCGAGGCCCGATCATTGTGCTGGCAAGATCACCGGAGGCTGCTCTTGCCCTTCCAGGCTTTCGCCTCATCGATGCCGATTATGTCACCGGGCGAATGGCTGGAAGGTCGGATAAAATCTTCGTAGTCATGCAGGAAAGGGAGCTTTCAAACGGCAGAGCAGAAGCCGTGCTGAGATCGTTTTCCGATTACGAATTTGATAGATGGAGCGAAAGGCGGATGGATGGAATGGTGATTTATTCACAATAGACGTGTGCCACCCGCGAGGTGGTCGCAACTCCAGCAAATTATCGACGGTGGCCGCCTTTGCCGCGAAGTGTCCGACAGGAATTAGAATGACTGACCCAAGATGCAGCGCAGAAGCGGCGAGGTTTTGGCCACGTCGAAACCCGACCTCGGCCAGTCTCTTACTAGATACGTGATGGCAGGACTAACAAGGCTGCTGATATTATCGCAACGCCAACAAGCGCGAAGGAAGGGGGCCGGAATGGACACTTCACGGTTCGTCCAGCATATCGGTAAGTTGCGTTACATTTACCGTGCCCGATTCGTCCAGCGTGCGTGGGGTTTCTCAGGTCACCTAGCGATGCCCGATCTGAGCAGTTCAGTCCATGTCGGTAAGTTGCGTTACATTCAGTCGATATACGAGGCACCTGAATGTCGAAACCCCGATACGTTGATACCCTATCTCCTGTCACCCCCGCTCCGATGGCTCAGTAGGCTGCAGGCGAAAACCCAGCTTTCAAAGTTACGCAAAAATCCATTTTATTACTATATCATCGCCAGGACGAGATATTACGATCAAGTGTTCACTGATGCGATAGATAGTAACATCGGTTGTATTGTAAACATTGGCTGCGGCACGGATACGCGCGCATACCGTTTTGCCGAACAGCTGAAGTTCCACGGAATAAAAGTGGTTGAGTGTGACCAGGCAGCATCCATTGCCGTAAAACAGCAGTTGGCCAAACGGATGTGGCAAACTGATCACGTCACATATGTTTCAGTAGACCTCAACGATCATGGGTGGCCAGATTTGGAACATTGTTTAGATGCAATTCCTTGCGCCGCACTTGTGATGCTGGAAGGGGTAAGCCCTTATATCAATGGGATTTCTTTTGCTCAATTTTTGAGCTTCCTCGTCGTTAAATTACATCCCGGAAGTGTTGTTGCTTATGATTACAAAATGCAAGGTTCTTACAACGGAAATCTATTTCGACTTCCTGCAACGAAACATAATGTCATCGCGTACCACGAGGCGCTTGGATACAGGGTGCAACATCTAGAATTGAGTTCGGGGCTGGCGTCACGTTTACTCGGCAATTTTGCAACTTCTCATACTTGCTCATTCGCAGAGGATGCTCTGATAAAACTAACTATCCCAGATTAAGCGACCTTCAAGAAATCGCGCTGCGCCTCGGCCATCCCCGCAGCCCATGGCCTTCATCCACCTCTACACACGCTTGCACCGCCCTGAACGGTGCTTTTAGCACCCTTTGAGTTTTGGCTTGATATGCCGGCAGAGGTGTGAAGCGCGAGAGCGAGTCAACGGCGCGCTGTGATGACGTAGGGAATCTTTCGCAGTGCGCCGGAGAGACCGGCAAGGGGTAGTTGGTGCAAGTCCGACACGATGAGGGAGTAGCGATCCACATCGACGCTGAGCCGTGCGCGTTCGTCCGCAAGGGCGACAGCGAAGCGTCGGTAGGGGAACGCATAGGCCAGCCACTGAGCCTCGCAAAGATTCATATCCTGGGCGCCGACGTGGACGGACGCGTCAGCCCGAGCGTCTGGACAGCCCAGCGTGGTCGAAGAACCTGGCATGTGCGAAAATTCCTCGGGCGGGAACCGGGAGATCCCGCGTTTGGCCAACCGCGGCAAAGCGGTCTGGTCCGCGTCGGAAAGGCGAGGAGCCGTAGCCGATGATGCACGGGCGCGGGGAGTCAGACCCTGCCATAGTATCGGCGAAGTCAGTGAACAAGGCCGAGCAATTGGCCGTGGAACTGATGGAGCGAAGGGCAGGGGCCAAGGGGAATGTGGACCAGCGAGCCACGTGCCGGGCACAGAACCGGGAAAGCGTGTCACAAGCGCTGGAACGCATACGACAAGCAGCAAGGCAAAGGAAGAAGGAACGGTTCACCTCGCTCTTCCATCACGTCAGCGTCGACCTACTTCGGCTAGCGTTCTTTGAGCTGAAACGGAACGCCGCGCCCGGCGTAGACGGACTGACATGGCAGGACTACGAGGTAGATCTCGAGTTCAGGCTCGTGGATCTGCATGCGCGAGTCCAACGGGGAGCATATCGGGCACTGCCATCGCGACGACGGTACATACCAAAGCCGGATGGCCGAGAGCGCCCGCTCGCTGTTGCTGCGCTTGAGGACAAGATTGTCCAACGGGCAGTGGCAGCGGTGTTGAACGCGATCTACGAGGAAGACTTCCTCGGGTTCTCGTACGGGTTCCGACCGAAGCGTGGTCAGTATGATGCGCTGGATGCTCTGGTGGTCGGGATCACCACCAAAAAGGTGAACTTTATTTTCGACGCGGACATCCGGTCTTACTTCGACTCGGTCAACCATGCTTGGCTGATCCGTTTCTTACAGCACCGGATC
>Ga0066903_100005815_pt1 | contig 10794 bp, 7 predicted proteins | sample PanSoiMetaGPlot1_FD_67491 | JGI IMG/M metagenome (GOLD analysis project Ga0066903, IMG submission 67491) | Tropical forest soil microbial communities from Panama analyzed to predict greenhouse gas emissions - Panama Soil - Plot 1 (version 2) | ecosystem: Environmental > Terrestrial > Soil >...
GACAGCTCGATCGTGATCATCAGCCTCCCGGCGATCTTCCGCGGCATCAAGCTCAACCCTCTCGACCCGAGCAACGTGAGCTACCTGCTCTGGCTCCTCATGGGGTACCTGGTCGCCACCGCGGTGTTCGTGGTGGCGTTCGGGCGGTTGGGCGACATGTACGGCCGGGTGCGCATGTACAACGCGGGGTTCGCGATCTTCGCGCTCGGCGCGCTGGCGCTGCCGTTCGACCCCTTCACCGGGCCCTCAGGGGCGCTGTGGCTGATCGGCTGGCGGATCCTGCAGGCCGTCGGCGGCGCCATGCTCATGGCGAACTCGCCGGCGATCCTGACCGACGCCTTCCCGTACAACCAGCGCGGCATGGCGATGGGCGTCAACCAGATCGCCGGGATCTCCGGCCAGTTCATCGGCCTGATCCTGGGCGGCGTGCTGGCCGCCGTCGACTGGCGGCTCGTGTTCCTGGTCTCGGTGCCGATCGGTGTGGGCGGGGTGATTTGGTCCTACCTCAGCCTGCGCGAGGTAGGCGCTCGCACCCCGGCCAGGATCGACTGGCTCGGCAACGTCACGTTCGCGGTCGGCCTGGTCGGCCTGCTGACCGGCATCACCTACGGCATCCAGCCGTACGGCGGGCACACCATGGGCTGGACCAGCCCATTCGTGCTGACCTGCCTGATCGGCGGCGCGATTCTGCTCGCCGCCTTCTGCCTGATCGAACTGCGCGTCTCGGCGCCCATGTTCGATCTGCGGCTACTGCGGATCCGGGCGTTCTCCACCGGAACCGCCGCGGCGCTGCTTGCCTCGATCGCACGGGGCGGGCTGCAGTTCATGCTGATCATCTGGCTGCAGGGGATCTGGCTGGTACTGCACGGCTACTCATTCATAGACACACCACTGTGGTCCGGCATCTACCTGCTGCCGCTGACGGCGGGGTTCCTAATCGCTGGCCCGCTGTCCGGCTGGCTTTCCGACCGGTACGGCGCTCGCTTCTTTGCCTCGGGCGGGCTGCTGCTGTCCGCCGCCGCGTTTGGCGGGCTGTTGCTACTCCCGGTCGAGTTCAGCTACCCCGCCTTTGCCATCCTGGTCTTTCTTTCCGGCGCGGGCATGGGCCTGTTCTCGGCGCCGAACGCGGCTGCCGTGATGAACAGCGTCCCGCCCGAGCAGCGCGGCGCGGCCTCGGGCATGCTCGCCACGTTCCAGAACTCCGGGTTCGTGCTGTCGATCGGCATCTTCTTCTCGCTGATGATCGCCGGGCTGGCGGACACGCTGCCGACCACGCTCACGCGGGGCCTGGCCGCCCAGGGCGTTCCGCTCGCAATCGCGCACCGGCTCGGCGGCCTGCCACCGGTCGGGAGCCTCTTCGCGGCGTTCCTGGGGTACAACCCGGTCCGCACCCTGCTCGCGCCGACCGGGGTCCTCGGCCACCTGCCAGCCGCCAGCGCGCGCACGCTGACCGGCAAGGAGTTCTTCCCGCGGCTGATCTCCGGGCCCTTCCACCACGGCCTGACGATCGTCTTCGGCATGGCGATGTGCGTGCTCGTGATCGCCGCGATCGCGGCGCTGCGCCACGGCGGCCAGGAGCACGTGCAGCAGAACGCCGCCGCCGAAGCCGCCCGGGCCGAGCGCGCATTGCAGGGCTGAGCGGCCTACATCTCCCGGGCGAGCAGGTCATCGAAGGTCTCCCGGCGCACGCCGACCCTGGCCTGCCCGCCCGCGCAGTAGATCACCGGCGGTCGCAGCGCGCCGTTGTAGTTGTTCCCCATCGTGAAGCAATAGGCGCCGGTGACCGGAACCACGACGATGTCCCCCACCTGCGGCGCGCGGAGCAGCACGTCGGGGGTGATCACGTCACCCGACTCGCAATGCCTGCCCACCAGGTCCGCTAGCACCGGCTCTGCGTCCCAGCGGCCGAGCACGAACGGCGCGAACCGCTGCCCGTAGAGCGGGAACTCCAGGCTGTCCCCCATGCCGCCGTCGACCGCCACGTGCAGCTTGCCCGTCCGCTTGACGGTCACCACCCGGTACAGCGTCAGCCCGGCCCCCGCCACGAGCGACCGGCCGGGTTCCACCAGGATCTCGATCTCCTCGCCCAGGTGCTTGCGGGCCGCGCTGACCAAGCGCTCGGCATAGTCCGGCACCACGGGTGCGATGTCAGAAGGGACGTACCGCACCCCGAGGCCGCCGCCGAAGTCATAGACCTCGAACCGCTCCAGGCTGGCCAGCGCGGCCACGGCAGCCTCGAACTGCTCGGTGGCGAGGATCTGCGACCCGATGTGCACGTGCAAGCCGCGCAGGTCGAACGCCCGGGCGGCCCGCATCCGCTCGATCGCCGCTGGCACCTGCTCGGCGGGCACGCCGAACTTGGACCGCTTGCCGCCCGTGGCCAGGGCCGCGTGCGTCGCGGACTCGATGCCAGGGCTGACCCGCAGCAGCACCGGCACCGGCCGGCTGGCCAGGCGCTCGATCCGGTCAATGTCATCAAAGCCATCCACCACGAGGAGGCCAATGCCTGCGGCAAGCGCCGCCACGATGTCCGCGTCGGACTTGGCGTTGCCGTGCATGAGGATCGTGGCCGGGTCCGCGCCTGCCGCCAGGGCCATCCGCAACTCCCCGGCTCCCACGACATCGCAGCCCAGGCCCTCGGCCACGAGCACCCGGATCATGGATGCCGAGGGAAATGCCTTGACCGCGAAACAGACCCGGCTCGCGCCGTGCCGGCTGGTCAGCGCCTCCTGGTACTCGCGCGCCTTCGACCGCAGCGCCTGCTCGTCGAACACGTACGCGGGGGTACCGAACCGGTCGGCCAAGCTTGTGATCGAGCAGCCGCCGACCGTCAGGTCCGCACCGCTGATCTGGGCCGATGGCGGCAGCAGCGACAGGTCGATCATGCGGCACACCTTACCGGCGCGCCCAGGCGTGCCAAATGGGCTAGATCACCGGTACCTAGGTCCCTAGCCGCAGAACCTGGGTACACCGTTCCATGACCTAAGAGAGGTGCCCGGGCCGCAGGCCGGGATGCGCCTGCTGCGGAACGAGACGAAGGCGGACACATGGAAGGAACCCCAGAACGCGTTCTTGTGGGCGTGGACGGATCGCCGGCCTCGGCCATGGCCCTGGCCTGGGCCGCCAGGTATGCCAAGGCAATCGGCGGCACGGTCAGGTGCGTGCTCGCCTGGCATTACCCCGCAGCGGCCGGGCCCGCTCCGATTGGTCATGCCCCGGCCAGCGTCACCGGCGAGGTGGAGCAGGGCAAACGGGATGAGCTCGACCAGGCCGTAGCCGCCAGCCTGGGTGACCGCCCTTCGGTGCCCGTCGAGCGGGAGGTGGTGTACGGGCACCCGGCCCAGGTTCTGACCGAACAATCGAAGGACGCGGACCTGCTCGTCGTCGGCAACCGCGGCCACGGCGGGTTCACCGGCATGCTGCTCGGCTCGGTCAGCATGCAGTGCGTCACGCACGCGGCCTGCCCGGTCACCGTGGTGCGCCATAGCTAAGCTTGCGCCATGAAGCCCGCCGTCCCCCTCGGCGATGATCAGTTCGCCATCCTCGATCGCTACTGGCGGGCTTCCAATTACCTGGCCGCTGGCCAGATCTACCTCATGGCCAACCCCCTGCTCACCGAGCCATTGCGGCCCGAGCACATCAAACCCAGGTTGCTCGGGCACTGGGGCACCACGCCGGGTGTCAACCTCATCTGGGCGCACCTGAACCGGGTCATCACGGCCCGCGAGGTCACCATGATGCTCGTCATCGGCCCAGGTCACGGAGGACCGGCCGCCTTGGCGAACACCTGGCTGGAAGGTAGCTACACCGAGCTGTACCCGAGCGTGCGCCGGGACCTCAGCGGCATGGCGACGCTGATGCGCCAGTTCTCCTTCCCTGGCGGCGTGCCCAGCCATGTCGCGCCGCAGGTGCCGGGCTCGATACACGAGGGCGGCGAGCTTGGCTACTCGCTCTCGCACGCCCACGGCGCGGCGTTCGACAACCCGGACCTGGTCGTAGCTTGCGTGATCGGCGACGGCGAGGCGGAGACCGGCCCGCTGGCGGCGAGCTGGCACTCGAACAAGTTCCTGAACCCAGCCCGGGACGGCGCGGTGCTGCCGATCCTGCACCTGAACGGCTACAAGATCGCCAACCCCACGGTGCTCGCCCGGATCCCGCAAGGCGAGCTGGACGCGCTGCTGCGCGGCTACGGCTACCGGCCGAGCTACGTCACCGGTAACGACCCGCTCGCGGTGCACGAGCAGATGGCGGCGGCACTGGACGATGCGGTCGCCTCCATCCGTGCGATCTGGGCCGCTGCCCGGGGCGGAGCCGAAGATACCGATATCGAACGCAGCCGTCCGCCCACTGCCGCTGCCGGGGCCGCTCGACCCGAGTGGCCGATGATCGTGTTGCGCACGCCCAAGGGGTGGACCGGGCCGGCCGAGGTTGACGGGCTTCCGGTGGAGGGCACCTGGCGCTCGCACCAGGTGCCGATCCCGGAGGTGCGGGCCAACCCTGAGCACCTCGCACTACTCGAGGCTTGGCTGCGGTCCTACCGGCCCGCCGAGCTGTTCGACGCCGAGGGCCGGCCCCGACCCGAGATCCTCGCCCAGGTGCCGGCCGGCGACCTCCGGCTCGGCTGTAGCCCGCATGCCAACGGCGGCCTGCTGCTGCGCGACCTCGACCTGCCCGGGGTGCGCGACCACGCGGTCACCGTCCGCGCGCCCGGCTCGGGGAGTTCGGAGCCGACCCGGGTACTTGGCACCATGCTCGCCGACGTCATGCGGCGCAACCTGGATACCGGCAATTTCCGGATCGTCGGGCCGGACGAGACGGAGTCCAACCGGCTCAACGCGGTCCTCGGGGTCACCGCCAAGGCGTGGGAGGCTGCCACGCTGCCGACCGACCAGAACTTGCGGGCGGACGGCAGGGTGATGGAGATCCTGTCCGAGCACACGTGCCAGGGATGGCTTGAGGGATACCTGCTGACTGGCAGGCACGGGCTGTTCTCCTGCTATGAGGCGTTCATCCACATCGTCGACTCGATGGTGAACCAGTACGTGAAGTGGCTCAAGGTAAGCGCCAGCGTGCCGTGGCGGCGTTCGGTGGCGTCGCTTAATTACCTTCTCACCTCGCATGTCTGGCGGCAGGACCACAACGGCTTCTCGCACCAGGATCCGGGCTTCATCGATCACGTGGTCAACAAGAAGGCCCAGGTGATCAGGGTCTACCTGCCGCCCGACGCGAACTGCCTGCTCTCTGTCGCCGACCACTGCCTGCGCAGTCGCGACTACGTCAACGTGATCGTGGCGGGCAAGAATCCGACACCGGACTGGCTGGACATCGACTCCGCAGTGCAGCATTGCGCCCGCGGGGCGGGCATCTGGCAGTGGGCAGGCAGCGAGGAGGATGGTGCCGAGCCGGACGTCGTGCTGGCCTGCGCGGGTGACGTGCCGACTATCGAGGTGCTCGCGGCGGCCGACATCCTCCACCGGCACCTGCCCGGCCTAGCCGTGCGGGTGGTCAATGTGGTGGACCTCATGCGGCTGCAGCCGCCGTCGGAGCATCCGCACGGGATGCCGGACGCCGAGTACGACGCCCTGTTCACCACCGACAAGCCAGTGATCTTCGCCTATCACGGATATCCGACGCTGATCCACCGCCTCGCCTACCGCCGGGCCGGCCACAACAACCTGCATGTGCGCGGCTACAAGGAGGAAGGCACCACCACCACGCCGTTCGACATGCTCGTGCTCAACGACATGGACCGGTTCCATCTCGTCATGGACGTCATCGACCGAGTTCCCGGCCTCGGCCCGCGTGCCGCCGACCTGCGCCAGCTCATGGCTGACTGCCGGACCATGCACCGGGAGTGGATCACCGAGCATGGCGAGGACATGCCGCAGATCGCAGGATGGACCTGGCAGCACGGGGACTCGGCAGCCGAGCCGACCGGGGATCGCCCGGGCGAGCCGGCCAGGCCCGGACCGCGCGCCCGGACCGTGGGCGGACGGGCGATCCGGGTGCCCCGGATGTGACCGGGCCGGCCACGGTGCCCGTCGTGGTCGTCAACGCCGGGTCGTCCAGCCTCAAGCTCTCGGTGGTCATCGACGGCGCGGTGACGACCCGCGAGGTGCTCGACCCTTGGGACGGCAGCGCGACGGCGCCCGGGCTGCGCGCAGGCCTGGACCGCCTGGCCAGCCTGCCGGGTCCGCCGCCGGCCGCCGTTGGCCACCGGGTCGTGCACGGCGGGCAGCGCTTCACGTCGGCCACGCTGATCGACGCCGACGTCCTTGCCGAGATCGGCCGCCTGGCCGCGCTGGCGCCGCTGCATCAGCCTCGCGCGCTGGCCGGCATCGAGGCGGCGCAGGCCAGTTTCGGCCACCTTCCGCAGGTGGCCTGCTTCGACACGGCGTTCCATGCCACGCTGCCGCCACGGGCGCGCACCTACCCGCTCCCCGCCACCTGGCGGGACCGGTTCGGCCTGCGCAAGTTCGGGTTCCACGGCCTGTCTCACAGCTACGCGGCCCGCCGCGCCGCGGCCCTGCTGCACATCGATGAACCCGGCCGGTTTCGCGCGGTGACGTGCCATCTGGGAGCCGGCTCGTCGCTCGCCGCAGTGACCGGCGGGCACAGTGTGGAGACGACGATGGGCTTCACGCCGCTCGACGGGCTCGTCATGGCGACCAGGAGTGGCAGCATCGATCCGGGGCTGATCGTGTGGCTGGCCGATCAGCGCCGCCTCGGCGTGGCCGAAGTGGCCGACGGCCTCGAGCACAGGTCAGGCCTGGCCGCGCTGGCCGACCTGGCCGAACCCGGCGGGGACATGCGGGCGGTCGTGGCCGCCGCCGAGCGGGGCGAGGGCGCGGCGCTGCTTGCCCTGGACGTGCATACGCACCGGCTTGTCGCCGGGATCGCCGCGATGGCCGCGGCCATGAATGGGATTGACGCCCTCGTCTTCACCGGGGGCATCGGCGAGCACATGCCGGTGGTGAGGGCCGCGGCGGCGGCGGGCCTGCGCTTCCTCGGCGTCGACGTGGATCCGGGCCGGAACCTGGCTGCCCGCGCGGATGCGGACATCTCGGCCGATGAGGCGGCGGTGCGGACACTGGTGCTGACCGCGGGCGAGGACCTGGAGATCGCGCGGGAGGTCAGCGAGCTGCTGAGCGGGGACGAGCCAGCTCGCTAACGACGCGATGTCCAGCGCGGGCCGACGAGGGCCCATTCGATCGCCCAGTTCAGCAGCCGACGGCGATTCAGCCGCCACCGGATCAGGGCGGCAATCAGGATCAACGCGACAGCCAGCCCGGTCAGCGTTAGCAGCTCGGCCAGCACCACCCGGAACACCACGACGCCCGGCGTCATCGGCCCCTGGCCGGTAGCCTGTCCCGCCGCGTTGACCCAGATCGCGACGGTTGCTCCGGCACGCGCTCCCGCCTGGGCGGGGATCAGGCCGGTCCGGGCGCCACCCCCGGGCGCCGGCCACCTGCCTCGCACCCAGTAGGTGGCGGAGTTGCCGTACGCGGTCATCGGCTGCGGTGCCGACCTCAGCAGGGTCGCGTTCACCTGATGCCAGGATCGCTCGGTCCTGGCCTGGCGTAGCCCGGCGGCATTGACGTGGTGGCCGACCGTGCTGGCCAGCAGCGGCCCGACGATCAGGAAGATGAGCACGAGCACAAGCCGCATCGCGCCCTCGATCCGGTCCGTCCGCCGGCGCAGCGGGTTCCGATCCGCCCCAAACCACCTGCCGCACCACCGGATCTTACGAACCAGGCGCGCTGTCCACGCCCCATGGCGCCGGTCCCCCGTCCGTCGCACCCCTACTCCATTCCCCGGCCGCGGCGTTCTCGCACCTCTCGCGTGGTCAAGGTTCTGCGGAGCGGGCCGTGACTCGGCGCGCGGTAAGCCTGTCGCTGCGGCGCTGCGTGGTAGCCTGCGCGAAGTAACCGCGGCGCCGATGGGGGTCGGGCCGCGATTAAGCGGGGTGGCACGGGCCGGGTCGGGGGTTCGCAGTGCGCGTGAAGCCGGGTCCGCACGCCTACCCGGAGCCCGGCGGGCCCGCCCCGGCTCGGCGCGGGAGTACCGGAACCGATCCCGTACGCGGCAGGCGGCTGTTCCTGACCGGCGTCGCACTCGGCGCCATCGTGATGTCCGGAACAGGCATCGCGGCGATTGCCCTGATCCCTTCGCCTGGTCAGGTCGCGGCCAGGTCGGCCGCGCCAGCGCCCTCGCTGATCACGGCCGCCGCGGCCTGGCACGTGCTCACCGAGCACATCGTGACGACCGGAAAGGTTGTCGCGGCACGAACCATCACGGTCACCGCGGCCGCGCCGTACCAGCTGCTCACCGTGACCGGCTTGTTCGCCAGGACCGGCCAGCGCGTGCGACCTGGAAGCGTCATCGCCACGATCGACGGGCGGCCGATCCTGCTGCTGCGCGGCAGGCTGCCCGCCTACCGCAGCCTGCACGAGGGCGACACCGGCCCGGACGTGACCCAGTTGCAACAGGCACTCGAGCTGCTCGGCTACCCGGACTTCGACCCGTCCGGTGTGTTCGGCCCTAGCACGGCGCTGGCCCTGCTGGTGCTCTACGACCACCTCGGGTACCACGCGCCGATGTTCCGGAGGCCGGCCACGCCACCGCTCACGAGCGTGGGCGGGGCAGCAAGCCCGCCCGCTCGCCCGCGCGTCACACGCGCCAGGCCACCCCTGCCAAGCGCGTACCTGCCGATCAGCGAGGTGGCCTTCATCCCCGCGCCGTCCGCCCTCGTCGTCCGCATCGAGGCGCGGATCGGGACCACCGTCCGCCCGGGCGGGCCGGTCCTGCGCCTGGCCACGGGCAACCCCTACGTCACCGCGCTGCTGGGGCCGCGCGCGGCGCGACTGGCCCGACCTGGCCAGAAGGCCAGGATCTGGACGGCGAGCCCGGCTGTATCGGTAGCCGGCACTGTCGCCGTCGCCCGGCGGCTCCCCGTCTCACCGGCCGGCACGGGCCCGGGCACCGGCCCGGGCACCGGACCCGTCAGGTATCCGGTCGTCGTGACGAGCCGGCGCCCGCTGCCGCAGCGCCTCATCGGTGCCACCGTGTGGCTCACCGTGTTCGCGCCGGTCACCGCGGGACCCGTGCTCAGCGTTCCGGTCGCGGCGATCACCCTTCGCCATGCAGCACAGGCGTACGTCACGAAGATCGGCCCGCACGGCCGACGCACGGTGGTCCGTGTCCTCACCGGACCGACCGCCGATGGCTTGGTAGCCGTGGAGTCAGTCACGCCAGGGGCGCTCGCCCGGGGCGACCTCGTGCAGGTCGGAGCTGGCCGGTGACCGGCCAGCACGTGTATCCGGCCGGGGCCAAGCGGCCGGCCGTGCCCGCCGTCATCTGCCGGCCGGGCCTCGCAGCCGGCACAGCGCTCGGCACCCTTCTCGCGGTCGGCTGGTACGTCTGCCTGCTCGGCCTCGTCAGCACCGCTGCCGCGCAGGTGACGACCGCTTTCGCGGGCCGCCTGCCGACAACGGTCCGGCTTTGGCCGGCCAGCCCAGGCCGACGGCAGGTCCAGCCGCCTGCCGTGGCCGCGGTCTTCCCCGGCGACGTCGAGCGGCGGCTCGGCGCGCTCCGCGGCGTGCGCGCCGCGGGGATCTACTGGCGGGTCGAGCACAGCGTGGCGGCCGCCGGCTGGGGCCCGGCGGCGGCCGCCGCCCCGCCCGGGCACGGACCGGCAACGGCCCGGCGCCGGGTCCAGACCTCAGTGACCGTGCTCGCCGCAGAGCCCGGCTTTCTGACCGCCGCGGGCGTCCGGATGGCAGCCGGACGGCCGTACACCGCCTGGGACGAGGCTCACGCCGAGCAGGTCTGCCTGATCGGCGCCAGCGTGGCGAGGTCCCTGCGCATCGGATCGCTGCGCGGTCAGCCAGCCATCTTCATTGATGGCAGCGGCTGCGTTCTGCTCGGAATCATCGCGGGCTCGACCGCCCGGCCCGCATTGCTGCGGTCCGTCGTGCTGCCGACCACCACGGCCTTGGTGGACTGGGGCGAGCCCGGGTGGCCGAGCGCTGGCGCATCGGCAGGTACCGGGCCTGCCATCCTGATCAGGACGCGGCCGGGCGCCGCCGGGCAGGTCGCCAGGCAGGCACCCTACGTCATCAACGCGGCCACGCCGCGCGCGTACACCGTGACCGTGCCCGGCGGGCCGGTGCGGCTCGGCGACCAGGTGAACGAACGGCTACGTCGCCTGTCCGCAACGCTCCGGTGGGCGGGGGTAGTCGTGGGCGCCCTCCTGGTGGCGATGATCAGCGCGATCGTGGCAGCCCGGCGCCTGCGTGCCGACCTGCCAGGCGAGCCGGAGCCCGGCCGCTCGCACGCGGCCAAGCGGCATCGCCGCACCGCTCATGTGCTCGCCGAGGCCGCCGCGGGCGGCTTGCTCGGCGGCCTGGCCGGCGCCGGGCTCGGCGTCGCCCTGGTCGTCGGCGTTGCCGCCGCAATGCACTGGGCCCCGGTGATCGCCCCGGCGACCGTGCTGCCGGCGCCGCTTGCCGGGCTCGCGGCGGCGGCGTGCGGGGCACTGGCGGCCGCGGTCGGCGCGAGCTGGGCGGTGCGTGCGAGAAGATGACCGAATGACCTGTACCGTGCAGCTGGCCTGGGACGACCGTCTCACCGGCTACGACTTCGGACCGTCGCACCCGCTCGCTCCCGTGCGCGTCGAGCTCACCATCGAGCTGGCCCGGGCTTTCGGAGTGCTCGACGCGGTCGGGGTGACTGTCGCGGCGCCCGAGCCGGCCGTCGACGCCGAGCTCGAGCTCGTGCACGACAGGCAGTACC
>Ga0066903_100005816_pt1 | contig 10794 bp, 8 predicted proteins | sample PanSoiMetaGPlot1_FD_67491 | JGI IMG/M metagenome (GOLD analysis project Ga0066903, IMG submission 67491) | Tropical forest soil microbial communities from Panama analyzed to predict greenhouse gas emissions - Panama Soil - Plot 1 (version 2) | ecosystem: Environmental > Terrestrial > Soil >...
CGCCAGGAACACGAAGCGTTTGTCCCGCGCGTCCTCGCCGTCACGCGCGGATCGACGATCGATTTTCCCAACGACGATCCGTTCTTTCACAATGTTTTTTCATTGTCGAGCGCGTCCACGTTCGACCTCGGCCGCTATCCGATGGGCCGTGAGAAATCCGTCACGCTGCAGAACGCGGGGCTGGTGAAGGTCTATTGCCACATTCACTCGCACATGAGCGCGTCGATTCTGGTGCTCGATCATCCGTACTTCGCGGTGCCCGGTGTGGACGGATCCTTCACGATTTCCAACGTGCCGGCCGGCACCTACACCATCGTCGGCTGGCACGAGCGCGTCGGCGAGCGCGCGAACGTGGTGTCGGTAAAGCCCGGAGCGTCGGCGGCGGTCAACATCTCCCTGCCCGTTGAGGATCTGAAGTGATCCTGCGTCATCGTCGACCGCCAGGACTGCTGATTCGTACCGTAACCGTGACGTTTGTCACGGCCACTGCTCTTCTCGCCGTCATCTTTTTTGCCGTGATGGTGAGCGTGCGCCAGCAGGTTCGCAACGCCGCGCAAGCCGACCTCGAATCCAGCCAGCGGATGTTCGCGGCGATTCAGCTTCGTGAACAGCGGTCAATCCGGCTGCAGGCCACCAATATCGCCGAGAGTCCCACACTCAAGGCTGCCGTCGATACGTATGCGGCTGAGTCTCGCACGGCCAATGAGTTCATCCAACGGCAACTGCTGAACACGATTACGGCAGAACTCGCCAACGTTGCCGACCGCGTCGAAGCCGATGCGATCGTGGTCGTCGACACCGCGCACAAGACGCTCGCGGCAGCCGGCCCGATGGCGCCGGCATGGCCCCCGGGACACTCGGTTCCGCTTTTGTCGGACCCCAGTGCCGGCGCCGCGACCGAAAGCGTGGCGCACATCGGCGACGTGACGTTTCAGGTCGTTTCCGTTCCGCTGACGCTCAGCGACGGTTCAACGCTCGGATCGCTCTACCTCGTCACCAACATCGATCGGCGTTTCGCGCAGCAACTCGGCGAGCTCGCCCATGCGCAGATCGCCATTGTCACGATTGGCGAGATCGTCGCCAGCACCTTGAGTCCCGATAGCCAGTCGATCTTCGAAGGCGCCGTGCCGACACTCGCGGCGAGCGGCACGCTCGACGTTCAGGGCGAATCGAACGCCTATCGGCGCCTCTTTGTCGTAGGAGACACGGCCTTCTATGCGCTGACATCGATCGACACCGCCGCCTTCACAGCCTTGCGACAAACCACCAGCACGCTCTTCGTCATCGCGATCGTCGCGGTGGGTCTGGCGCTCCTGGCAAGCATCTGGATTGCCCATCGTCTCAGCGAACCCATCAAGCGGCTCTCCTCGTCGCTGCAGCGGATGGCGACGTCACGTCAATTCGATGCGACGCTTCCGTTGACCGGCTCCAGCCGCGAGCTCGACATGTTGACCGAGACATTCAACGCCCTCATGGCGTCAGTCGCCTCTGCTGAAGCTGAAACGGAAGCGGCGTATACGGCGGCCATCCGTGCGCTCGCGACCGCGCTCGACGCCCGGGATCCCTACACGGCTGGTCATTCCGAGCGCGTCAGCGTGCTCTCTGTCGCAATCGGCCGCACGTTGAACCTGTCGGCCGACGACCTCGAAGTGCTCCGTCTCGGAGCGCTCCTTCACGACATCGGCAAGATCGGCGTGCCTGACGATGTTCTGCGAAAGCCGGGTGCGCTGACCTCGTCGGAATACGACACCATCAAGCAGCACACCGTGCTGGGAGCGAGAATTCTCCGAACCGTTCCCTTCCTGGCGCCGCACATTGCGATCGTCGAACTGCATCACGAGCGCCCGGATGGCAATGGGTATCCGCACGGACTGCTCGGCGACGACATCCCGCTCGCCGCGCGAATCGTCCACGTGGCCGACGCCTACGACGCCATGACCAACGCCCGCGCCTATCGCCCGGGTCGCCCGTCTCACGAAGCCCTCAGCGAACTGTGGAACGCATCGGGTACTGAGTTTCACGCCGAGATTGTCAGCGCCCTCGCCACGGCCCTTCCAGTCGCGACGATGACCGCGTCGAAGGAAAAGGAGACCGTGCCGGAGGCGTACGTTGCGTAACCACGTACTCGTCGCGACCGCCTCTCTGGTGATGTGCCACAGCCTGCCGACGTCCGCGCAAGTGGCGCCGGTCAGCGTCGATGGAGTCGTCAGCATCAGCGGATTCGTCGGTCAGAATGCCGCCAATCAACCTGATGTCGTCATTGATGCCACCGCCACCGCGCGGCTCGGCAAAGGGTGGGTCGGGTATGCACGGCCATGGTTTCGACGTGCATCAACCGCCCCGTATGCCGTCTCGAAGGAGATTTATCAGGCGGCCGTGCAATACCAGAGGAGCGGCCCGGTGTCGACACGTGTCGATCTCGGTTACATCGCGTCGCCGATCGGCCTTGGACTTCTCGACATGCGTCCTGACATCAATCCGAACGTCATGACGCACATGAGCTATGTGATTCCGATGCCGTCGTTCGATTCCGGGGCGCCCTCGGCACTGCCCATCGCCTCGTCGTATCCGCTGGGAGGTCAGCTGACGCTGTCGACGACGAAATGGGACGCACGCGCAGCGGTTATTGCATCGCCACCGAATCGAAGCTTCATTCTCGGCGCCCCGAACCCGAACCCGCGAGCAACTCCGACCTACGTTGGCGGCGGCGGCATTTCACCGCGAAGCGGCCTGCGCGTTGGCCTGGCGTATGCGACCGGTATTTATGCGACGACCACTGAATTGACGCGGCCGCCCTCGATGGAGCGGCACCTCGATATGGTGTCACTCGAGGGCGAGTACGCATTCGGCTACACGAAACTGACCGGCGAATTCACGTACGACACCCTCGAAACCGCCGCGAGTCACGTGGTCGCCCGCGAGTGGTTCCTGCAGGGAGTTCAGACCTTGTCGCCGCGCTGGTTCGTGGCCGCACGTCATGAGGGCGCCGATGCCCCTCCTCGATCCACGACCGCCGCGGTTCCGACTCTGCGCGTCTCGGAGGTCACGGGCGGATACCGGTTGTCGACGGAGCTCACACTGCGCACGGCTGTCGTGCGACGAAAGACCTACTTCAGTGCTGTCAACGACTGGCAAGTCGGTGCGTCGCTCGTCTGGGCCCGCCGCTGGCTGTAAACTAAGAGCGCTGAAATCACGGCGATCAACGCAGAACCCGCAGAACCCGCAGAATTTCTAAAAGGATTTGATGGCTCTGCGATCTCAGCGAGTTCTGCGTTGAATGTTGTCCTTTTCTGAATTCCTTGGTCATCGTCTTCTATATCTCTGGCCACGGCTTCGGCCACGCGACACGCGATCTCGAAGTCATCCGTCAGATCCTTCAACAACGGCCGGAAGCGCGCATCATCGTTCGGACTTCGGTGCCGGAGTCGTTCCTGAGGAGGTCGGCACGAGCGCCAATCGATGTGCAACCGTGTGAGACTGACACCGGCATCGCCCAGATCGATAGCCTTCGACTCGATGAAGCGGAAACCATCCGGCGGGCGGCAGGCTTCTACGCCACGTTCGACCGCCGCGTAGCGGTTGAGGCGGCGGTTCTGAAAGACGTCGGCGCATCGGTCGTGGTTGGTGACGTGCCGCCGCTGGCCTTTGCGGCAGCCGCACGTGCAGCAATTCCATCGATTGCGCTGGCGAACTTCACCTGGGATTGGATCTACGCGGGTTACGCCGCGTTTCGCGAGAACGCGCCAGACGTCTTGACGACGATTGGCGAGGCGTACGCGAAGGCGTCACTGGCGCTGCGGCTGCCATTTGCCGGCGGCTTCGAAACGATGCCCACGGTCCGTGATGTGCCGCTCGTCGCGAGACGTTCGCATCGAACCCGGGACGAGAATCGGCGCCTGCTCGCTCTGGATGACACCCGGCCGGTGGTGCTGGCCTCGTTTGGCGGACACCAGACGGCGATCGAATACGGGCGTATTGCATCAACCAACGATGTGACGCTAGCGCTGACCGATTACGAAGCGCAATCCATTCGCGAGCTCGGCGTGAGCAACGGCCGCCTGCGATGCTTCACAACTGAGATGCTCGAACCGGCCGACCTCAGGTACGAGGATCTCGTCGCCGCGGCAGATGTCGTCGTGAGCAAACCGGGCTACGGCATTGTTTCGGAGTGCATCGCCAATCAGGCCGCCTTGTTGTTCACGTCACGCGGCGCTTTCAGGGAAAACGATGTGCTCATTGCGGGAATGAAATCAGCCTTGCGGAGCCGGTTCATTTCTCAGGAAGATCTGCGAGGAGGTCGATGGGAGCCTTCGATTCGCGCGGTTCTAGCCGAACCCGCGCCGCCGGAGCAGATGCGAACCGATGGCGCCGAAGTCGTCGCGTCGGCGATATTGGGAATTCTCGCGGGGTCCGGCTAAAGCGGACACTACGCACTCCACGGTCCGGCTAAAGCCGGACACTACGACTGACGATGGTCGACGCAGAGCACGCAGAAACCGCAGAGATCAATTTTCTCTGCGAGTTCCGCGGGTTCTGCGTTGATCGTTGTGATCTGCGGACCACGTCCGGCGTGAGCCGGACGTCAAGTCCGCGCGTTGTAGTGAGCTCGAATTTTGAGCAATTCGAGCGGCACATTGATCACGTCGCTCAGACCGAGCTTTGACCCGCCGACTTCCTGCCATCGCCCGAGCGGCACTTCGCGCGTGATGTCGACGACCGACGGTCCAACGACGTTGCGAAGCCTGACGAGCATTTCGAGATCGAACAGCCACCTGGTGAGAAACGGATCACCGAACAACACGGGCACCATTTCGACCCGAAACAGCTTCGCCCCGCACTGCGAATCGTAGACTTCAAATCCCAGAATGGCGCTCGCCAGCGTGGCGAAAATGCGGCCGAGGAAGTGCCGCGACATGCGCCGCTCGATGTGAGCACCAAGACGCTTGATCCGTGATCCGAGCACCAGCGGACATTCGGGATCCCCTTCAAGGACGTCGAGCAATCGATCGACCTCACCGAGCGGCGTCGAGAGATCCGCATCCCAGTAGCCGATGATCGGCCACCGCCGGGACTTGGCGACGTGCAGCACGCCATTGCGAACCGCTTCGGCCTTGCCACCGTTGTTCGGCAGCCGGTGCACCAGGATTCGGTCAGGGCACTGCGCCTGCAACTGCTCGAGCACCGTCACGGTTCCGTCGCGACTCCCATCGTCGACGAAACACAAGCTGGCGGCACGATGATCGGCGACGAAACCTAGGAAGTCGGCAGCGCGGAGCCGGTGCTCCTCGTTGAAGCACGGAACGACTACGCAGACTTCCTGCATATGGCGAAATTGGAGAGACCGGGAAGGCGAACGCCGGCGCGCGCCAGCGCGAGCGAGATGCGGCCATCGAGCGTCAGCACAGAAGCGAGCGTTCGTGCTTTGGCGGCTCCGCCGCCCCAGGTGGCCAGATCGGTCGGCGCGTCACTCGATCCCGCTACGCGTTCCCGAAGCACCTGCAAGACTCTAACAGGCAGCAAGCTGGCAAACAAATAACCACCCGCGTCACACCGCAGGTTTACGCGAGTGAAGAGCGCCCGTAGCGTCGCTCCGGAATAGCGCCGGTAATGACCGAGAAAGCGATCGTGTGAGCAGAACAACGATTGGTACGACGGCACCGTGATCAGCAGACGCGTGTCGCGGCCGACAACGGCGCTCTGACAAATCCCACCGAGGAATGCCGCATCATCGGGCACGTGCTCGATGACGTCCATCAGCAACACCAGCGCAGCCGGCTTCGATACCGGCACGCTGTCAAGGGACGCGAACAGCGACACATTCGGAACCGTCAACCGCATGCGTAAGGTGTTAATCAATTCGTCGGTGAAATTGCTGTCCACGGCGTTGAACTGCACACCTGGATATCGCCGCGCCAGTTCCTCCGCTACAAATGTATCGCCGCAACCGATGTCGAACACGACGTCGCCAGGAAGCAGATTTGCGTGGTTCTGAATCAGTCGATGAACGAGCGAGAGGCGGGCCTGCTCCCACGGATGACGGACCAACGACTCGAATCCGCGAGCCTTTGCTTCAACAAGATCCATCGCGCCCGCGTCACTTGACGGCCGTCTGCAGGACGGCCTCGTTGCTGCAGCTGCTATAGGGACCCGGAAGCAGCAGGACGTATTCCAACATCGAAATCATCGGCGGCGACGGAGCGCCGGAAAAACGAGGCGCATCGGGACCATGCAGATAATCGCGATAGCGATTTTCCTGTACGAGACTCGGACGTAGCTCGGCAGGATCGTGGAGATTTCTCTGGAGAATCTCGGGCGCCGGATTCACCTGCCGGGTCCAGGGCTGAATCCGCCGGAAATAGTAGTAGATCGGGTGCCACATCGAGCTGTCGGTGTCGACATAGAGCCCGACCGGATGGGCACTGCCCTGCCTGGCCTCGACCTGGCGCACGCAATCGCTCGCGTCGCGAATCGGATGGTGCTCGACGCGCAGCTGACGGATCGTCGACTCGTACACGGAGATCGGCATCCACCACGACACCGTCAGCAGCACCACCAGCGTCGCCACGAGCCCACTGCGACGGATTAGAATGCCGGCCAGGACAATGGCGACGAGCGGCCGGATGACGCCAGAGCTTTTGAAGAATTGAACGTTTCCGATGCCGATCCGCACCACTCCGAACAGCAGCGCGCCGATGGCGAGGCCGGTACCCAGCCAGATCAAACCCATGCCGATAGTGCGCATCATGGGTGTCGTCGCGATCCGGGCCAATCGCGGGATCATTTGTCCCACGAGATCTTCGATGGACTCGAGCACTCTGCGCAAAACCACCGGCGCGAGCATCACGAACAGCGCGACGACATAGCCGGCCGCGATCGTCAGCGGTGGCAGGAATGGATAGGCGTAGTGATACAGCTTCGAGGACCCCGCTGAAATCAAGATCAGCGGCAGCGTTCCCCAGAGCACGACCAGGGTTCCTTCGAACCATTGCCGTCTGATCGATTGCACCAGCAACACGAGCAGGCCGATCGGGATCAGCCACCTGAGGCCGCTTCGCTCGAAGCCTTCGGCCATCATGTCGAAGTAGTACTTCCACGGATGAACGTGAGCCTGATTCAACCCAACCGTCATGCGCTCGAACACGTGTGCGGCAAACATCGTGTTCCACAGTTCGCTCCCGAACTGAACGTAGGCGTAGATGAACCAGGGCGCGATCAACGCGATCACCAGCGCGCTCACCGAGAGCCACAGTCGCCAATCGGCGGCGACCTTCGCTCGCGTCGCTCGAAAACCCAATGCGCCGAGGCCCAGCACGAGCGGCAGAAAGATCGCCGCCACGAACTTCGTCATGAAGCCGAGCACGAAGTACAAGCCCACGGCGACAGCGTGCGCCTGTTTCCTTCGACCTTCCGTCGCCTGCCAGCGCAGGAAGTGATACATGCCGCCGCAATAAGACAGGAAGAGCGGCCCCTCCATGTTGTTGGTGCGAAGCCCGTGGTCGAGAAGCAGCGGCCAATGCACGAACAGCAGCATCACCGCGAGAGCGCCGCACAGCGGACCCGCAAGCACGCTGCCTATGGCGAACACGTACACGAAGCCGATGCCGCCAAACAGCGCGTCCCAGAACCGCAGGCCGAATTCATCATGCGGAAGCAGTCCGGCGCGGATCGGCGCCGCGACGATCCAGAACTTCAGCGGAGGCTTCTCGAGGAAGACCGCGGTTTCGCTGGGACTGCTCTTCGGCTGCAGCCACTCGCCAACTTCGAGAATGCGATCGACGGCAAATGAATAAATGGCTTCGTCGGTCTCGAGATCGAGACTACGCAGGCCAATGAACAGCGGCAGGCAGAAAAGGACGAGAACGAGAGCCAGCCACGGCCGGCTGACGCTCACTCCTTGATACAAGTGATGAGGGACCAGATCCGCGGAACGTTGACCTTCTCGATCGAGACCGGCTTCAACTCAGCCTGGGCGAGAAAGGCCGGCAGATCCAGATCCGATTTGAACCCGATGTGAACCGTCAATGGCGAGATCACACGGTCGAGCCAGGCGCCGAGGCGATTCGTCCCGCGGAAATGATTGAGAATCACCATTCGGCCGCCCCGACGGCAGACGCGTCGCATTTCCCGGACAACAGCCACGGGATCGGGCACGACGCTGATGACGTATGGGGCGTAGACGATGTCGAAGGAGTTGTCCGGAAATTTCAGATCGGCGGCATCCATCGCGAGCAGGCGAATGTTCGAAAGTCCCTTGCGCAGCACGCGTTCGCGCGCTTTTTCGAGCATCGGCTCGGACAGGTCGATGCCGGTGACGACACAGTCGGGCGGATAGAGACTCGCGTTGATACCGGTGCCTACGCCAACCTCGAGTACACGGTCGCCCGCCTTGATGCCCATGCGTTGGATCGACTGAATTCGGCCCGCGTGCAGCGTAGGACCGAACGTGAAGTCGTACATCCAGGCGATGTTTTCGTAGACCTTGGTGACGAAAGCATTCTCGACGGCAGTGACCGACAGTGCACGAGAGGCCGCGTCGTGTCCCAAAAACTCTTCCGTTTCGGGTCGGCGTGGTTCAAATATCGGCATGTATCGCCTCAGAGATACTCCATCGACTCAAGGGTTTAGGGTGATCGTCGCCCCGAAGCCCGCGAGGCGAATTGACCGACTATACATCTGGACCGTTAACGAAGTCCATCAATCACCGCCAGGGCCGCGTCGATGTTCCCGGACTGCGTCGAGACCTGCACCCCCTGCACCATGTAGCGCAGCCCCCTGGAGATCTCTCTCGCAATTTGGATGCCCTCGGCAGCGGCAGCCGCCTGGCCGTCTGCGCGACGCATGCGTTCCATCAACGCGTCGGGGACGCGAACGCCCGGCACTTCGTTGGCCATGAACTCGGCGTTTCGCACGCTTTCGAAGGGAAACACTGCGGCAATGACCGGCAGATGGGCGTGTTCGATCCGTTTCAAAAATCGCTCGAACGCGACGAGATCGAACACCGGACGAGTCATCACGAACTCAGCTCCCGCGTCGACTTTGTAATCGAAGCGGCGCAGCTCCTCGTCAAGATTCGATGCGGCCGGGTTCGCAGATACGCCGATGTGAAAGCCCGTCGGCGCCCCGATCGGCTGCCCGCCCATGTCGCTGCCGTGATTGAATCGGGCCACCACGTTGGTCAAGCCGATCGAGTCCACGTCGAACACGGCCGTGGCATCGGGATAGTCGCCAACGCGACCCGGGTCGCCAGTGATGAGCAACAGATTGCGAATGCCCATCGCATGCGCGCCAAGCAGGTCCGACTGGATGCCCAGCAGGTTCCGATCGCGACACGAATAGTGCAGCAGGGTCTCGATGCCGGCCTGCTGCTCGATCAGAACGGCCAGTGACAATGCGCTCAGCCGCGCGCCCGCTCGCTGGCCATCTGGAACGTTGATGACATCGACACCGTAGCGCTTGAGCTCGCGGGCGCGCTGGATCGCCGGATCGGCTTCAAATCCGCGCGGCGGTAACAGTTCAACGCCGACCACGAATCGACCACGTGCCAGTTCGCCGGCGAGCCGCGATTTCTGTTCGCGGCGAATCGGCGGCGCGGCAATCACGGCGGCACGCGCGGGCTGGCGCGCGCGCACATCCGCTGACGCTGCGCTGGCCGCGGCTTCCGCGTGCGTCGGCGTGCCGGCTCGAATCGCCGCCTTGATTTGCTTGATGTGCTCGGGCGTCGTTCCGCAGCAGCCGCCGACGAGCCGCACGTTGTGCAGGATGAATCGCCGCGCGTACGACGCCATGTATTCAGGCGAGCACAGGTAGATGTTGCGACCCTCCACATCGCGCGGCTTGCCGGCGTTCGGCTGCGCCGACAGATTGACGCGGGTAACCGCCTCCATGCGCTCGATCGTTTCGAGCATCGGCGCCGGACCCACCGCGCAATTGACGCCGATGATGGTGGCGCCGCGTTTCTCGAGTTCCGGTGCAAACTGCTCCGGCGGCGTCCCGTCCTGCGTGTTGCCGTCTTCTTCCGTCGTCATCTGGGCGACGATCGGGAGATCGGACACGGAACGGACCGCATCGATCGCGGCACCAATCTCATTGAGATCGCGGAAGGTCTCGAGGATGAACAAATCGACGCCGCCCTCGCTGAGCGCCTGGACCTGCTCGCGGAAGTAGTCGCGCGCCTCGTCCACACCGGTCTTGCCCCACGGTTCGATGCGGATGCCAAGGGGCCCAATCGATCCGGCGACGTAGGCACGATCGCCGGCCGCCCGCCGTGCGATGCGAACGCCCGCGATGTTGACCTCTTTGAGCTTCTCCGCCAGACCAAACGATCCGAGCTTGATCCGATTTGCGCCGAAGGTATTGGTCTCGAGCACATCGGCGCCCGCGCGCACGTACTCGCGGTGCACGTCTTCGACCAGCTCCGGCTGCGTCAGGTTCATCGCATCGAAGCTCTTGTTGATGAACACGCCGCGCGAATACAGCATCGTCCCCATGGCACCGTCGCACACGAGGACCCGTTCTTTGAGAGCTTCTGCAAAAGGCTTCATCGAGATTCTATGTGTCTAGTCTTTCACAGCGGAGCGTGTCTTGATCGATGAGAAGGTACGACTTCGTGATCAGATCCAGACCAATCGAGCGAACGCCCTGCCTCACCGAATCGGTGAACTCGTGATGATGACCGAAGAGATGCAGACGCGGACGCATCGACGCCAGCACCTCGTTAATGACCGTTTTCCCCGTGTCGATCCGTTTGCCGGCCGGATGAAACGGGCGCGGCGCTTCGTGCGTGAGAAATACGTC
>Ga0066903_100005817_pt1 | contig 10794 bp, 10 predicted proteins | sample PanSoiMetaGPlot1_FD_67491 | JGI IMG/M metagenome (GOLD analysis project Ga0066903, IMG submission 67491) | Tropical forest soil microbial communities from Panama analyzed to predict greenhouse gas emissions - Panama Soil - Plot 1 (version 2) | ecosystem: Environmental > Terrestrial > Soil >...
GGCGGGGAGCCCAAACCCGATCCCATCCCGAACTCGGCCGTTAATCTCCCCAGCGCCGATGGTACTAAGTCTCAAGACTTGGAAGAGTAGGTCGCTGCCAGGCCTGCCAAGGACGGACGCAACCTCTTCAACGATATGAAAACGCCGTCGCGGATTGCTCCGCGGCGGCGTTTTTGCTTGCTGCGATGCTGCGTCGGCCGAGGGCCGGAGCGAACCATGCAGGCGCATGATTTCGTCGAGTATCACCGCCCCGCGCTCGAGCGCGACGAGGCGAAACACAATCTCATCCTGGCGATCCTCGGCCGGCTTGCCGCTGACGACCCGCCCGGGCTGCGCCGCTGGAACCTGGGCGGGCCGGGCGCATGCGCGCTTCAAGTGCCGCCCTATGCGATCGTTCTGGGCGACGTTGGCGCCGCGCACTGTCACGCGCTTGCCGAAGCAACGCACGACTACGACTTTCCCGGCGTCGTCGGGCCCGACGAGACGGCGTCATGGTTTGCGCGCCGAGCCGTGGAGCTCGGCGCCTCATTCAGTGACCCGATCCCACAACAGATCCACGCTTTGGACGAGAAGCCGCGCTACCCGGACGCGCCCGGACATGCGCGCCCTATCGGGGCTGCGGATGCGGCGCTGTTTGCGGACTGGACGATCGCGTTCCAGCGCGAGGCCGTGCCGCATGATCCGGTGCCGCCGCGCGAGCAGCTCGAGAAGGGCGCCGCCGATGGCCGCTTCTCGTTCTGGATCGTCGATGGCGAGCCCGTCTCGATGGCGGGTATCGTCCGCCGCACCCGCAACAGCGCCGCCATTGCGGGCGTCTATACACCGCCGGCGCTGCGCGGTCGCGGCTATGCGGGATCGGTCACCGCCGCAGTGGTCGAGCGCGCTTTCGCGGAAGGCAAGGCCGCGGCCTGCCTCTACACCGATCTGCGCAACCCCTATTCGAATCGCTGCTATGCGAAGGTCGGGTTCAAGCCCGTGTGCCTGTCATTGCATTATGTGCGGGTGCGCTGACCCCCTGCAGCCTCTTTGCGCCGCGCGTGAAGCGCCGACCCGGCCACCAGTCGGGGGCCGATCCGATGGTGCGGGTGCCGGCAGCTTGCGAGCCTCATACCGGTTCCCCGAGTTGCGCTTTGCCTGGGACGACGTTAAGAGCGGGTCCGACCCATCGACCACCGCCGGCATGGCAGATCCGTTTCGCATCTATATCGGCTGGGACCGGCGCGAGCCGGAGGCCTACGACGTGGCGGAATTTTCGCTCAAGCGCCGCGCTTCGATTGCGCTCGCGGTGACGCCGATCAAGCTCGAGGATTTGCGCGCCCGCGGGCTCTACTGGCGCGGCCAGGATCCGCTCGCCTCCACCGAATTCACCTATTCGCGCTTTCTCACGCCGGCGCTCGCGGATTACCGTGGCTGGGCGCTGTTCTGCGACTGCGATTTCCTGTGGCTCGGCGATGTGGCGGGGCTGCTCGACTATACCGGTACGTCGAAGGCGGTGTACTGCGTCCAGCACGACTACCGTCCGACCGAAGCGACCAAGATGGACGGCGCAATGCAGACCGTCTACCCGCGCAAGAACTGGTCGTCGCTGATGCTGTTCAACTGCGAGCATCCGGCGGTGCGAGGTCTCACTCCCGACGTCGCCAATCGCGAGAGCGGCGCTTACCTGCATCGGATGCAGTGGGTCGAGGACGATGCCATTGGGGCGTTGCCCGTCGATTGGAATTGGCTCGAGGGCTGGAATAAGAAGCCGGCAGACGGGACCCCCAAGGTCGTCCATTTCACGCGCGGCGGGCCGTGGTTCGAGCGGTGGCAGAACGTCGACTACGGCGAGCTGTGGCGCGCGGAGCGCGACGCGATGCTGCGCGCCCGCCGACCGTGAGCTGGCGATGGCTGACGCCGTCAGGGCGGAGGCGCTCTTTCGCGAGGCGCGTGGGCTTTGTCAGCGGGGCCTAATCGCGCAAGGCGTTGGTTTGCTCGAGGAGGCGATCGCGCTCGATCCGACGCAGGCGCGCTCGCACCGGCTTCTCGGTATGGCCCTCGCGCAGATCGGCCGCCACCAGGAGGCGCTGGTGAGCCTCGATCGGGCGATCGTGCTCGGCGCCGTCGATGCCGACGGCAGCCGTGCTGATACGCTGGTTGCGCTCGGCCGGCTCGACGAGGCGATCGCGAGTTTCGACCGCGCGCTTGCGGTCGACCCGAACTCGGTCGCCGACTGGTGCAATCGCGGGGCCGCGCTGCTCGATCTCAGCCGCGCCGCCGAGGCGGCGGAAAGCTTCGATCGCGCCATTGCGCTCGCTCCCGATTTCGCCGAAGCCCACTACAACCGCGGCAATGCGCTGATGGCGCTTGCTCAGCACGCACAAGCGCTCGCCTCCTTCGACCGGGCGCTAGCGCTCAATCCAGGCTCCGTCGATGCGCTCAACAACCGGGCGAACGCGCTCGATCGGCTCGACCGCCAGCCGGCGGCGCTGGCGAGCGTCGAGGCGGCGCTCGCGTTCGCGCCCGCGAATGCCGGTGCGCTGATCACGCGTGCCGTGCTCTTGCGCAAGCTGCGCCGCTCCGCCGAGGCGCTCGCGGGCTGCGAGCTTGTGCTTGCCGCCAAGCCGCAGGATGTGGATGCGCTGACGGTGTACAGCGACGTGCTGATCGATCTCGAGCGTTTCGACGACGCCATCGCGGTGCTCGACCGGCTGATCGCATTGCAGTCCGACGCCGTCGGCGCGATGTGGAACAAAAGCCTCATCTGCCTTGGGCGTGGACGCTTCCGGAAAGGCTGGCCGCTCTACGAGCATCGCTGGGCCGCCGCCAAGGGTCTGGTGCCGCGCCCCTATGCGCAACCGCGCTGGAACGGCGAGCGCGTCGAAGGCCCGCTCCTGATCTGGGGCGAGCAGGGGCTCGGCGACGAGATCCTGCACGCGAGCATGATCCCCGACCTGATCGCGCGCACACCCTCGATCGTGCTTGAGGCGGAACCCAGGCTCGTGCCGCTGTTCGCACGTTCGTTCCCGGCGGTGCGCGTGATCCCCGTGCGGGCGGAGCTCTACGCCGGTCCCATCGTGGCGCAAGAGCCGCTCGGCGGCTTGGGCCGCACCTTCAGGACCCGGTGGGACGACTTCCCGCATCGCGAGCAGGGCTACCTTGTGCCCGACGCCGCCCGGGCGCAGGCCTTACGGCGCCGCCTTGCGACCGACGGCGTCGCCGTGATCGGGATATCCTGGATCAGCAAGGCGCCGATTGGGGGCGCCTCGAAGAGCGCGCAACTCGCAGATCTTGAGCCGCTGCTGCGCCTTCCCGGCTGTCGTTTCGTCGACCTGCAATACGGCGACACGAGCGAGGAGCGCGCGGCAGCCGCGCGCGGTCTAGGCGTCACAGTCGAGCGCCTTCCCGACATCGACAACACCAACGACCTCGATGGGCTCGCGGCGCTGATGGCCGCGTGCGACACGGTCGTCACCGTCAGCAACACCACCGCGCACCTGGCGGGCGCGCTCGGGCGGCCGACCTGGGTCATGGTGCCCTACGGCCATGCCCGCATCTGGTACTGGTTTCACGACCGCGACATGAGCCCCTGGTATGCGCGCACGCGCGTGCGGCGACAGCGCAGCGGCGAGCCGTGGCGCGAGGTCGTGGCGCGCGTGGCGCAGGAGGTTTCTCCGTTCATCGCGTCCACGCCGAGTCAGGCCTGACTTTCAGCCGCCGGTCTCCCACATCACTTCGAGCCGGCGGCGAAACGCGCGCGGCCGCTCCACGAACAGGCGTTCGGCTATGCGTCGGGCGGCGCGCAGGTGTTCATTGCCGCGCTCAATGATCGCTGGCCGCAGGCGCGAGCGCCAGCGCGCCAGCGGCTGGTGTGGCTCGGTCATCTTGACCAGCAGCAGGAGATCCTGCTGCTGGCCGAGCCGGTCGCGCAGCCGCTGCGCCTCGCCGACCCACATCTTGCCGAAACGTCGCCAGAGCGGCACCACGGTTTCCATCTGATAGCGGTGCGTGACGATGCGCTTGCGCAATTCGTGCAGGTCCTCGCCCGTCGCCTCCGCCCAGTCTTGTGGCAAGGCCTCGCGGGCGGCGCGATAGCCTCGCGTCAGGCAGCGGGCGACGTCGGGGAAGGTCAGCTGGTGCAGCGGCCACTGCTCGACCGCGGCCAAGGCCTGGTCGAGCGCCTGGGTGAGGCGCAGGCGCATGTCGGCGGTCAGCGTCGTGGTTTCCGCCGCGTCTTTGAGCTCCTCGATCCGGGAACGCGCCGTCGCCAGCGATTGCTTGGTGAAGTCCAGCCCATGGCCGGCGAGATCGTCGAGCGCATCGAGCGCCGACTGCGCGTCGCGGGCCCCGCCGAGCGCGCGGGCGAGGTCGCGCGCCTCGGTCCGCAGCGCCACAATGTCCTCGCCCAGGAACGGCTCGAGCAGCCGCAGCAATGCCCGCCAGCGCTTCATCTGCCGACGGAAATCATGCACCGCCTGGGCATCCGAGCGGCTCGGATCGGAAATCGTGGCCCGCGCGTCCGCGATGATGTCCCGGGCGACGGCGCCTAAAGCCTCGCCCACCGGCAAGTCCGGTTGCAGGGAGGGCTTGTCGTTCATGTGGGGCTTATGACGATCTTCCGCGACTTTGTGACGAAAGCCCGAATTTGGGCCGTTTTCAAGGGGTAGTAGCCGGCTTGCTTAACCGGCGCGGCCACGCCCAAGCGGGACGATCGCCCTACCAACGGGCGGTGCTATGGCACCAGGCGCGTTCCAATCATGCCATCGATCCAGCTGGCGACCGTTTCCATGAGTTCGCTGCGCACCTGCGCATCCTTGCGGCCGGTCCGCGCTGGCACATGAAACGAATGGTCGGCATCCGGCACGAATTTGAGCACCGCTCGCTTGCCGAGCGCCTGGCAGACCGGCCCGATCTCGTCCGGCAGCGCGAGCGCATCGCGCGTGCCCTGCAGGAACAGCATCGGGATCGCGACATCGGACAGATGCTGGGCGCGCTCGCGCGACGGCCGTCCGGCCGGATGTAACGGGAATCCGAGGAACACGAGACCGCAAACGCCCGCAAGCGGCGCCGTTGCCTGCGCCTGCGACGTCATGCGGCCGCCGAACGATTTGCCGCCCGCGAACAGGGGCAGTTTCGGCAACAGTCGTGCGGCCTCGGCGGCGGCGGCGCGGACGGTGGCATGCGCCAATTTGGGCGGGTCCGGACGCTTGCCGTGCTGCTCCATGTACGGGAACTGATAGCGCAAGGTCGCGATTCCGCGCTGAGCAAGCTCTGCCGCGACCGCGGCCATGAACGGATGCGTCATCCCGGCGCCGGCGCCATGCGCCAGGACGAGGCAGGCCCGCGCCTGTCCCGGCGCCAGCAACAGTCCGGATACGCGGCGGTCGGCGTCGATCGGCACGCTGACAGGCTTGGCATTCGAGCCCACAAGGCCTCCCAATCGCGCGCGGCCCTGCATCTGCGCCGCCAGGGCCCTATATGACAAGGGCCGAACGCGGGGTCGAGGAGGGTCCGATGTGCCGCAACATCCGCACGCTGTTCAATTTCGAGCCGCCCGCGACCGAGCAGGAGATCCGCGCGTCCGCGCTGCAGTTCGTCCGCAAGCTGAGCGGGTTCACGGCGCCCTCAAAGGCGAATGAGGCAGCGTTCAACCAGGCGGTCGATGATGTCACCGACGTTGCACGGCGATTGCTGGCTTCGCTCGCCACCGCCAGTCCGCCACGCAACCGCGACGTCGAGGCCATGAAGGCCAGGGCGCGGGCGCGCTACGGCTAGGTACCGCCGATTCCTTAGTAGCGAGCGCAGACTAAGTCTCCTCGTGGTGAGTCCCTGCGCCTCAGGCCCGCCGCATTTGTGCCCGCGACTCTGCCGGGGCGCGGCTGCGCGACCGCGCGGGACACTGGAGGGACGTGTGTCAGAGGAACGCGCCAATCCTGGATCCGCCATGCGCAAGCTCGGCACCGCCTGGGTCACGACCGCATTCTCGGCGACCGCGCTGTTGTTCTCGGCGTTCAGCCTGTGGGAGAGCCGGCTCAAGCGTTCCGATCTGCGCGTGTTCGTGCCGCCGGTGATCCAGTATTCGGCGCCCCAGCAGAACACGAACTTCGAGGTCGTCGCGATTCCGGTCACGATCGCGAACGAAGGTGCGCGCGCCGGGACCGTGCTGTCGCTCGAACTGGCGGTGAGCGATCCTGCGACCGGCCAGACCAAGCGCTTCTACTCCGCCGATTTCGGTCGCTGGACCGCGGAGCGCGCGCGCAGCGGCTCGTTCCAGCCGTTCGCCCCGATTGCGCTCGCCGGCTATTCGAGCCGCACCGAGACCGTGTTGTTCTATACCCGCGGCGAAGAGGAGGAGCCGCAGCAGATCATCCGCGCGACGCAACCCTACAAGTTCACCCTGACGCTCGACGAGGCGGTTGCCGAGGACTACGGGCTGTTCGACCGGCTATTGCGGCGCGCCCCGACATCGATCAGCTTCGAGCGCGAGCTGCGCTACTACGACGCGCGCGCCTTCAACACCGGCACTCTGCCGCTGTTCGCCAAGGACTGGCGCTCGAGCGTGAGCGGCCAGTAGTCGCGCACAGCCAGCCCGCCATTCACAAATCGCCGCATTCCACTAAGCTCGCCTCCACGGCGCCAGCCAGGCCGCCGCGATGGAACACGCATGCGTCGCACGCTCTTGAGGCTGATGACTTGCACGGCGGCGCTCGCTTGCCTGATGGTGTTGCCCGCCGCCGCTGAGCCGGTCGCCGACTTCTATCGCGGCAAGACCATCAACCTCGTGGTCGGATCGGGCGAGGGCGGCGGCTTCGACCTCTCGGCCCGCCTCACGGCCCAGTCCCTCAATCGCTACATCCCCGGCACACCGGCGATCGTGGTTCAAAACATGCCGGGCGCCTCGGGACTGCGCGTTGCCGAATACATCTATAACGTCGCGCCGCGCGACGGCACCGTTATCGCGATCACCCAGCCCTCGATCGTGCAGCACAAGGTGCTCACCCCCGCCGCCCGCTTCAATCCCGCTGAGTACACGTGGCTCGGCCGCCTCGGCGCCTTCGTCACCTACGGCGTGGTCTGGCACACCGCGCCGGTGCAGACGATCGAGGCGACGCGCAGCCGCGAGCTCGTCCTCGGAGCGGTCGGGCCGTCCGGCCCCGGCGCCATGCTGCCGGCGGCGCTCAACCAGCTCGCGGGTACGAAGTTCGCGGTCGTGAAGGGCTACAAGTCAGCGGCCGATATGGGGCTCGCGATCGAGCGCGGCGAGATCCACGGCTCGGGCTCGGCTTCGTTCGAATACGTCAACGGTAAGGGCTGGCTCGACAAGAAGCTTGCGCGGCTCTTTTTCACCATCGGCCTTGCCCGTAGCACCAAGGCGCCCGACGCGCCGACCGTGGTCGAGCTCGCAGCGGAGGAGCGCGGCAAGAACATCATGCGGCTCGCCGCCAGCGCCTCCGAGATCGGCCGCTCGTTCCTGGCGCCGCCAGGGCTAGCGCCCGAGCGCGCGGCGGCGCTGCGCGCGGCGTTCGCCCGCATGGTCGCGGATCCCGAATTCGTCGCCGAGTCGGCCCGCCGCGGACTTGAGGTCGAGCCGCTCGCGCCCGAGGCCCTCTTGCAGATCGTCGCCGATGACCTGAACATGCCGGCTGACGTGGTCGAAGGCCTGCGCGCCATCATGGAGCACGAGAAATGAGTGATCGCGCGAAACAGCGCCCTGACGTGGTGGTGTCCGACGACCTGGCGCAGAAGTTCAAGACCGAGAAGGACACGCCGTACCTGCGCTTCGTGCGCAGCGAAGGCCTCGACCTCGTCAGCGCCCACTACGTGCGCAACCTGCGCACGGTCGCGCTCAAGTCCTGGGCGCGCCGCGGCGGCCACGGCATCTACCTCAACCACGACGCCTCGCGCACCTCGAACGACTGCTACATCTGCGAGATCCCACCCGCCGGGAAACTCAATCCGCAGCGTCAGCTCTTCGAGGAAATGGTCTTCATCCTCGATGGGCGCGGCTCGACCACCGTCTGGAACGATGCCGGCGCGCGCGTGACCTTCGAATGGAAGGCGGGCTCGATCTTCGGCATTCCGCTCAACTGCTGGCACCAACACTTCAACGGTTCGGGCCAGGCCCCGGCGCGCTACGTGGCGGTGACCAACGCGCCGGTCGCGATCAACCTCTACGAGGACATCGACTTCGTCTTCGGCCACGGCCGCGACTTCAGGGGCCGCTTCAACGGCGAGCCCGACTATTTCGCGGCCGGCAAGGAGGTCAGCGGCTGGACGCTGACCACCAATTTCATTCCCGATGCGCTCAACCTGCCGCTGCCGCTCGCCGAGGAGCGCGGCGCCGGCGGCGGCCATATCCGCTTCAATCTCGCGCGCTCATCGCTGCAGGCCCATATCTCGCAGTTCCCGGTCGCAACCTACAAGAAGGCGCACGCGCACGGCCCCGGAGCGCATGTGATCATCCTCAGCGGCGCCGGCTACACGCTGATGTGGCCGAACAGCTGGGACGATCCGATCCGATATGACTGGGAGCCCGGCACGCTTATTGTCCCTCCCAACGCTGTCTACCATCAGCATTTCAACACCGGCGCGACGCCCGCGCGCTATCTGGCCTTCAGGCATTCCGGTTCGCCGCGCAACTCCCAGGGCGTGCTGCTCTGCTTCATGAGCAAGCGCATCGGTGGCGATCAGCTCGATTATGCGGACGAGTCGCCACAGGTACGGCAGATGTTCGCCGACGAGCTCGCCTGCCACGGCGTGACGCCGCGCATGGAGGATCACTACCGCAAGGAGCGCGAGACCTTGGCGCCCAAGTCAGGCTGAGCGCCTGCGCCGCATTGCTTCACCCGTCGCGGCATCACGGGCATGTGATGGGGGTCACCTGTACGAGGGCCGCGGGCCGATGCGTAAGTATTCAATGACACGCGACCGTTACCAAGGAGTGGACCGATGACCCAATCTCCACGGAATGACGCGACCCCAAGCGGGCTCCGCCTCTACGGACCGCTTACCGCCCTGACCGGCGTAGCGCTGCTGGTGCTCGCGGCGCTCGCGGTGCCGCGCTCGTCGGCCGAACCCGCGCGCGCCGTCCCGGCGCCGGCACTCGATGTGAACCTATCGGAGGCGACGTCCGCGGTCGCGGTCCTTGCCGGCGGTTGCTTCTGGGGCGTCCAGGGCGTGTTCCAGCATGTCAAAGGCGTGAGCAACGCGGTCTCTGGTTATGCCGGCGGCGAGGCTGCGACCGCGCACTACGACATGGTCGGGATGGGGACGACCGGCCACGCCGAATCGGTCAAGGTCACGTACGATCCGCGCCAGATCAGCTACGGCCAGATCCTGCAGATCTATTTCTCGGTCGCGCACGATCCGACCCAGCTCAATCGCCAGGGACCGGACGTCGGCACCCAGTATCGCTCGGCGATCTTCCCAGCGGATGAGGAACAGGCGCGGGTCGCTAAGGCCTATATCGGCCAGCTCGACGCGGCGCATGCCTACGCGGCACCGATCGTGACCAGGATCGAGCCCGACAAGGGCTTCTATTCGGCCGAGGACTATCACCAGGACTTCCTGGTCCGCAATCCGAGCTACCCGTACATCGTCTTCCACGACCTGCCGAAGGTCGAGGCGTTGAAACGGCTGTTCCCGGACTTCTACCGCAAGGAGCCAGTGCTGGTGGCGCAAGCCGGCCACTGAGCGAATGGGCTAGTCGTCCTTGCGGTCCAGGATGGCGCGGATCTTGGCTCCGACCTGCTCCAGCGTGAACGGCTTGGTCAGGAACTGGACGCCGGGGTCGAGCACCCCGCCGTGTACCACCGCATTCGGCGTATAGCCGGTCGTGTACAGGACCTTCAGGCCCGGGCGGCGCCGGACTGCCTCGTCGGCGAGCATCTTCCCGTCGACATCCGGCATTACCACGTCGGTGAACAAGAGCTTGATGTCGGACCGCTCGTCGAGGACCCGGAGCGCGGCAGCCGCGCTTTCGCTTTCCAGCACGGCATAGCCGAGTTCGCGCAACGCTTCGGCCGTGAGCCGCCGCATCAGCGCGTCGTCCTCCACCACCAGGATGACCTCGTCAGCGCCTGCGCTCCTGACCGGCGGGACCGGCCTTGGCGCCGTTTCGACCGCTTCACCGAGCAGCCGCGGCAGATAGATCTTCACGGTCGTGCCGGCGCCCGGCTCGGAATAGATGTTGATGTGTCCGTTCGATTGCTTGACGAAGCCGTGGACCTGGCTGAGGCCGAGGCCGGTGCCGGTCCCGGCCGCCTTGGTGGTGAAGAACGGATCGAACACGCGCGCAATCACGTCGGGCGGCATCCCGGTCCCGGTATCGGTCAGCGCGATCATGACGAACTGCCCGGGCGCGACCTCGGCATGTTCGCGGCAATAGGCTTCGTCGAGGTAGGCGTTGCCAGTCTCGATCGTAAGCTTGCCGCCGTTCGGCATCGCGTCGCGCGCGTTGATCGCGATGTTGAGGATGGCGCTCTCGAGCTGATGCGGGTCAGCCATGGTCGGCCACAGGCCTGCGGCTGCCACCGTTTCGATCCGGATTTGCTCGCCCAATGTCGAGCGCAAGAGGTCGGACATTGTCGTGATCAGGCGGTTGGCATCGATCGCCTGCGGGGCGAGCGGCTGCCGCCGCGCAAACGCCAGCAGGCGATGGGTCAGCGATGCGGCGCGCTCGGTCGCCTTGAGCGCGGCGTCCATGAATCGCTCGATGCTGTAGTCGCCGCGCTTGATGCGGCGCTGCATGAGTTCGAGGTTCCCGCCGATCACGCCGAGCATGTTGTTGAAGTCGTGCGCGACGCCGCCGGTGAG
>Ga0066903_100005819_pt1 | contig 10792 bp, 11 predicted proteins | sample PanSoiMetaGPlot1_FD_67491 | JGI IMG/M metagenome (GOLD analysis project Ga0066903, IMG submission 67491) | Tropical forest soil microbial communities from Panama analyzed to predict greenhouse gas emissions - Panama Soil - Plot 1 (version 2) | ecosystem: Environmental > Terrestrial > Soil >...
TCGGTGCCGACGCACTGCGTCCCACACCAGTCGATAGGGTTCACTTGGCATCGGGGACATATTGGCCAGGAAACGCCGACCGCGCTCTATTGATCCGTACCTGCGGCCTGCCGTGCCCTGATCTCGGGATCGAGCGGCAGTTTGCGCCGTTTCTTCTCGGCGATCTCTTGCACCGTCTTTTGGATCAACAACACTCGCTCCGGCCCGGTCGGATGCATGCCGGCAAAGATGATCTGGCGTGGATTCTCCTGCGCGAGCGCCCGCCACACGCGCTCGCCACCGCCGAGGTCGTATCCGGCGCGGGCGACGTAGTAGGTGCCAACGTAGTCGGCCTCACGCTCGGTCTCTATGGTGAAGGCACGAAATTGCGCGATGCCTTGAGGATAGCCGCTGTTGGCGTCGGCGGCGCTGGCGGGATCGCCCCCGAACATGAATCCGCCCACCGCGGCGGCGCGAACCTGCGCCCGCTTGGCGAGATGGCCCATGGTCACGTGCGCAAGCTCGTGCGCCAGGACGGCGGCAAGCTCCGCATCGGTCGGCGCGAGCCGCAGCACGCCGGCATGGATGACGATGTGCCTGCCGTCGGTGGAAGCATTGGCTTGCACTGTGGGCGCGACGAGCACGGGAATGGCGCAGCCCATCTCCGGCTGCACGGTTCGGGTGTGCGGCTTGCCTTGCCGCAGGGTCTCCAGGCGGATCGGCGCGTTTCCGTTCCGATGCATCTGCGCCCCAAGCCATTGCGACGGCTTGAACGACGGGATCTGCACGCCGTTGAACGTCAAAAGCACATCGCCGGGCAGTAGTCCGGCCTTGGCTGCCGGCCCGCCTTCGACGACGCTCACGACGGTCGCCCGCTCGGCATCGAGGTTCAGGGCCTCGCCGATAATGTCGCGCGAACTCGCGCTCAGCTCGTTGCGCGCGAACGCACTAAAGCCCGGCCTTGGCGTGATGACGTTCTTACAGTCGGACCGGTTCGCGACCAGCAGGCGGTGCGCCACGTTCTGAACGCGGGCCGTCTGCTGCGAAAAGCTTTGCAGCGCGAACACCTGCTGCCGCCGCTTTTCAGTGGCGATCTCGTCGGCGCCGACATCCGGCATCTGCGTCGGCAGCTCGACCGCGCCACGCGTTTGCATCGCAGGCCCCGCGCACGAGGCCCCCGCGAACGCAATCAGCGCCGCAAAAGCGCATTGACCGTAACGCACGGGTGAGCACCCCTTCCCCAGGGCCCAGGATGCGTCAATTCCGCGGGTGGCGCAAGCGGCAGCTGTAATGGAGGCATCGACAACCGTCGCTTGCTAAACCCTTTCGGACCACCCAGCGCAAGCGGCAACGCCGTGGAAGCTGAAAAATAGAGAGCCCTACTCCGCCACCATCCTGAGGAGCGCGCGAGTCGACCCTCGCCGACCGGAGCGCGTCTCGAAGGATGGAGACCGCAGGGTGTGTCGGCTCAACTCCGTCTTGGCGGCTGCAACTCGGGCGAACCAAACGGCAACGGCTCATCGCGCGCTAACGTTTCGGGGATGTTGGCGTCAACGTCGACGAACTGCACCGCCGCTTGCGGACTTTTGTGGCTGGTCCCGCCGTGCCAGTCTCCGGATCTCGACCGGATGTCGCTGACCTCATCCAGCTTGAATGAACGCCAAGCCGGCAATTGTGCATCGCCGCTCGTCTCTCCAGCGACTTGATAGGCAACCAGCATCTCGCTCCCGCCTTTCGAGTAGCCGAGAACGGTCGGGCACGCCTCGCGCTGACGGCCATGGTACGAAAATGTGAGCTGTCGGTGTCGACGCACGGCATCCCACACGAGCCGGTAAATTTCGCTTGGCATCGGCGGCGACATACTCAAGGTGACCTTGCGATTCTCGCCAAGATTGGGTTTCTCGCCGGTGAGCCGCGCCTTGGCAAGCTCGTATGCCGCGACCGCCTTGCTCGCCGGCCCGTCCCACAGTTCGGCGGTGATCGGAGTGACCCGCAGCACGCAGACGTTCGGATCGTCCGGCCCGCTCCACCATATATTGTCGGTCTTCTTCCAGATTTCCGCGGCCTTCGCGTGGTCGCGTCGCACCTCGGCGCGTGCCGTGATCGAGAGATAGGCCTTGGCCTTGGCATCGATGAAGACGAGACAGACGTCGTCCTCGGTCTCGATCTCGTGCTCCTTGCCGCTGCGCAGGTCGGTGACGAACCAGATCAGGCCGTCAGCGCGGTCGGGACGCGGTTCCACCGGACGCGCTCGCAACCCAGCGGCAGAATGCGTGGTCAGCATGCAGACGCGCACCGTCTCGATGATGTCCCAGACGCGTGCGATGTTGTCGTGTTCGGTCATGCGGTCCTAACGGGGTCGCTGCAGCCAGGTTCCGTGTAGCCGGTGCGTCCGGCTGCGCGCAACGTGCCCAGCGCCCGCTCACGCAGGCAGGTGGCACACCGCCTCGACATTGTGCCCGTCCGGGTCGAACACGAAGGCCGCGTAGTAGTTCGGATGATAGTGCGGCCGCAGGCCCGGAGCGCCGTTGTCAGTGCCGCCGGCCGCCAGTGCCGCGTCATAGAAAGCATCGACTGCGGCCCGGTCCTTGGCCGCGATCGCGACATGGATGATGCGGTTGAGGCCGCCTTCGCCGCCGATCCACAGGTCCGGCTTGCCGCCGATGCCGAAGCCCGCCGCCTTCCGGTCATTCTCGGTCTGATCGACTTCCATGACCAGCACATAGCCGAGCGGCGCCAGGGCCTTCTCGTAGAACGCCTTCGCGCGCGCGTAGTCCGACACCGGAAATCCCATATGGTCGATCATCGCTTCCTCCGTGGTTGTGAGCAACCAATCGGATCGACGCGCATCCGTTCCCGCCTCGATCTCGTTCCGCTGCTGTGATAGGCGAACGGGCTGTCCTTGATGGCAGGTCCGTAAGCTTGGCGCATGGCAGACAATCCTGCTCCGGAACGACGCGACTTCCGCTACGACCGCTGGCAGCTCGGCAAGTTTGCGGCCGGCTCGTTCGCGTTCGTGGCCCTCGGGACCTACGTCATCTATTGGAGTGCGTCGACGGCCTATGGCAGGCCCGGTGTTCTCTCATTGCTGATGGCGCTGGCCGGCGCCGGCGTCGGCATCGTCAACGTCGTGTTCTTCGGCATGCTGCTCAGCGCGGTGATCCGCGCCTTCTTCCACCCCGCGCCGGTGGTGACGATTACCGCGCAGTCCATCCACGATCGTCGTTGGGGCGGTCCGCCGGTGCCCTGGAGCGAGGTGCGGGAGATCACCGGCATCTTCGTCGACGGCGCGGGCGATCTTATCACCTCGGTTCCGATCGCGATCGTGGTTGACGATCCCGGCCGCTACTATCGGCCGCGCGGGCTCTATATCCGCTTTACCTATGGCTCGATGCGCAACCCGTTGTTCTTCAACATGGTCGCGCTCGATGGCACCGCCATGGACCTGATCAATGACTTGGTGGCGCGCGTGCCGGAAAAGATTAGGCGCAAAAATAGCGCATGATCCCGAAAAGTGGATACCGGTTTTCGGAAAGGTCATGCGCCAGCAATAAACTGGAGCGAGATGCCGATTCAAAGAAAAGGCATCTTGCTCTACCGAAGTCGTCTGACCGGACTGCCCGCTGCCAAAGCCTGCCGGGCTACACCTTCCGCTCGACCATCATCTGCTTGATCTCGGCGATCGCCTGCGCCGGATTGAGGTGCTTCGGGCAGGCATTGGCGCAGTTCAGGATGGTGTGGCAGCGATAGAGCCGGAACGGGTCCTCGAGATTGTCGAGCCGCTCGCCGGTCGCCTCGTCGCGGCTGTCGACGATCCAGCGCCGCGCCTGCAGAAGCGCGGCCGGGCCGAGGAAGCGATCCGAGTTCCACCAGTAGCTCGGGCATGAGGTCGAGCAGCAGGCGCACAGGATGCATTCATAAAGCCCGTCAAGCTTGGCGCGGTCCTCGTGGCTCTGGCGCCATTCCTTCTCCGGTGTCGGCGTCGTCGTGTGCAGCCACGGCTCGATCGAGGCGTATTGCGCATAGAAGTTGGTGAGATCGGGGACGAGGTCCTTCACCACCGGTTGGTGCGGCAGTGGGTAGACCTTCACGGGACCCTTCACATCGGACATGGCCTTGGTGCAGGCGAGCGTGTTGCGCCCGTCGATGTTCATGGCACAGGAGCCGCACACGCCCTCGCGACAGGAGCGGCGGAAGGTCAGCGTCGGATCGATGTTGTTCTTGATCCAGATCAGCGCGTCGAGCACCATCGGCCCACAATCGCAGATGTCGACGTAGTAAGTGTCGAGCCGCGGTGTCTTTCCGTCATCCGGATTCCACCGATAGATCTTGTATTCGCGCACGTCTTGCGCGCCCGTGGGATAGGCCCAGGTCTTGCCTTCGGTGATGCGGGAATTCTTGGGAAGGGTCAGTTGGACCATGTTGAGATGCCTCAATACACTCTCGCCTTCGGCTCGATATAGGCGACCTCGTTGGTTAGCGTATAGGTGTGTACCGGCCGGTAGTCGATCGTCACCTTGCCGTCGTGGTCAAGCCAGGTCAGCGTGTGCTTCATCCAGTTTTTGTCGTCGCGCTCCGGATAGTCCTCGCGCGCATGCGCGCCGCGGCTCTCGGTGCGATTAAGCGCCGCGTGCATGGTCACCACCGCCTGCGCGATCAGGTTGTCGAACTCGAGCGTCTCGACGAGATCCGAATTCCAGATCAGCGAGCGGTCGGTCACCTTGATGTCATCGACGCCGCCGAGCACCTCGTCGATCAGCTTGACGCCCTCCTGCAGCACCTCGCCGGTGCGGAACACCGCGCAGTTGCTCTGCATCACCTTCTGCATCTTCAGCCGCATCTGCGCCGTTGGGGTCTTGCCTGCGGCGTTGCGGAAGCGGTCGAGCCGCGCAAGCGCGAGTTCCGTTGAATCGCGCGGCAGGTCGGCGTGCTTGTCGCTGGGCGTGAGCGTCTCGGCGCAACGCTGCGCCGCGGCGCGGCCGAACACGACGAGATCGATCAGCGAATTCGACCCCAGCCGGTTGGCGCCGTGCACCGACACGCAGGCCGCCTCGCCCAGCGCCATCAGGCCCGGCACCACGTAGTCGTCGTTGCCGTCCTTCTTGGTCAGCGCCTCGCCGTGGTAGTTGGTGGCGATGCCGCCCATGTTGTAGTGCACCGTCGGCACGATCGGGATCGGCTCGCGCGTCACGTCGACGCCGGCGAAGATGCGCGCCGATTCCGAAATGCCGGGCAGCCGCTCCGCGAGCACCGCCGGATCGAGATGGTCGAGGTGCAGGTAGATGTGGTCCTTGAGCTTGCCGACGCCGCGGCCCTCGCGGATCTCGATGGTCATGGCGCGCGAGACCACGTCGCGTGAGGCGAGATCCTTGGCCGAGGGCGCATAGCGCTCCATGAAGCGTTCGCCTTCGCTGTTCACGAGATAGGCGCCCTCGCCGCGCGCTCCCTCGGTGATCAGCGTGCCGGCGCCGTAGATGCCGGTCGGATGAAACTGAACGAACTCCATGTCCTGCAGCGGCAGGCCGGCGCGCAGCATCATGGCATTGCCGTCGCCGGTGCAGGTGTGCGCCGAGGTGCAGGAGAAATAGGCGCGGCCGTAGCCGCCGGTCGCCAGGATCGTCATGTGGGCACGGAAGCGGTGGATCGAGCCGTCATCGAGATTGAGCGCCACCACGCCGCGGCAACGACCCTCATCCATGATCAGGTCGATGACGAAATACTCGATGTAGAATTCGGCCGCATGCCGCAGCGCCTGCCCGTACATCGTATGCAACATCGCGTGACCGGTCCGGTCGGCGGCGGCACAGGTGCGCTGCGCGGTGCCCTTGCCGTAGTGCGTGGTCATGCCGCCAAACGGGCGCTGGTAGATCTTGCCATCCTCGCGCCGCGAGAACGGCAGGCCCCAGTGTTCCAGCTCGTACACGGCCTGCGGCGCGTTGCGGCACATGTACTCGATGGTGTCCTGGTCGCCGAGCCAGTCGGCTCCCTTGACGGTGTCGTACATGTGCCAGCGCCAGTCGTCCTCGCCCATGTTGCCGAGCGCAGCCGCGATGCCGCCTTGCGCCGCCACCGTGTGTGAGCGGGTCGGGAACACCTTGCTGATGCAGGCGGTCTTGAGCCCGGCCTCACAGCAGCCGACGACCGCGCGCAGGCCAGAACCGCCGGCGCCAATCACGACCACGTCGCAGCTGTGGTCCTCGATCGGATAGGCGCGGCCGTTGACCGCTGGTGCGCCGCCGTTTTGTCCGCTGCTGGCCATGCTCACACTCCAAAGGCGAGCTTGAAGATGGCGAAGACGCAGGCCAGTCCGGTGGCGATACAGAAGAAGGTATTTGTCATCAGCACCACGAGCTTCCAGAACTCGTCGTGAATGTAATCGACGACGATCTCCTGCATTCCAATCCACATATGATAGATGCTCATGCCGATGAACAGCAGCATCACGATGGCGACCAACGGCGTGCCGAGGATCTGCTGCGCGGCGGCGTGGTTGCGGCCGAGCAGCGAGATGACGAGCAGCACAAAGGCGACGGTCAGCGGAATGAGCCCGACGGCGGTCACGCGCGAGTGCCAGAAGTCCTCGGTGCCGGAGCGGGAGGGCCCGAGTCCGCGTACGCGCCCGAGCGGAGTGCGGTGCTCGGTCATCGCGCGCCTCCGATGTAGAGATAGCCGACCACCCAGACCAGGATGGTTAGTACGATCGAGCCGGCGGCGGTCGCGAACGAGAGCCACTCGCGCTCATTGGGATCGAACCCGTGCCCGCTGTCCCAGATCAGGTGGCGGATGCCGCCCAGCATGTGGTGCAACAGCGCCCAGGTGTAGCCGAACAGGATGAGCCGCCCGAGGATCGAGTTGATGAAGGTGCCGAAGGTCGCATAGGCGTTCGGGCCGGTCCCGGCCGCGATCAGCCACCACGCCATCAGCAGCGTGCCGACATAGAGTCCGCCGCCGGTGATACGATGGAGGATCGACATCGCCATCGGCAGCGGCCAGCGATAGATCTGCAGGTGTGGCGAGAGCGGCCGCTCCGGGGCCTTGATACCGGCCATCGTCATCCTCCGACAGGGCCCGGCGATCCGAGCCGCAAACCGTTCCTACTCCAAGGTCGCAACCCGCAGCCATGCGAGCCCTGCAGGGCGTACCTGACAGCGGAGCGGGGCTTGGTGCTTCGCCACATACGAAGTAAGGTGATTAGTAATCGCGCACAATAGGCATTGTGCGTAACATGCCTTCGTCGATTGCGAAGGATCAAGGCAAATGCACTTCGACCTCGTCGACCTCAACCTGTTTCGCCATATCGTGGAGGCGGGCAGCATCACGCATGGCGCCGAGCGCGCCCACCTGGCGCTCGCCGCGGCCTCGACTCGCATCCGCAACATGGAGCAGGCGCTCGGCGCGGCGCTTCTCCTGCGCGGGCGGCAGGGCGTCACCCCGACCCAAGCCGGACGCACCCTGCTGCAGCACGCGCGCGCGATCCTGCGCCAGGCCGAGAGCCTGCGCGAGGACCTCGGCGCCTATGGGGGCGGCGCCGCCGGCCAAGTCAGGCTCCTCTCCAACACCAACGCGCTCACCGAATTCCTGCCCGAGGCATTGAGCTCGTTCCTGGCCGCTCATCCGCACGTGAGCGTCGACCTGCAGGAGCGCTTGAGCGACGAAATCGTCGGCCTGATCGCCGAAGGCATGGCCGATATCGGCATCGTCGCCGGCACCGTCGACGTGAGCGCGCTCGAAACCTATCCGTTCCGCAAGGACCGTTTTGTGCTCGTCGTCGCGCGCGACCACCCGCTCGCCAAGCGGGCCAAAATCTCGTTCGCCCAGGTCCTCGACCATGATTTCGTCGGCCTCGACCGCTCGAGCGCCCTGCAGCGCTTCCTGGCCGAGAAGGCGGCGCCGATCGGACGGCCGCTTCGGCTGCGGGTCCAGCTGCGCAGCTTCGACGCGGTGTGCCGTCTGGTCGAATGCAAGGTCGGCATCGGCATCGTGCCGGAAACGACTGCGCGCCGGGTGGCGCGGACGATGGCGATCGCGATCGTCCCGCTGACCGACCCCTGGGCGGTGCGTGAGCTCACCATCTGCATCCGCCGGGTGCGCGACCTGCCGCCCTATGCGCGTCAACTGGTCGAACACCTGCGCGCCGGAACCTCGGCATAAAATCGCGCGAAGCAAGGAACCCCGCCTCCCACGGACGGGTTCTCCCCGAACACCGCACGCGCCGGGCAATCCCGGCCGCACCGGCGTACCCCTGAGAGGTCAGCACATGGGACATTTTCTTCAAATGAAGGTCGTCGGCGCAGGTTTGCTGCTCGCCGGCTTCGCGCTGTCGGCGGATGCTCAGCCGACGATGATCGGCCACGCGCAGCTCAAGGACCAGAACGGGACATTCGTCGGCAGCGCCGATTTGATGGAGACGGCCGGCGGACTCCTGGTCAAGCTCATGCTCAAGGGCCTGGAGCCCGGTCAGCACGCCGTGCACATCCATGCGGTCGGCAAGTGCGAGCCGCCGTTCGAATCGGCGGGGCCGCACTTCAATCCGGACCAGCACAAGCATGGCGTGCTCTCGGGCGAAGGCCACGCCGGCGATTTCCCGAACCTGCACGTTCCCGACAGCGGCGAGCTGGAGGTCGAGATGATCACCACCAAGGCCACGCTGCAAAAAGGCAAGCCCAATTCCCTGCTCGACGGGGACGGATCATCGCTTGTGATTCACGCCAATGCTGATGACTACCTGAGCGACCCCTCCGGCAATTCCGGTTCCCGCATCGCCTGCGGCGTCATCACCAGCGAATCGACCGTCGGCGGCCGCTAGGCCCGCACTCTCGGGTGGGCATCGCTCGGTCGATGCCCGCCCGATCGGCGGCGGGTTCACGTTCCCGGCTTGGGATGCGCCGCGTCCGTGAATGCCTTGAACAGCACAGCATTGGCATTGATTATCCGGCGCAGGCTATTGGCACGCCGCCACGCACTGCTGCTTCTCGTGGATGCACTGCTGGCGCTCCGGCGCCGAATGCGCCTGCTTCATGCAGTTGCCTTCCTGGATGTTGCAGTTGGCCTGACAATTCCCTGGCGCGTCGGCGGTGTCGTCGACCCAAGCGATCTTGACGGGAGATCCTTGTACGTCGAGCACCGTTGCAAAATCGCTCTTCTCGCAATGGAACCGGACGGTGATCTTGTTCGCGCTTTCGACGTCGCGAACTCGGAACGTCGAGCAGTGGCCGTGCTTGTCCTGCCATGCCTTGAGGAAGGCGACCACGTTGGTCTGATTGAGCTGGTGGGCCGACACGAATTGCGGCGTGAACGCCCCGAGGTCCGACATCTGCAGCGACTTGCCCGAGAGATAAAGCACGCGCGCAACGCCGATCGACAAGGCCTTTCCGGTCCAACTCGTGGCGTTGTCGCCGGCGAGCCCGGCGTTGAGCAGCCCGTTGACGACATTGCTGATGAAGGCCGCGGGATTGGCGGGGGATGGATCGGAGGAGACAAAGCCCGTTGCACCCATCCCTTTCTTGGTCTGCAGGCGCGTCTGCGAGCTCCACTCGGAACCAAACGACCCATTGTGCTCGACGAATTGGCCGTTCAGGCCCCATCCGAGGCCAAAGGACGCGGCGCTCTGGCAATTCGAGAACAGGACGCCGTTCTCGTTGAAGCCGCCGCAGTTCGGACCCGGGGTTTGCCCGGTGGCCTGAATCACGACTGATTGCGACTCGGTAATGGTTGTCTTCTTGAGCACGTTCGGCGGCGCGTTGCCAGTAATTTCCATCTGCAGGAAATGCGAGAAGTCGAGGATATTGGTAAACAGGTTTCCGGCCGGAATCAGCATCTGCGGATTGTCCCAGTTCTTGTCGATCGTAAAGCTTGTCGGGCTCGTCGCGACGTACTTTTGCGCGAGCAGGTTCGCGGGAACGTTGTTGTGGTGCAGATGCGTGTTGACCATGCCGAGCGGAGTGAGCAGGTGATCCTTCATGTAGGTATCGAAATTCTTGTTCGATACGCGCTTGATGATCAGTCCCTCCATTTCGACGCCGACTCCGGAATAGGCCGCGAACGAGCCGGGTGCGAAGGCAAGCCTGGTGCCCTGCAGCTCGGTGAGCCACAGCGCCTCGTCCGCCTCAGGCGGATTCATCTGGTTGGGCAGGCCCGACGTGTGCGTCGACAAATGCTTCAGCTTGACCGCAACGTTGCAGGGCGGGTTCGTGCATCCGGGCTGCTTGATATAGCCGAGTTCGGGCACGTATTTGGTGGCCAGGTCGTCGAGCGCAATGGTATTGCTGTCGACGAGCGTGAGGAACGTCGCCGCCGTCACCACCTTGGTGAGCGAGCCGACGCGATAGACCGTCAGCTCATCGGGCTTGTGCTGCTTGGCCTCGTCGCGGAAGCCAAAGCCCTGGCTGTAGAACAGCCCGTCATCGAGGACGAGCCCGACGGTCATGCCTGGCCCCTTCGAACCGAAGGCGCCCGCGACTTGCGACTGCATCGTGTTCTTGGCCGCCGGCAATGCCGGCAGGAGACGCAATCGTCGTTCCGCCGCAGCGGCGACCCAGGACGGACGGGTCGGCGTGCCGACTTCGGTCCAGTCCGCCGCCGTTGCCGGACAGGTTTGCATGCTGGCCAAGGATACCGAGCCGTAGGCGAGAACAACGATGAAACGCGTATTCATGGTCATTCGTCCTTTCCACAAAAATGCGAGGTGCGGTCGCCCGGGCAGACGGGCACTGCGCTACCGCCTTTGCCCAATGCGGCCGAACCTAGCGGGCGTCCTGTCATTCGGGCTTGGACGGCGACGAAGGGGCGATTGGACTGTAGCGAACTCCTCAGC
>Ga0066903_100005820_pt1 | contig 10792 bp, 9 predicted proteins | sample PanSoiMetaGPlot1_FD_67491 | JGI IMG/M metagenome (GOLD analysis project Ga0066903, IMG submission 67491) | Tropical forest soil microbial communities from Panama analyzed to predict greenhouse gas emissions - Panama Soil - Plot 1 (version 2) | ecosystem: Environmental > Terrestrial > Soil >...
CTCAACTACAAGGCGGCGGATCTGACGCTCGAGGGCGCCTTCCTCGCCGGCCTCGTCGCCGGCCCCTACGCCGGCGCCATCGTCGGGGTCATGGTCGGCCTTCCCCCCCTCGCGAATGGCGAATTCATCGCGCTGCCCTTTGCGGTGGGGTGCGGATTCGCCGGCGGCGGCCTGCGTGAGCTGTGTCCGAAGGAAGCGATCTGGCATTTCTCGCCGTTCGTCTTCACGCGGCTGCCCGTGCGCGTCTGGAAAATGCTCCGCACGCGGATGATCGATTGGCAGCTCGCCCTCCTCATGGCGCCGATCGGCCTCGAGTTGATTCGTCAGGCGGTGGGCTTGCGCTGGAGCGCCCACCAGCAGCGACTGTTTTTTCTGGATGCCGACCCGTTCTGGACGCTTCCGATCATCCTGCTGGCGACGGTGCTGGCCGTCGCCACGCCGATCAAGATCTGGAACAACGCACGCATCGAGCATCGCCTCGAAGAACAGGAAAAACTGCTGCTGGCCGCGAAGATCGAGGCGCTGTCGAACCAGATCAATCCGCACTTTCTGTTCAACACGCTTGCCTCGATCTCGTCGCTGGTCCGCACGCAGCCGGACACGGCGCGCATGCTGATTACCAAACTCTCGGGCCTGCTGCGCCGCCTGATGCGCAGCACCGATCACTTCGTCACGCTGCGCGAAGAGCTGTCGTCGATCGATGAATATCTCGACATCGAGGTCGTCAGATTCGGACCGCAGCTGTGCGTCGAGAAGCAGATTGCTCCGGAAACGCTCGACGTGATCGTGCCGAGCATGTTGCTTCAGCCGCTGGTGGAAAACTCGATCAAGCACGGGCTCTCGCGTAAAGTAGGAGGCGGGCGGATCACCATCAAGACGGCGCTTCGAAACCGCCGCACGCTCATCGAAGTGGTCGACGATGGGTTGGGCATGTCAGAGGAGCGGCTCGAGCACGCCTTCGGCGACGGCATCGGGTTGAGTAATGTCAACGAACGGCTGCGCACCATCTACGGGGCCGGCTGCACGCTGAAGCTGACCAGCGAACCCGGCCGTGGCACGTCGGTCAGCGTGGAGATCCCCGAACTGACGATCCCGGAGCGGGTCATCGCGTGAGACTGAATTGGCCGCAGAGGCCGCAGATAACATCTAATGGAAGTCTTTGCGCGCCCTGCGCGCTCTGCGGCTGAATTGAACTGAATGGACTTACGGACCGTTCTAGTCGACGATGAGCAGCTCGCGCGCGACGAGCTCAGCTATTTGCTCAGCCAGATCGACGGGATTGACGTCGTCGGGCAGGCCGGCGACGGGGTTGAAGCACTGGCCACGATAAAGCGTTTACAACCGGATGTCGTATTCCTGGATATACAGATGCCAGGACTGACGGGATTCGAGGTGGCTCGACGGATGATCGACCATCAGCTGTCGTCGCACATCATCTTCGTCACCGCGTTCGATCAACACGCGATCGAAGCCTTTGAAGTCAACGCCGTCGACTATCTGTTGAAACCGGTCGATCCCACGAGGCTCGAAACGGCCCTTCAGCGTGCGCAAAAGCGCATTACATCCGAACGGCAAGCGGCCGACTCTGATGGGGTGCCGCCGATGGCCGCCGACCTCGAACGGATCGTCCAGCTGGTCACGGAACGGCAAAGCCGGCGGGAACGTCTGGAGATTAAGGTGGCCGATCGCTTTCTGCTGGTTCAAGCCGAGGAAATTCTGTTCGCGTCGCTCGCCGACGAGGCGATTACCGTCGTCACCAGTCAATACGCAGGTACCTCGAACTATCGAACGCTGGACGAGCTGCAGGCGCGGCTCGATCCGACCGTTTTCTGGCGCGTCCATCGATCGCATTTGGTGAACATTAACAAGATCAAGGAGATCGTCCCTTGGTTCAGTCGGAACTACATCCTGAGGATGAAAGACGAGAAGGCAACGGAGATTCCGGTCAGCCGTACGCAGACGCGTCGGCTGCGGGAGTACCTGAAGCTGTAACGTTCGGCCCCGGCCCGCTGTCGATGGGCTTTGATACGACGACGACGGCACCGACGCCGGACGAGGTCCGCATCGCCAATGCGGGCCTGCGGATGCAGCAGATCCAGGAGGAGCTCGTCGCCTGGATCAAGACGCTGTTTTCGGCTGCCGTCTACGCCATCCTCATCGTCACGTTTGGATTCCAGGTCGCGCGCGTCGAGGGGCTCAGTATGGCGCCGACGCTCGAAGATCAGGATCGTCTGATCGTCAACAAACTCGCGTACCGCATCGGTGAGCCGCGCCGCGGTGACATCGTGATGCTCTACTACCCGCTCAACCCGGACAAGTCATTCGTCAAGCGGGTGATTGCCGAAGAAGGCGACTCCGTGCGCATCGTCGACGGCCGCGTGTATGTGAACGATGTGCCACTCAACGACGACTACGTCCCCGCTGAGTATCGAAGCCATGACGACTGGGGTCCGCAGGTGATTCCGGACGGCTACTACTTCGTCATGGGCGACCATCGCAACAACAGCTCCGACAGCCGTCACTGGGGCATGGTGCCGAAGAAGTACATCATCGGCAAGGTGCAGCTGCGGTGGTGGCCTGTGCCTACGGCGCGGATGTTCTAAGAGCTTGTTCAGGACTCGGGATCCGGGATTCGAGAACTCGGGATCGAAAATCTGCGGCACTTCAACTCCGCGTTCTGAACATCCAGGAATCGTGAGTCTCCCGAATCGCGTCCCCGAGCCCCGAGCCCCGAGTCACGCGATCCCATCCTCGCGATATGCCGACGTTTCCCGCGTCATCACCCGCGTTCTCTTTCTCAATCTGATCGTCGCGATTGCCAAGATCGCGTTCGGGTACCTGAGCGGCGCGATCAGCATTCTGTCCGATGGATTTCACTCGCTGACCGACACCGGATCAAATGTCGTCGGCCTGATCGGCATCCGCGCCGCCGAGCGGCCGCCGGACGAGGATCACCCATACGGCCATCGCAAGTACGAAACCGTCGCGGCCGCGGCAATCACCATCTTCTTGTTCCTGCTGATCCTCGAAGTCCTGCGCAATGCGTTCAATCACTTGAGCGGACGGACGGCGTCGCCGCAGATTTCAATCGCCGGCTTTGTGATCATGGGAGTCACCGTGATCATCAACATCGGGGTCGTGAAGTACGAATCCGCAGCGGCGAAGCGCCTCGGCAGCGAAATGCTGCTGGCCGACTCCCTCCAGACTCGCGGTGACGTGTGGACGTCGATCGCTGTGATCGTCGCGCTCGCCGGCGCGCGCGCCGGCATGCCAATCCTCGACCCGATTGCCGCGCTCGTCGTCGCGGGGTTCATCGGCCGGGCACTCGTGCAGATCGCGGCGGCGACGACACGAATTCTGAGCGACCGTGTCGTGATGTCGGAGGCTGACATCGAACAGGTGGTCATGAGCGTCCCGGGCATTCTGGGGTGCCACCACATCCGCACGCGAGGGTCGCCGGACCATGTGTTCCTCGATTTTCACGTCTGGCTTCCTGGGGCGATGCCGCTCGTCGAAGCCCACGCGCTTTCGCATGTCGTCAAGGATCGATTGATGGCCAAGTATCCACAAATCGCGGATGCGATCATCCACGTGGAGCCTCCACCCGCGGGACAGTGAGCTTGATATCAACGACGGTCACTTGCGACGGACGGGGCGCAGAGCTCGACGCGGTCGGCCTGCAAAGCAGGCCGATTAGCCGCGTTGCGGCGCCGCGTCGAGCGTGACATCGCTTGTAAAGCTGATTCATGTCCTCCGTGTCCTCCGTGGTGGAGCTTTTTAGACAAGCAGCTTTTGGGAGTGAAGGCCGTTCGAACTGGCGCTCGGGAGGGAGCGATGCTGAATTACTGCTTGAGCGCGAGCTTGATTTCGAAGAGCCGCGGCCAGAGCTTGCCGGTCACGAACAGACGATCGCGCGCGGCATCGTAGGCAATCCCGTTGAGGACATCGTGTGAAGCATCGGGAGGCATCAGACCGCGCAGATCAATGTACGAATTGACGCGCCCGGTCGCGGGATCGATGCGGGCAATGTAATCTGTCATCCAGATATTCGCGAAGATCTCGCCTTTCACGTATTCGAGCTCATTGAGATTCTTCAGTGGCTGGCCTACTGCGGTGACGCGAACGCGTCGACGCTCCGCGAACGTCGCGGGATCGAGGATGCGTAGAAACTCGGTCCCGTCGCTCATGATCAGATTCGTACCGTCGTAGGTCAGCCCCCAGCCTTCGCCGGTGTATTTGAATGACTTCTTCGGCGCGAAGGTGTTCCGCTCGTAGACAAAGGCGACACCGGACTGCCACGTCAGCTCGAACAGCTCGGCACCGACGATGGCGATGCCTTCCCCGAAGTACTGCGCGTCGACGTTGTGCTGCTGTAAAACATCGCCGGTCTCGAGCTTGACCCGCCGAATCGACGAGTGCCCGTTCAGGCCGGTTCCTTCGTACAGCACGCCGTCGACAAACTGGAGCCCTTGCGTGAATGCCGCAGGATCGTGGGGATAGCTCCGCACCACGCTGTAGCCGTAGATGGGCAACCTCGCGGCACCCGCCTGGCTGGGAGCGAATCCACTCACGCGGGTCGACGCGAGCGCAATAGAGAGGCCTGCGATGACGCTCATGACTTTCACTGTGATCAGTATGTTTAATACCCTGCTCGTTTGTCCACGACGTTCAGCAGTGCATCACCCCGTTCGAAGCGCCTGAGATTTTCCGAAAAGAGCGCGACGAGCGGCGTCCAGTAATCCTCCATCGCACCCGACATGTGGGGCGTGACGATGACGTTCGGCAGATCCCAGAACGGACTCGACGAATCGAGCGGCTCGCGGGTGAATACATCGAGCGCCGCGCCTCCCAGCTGGCCGCTCCTGATCGCCGCGGCCACGGCATGGTCATCGATCAACTTTCCGCGCCCGACGTTGATGAGGAATGCGCCCGGTTTCATCACCGCGAGCGTGTTCGCGTTGATTAGTTGACGCGTCTCCGGCGTCAGCGGCGCCGAGAGCACGACGACGTCGCTCGTGGCCAGCAGCTCGCTCAACTGTGAAGGCGGCAGGATCTTTTCCACGCTTGCCGGCACGGGCTCATCGAGCCGTTTACGGACCGCCCAGACGCGCATGCCAAAGCCCGACGCAGCCTTGGCGACCTCGAGGCCAATCGCGCCGAAACCGACAATTCCCATTCGATGGTTCTGAAGCGTCCGCACCGATCGGCTCGCTTCGATTTCATCGAGTGCCCATTGGTGGCTGCGCTGCCTCTCCATGACCAGCGGGAGCTGCCGTGCGAGGGCAATGGTCATCCCAACGACGTGCTCCGCCATGGCCCGCGCCCGAACGCCTTTGGCGGTGGTCAACACAATCGGGCTCGCGATCATTTCTTCCGAAAGGATGTGGCCCACGCCAGCCGCCGGAGCCTGGACCCATTTGAGACGCTTGAGCGCGTGGATGATGTCCCGGTCGACGAACGCCGCGAACGCGGCGTCCCCTTCTGGCAGAGCCTGGCGGAGCATCTCGCGATCCCAGACATCGATGAAGGTGTGGTGCGGAAAATCCCGCCGCAGCTCATCGACAAAGGGCCTCGGCAGCACCCAGGCCTGGTTGGGATGGACCACACCGATGACGATATTCACGAATGAATCTTACGATTTCAGGATTTCAGGATTTAAGAATTTGAGGATTCAGGATTGGGCGACTTGGCCATTTGGCCATTGGAGGATTTAGGGTTCAACCGGTCCCACCCTGATTTAGACTTGGCGGCGTAGACGGTTGCTCTTTCAGGCATAGGAGCGGCAGATGTCCGGATATTTGGTCTCCCGCCGTGTGTTTTCTGTCCTGCTCGGATTGGCGGTGCCGGTCACGCTTGCCGCGCAAGCCGACAAGCGCCCCGCGCCCAAGGCCGCGCCAAAGACCGCGGCGACTCCGAGAACGGCTGATGGCAAGCCCGATCTTCAGGGCACCTGGGACTTCGCGCAGCTCACCCCGTTCGAGCGGCCCGACGCGCTCGCCAGCAAGTCGTCATTCGCCAGCGATGACGAAGCCGAGGAATTTGCGCAGGAGACTCAGGCGAAAAAACCCAATATGGATCGCCGCGACGGCGGCGCCGCGGCAGACGTGGAACGCGCCTACAACGATTTCTGGTGGGACTTCGGGAGCCGGGTCGCGAAACAGACGTCGCTCGTTGTCGACCCGCCGAATGGACGGGTCCCGCCGCTGACCGCCGCCGCCAGCGCGCGCGTCGAGCAACGCCGCGGACAGGGCCAGCGTTACGACAATCCCGAAGAGCGGCCGCTCGCGGAACGGTGCATTCTCGGCTTCAACTCCGGTCCGCCGATGGTGCCGAGCGCCTACAACAACAACATGCAGCTCGTGCAGACGCGCGACAACGTGATGATCTTCAATGAAATGATTCACAGCGCGCGCGTCATCGATCTGCGGCGCACGGCACACCTGGCGAAGGACGTCCGTCTCCTCACCGGTGATTCGATCGGCCACTGGGAAGGTGACACGTTGGTTGTGGACACGACCAACTTCCTCAAAGAAGGTGGATTCCGCGGCGCGAGCGCCAACATGCACCTCGTCGAGCGCTTCAGCCTCGACGACCAGAACACGCTGCGTTACAAGTTCACGGTCGACGATCCTGCGACGTGGAGTGCGGCCTGGACGGCGTCAATCCCCATGGCGCGCAGCAGCGAACAGATCTTCGAGTACGCCTGCCACGAAGCGAACTATGGTTTGGAGAACGTGCTGAAGGGCGGCCGCTACCGCGACCAGCAGACAGGTACGAAATAGTTCTTAGCCGCAGAGCGCGCGGAGAACGCAGAGATCAAATATTTATTGGTTTCTGCGGTCTCTGCGAGCTCCGCGGCTAACTTACCTCACGAACGTTCCGCTTTTTCCCCCGGTCTTCCGCATCAACTTGATATCGCCGATCACCATCCGCTTATCGACCGCCTTCACCATGTCGTAGATGGTGAGTGCGGCGACCGCGACGGCTGTGAGGGCTTCCATCTCGACACCGGTCTGGGCCGTGGTGCGGACGCGCGCTTCAATGGTGTATCCGCGGACGGCCGGAATCAGCTCGACGTGGACGCTGGAGATCGGCAGCGGATGGCAGAGAGGAATCAATGAGGATGTCTGCTTGGCAGCCATGATGCCGGCGAGCCGCGCGGCCTGCAGCGGGTCGCCCTTCTTGACCGCGCCTTTGCGAATCTGTGCCAGCGCCTCTCGGGACATCCGAATCGATCCGCGCGCGATCGCTTCGCGGCTGGTCACCGGCTTGTCGCCAACGTCGACCATCTTCACGCGTCCGCGAGCGTCGACATGCGAGAGTCGCTTCTTAGGAGCCATATCGTGAGTTAGCCGCAGAGCGGCCAGTTTCATGACGCCGGTTCGCCTTCCACGTCGCCGTGCGCCAGGTAAAACGACAGGCTTTCGAGCGACACCGTCAAATCCACGCTCTTCAACTTCACATCGTCGGGCACTTCCAGGGCACCCGGTGAAAAGTTCAACACCGCCTTGATGCCGGCCGCGGTCACCAGATCGACGACGCGCTGCGCGGCGGCGGCCGGGACCGCGATGACGGCGATGCTGATGCCGTCGCGCCGCGCGTGCTTCTTCAGATCCTGAATGTCGTAGATCGACACGCCGCCACGTGACTTCTGCCCGACCTTGTCCTTGACGTTGTCGAACAGCGCCGCGATCTCGAATCCTTCCTGACGAAACCCCGGATAGTCGGCCAGTGCCAGGCCAAGGTTCCCCGCGCCGATGATGGCGACACGCAGCTTGCGATCGAGACCGAGGATCTGGCGCAGGTGGCGTCGAAGATCGCGCACGTAGTAGCCGACACCGCGAACGCCAAACTCACCGAAATAGGCGAGGTCCTTGCGAATCTGCGCGGCGTTCAGGTGGAAGCGTTCGGCGAGCCCCTGCGATGAAATGGTTTTGACGGCAGCGCCCTCTAGCTCATTGAGGCAACGGAGATAGACGGACAGCCGATTCGTCGTCAGCTCGGAGACCTGTTCGAGGCTTTGTTTTGATTTCGGCTGCCGGGGCAAGGCTTTGATCCAACGTTTCACAAGCCGAATGGATTGTAACAAAAGCGATGGTGAGTCAATTCGGGCCGGGGTGTCGTCCTGGCCCGACGTGCTCAGTGCCAGGTGCGCGGTGCCAGGTGCGCGGTTGAAGAAAGGGCGTTCTGGCTGGGTTCTGCCAGATCAGCGCAAGGGGCGGATCAGCCTTGATTTTCAAGGGCGGATCGAGGATCTGTCACTTATCCGATGCTAATATCCGGGCCTATGAGTGCGAGCCCCGTCCACAAACCCGGTCCCGATTCCATGGCTCCCCCGCAGGTTCCCCGTCACAAACCGTTTGTGCCGGAAAACGTGCAGATGCAGGAGTTCACGCTGCGCGCCGTGATTCTGGGTCTCGTGATGTCGGTCGTGCTGGGCGCGGCAAACGCCTATCTCGGGCTCCGCGCCGGCCAGACGATCGCCGCGACCTATCCGGCAGCCGTGATCGCGATGGCGGTGCTGCGGCTTGGCCGCGGATCGATCCTGGAAGAGAACATCGCACGAACCGCCGGATCAATCGGCGAATCAGTGGCCGCGGGCGCGGTGTTCACCATTCCCGCGTTCTTCATGGTGCAGGCATGGACCCCGCCCAACATTCCCAAGGGCCTGAGTTTCTGGGGAAGCATGGCGGCCCTGGCGAGCGACCCCACGTACCTCAAGTCGACTTCGCTCATGCTGGTTGGATCGATCCTCGGCGTGCTGTTCGTCTCGCTGGTGCGGCGGGTCCTGGTTGAAGACCGTGAGCTGCCGTTTCCGGAGTCTGTCGCGGCCGGAGAAATCCACAAAGCGGGCCAGGCGGGCGCGCGAGCGGCCAAATATCTCTTCTACAACATGGGCGCGGGTGCGGCGATCTTCCTGCTGGGTCAGTTTAAGCTGTTCGCGTCGGATCGCAACTTTTTCTTCCGCGTGGGACAGGTCGGAACCAGTAACCTCCGGCTCGGCGGCGTGGACAGCCCTCAAGTGCTTGGCGCGGGAGGCGTGACCGCCGTGTCCGCGCCATCAGCGAGCCCGGCCTACATCGGCGTCGGCTACATCATTGGACCGGAGCTCGCTGCACTGAATTTTTCGGGCAGCCTGATTGCGTGGGGACTGCTCATCCCGCTGCTGATCTTTTTCCTCGGCCCGCAGCTGCAGAACTACCTGCCGCCAGGATCGACGACCGACGAAAGCTGGCTGGGCCTGGCGAATGCCGTCTGGCGCTTCATCGTGCGTCCCGTGGCCGTCGGCGGAATGATGGTCGGCACCTGCTACACGCTGTTCCGCATGCGCAAGAACCTCCTGCAAGGACTCGGAAAAGCGATTACAGAACTTCGTGTCGGGCAGGCCCCGCTCGAATCGGTCGCACGTACTGAGCGCTACATGAGCTCCAAGACGGTGTTCGGCTTGATCGGTTTGACTTTCCTGTTGATGTGCGCGCTCTACATGTACCTGTCCGGTCTGGTGGCCGGTGCCATCGTCGCCGCAGTCGTCATGCTCATCGTCGGGTTCCTCTTCGCGACCGTGTCGGGCTATCTGGTCGGCGTGATCGGCTCCTCCAATAACCCGATCTCCGGGTTGACGTTGTCCACGCTGGTGATCGCCGCGTTGCTGCTGGTGATCATGGGCGTGTCCGGTCTGAGCGGCGTCGTCGCCGTGCTCGGAGTGGCAGCCGTGGTCTGCGTCTCGTCCGCGGTTGCCGGCGAACTGCTGCAGGACTTCAAGGTCGGCTACATCCTGGGCGGGACGCCGAGGACCATTCAGATCGTCGAACTGATCGCGGTGACCTTGTCCTGCCTGGTGATGTATTTCCCGCTCATGATTCTCCACCTGGGAAACATCAATCAAGGCGGGATCGGCTTTGGGGATCCCGCGCTGTCGGCGCCGCAAGCCGGCCTGATGGCGTCTTTGGCCCAGGGAATCGTGGGTGGCCAGATGGCGTGGCCACTGGTGATTGCCGGCATTTTCTTTGGCATCGCGCTCATCATGTTCAAGGTCCGAAGTCCGATGCTCGTGGCGATCGGGATGTATCTGCCAATTGCGACGACTTCGGCGATTTTCGTTGGCGGCATGTTCCGCTGGGTCACCGATAAGCTCCGCCAGCGCGCCGGTTACAACGCGGCACAAAGCGCACGAATCGAAAATGTCGGCGTGCTGGTCGCTTCGGGCCTGATCGCGGGTGAAGCGCTGGCCGGGCTGGTGATCGCCACCTTTAATTTCCGCGACTGGGCGTTGCCGGAATTTTTTGCGAACCCCTCATATCTAGCCGGAGTGGTGGTCATCGCGCTGATCGGAGTGCTCTTGACCGCGATTCCGCTCAGGAATGCCGGTTCGCCCGACGAGCCTGCGCCGCCAACGGCCATGATGTGATAGACAGCCGTGGTCGAATTTGAGAACCGTCGTGTCGACGCCGCGCGCCCCGAGGCGTAAGATTCAAAGAATGGTTCGGCGTGTTTTCCTGCTGGTTGTTGTGTTTGCTGGCTCGGTCGCGGCGCAGCCAGCGATCCGCCGCGCCACGAATCTCGCAGCACTCGTCGCCCATCCGGACTTTTACAACGGACACGCAGTCGTCGTAGTCGGCGACGTGAAGGTACAGGACAATGGTGAGCTTCGCGTAACGACGGATGGCACGTCGATGCGACTGGTCTCAAAGGGTTCCGCGCCGGACGGCATCGACGAAATCCGCGGCGAATTCTGGGACCTTGGCCGGATGGGTGCGGACAACCCGAAGCTCGCAGGCTACGACATCAAGGC
>Ga0066903_100005821_pt1 | contig 10791 bp, 5 predicted proteins | sample PanSoiMetaGPlot1_FD_67491 | JGI IMG/M metagenome (GOLD analysis project Ga0066903, IMG submission 67491) | Tropical forest soil microbial communities from Panama analyzed to predict greenhouse gas emissions - Panama Soil - Plot 1 (version 2) | ecosystem: Environmental > Terrestrial > Soil >...
GTTGGCTGAACCTCATCTAGCGTTCGCCCGGTATTGGTGGCTCGCTCCTGACTCTATCGGTGCTGACAGAGAGGCTTACTACGACAGGGCACGTGAGGAGTTGGCGATTGTTCGCCGCAAATTGCCGAATAATCCCGAAGCGCTTTTAATCGAAGCCGTGATCGGCAGGCGCCAGAATCGCTGGGACGCTTCGCTCGCGAATCTCCGAAGGGCAAACGAGCTGGATCCGCAGAACGGGGAGGTCGCATTCCGTCTCGAGCAGATTTATTTTGAGATGCGCCGCTATTCCGAGTTAGAAGAATTCATAAGGAAAGGGGCTGCAAGGCGCGGGCCGCTCGGCCCACTACAGGACCCTTTCAATTTCCGAGCCAGGACGAAGCTAGCGCAGGGTGATCCAGTTGCTGCTCAATCTCTTCTTGAGCAATTACCGCCGGAGTATCGTCCGGGAGGCTGGGGAATTTGGGACGTCCGATTCAAGGCAGCGTTTTACCTGCGCGATTACGACGCGGTAAATCGACTGGTTGCCGCGACTCCCGCGGGGGAAGCGGACGCGGTCTTCGGCGGACCCTCGGGTTGGGCTGAGGGGCTGGTCTCTCGCGCGCGCGGCGATAAGGAAAAGGCTTTGGCGTTCTTTGCAACCGCGCGTGAGAAGCTGGAATCGAAAGTCGCAAACAACCCCAATGATCCGTCGTATTTTGCGAATCTCGCGATAGTTGATGCTGGGCTGGGACGAAAAGAAGAAGCGATCCGGGGAGCGCTTCGCGCGGTTGAACTCCTGCCGATTACCAGGGACTCGCTCAACGGCCCGAGCATGGTCGCTAATCTGGCGTTGGTCTACGCGTGGACAGGCGAGCGTGACCGTGCGCTCGAGCAACTGGAAAAAGTTGCGACCCTCCCGGGAGAGCAACATGATGCAGTCACATACGGCGATCTCCTCCTTAATCCGCGTTGGGACAATTTGCGCGGTGATCCGCATTTCGACAAGATCGTCGCCGCAGCAAAGGCTGCCAGTAGGTAGAGACACGAATTGCACGAATTCACACTAATTGCGGCGGTAGTTTCCGCACCCAGCGCGGAAAGTTCGTGATAATTCGTGTAATTCGTGTCTGCAAAGGAAGCTTGTTGTTCGTCGCGGCAGTCTGCTAAAAGCGACGCAGGACTAACGAAAGGAACCTGTCATCAAGCGACTATTCATTTTCTGCACGGGATGGCGCCTGGCGGCGATGCGATTGCTGCTGCCGTCGGTCGCATTTGGTGAGGAAGTAGGTGGTATTGCCGAAGTGGAACGTGTCATCGTCACCGGCTCAAACATTCCGACGGCGGAAGAGACCGGCCCTAACCCAGTGGATACGTATCGGCCGGCAGACCTCGAGAAATTGGGAATTCGCAATACACAGGACTTGCAGACTTTCTTGCCGCAGGAGGCGGGCGGCACCGTCAACCTGAATATTGGTAACGGTGGTGACGGCACGGTGCAGCTCAATCTGCGAGGTCTGCTCCCGAAAGAGACATTGATTTTGATCGATGGAAAACGCGTCGCCTTCGGTTCGTTAGGCGTCGCCGGGTTTAGCCAGAGCCAGGACATTAACCTCATCCCCTTCCCGATGATCGATCACATCGACATCCTGAAAGATGGCGCCTCCGCGGTGTACGGCTCCGACGCTGTTACCGGTGTGGTCAATTTCTTTTTGATCCACAAGTTCCGTGGTCTTGAGATCGGCGGCAGTTACGGAAACACAAACCTGGGAGCGTCTAACGAGATGGGCGAGTGGGAGACATGGATTAAAGCGGGGACCGGAGATGACAAGACCGATATCGTCGTCATCGCCGATTTCTGGCAACGAACCGGCGGCGTTTTCAGCCGCGATCGCAGTATTTCCAGCAACGGAAATTTCAACCGGTTTGGCGGGTTTGATACGCGCAGCCCTAATGAACCTGGCCGCGTCGGAAGCCGCCGCTTGATTCCCAGGCTGTTTTTCAGTGCAAACACACCACCGCCACACTCGGCACCGAACCTGGCGACTTCCCCGTTCTATATCAGCCCTGCGGCATTTAATATTCGTACGCACTCTAATAAGTTGGACAATGCCGTTCCCGCGGATGGGGACTATTCGCTTTATAACTTTGCCGCGATAACGCCCGCCCTTTCTCCAGCGGATCGGCAAGCGTACTACGGTTCCTTCACGCGCGATCTGTGTGACAAATACCTCACGCTGTTTGCTGACTTTAAATTTGTCCGCTCATTTTGGGGTTCATCCCTGGCAGCTGTGCCGTTCGTGCCCGATCCGTTCAAGATTCCCGGCACGAATGTGGGATTTACTCCATCTGGCATCAGCGTGCCAATCCAGAATGCGTTTAATCCGTTCACGGTCGCAGACGCAACGATTGCAAATTTCTTTCCAGATGGATCTGGCCTTCCGGTGACAACAGGTGTTCGGTTTCGAGGTATTAAGGACACCGGGACGAGAAGTGAACACTTCACGTACCAGGACATTATCTTTGATGTTGGACTCAAGGGGGACATGGGACAGTTCGGTGACTATTTCAAGACGTGGAACTGGGAAGCTGGTTTTCGTTATTCCCGGAACGAGGGCCAGCAGTTATCGATAGGCGAGGTCAGCCAGCCCGGGCTGCGAGAAACTCTTTTAGATACAAACCCAGCCACGGCCTTTAATCCGTTCTTTGGCTTCTTTGGCCGCAACAGCAGAGCGGCCAGAAGCAAAGTTTATGTCACCCTGCAAAACACCGGCGAGTTCGAGTTGCCGTTAGGGTACGTAACGGTCAACGGCGACTTATTTAATCTTCCGGCTGGTCCAGTTTCATTTGCGGTCGGCGGCGAATATCGCGGCGAGAGAATGACACGCGATCGTGATTCACTTAATCAAACGTTTAATTCAATTGGCTCGGTCGATGGCCAAGGTTTCCGGGTGAACCGGGATGTCTGGTCAATCTACCAGGAAGTGCGGGTTCCATTCACCAGTCCCACATGGAACTTCCCTGGATTTTATAGTTTCGAGGTGGACTTCGCCGAGCGCGAGGAATGGTACAGCCAGAACACATCGACGGTTCTGGCTCCGCCGCAACCCGCGACCAGCTCCCAGTATAGCGGGCAAAGGCCAAAGGTATCTGTGCGCTGGCAGCCGGTTGACCCGAAGGATGTGGGCGGCCTTACCCTACGCGGCAGCTACAGTGAAGCCTTCCATGCGCCAACATTATTCGAGATGTCGCCAGCGGGGTCACAAAACTTCCCACTGGTGGGCGATCCGTTTTCAAGATTGACCCCCGACCAAGTCGAGGAACGTATTTCCGGAAATCCCTTTATACAACCTGAAGTCGCGTACGAATGGTCTTATGGAATTGTTTACAGCCCGAAATGGCTCAAAGGCCTCACCCTAAGCGCCGACTGGTGGCACATCGATTTGCGATCGCTCATATCGTCCCTCGGCGCGCAATTTATTATCGAAGCAGATCTTCCCGGCCTGGTATTTCGGACGCCGCCGCCACCGAACACTCCGCCACTCCCAAATGGTCAACCGGACCGAGGCCCAGTTACGCTCGTCGTTGACCCTAACGAAAACCTCTCAGGCGCAATCTTCGAAGGTCTCGATTACGAAGCCATCTACATTCTGGATTCTTCGATCTTTGGCCACGGCGATTTTGGCCGGCTAACATTCACGGCCAATGGCACGTGGCTCTCCCGGGCCGAGCTCCAGGTTAACGCCAACATCAAGCGGTTCGGTATCGCTGGCGAATTCGCACCGCCGGGATTCACGTTGACCAGTTCCCTCCCATGGCATCGAGCTAATTTTAGTCTGTTCTACGATGGTCCAACTGACACTTGGATGCAGGGCCTTGATATCGGTGCGGTGGTCCACTGGGCTGGCCAGTATAATGATGACAATATCAGTCTGACAGCGTCAACAAAGCTAAATGAGCCCAGGAGTGGCCCTGGCCCGCTCGGTAATGCATCTGGCGAAATCCTTGCTCGCAAAGTGGCCGCATGGACTACACTGGATCTCATCTTAAACTACACATTCAACCTGCCGCCACCGGCAGCGCCAGAGGTCCCTGGCTTTGTCAAGGATGGAGGGAAAAACGTGAAGATGAAAGACGGCAGGGAGAAAAACGTCGTGCCGGTGTCCACGGCGGAGTACGGGTGCAGCAACTGGAAGTGGTGGCTTAATAACACGACTTTTACGCTCGGCATGCAGAACGTGTTCGATGAAGATCCGCCGTTTGTTGCCGGCAGCTTTGAGAACGGCTACGACGAATCGCTGGCCACCATCAAAGGCCGGTTCTGGTACGTCCAGCTAAAGAAGAGATTCTAAGGAACGTCCTAGGCGTCGAATTATTTCGACAGCAATTGTCGCAGGACGAACGGCAGAATCCCGCCGTGCCGGTAATAATCGATCTCGATCGGTGTATCGATGCGAAGCTTCACGGGCACGGGACGCTTTTGTCCGTCCTTTTCGATCTCTAGCGTGACCTGTTGGCCTGGTTTGATCGAGTCGGACAATCCTGTGATCGAAAACTTTTCCGAGCCGTCGAGCCCGAGCGATTGCGCGGATGTGCCTTCAAGAAACTGTAACGGCAACACGCCCATTCCAACCAGGTTCGAACGGTGAATTCGCTCAAAGCTTGCGGCGATCACCGCTTTCACGCCTAACAAACGCGTGCCTTTTGCTGCCCAATCACGCGATGAACCGGTCCCGTATTCATGACCAGCAAGAATGACCAACGGAGTTTTTGTTTCTGCGTATTTCATTGCCGCATCGAAGATCGACATCTGTTCGCCCTCGCCATTCTTTGAACCGCCAGTCCGGCTCGGACCAAAGTACTTCGTCACGCCGCCTTCCGTTCCGGGCACCATCAGGTTTTTGATTCGCACATTTGCGAATGTGCCGCGGGTCATCACAAGATCGTTGCCTCGGCGGCTGCCATAACTGTTGAAATCTCGCGGCTGAATTCCGCGGGACACCAAATATTTCCCGGCGGGGGAACTCTCTTTGATTGCTCCAGCAGGCGAAATGTGATCGGTCGTCACGGTGTCGCCGAAAATGCCAAGCGCACGTGCGTTTCTGATTTCGGCGATGTGGCCGGGCTCCATCGCAAAGTTTTCGAAGAACGGCGGGTCATGAATGTAATCGCTTTTCTCGTCCCACTGGTAGATGTCGCCTGTGCTCGACGGGATTTCGTTCCACTTAGGATTTTGCTCTGCGAAATCACGATAGAATTTTCGGAACGTTTCAGGTGTGAGCGCACTCTGCATCGTATGCTGGATTTCGCTAAGAGTCGGCCAGAGATCGCGCAGGAAAGTTTCTTTTCCGTCCTTGTCCTTGCCCAGTGGGTCGTGGGAAAGATCGATGTGGACTCGGCCGGCTAACGCGAAGGCGACAACCAGTGGCGGCGACATCAGAAAATTCGCCTTGATATGCTGATGCACGCGAGCTTCAAAGTTCCGATTTCCTGAAAGAACCGAAGCTGCGACGAGATCGTATTCGTGAATGGCCTTCTCGATATTTGGATGCAGTGGTCCCGAGTTGCCGATGCAAGTCGTGCAACCGTATCCGACGAGATTGAATCCCAGCTGGTCGAGATAGGTTTGGAGTCCGGTTTTCGCCAAGTAATCGGAAACAACACGCGATCCGGGAGCTAGCGACGTTTTCACGCCGGGATCGACACGAAGACCGCGCTCGACTGCTTTTTTCGCCAACAATCCGGCCGCAATCATCACGCTCGGGTTGCTCGTGTTTGTGCAACTGGTTATCGCGGCGATCAGGACGCTGCCGTGGCCAATGTGAGTGCGCCCATGTAGGAACATCTGGCTCGATTCAGCTTCAATTTCTTTGCCGAGATCAGGGGTTGGCCGGTTTGCAACCATCTCGAGCACGTTCATTGCTTCACCGGGTCTGATTCCTTGATGCTCCTTGGTGTCGGTAGAAAACATCGCGCCGTTGCGCGGCGCGCTGCCGTTCAATTCGACGACATGCTTTTCACGAAGATCGACTTGCTTCTTTCCGTAGCCGCCGTCGTGCACCGGTTTTTCAAGGAGTTCGCGAAACTTTTTCCCAAGCTCTGGCAAATTGATCCGGTCCTGAGGCCTCTTCGGTCCAGCGACGCTCGGCTGCACGTCCGCCAGGTCCAAATCGATATCAACGCTGTAATCAATTTCGCCTTTTCGCGGCACGCCGAACATTTTCTGGGCTCGAAAATAATTTTCGAAAGCGAGGCAAATATCTTCGCTGCGTCCCGTAGCTCGCAAATAATTCACTGACTCTTGGTCAACCGAAAAAAAACCTATCGTCGCACCGTACTCGGGCGACATGTTGCCAATCGTAGCGCGGTCAGGCACCGGCAGCGATGCGGCGCCCTCACCATAGAACTCTACAAATTTGCCCACGACTTTTTGCGCGCGCAGCAACTGCGTGATATGCAAAACGAGATCGGTCGCGGTCACCCCTTCGCGCAATTGTCCCGTCATGTGCAGGCCCACCACTTCCGGTGTCAAAAAATAAACCGGCTGCCCGAGCATCCCGGCTTCCGCCTCAATTCCGCCGACGCCCCAGCCAACCACGCCAAGCCCGTTGATCATGGTCGTATGCGAATCCGTGCCAACTAAGGTATCGGGAAAGAAAAGTTCCGATTTCTGACCTCCGACGTCTGACTTCTGGCTAAGGACGCCTTTCGCGAGGTATTCCAAATTTACCTGGTGCACGATTCCGATTCCCGGCGGGATGAGCTGGAAAGTCTTAAACGCCTGCTGACCCCACTTAAGAAACTGGTAACGCTCGCGATTACGCCTGAACTCCATGTCCAGATTGAGTTCCAACGCGCGCGGTGAACCGAAGAAATCGACCTGCACCGAGTGATCGACGACCAGATCGACCGGCACCAGCGGCTCGATGATCTTCGGGTCGCGTCCGAGGCGTTGGACAGCGCTGCGCATCGCCGCGAGATCGACAATGAGCGGAACTCCGGTGAAATCCTGCAAAACAATTCGCGCAACAACGAATGGGATCTCCGCGTTCGCGGGAGATTTCGCGTTCCATTTCGCAAGCGCTTCAACATCTTTGCGCCGGACCTTTTCACCATCGCAATTGCGCAGCACTGATTCGAGCACGATGCGGATGCTCACCGGCAACCGCGAAACTTTGGCGATTCCTTGTTCTTCCAGGGCCGGCAGCGAAAAAAAGAGTCCTTCGCGTCCTTTGCCAGCGTCGAATGTTTTTAGCGTTTTAAATTCGTCGTCCATACAATCGGTGTCATTCCGAGCGAAGTGCAGCAGAGTCGAGGAACCCAATGACACCACTGAGGGTTTCGCAGCGGGATGCCTCGACTTCGCTCGACATGACAAGCATCATTTCAGTTCGGCAAGTTTCGCTTTGATCTTCTCGAAATTCGGCAATTGCCGCGCGTCGTCATTGCTCTCGGCGTATTGGATCACGCCGTTCTTGTCGACGATAAACGCGGAGCGTTTAGGAACCCCGCTCATTCCGAGATTCATTTGCGGCAGAAACGAATCGTACATGACGCCATACGCTTGCGCGACTTTGTGATCATAGTCGCTCAGCAATGGCACCGTGATCTTCTCCTTCTGTGCCCAGGCTTCTTGCGCAAAGGGGTTGTCGCCGCTAATTCCATAAACTGCAGCGTTCAAATTCGTATAACCGGTCAGGCCTGCACTGACTTCGCACATTTCCGTGGTGCACGTGCCCGTGAAAGCCATGGGAAAGAAAAGCAGCACTGTGTTTCCTTTGCCCAGATTGTCGCTGAGCCTGATTTGTTTCGGCCCGTCAGCGGTTTTTGTAGATAAGCTGAAATCTGGCGCTTTGGTCCCAACTGCGAGTGGCATGCTTTGAGTCTCCTGTTGTGATTTTGGTATGAAAATTCAGTATAGGTTTGGCATGCAGTGGGTCAAAGGATCGTTGAATCGTTCGATCGTCTCGTCATGTCGAGCAAAGTCGAGACATCCCGTTGCGAAACCCTGCGTATTGCCGCGGGATTCCTCGGCTTCGCTTCGCTTCGCTCGGAATGACGATAAGCTGGCGCTTCAACTTTTTAACCCTTCAACGCTTCAACGTTCAGCATGGAACTGTTCTGGTGGTTTTTGACGATTGTGCTTTTCGCTGTCGGTTTGATCGGCACCATCGTGCCGGTTCTGCCGGGTACCACTATTATTCTCGCCGCAGCAATTATTCATCGGATGATGCTCGGGCCGAACAAGAGCATTGGCTGGTATACAATCCTTGTGTTGGTGCTGTTGACGCTTGCGTCGTACGCGCTTGATGTTCTCGCTGGCTATTTCGGAGCGAGATATTTCGGCGCAACGAAATGGGGAACGTTTGGTGCGATTCTGGGGGCACTAATCGGATTGTTTTTCGGATTGATCGGGCTGTTCATTGGTCCGGTGATAGGCGCGATCGCCGGTGAAGTCATCGCGGGCAAACGCATGATTGATGCCGGCCGCGCGGGGTGGGGAAGTTTACTCGGGAACATTGGCGCCATGCTTGCCAAACTGATCATCGGACTGGCGATGATCACAATTTTTCTGGTGAATGTGCACTCGCCATTTTGATTGTAGGGCAACCGCTCCGGTTGCCCTACAATTGTTTTGGCCTGGTCTGCTGGCTTCCAGATTTCTCTTAATGTGCTAAATTGCCCGCCGATGGCAGATGATCGCTGGTGAGTCGCAAGGCTTATTGGAGGAAAGTCCGAACACCATACGGCAGCATGCCGCGTAAAATACGCGGGCAACCCCGACCAAAGTCGGGATTGATGGAAAGTGTCACAGAAAAGACACCGCCGGTTCTTTGAGAAAAGCATAGGCAAGGGTGAAAAGGCGAGGTAAGAGCTCACCGCTCGCGGAGCAATTTGCGAGGCACGAAAAACCCCATGCGGTGCAAGACAAAACAGAGGAAGGGCAGCCGGCCTGTTAATCCTCGGGTATCGTCGCACCACGGTGAATGAAAATTCGCCGGGCATTCGTCCCGCGTATGCGGGACGGATGAGATGAATGATCATCAAGCCCCGAACGCTTTCGGGGCCGACAGAATTCGGCTTATCGCCATCGAAACTATGAAGGGCGCTTTCGGAAACGAAGGCGCCCTTCGCTTTTATTACGCCACAGACGGGGTGAGCTTGGATTTTTTGCGAAGCCACGGAAGCACTTTTTCAACGAGTGCGTCGGCTGTGATGCCGTGCTTTTTCCGTAGGATTGGCACAGCACCGTGTTCGATGAATTGATCGGGCCAACCGATCCGCACCACGGGTGTATTGATCATCTGCGAGTGCAGATGTTCCATCACCGCACAGCCGAAACCGTTATGCAAAACGTGATCTTCGATCGTGCAGACCACGTCCACGCTTCTGGCGAAAAATTCGAGCGTGCCGGTGTCCATCGGTTTGATCCAGCGCGGGTTGATGAGCGCAACGGAAATTCCCTTTTCCTCCAGCTTGCGCGCGGCTTCTTCGGCAATCTCAAACATCGCGCCGAGGCCTAAGATCGCCACGTCGCGCCCGTGTTGAACGACCTCCGCCTTGCCAATCTCCAGGAGCCTCGGTTCCGGTTTGATTTTCGCTCCCGTGCCCGAGCCACGCGGATAACGAATCGCGATCGGACCGGAGTTGTAGTGCAACATTGTCCAAAGCATGTCGGCGAATTCGTCCTCGTCTTTCGGCTGCATATGCACCCAGTTCGGGACATGACGCAGGTAACCGATGTCGAATAAGCCATGGTGCGTCGGACCGTCGTCGCCGCTTAATCCGGCGCGGTCCATGCACAGCTTCACGTTCAGGCTTTGAATTGCGATATCGTGGATCGCCATGTCATACGCGCGTTGGAAAAAAGTGGAGTAAATCGCGAGGAACGGCTGCAATCCCTGTGTCGCCAGGCCGCAGGCAAAAAGCGTGGCGTGTTCTTCCGCGATACCGACGTCGTAATAACGGCCCGGATGCGCCTTGGCAAAATGCGATAGCCCGGTGCCGCTGGGCATCGCCGCTGTAATTGCAACAAGCTTCTGATTCGTCTCCGCGAATTTCGCGAGCGTCTTCCCGAAAATTTCCGAATACGTTGGCGTTGGCGTCGGTGCGGTCTCGCCGCTCTCGATTTTGTATTTGCCGAGACCGTGGAATTTGTCCGGCTGCTTGAGTGCCGGAGCGTAGCCCTTTCCCTTTTGCGTCAGGATGTGTAGCAGGACCGGCTCGTCCTGCGCTTTCAAAAACTCGAACGTGCGGATGAGCAGGGGAATGTCGTGTCCGTCGATCGGCCCGTAGTAACGCAAACCGAGTTCCTCGAAGATTACACTCGGCACAAGCAAGCCCTTGACGCTCTCCTCGACTTTGTGCGCGAACTCCGCAACGGATTTTCCCGCAACGGACTCGACGAAATGCCGGGCCTTGTCGTGAAGATGAGCGAACGTGGGACTGGTGACGATGGTGTTCAGGTAATTTGCAATCGCGCCGACATTTTTGGCAATCGACCACTCATTGTCATTCAGGACGACGATGAACCTCTTCGTGTGCGCTTTGACGTTATTAAGCGCTTCGTAACTGATTCCGCACGTAAAGGCAGCGTCGCCTGCAACGACCACGATGTTCTCGTCACTGCCGCGCAAGTCGCGCCCGACGGCCATGCCTAGAGCTGCGGACAAGGCGGTTCCTGCGTGACCAGCACCGTAGCAATCGTGCTCGCTTTCGGTGCGCAACAGAAAGCCATTAAGCCCGCCGAATTGACGCATGGTGCCAAATCGATCGAGCCGGCCAGTAAACATTTTGTGGACGTAACCTTGGTGG
>Ga0066903_100005822_pt1 | contig 10790 bp, 8 predicted proteins | sample PanSoiMetaGPlot1_FD_67491 | JGI IMG/M metagenome (GOLD analysis project Ga0066903, IMG submission 67491) | Tropical forest soil microbial communities from Panama analyzed to predict greenhouse gas emissions - Panama Soil - Plot 1 (version 2) | ecosystem: Environmental > Terrestrial > Soil >...
ACCACAGAAACTCTTTCGCGTCATGGTCCAATCCCCCCATTTCCAAGCCCCAGGGCGAGTTTTCCGAACCCCGGGATCCTTCCACTATTCTAGTGACTAAATCGAAACTCGGGGCTCGTCAACAGCGCCCACACCATTTGCTGATTGCCCGCAGCTGGACGATCCTGGCGGCGACGCAGGTAGTCGGCCAGAGTGCGCACTTCATCGGGTTGTGCGGGGCGATTCAATACGGAACGGATCGCCAGCTCCGCCCGTTTTTCCGGCTCCGCAATTTGCTTGAGACGGCCAACCAGCGAACCCGGGCTATCCGTCAAAACCTCCTTCAACAGGCTTTCGTTGTTGGCGAACAGCATGGCTTCATCGACGCTCACCTGGAAATTGTCGCTCGGTTGAACGAACATACCGGCCAGCCTGCCGGCCGATCGCTCCTGGTTTTCGATGTACTTTTCCAGCTCCGGGCCGGAGCGCGGAATCTTCTCCGGATCGCTGCTGGCTAACCGCAGGCTGACTGCCATCTGCATCGGCGTCAATGCCCGAATTTGGCCGACTGCGAAGTACTTATCCTGCGGAACATCTTCGCCCTCCCAGCGGCTGCTGCGGGCATAGGCGTTGCTGAGGAGGAGGCCGCGCACCAGCCGGCGCAGGTCGTACCCATGTTCCACCACATCGCGGGCCAGCCATTGCAACAATTCCGGGTGACTCGCGGGATTGGCCGAGTGCATCTGGTCGAGAGGCATCACCAGGCCCCGCCCATAGAGGCGGTACCAAATCCGATTTGCGATGGCGCGAGAGAAAAACTCACGTTGTTCCGGTTCCAGTGCCAACTCGACCAGTTTCGCTCGGAGGCTGAACTTGGGGGCGGCAGGCGGTCCTTTGCCGGGCGGATCTTTGCGTTTCGTTTTTTCCTTCGGAACCTCGACCGACCCGGGGGCCTCGATCACCTTGCCGGACAGGAACATCACCTTGGCGACCTTTTCCTTGCCCTTGTTGGGAATGAACTTCACGACCCCCTGGTCGCGCTCGCCGACGAACCCCCCCTTTTCATAGGTGCGAGCGAAAAACGATTTCATGCCGTAGAAATGATCCTGCTTCCAGTCCAAAACATGCGGATGATCGTGGCACTGCGCACAGCTGATGTTGACCCCGAAAAACAGGCTGCTGACATCAATGGTGACACGATTCAGGTCCTTGACTCGGCTCTTGAGGAATTCGCCGGCCCCCTTCTCCTTCGGGTTGTTCTGATCCGGAAGCATAATTTGCCGGAAAATGCGATCCCAGGAACGTTTCTCGCTGAATGCTGTCTGCAGGTAATCGCGCAGGCCGCCCCCTTGCATCCCCTTTTTGCCGGGCGTGTCGGCCTGCAGCAGCGTGGCGAATTCCAATGCTTGATGGCGAACGAAAGCCGGCGAGGCCATCAGTCGGTCCACCAGCTTGATTTTCTTGTCGGGGTTCTTGCTGGTCAGGTATTCATCCAGCTCCCCGGGAGTCGGAATGCGGCCATTCAGATCGAGCGTGAGCCGGCGCAACAAGGCGGCATCATCGGCAAGTGGAGCAGGCTTGATCTTGGCTTCCGACAGCCCCGCATTGATGTAGTGGTCGATGGCCTGCTCGATCGGAACATTCGGCGGCAGTAGCTCCGCGGCCGATGCAACGACCGGTTGCAGAAGGAGGACCAGACCAGTCAAAAAGGTTCGGCGAATCATAAGGCAGGCCCCTGCGAGGCGGGTCGTTTTCAGGCGGGAGAGTAATCTGAGATTAAATAGTAAGCAATTATTGCCGTCACAGCAACCAAAAATCCAAGAAAGTTGGAAATTGTCGTCCCGAATCTTGTGAAAGGTTCGGCGTGCGGCTACGCTGAATTACATGCGCTGGAGCATTCGCTATCAACTACTGGTTCCGCTGCTTACCTTGTTTCTGGGCGTGGTGGGCATGGCGGTCTGGACGGCGCTGGCGTCGGCACAGCGCGCCCGTCATCAAATCGAAATCCAGATGCACGACATCGCCACCACCATCAACACCGTAACTTTCCCGCGCAATCTGCAAACCCTGAAATTGATGAAAGGGCTGTCGGGAGCGGATTTCTTGCTGCTGGATAGCCACGGTCCAGCCGGGCCGGAGGAACCGGGCCGGCCACTCATGACGCTGAGTGCCCTCCCCGATTCTTTGCCCGAGCCCACGAACGAAGTACAGGATTTGCACCTGGGACCACGCGTCAAAGTCGGGAAAGAAACGTTCTTTTGCCAGGGCATTCGCCTCGGCCAGGAAGGAACGCGGATTCTGTATGTGTTCTATCCGGAATCCTTGTGGCGCGAGGCGCTGTGGGGGGCGATCTGGCCGGCGCTCGTGTTCGGCACCGTCGGTGGCCTGGCCTCTCTTATCTTGACCGTCCTGGTTGCCCAGCGCCTGGGACGGCGCATTCAAGAGATGGAGCGGCGCACCAGCCTGATCGCTGCCGGCGATTTCAGCCCCATGCCCTTGCCCAGGCGGAACGACGAGCTCCGCGACCTGGGCCGATCCGTCAACGAGATGGCCCAGCGTCTGGCCCAGTTCCAGGAGACGGTCAAGAAATCGGAACGGCTCCGGCTTCTCGGCCAGGTCTCCGGAGGGTTGGCTCACCAGCTTCGCAACGGCGTCACCGGCGCCCGTCTTGCGGTGCAGCTGCACGTCAAGGAACAGAACGGTGAGGCAACGGACGAATCCCTCGATGTCGCTCTCCGCCAGCTCGCTCTGGTGGAAATGCATCTGAAGCGCTTCCTTGACCTGGGCAAGGCGGCCGAACTCCGCCGGGAACCGTGCCATCTGACCACCTTGATTGCCGAGACCGTTACCCTGCTCAAACCCCGCTGCACCCATGCCGGCATCGACTTGCGCTGGCAAGCGCCGAGCGCGGACGAGGAGGATCGTGTCGTTTTGGGCGACCGCGATCAACTCCGGCATCTTTTGCTCAACATCATGACCAACGCCATTGAAGCCGCCGGCCCCGGCGGCTGGGTCGAAGTTCGATCGCAGATGGCAGATGGCAGGTGGCAGATTGACACCATGGATTCCGGGCCGGGACCAACGCCGGAAGTAGCGGAGCGATTATTTGAGCCGTTCGTGACCGGCAAACCCGAAGGCGTCGGCCTGGGTCTGGCAGTTGCCAAGCAGGTGGCGGAAGCCCACGGCGGCTCGCTGTCCTGGCGCCGCGATCAAGGGAAAACGTGTTTTCGGTTGGAATTGCCGATCTTGAAGCCGCGGATGGTGCATTGAGAATGGATGACAATCTTTTCAGGTCTGATTCAAACCAATCCAGGGGATCCATTGCGCGAACCCTGGCGTGGTGGATCATTGCGCCGATAATGGGCATGATCATCGGAATCATCTTTGGAGCTGTCCTGTTTGTGCCGGTGCTGTTTGCTTTTTCAGGCGAAGCAGTGGGAATCGGAACGATCTTAACTAGAACCATCGTTTACCTCATGTTGGCGGGTTGGTTTTTTGCGATCGTGGGATTCTCGGTTGGAATCGCCCTTGCCATCCACAATACTTCAAATCTGACAAACAAAAAATGAGTCATATTCTCGTCGTCGATGATGAAGAAGCGGTGTGCTGGGCGCTGCAGCGGGCGCTGACGGCGGAAGGACACAAGGTCGCCGTCGCCGCATCCGCGGAGGAAGCGTTCGAAAAGGCCAGAAAACAGCGGCCCGATGCCGTGGTGCTCGATGTTCGCCTGCCGGGGCTGGATGGGCTCAGCGCCCTGGGCCGGCTCCGCGAACTCACGCAGGATGCTCCCGTCATCGTGGTGACGGCGTTCGGCAACCTCAGTACCGCGGTCCGGGCGGTGGAAGGTGGCGCCTTCGATTACCTGGCCAAACCGTTCGATCTCGATCAGGCGCTGGAAACCGTGGGGCGGGCCCTGCAACGGCGGGCTTTGCAAGATCAGGTTCCGGTCGATGCCGCTCCGCCCGCACAGGTCACCGGACCGGAAGAAATCGTCGGCAGCAGTCCGGCCATGCAAACGGTTTTCAAGCGCATCGCCCTGGTGGCGCCGCGCGATTCCTGCGTGCTCATCACCGGGGAAAGCGGGGCCGGCAAGGAACTGGTCGCCCGGGCCGTCCACCGTTACAGCTCGCGCCGCGATCGGCCCTTCCTGCCGGTGCACATTGCCGCGCTCAATCCCAGCCTGGTGGAAAGCGAACTCTTTGGCCATGTCAAAGGCGCCTTCACCGGCGCTGCCCAGGCCCGACCCGGGCTGCTCGCCCTGGCAGACGGCGGCACCATCTTTTTCGACGAATTGGCCGACATTCCCCTGTCGGTGCAGGTCAAGCTGCTCCGCGTCCTGGAGCACAACGAAGTCCTGCCAGTGGGCAGCAATCAATCTCAATCCTTGAACGTTCGGGTGCTGGCGGCGACACATCAGGACCTGGAGCGGCGCGTGGCCGAGGGCACCTTCCGCCACGATCTTTTCTTCCGCCTGAACGTTTTTCAGATCCATCTTCCGCCATTGCGCGAACGGCGGGAAGATATCCTGCCGCTGGCCGAGCATTTCCTGCGACGTTTCGAGCCGGGATCGGTGCCGCTGCTGCCGGCAACGGTCACTTATTTAACTGCGCAACCCTGGCTGGGCAATGTCAGGGAGCTGCGTAATGCCCTGGAACACGCCGTGATTGTGGCCCGGGGCGGACCGCTTTTGCCGGAGCACTTTCCCGCGTCCTCCGGATTGACGGCAGCCAATCCGGCCGAGCAGCTTGCCGCGTCGGTGCTCACCTGGCTGACCGAACGGATTCGAGCCAGCAGCCCCAATCCCCCCGCCAACCTTTACGAGGAGTTACTGAGTCGGGTGGAGCCTGCCCTGCTGGAGGAGGTGATGCGCCGCGTCCAGGGCAACCGCTGGACCGCGGCCCAGTGGCTCGGCCTCAACCGCGCCACCGTCCGCAAAAAACTGGGCATGTACAACCTCACCGATGCTTACCGGCAAAAGGGTATGACCGAAGATGACGATGGCGAGCCTGGGGCGTAAGCCCCCGGTGGAACGCCGTGACATCGGTTGAATTCACCCACCGGGGCCTTCGCCCCCGGCTCGCCATGTTCCCCCGTTTATCACCTCCCGACCGGCCTTTTCCCCCACTTCCGACTCGTTATAATCGCGGCTTGAGCAGGGAAAGGAGGCCCCGTCATGAAGAATCAGCCCGGTGCAGTGTTTCGCTATTCGGCCTGGGATATCTTCCCGGCCTTGTGCGGCGTCGGCATCGTCGCCCTCGTGGCCTGGACGTTCTTTTGGTTTTCCTCGATTTCGTGGTGGGTGCTGGCGCCGGCGTGGGTGGCGGTCGCCTTCTCGTACTGGTGGAGCCTCCAGTGCATCTCGCATAACTTCATCCACAATCCGTTTTTCAGCAATCCGTGGGTTAACCGGGCTTTCAGCCTGGTGCAGACGCTGGCCATCGGCGTGCCGCAGATTCTCTACCACCACTACCACATGAACCATCACTGGGGCGACAGCGACATGAAAGGACCGGACGGCACCACCAAGGACTGGTCCAGCATCTATCGCCATAGCAAGGACGATCAGCCCGAACCGTTCTGGCGTTATTGCTTCCTGAGCTTTTTCCGGGTCGAAGTGGGCCCGGTGATCGGCACCGTGACCCGGCATGGCCGGGGCCAGGTGGTGCAGATGCTTGTCGAAGCGCTGGTCCTCGTCGCCTGCTGGGCGTTCATGCTCGTCTGGAACTGGCAGGTGTTCGTCTTTTATTACCTTACCTCCTATTACGTGGGTTGGACACTCAGCTATGCCGAGGGTTACCTGGAGCACTACCGCTGCCAGCCGAGCAATCCGTTCGCCAATTCGGTGAGCAGCTACAATGCCATCTACAACTTCCTGTGCTTCAACAACGGCTTCCACCAGGAGCACCACTGGGACCCGAAGATGCACTGGACGAAGATGGCGGAATTGCATGAACGAATCAAACCGCAACTTTTGGTCAACGGCACCCGCATGCTGCGCGGACCGCACCTGACCACATTTCTCGAAGAATGGTTCGAAGAGAAACAGCAGGAAAAAATGGCAGCGTGATCAACCCGCCTTGGAATGCAATTCGTCTCGATCCGACAGGGCCAGGTCATCGAGCAGGCTCTGGCGGACATCGTCGGTCAAAGACGGGCTCTGGTGGTTGTAGTCGGGGCATTGAATGGTGAAGCAGGCGGGCTGGCGAAAATCGGTCAGCAGCCGGCGGCCGGCCTCATCCAGGGCAAACTCCACCCAGTGCGCGGCGCCGATGCAGCGGTCTTCGGGCCGGCTCGTGATCAAAGTTGCCGGGTAACTTTTCTCCCCCATGCAGAAACAAAGCCCGTCGCCCTGGAGGTTTTGCCACGGCGCCAACTCCTCGGCCAGCCTGGTTTCGTCAGTCACTTCAATCACCAAGGCCGCCTGCAAGAGGTCCTTCCGCGGCAACAGGCGATTGAAGTGATCGAGTTCCTGCTGGAGATAGTGGGCTTCCGCGAGGCGGGCGATGCGGATGATCTCCTGCACGCGGAACCAGAGCGTTTGCCGGTTTTCGAAGATCAACGTCAAACGCGGGCCCAGGCGGACGCGGCGATAGCGATCCAGGTATCGGCAATGGGATTCGAAGAATTCGCGGCGTCGGCCGGCGTATTCTTCCAGCGGCAGCAGATCGTCCAGAGTCAAAGGCAACATGGCTCGTCCCTGAGCAAGTCGCTATTTCTTGGCTTTGATTTGCGTGGGTTCGGCAACCGCAGTGTGCGGGGCCGATTCCTCCTTGCCCTGCGGAAATATCTTGAAGCAAACCAGGCCCCCGACCAGGGCGCCCAGGATCGGGCCAGCAATGTAGACAAACACGTCAGCCATGGCACCCGGCCCGGTGGATTGTTCCACAGCAGCCATCTCCCACAACGCCGGCCCAAACCAGCGGGCCGGATTGAGGGCGGCCCCGGTAAGCGGAAAGCCTACCAGGACTCCCACCGCGAGGCCGGCCCCGGCGCTCCAGGCCGCCAAACGCCCCCGGCCATTGCCTGCGCCAACGCTGAAGATGGCGAAGACGAGGAAAAAGGTCAAGATGAGTTCGATGCCGGTGCCCGCCAGCAACAGGGGACGCGTCAACGGGCCGGGATACACAATGGAATTCAGATGCGGCGTTCCCATGCGCGCGCTTTGCAGGACGGTTGTGTCAAACGTGTAGCGCAGGCACAGGGCGGCCACGACGGCTCCGACGAACTGGGCGCCGATGTACCACGACATTTTGACCGAATCGAGCTTGTTGAAAACCCAGAGCATGATGGTGATCGCCGGGTTGAGGTAGCCTCCGGAAATGGGGACAGTGGCCGCCAGCATGATGGCCAGAATCAGTCCCTGGGCGAGAGCCATGCCCACCACGCCTGGTTGGTGGGCGGTCAAGGGGACTTTTCCCGGCTCTTGACCCTGAGGCGTCGTCATGTGATTTACGCACACGATGCCCGCCGCCACATAGACGAGGGCGAAGGTGCCGATCATTTCAACCAGATAGGTGCGAAAGAGCTTTCGATCCATGAATTTTCCCAGTAGTGAGAGCCCGACGCGCTAGCAAGGAAGTCCCTTGCTTTGCGCTTCGGGCTCCCAAGTTCTATTTTTTGGTTGGCGGCAGGAGAATCGGGTCGATCTCATCGCCGTCCAGTGCGCGCAGAAACAGGACCAGTTCGCCGATCTCGTCCTTCGTCAAACCCAGGCGCTGCGGCTCGTCGGGGCCCTGCAACAGTTGCGGGGCCAGGTTCTCGTGCAAATGACCGATGCCCCGATCAAAAAAATTCACCACGGCTTCGAGCGTCTCGAGTTCTCCGTTGTGCATGTAGAGTTTCGTGCGCGGTAGGTTGCGGAGCGTCGGAGTCCGGAAAGCGCCTTTTAATCGGCTTTCCTTCAAGCCCACGGGAACACGGCCGAACCGTCCCGGTTCCGGCAAACCCTGTCGCCGTCTCCTCAAGAGCTGCGGAATATCGCTGTCCCCCAGGCCGACATTGTGAAAATCGTGATCGGTAAACAGCGGCCCGAAATGACAGGCCTGACAGCGGGCCTTGCCGTGAAAGAGATTGTACCCTTTTTCCAGTTTCTCGGCGGCCTCCGCCTTTTTTCCCTGACCAAGAGCAGTGACGTCGTTGGTGGTCAAGGCTGCCTCAAGTTGCTTGGCCGTCAAGACGCTGTCCTTGCCCCGGGCCGACTGTGCCCGATCGTAGATTGAATTCCCCGACAGAATCGTCCGCAGGTAAGTGGCCAGAGCCTTGGCGATGTTGTCCTGAGTTGGCGCGGTGCCGAACACGCGGACAAATCGCTCGCGGTAACTCTTGTCCTTGTCCAGATGGGGAACGAGGCCGCTCCAGATGTGTTCCCTGATGCGGCGTTCTCCAACGACGTTTTCGTCGTCTAACGAGCGAACCAGCACCTGTTCGAGGGTGTTGACCCGGCCATCCCAGAACTGATGCTTGTTGTAAACGCAGTTGATCAGGCTGAGGGTGTTATATTCTCCGCCGAGCGGGTCGATGGCCCACTCATTACAGAACCCGTGCTTCGGATCATGGCATTTGGCGCACGAATAGCTCTCGAGCTCGGACATGACGAGAATCCGATCGTGAAACAGGCTCTTGCCCAGTTGCCACTTGGCCAGAGTGGGCGGATTGCTGCCGGGAATATTCGGAGTCGGATCGGGAAGCCCGCGGGGCACCTTGATTTTGACCACATCCTTGTGGCCCGTCACGACCAGGGCGGAAACAGCGCCCAGAGCTGTCTGTCCAAGATGGCAGGTCGGCAAACCTGCGGGAGGCGAGGGAAACCGATTCCAGAAAGCGGACAGGTTGCTCCACTCCGGGTTGGTATCCGGGATAAAAATGATCCGGGTGTCAAACGCGGGCGGCTTGCTTTTTCTCCACGCCCAATTCTCGTCGAAAGTCTTTTTGTCCTCTTCCGGTGATTTGTTAATTTCGGGCAGTTTGGGGGGATATTGCCCGGCCCGCTGGCAGCCGCAAAGAACGGACAACACCAAGAGCCCCCACAAGGTCAGCCGCATGACCTGATCTCCGCGGACGAACGAACGTTGAACCACAGAGACACAACGCCACAGAGAAGGGCAATCAACAAAACTCCGTTTACTCCGCGAACTCGGCGGTTCCAATTCAACCGCGGAGTTCACAGAGTTGCGCGGAGAGGAAGGCATCAAGCTAATTGGTGCGTTCTCTCTGTGCTTCTGTGTCTCTGTGGTTAGATCATTTTTTCGCCTGCTGCTGTTCCAGGGCCAGGTCTTGAATGGCCTGGGCGGTCGTGACCAGCTTTTCCCAGTTCTGCTCGACATACTCGGGGGGGCCACCCTTGACCGCCACTGCCTCGGCAATCTTCCCGGAGGGCACCATGTCGATGGCGTCCCACGGGCACCAGCGCTCGCACAATTCGCAGCCGATGCAACGCTCCAGGTCGATATCCACAAAGGTTTGCAGAGTCGGCAGGTCCTCGCCCTGAACCTTGTAGATGCAATCAACAGGGCAGACTTCGATGCAGGCCTCGCAGCCGGTGCAATTGTCGGCATTGACGACGGCCAGCTCCTTGGGCAGCTTTTTTCGTGTTTTGCCGGCGCCCTTGGCCATGGTATTCCTCATTTCCGTTGTAGGGTGCGTTCGGGTTTTCGGGCCAAAGATTAATTCTTTTTTGTAGTTCAGGTCCTGGCCCGAAAACCCGAAGAACCTACGATCTAAACACAAGTAACGTTGATTCTCATTTCCATCATAGCGGTTTTTTTTGGAAAAGACCAGTTTCGCGGATGCCCGTCTCCGGGCCGATTTCCGGGGCCAAAACCGGCTCCGGAATCACCGGCTGGGTCGAATCAAAACGGAACCAGAGGACGGTCGCCACCACGTAAACACCCCCGAAAATCGCGAAATTGATCGTCCAGCCCTCGTTGCGTGAGAACATGTGCAGAATCCAGCCGGTGAGGAAGCCGGCCGCGGTTCCACCGAGATTGCCGACCGTGTTCATGCATCCGGAGACGATGCCGGAGTAGCGTTTGCCGATATCCAGGCAGCTGGCCCAGGCGGCCCCCATTGTCAAATCATTGCAGAATGCAGCCATGGCGATGGCGAAGACGAAAAGCCACGGGTTGCCGGCCAGCATGCTCAGGAAATAACAGAGAGCGCATGTGCTGTGACCGATGACGCCGAACAGGCGCCGGCCCCATTTGCGGTTGCCGGTTCGGCGAATGAAAAAGTCGGTCAAAATGCCTCCGAAGAGGCAGGCCACCGAGCCAAATAGTAGCGGAGCCCCTGCGAGAAAACTGAATTCCCAGAATTGAGCCGACCACTTTTCACCCGGGTGAAGTCCGAAGGTGTTCTCCAGGTAGCCGGGCAGATACGTGATGTTGAAATACCAGCCGTAGGCGGCGCAGAAATACATCATGCACAGGATCCACAGGTTGCCGTTGGTAAACAGCAGTCGCCAGGGAACCCGAAAGTGCGAGGCCTCCGGGGTCTCGCCTTCGTGAATGAGTTCAATTTCCGCCTGGTTGACGCCGGCCTTCTGCTCCGGCCGATCCCGGAACCACCACCAGAACAGGATGCACCAGAACATTCCGATGCTGCCGAAAATCCAGAACGTGTGCCGCCAATGAAATGAGGGCAATTCCACTCGTTCGGGATAAAACCCGGCCACTGCTGTGACCGGGCCAAGACAGGGCGCAGGCGCGAGCATACCCACTGTGCCCGCAACAAAGCGGGGAACCGACGGTGGATCCTTCCCCGGATTTCGAATTAACAGAGCAAGGACGATAAAGGGAGTGATGCCGCCGGCGAAT
>Ga0066903_100005823_pt1 | contig 10788 bp, 9 predicted proteins | sample PanSoiMetaGPlot1_FD_67491 | JGI IMG/M metagenome (GOLD analysis project Ga0066903, IMG submission 67491) | Tropical forest soil microbial communities from Panama analyzed to predict greenhouse gas emissions - Panama Soil - Plot 1 (version 2) | ecosystem: Environmental > Terrestrial > Soil >...
TAGCCGCGGACCACGCACTCGACCGGGTACATCTCGAGCCGGCGCACCCGGATCGCTCGGCCGGCGACCTCCTCGGGCACGTCCTCGGAGACGAAGTGGTTCGGGCAGATGTCCTGCGTCGAGTCGAACCAGAACAGCGACATCTGCGTCAGGACCCGCCCCTTGTCGGGTATGAGGGTCGGCATGATCACGTCGTACGCCGAGATCCGATCGGAGGCGACCATCAGCAGGTCGTCGTCGACCTCGTACATCTCGCGGACCTTGCCGCTGGAGTGGAGTTTCAGGTCGGCGAGCGCTGTCGGAGCCACGAGGCGCGATGCTAACAACCGCAGCGGCACCGAAAGGAGACGCCGATGAACGAGATCGGACCCGGCATCCACCACTGGAAGGCGGTGCACCCCAACATCGGAGTCGAGGTCAGCTCCTACTACGTTGAGCCGGCGGCGACCCTCGTCGATCCGCTGCTCCCGCCGGAGGGGATCGAGTGGTTCCGCTCCCGCCGTGCACCTGAGCGGGTGGTCCTCACCAATCGCCACCACTACCGTCACAGCGACCGCTTCCAGGCGGAGTTCGGCTGCCCGGTCCTCGCGAGCGAGCCCGGTCTCCACGAGTTCACCGACGGCCGCGAGGTGGAGGGCTTCGCATTCGGCGACCAGCTGGCGGAGGGCATCACCGCGCACGAGGTCGGCGCCATCTGCCCCGACGAGACGGCCCTCCACATCGCGCTGGGGGACGGCTTCCTCGCGATCGCCGACGGCGTCATCGACTATGACGGGCTCGGCTTCGTCCCCGACAGCCTGATCGGCGACGACCCCGAGGCGGTCAAGGAGGGCCTGCGCGACTCCTACCGCCGCCTACTCTCACTCGAGTTCGACGGGCTCATGTGCGCACACGGCGACCCGATGCCGACCGGGGGCCGGGAGGCGCTGCGGCAGTTCGTCGCCTAGCGCCGGGGGCGGCGCAACAATCGGAGCCTCGGACGGTTTAGGGAGGCGGGGAATGACTTCGAGGGACGGCAGCAGAATCCGGACGGGACTCGCACGAGTCGCGTGCGTCTGCCTCAGCGTGGCCGCAGCTCTGGCCTTGGGCGTCCCGGCTCACGCGGCCGCGGCGTGGTCACGCCACATCGACGTCGCTGTGGCGAACTACGTCTCGGAGCCCGACGTCGCGATGGATCCTGCCGGGGACGCCGTCTTCATGTGGCGCCAGGACACCCCCGGGACGACCGGGTTCAGATACGGGGCGCTCTACACCAGGACCCGTAGCGCCAACGGGGCCCTCGGACCGATCCGGCAACTCAGCCCGCGCGTACCGGAGGGCGGCGAACACGACCTCGCCGTCGACTCGCAGGGCAACGCCTACTTCGTGTGGCGCACCTGGGACGGCCCGGGCTTCCAGATCCGGGCGAGAGTCCTGACGGCGGACGGGACTCTGGGCCCGGTGCAAACCCTTGCCGACACGGGCGACACGCGCGACTACGTGGCGGACCCGATGGTCGCCGTGGACCCCTCGGGCCGGGCGGTGTTCGCATGGGGGTTCACGCGCGACAACGGGCCGGATCTGATCAAGATACGCTCCAGGTCCGCATCCGGAGTCCTGAGCCCGGTGCAGAAGGTGGCCTCGGTGGGACACAGGTACTACGCCGACATGGGCATCGACTCCCAGGGCCGCGCGACCTTCGTCTGGGAGGCCTGGGCAGTCCAGACGAACAACGGCCTCGCGGAATACAGCCGCGACCTGACCCCGGACGGGGCCCTTGGGCCCGTCACACGAGTCTCGAAGATCGGAGCAACCGGTGACGCGCCGCAGGTGGCGGTCACTCCGTCCGGTAGGGCGGTGTTCCAGTGGTCGGAGTACAAGTCGAAGCCGGGCACCATGACCCTTTTGGCCCGCGCCCGGGCGGCCGACGGGGCCCTTGGGCCCATTCAGGCCCTGGGCACCTTCGACGCCTCCCAGAACTGGAGCTCCCGGCTCGCGCTGGCTCCCACCGGCGAGGCCGTCTTCTGCTGGCACGCGGACGGAGCCCTCCACGCGCGGACCATGGCCCCCGGCGGCGCCCTCGCCCCAGCGAAGAAGATTGCCTCCACGCAGTACGGTGACTGCCGGCCCGGAATCGACGCTCAGGGCAACGTCGCCTTTGCCTGGAGCAATCCGTTGACCGCCTCGAAGGACAGGGTCCTCGCTCGCTCGGAGGACCCCGCCGGGGACCTGGGACCGACGCAGGCGCTCTCGCCGCCGGACCACAACGCCCACCCACCGGAGCTCGCGATGACACCGTCGGGTCACGCCGCCGTGACATGGTTCGAGGGAGGCGCGGGCTTCGCGATCCAGGCGGCCTTTGGGCCCTAGCGGCGGCTGCCTTCGTATACCCCTGCCGGGTATATACTGGATCGTGTGAACGAGCAGACGCCCGGCTACATCGACGACAAGGACGCCCTTGCCAAGCGCCTGGCGCGGATCGAGGGGCAGGTGCGCGGACTGCGACGCATGGTCGACGAGGAGGCCTACTGTGTCGATGTGCTCACGCAGATCTCAGCGGTCGAGCGCGCCCTCGACGGCGTCGCGCTGAAGCTGCTCTCGGACCACACCGACCACTGCGTTCGCGAGGCGGTGGCTCAGGGAGGCACGGAGGCCGACGAGAAGGTCGACGAGCTGATGGCCGCCGTCGAGCGGTTCGCCAAGATCCGCTGAGGTGGGCGAGACCGCCACAGCCGAGCGCACGACCGCGACGCCGGAGCCCGCCAGTGCGGCGCGACCCGGGCTTCCGCCGGGGCCGAGGCTCCCGGCCCCGATCCAGACCTTCGGCCTCGTTGCACGGCCGGTCCCGTTCTTCGAGCGGCTCCGGCGCCGCTACGGCGAGACGTTCACGCTCCGGATCCTGCGGGCGGGCGAGATGGTCTTCATCTCGGATCCGCCGTCGCTGAAGCGCCTCTTCGGAGCAGATCGGCGCAACACGATCGCCCCGGGCCGCAACGTCATCCTCCGGCCGATCCTGGGCGATCAGTCGCTCCTGCTCCAGGAGGGAGAGGAGCACCTGCGCCGCCGGAAGCTGATGCTGCCCCCGTTCCACGGGGAGCGGATGCGCAAGTACGAGACGGTCATGGAAGCGACCACCGATCGCGAGATCGACTCGTGGCCACTCGGCTCCGAGTTCAAGCTCCATCCCAGCATGCAGGCGATCACGCTCGAGGTGATCCTCAGCGCCGTCTTCGGCGTCGAGGAGGGCACCCGTCGCGACGCCCTGCGCACGAACCTGACCGGAATCCTCGCCACGACACGCTCCCCGGCGGCGATCGGCATGAGCATCGACCGGATGCGGCGCCTGCCGCGCTATCGCCGTGTCGCCGAGATGCTCGCGAACGCCGATCGGATCCTGTTCGAGGAGATCGAAGAGCGCCGCGGGGACCCCGGCCTCGAGACCCGCGAGGACATCCTCTCGATGCTCGTCGCGGCGCGGTTCGAGGACGGCTCGGAGATGACCGACGCTGAGCTGCGAGACCAGCTGATGACCCTCCTGATGGCGGGTCACGAGACCACGGCCACCGGGCTCGCCTGGGCGTTCGACCTCCTCTTCCGGGCGCCCGACAAGCTCGACCGGCTCCGCGAGGAGGTCGTCGACGGAGGCGGGAACGGCTACCTGGGCGCGGTGGTCAAGGAGGCGCTGCGTCTCCGGCCCGTCGTCCCGTTCGTGGGGCGCGAGCTGCGCGAGGAGAGCGAGCTCGGCGGCCATGCGCTGCCAGCCGGGACGATCGTGATGCCGGCGATCTACCTCACCCACACCCGTCCCGACGTCTACGCGAAGCCGTATGAGTTCCTCCCCGAGCGGTTCCTCCAGGACGGCCCCGACACGTTCGGCTGGATCCCGTTCGGCGGCGGCACGCGGCGCTGCATCGGCGCCGCCTTCGCCGAGCTCGAGATGCGGGTCGTGCTGTCGACGATCCTGCGCCGGGCGACGCTGCGTCCGGCGACCAAGAAGCCCGAGCGCACGGTCCGCCGCAACGTCACGCTGTCCCCGCGCGGCGGGACGCCGGCGGTCCTCGTCGACCGGCGCTAGTCCTTCCGCAGAAACGCGAGCCGCTCGAACACCGTCGGCAGGTGCTCGAGGTACGCGCCGGGATCGAAGACCGCATCCAGATCCAGGTCAATGCCCGCCGCATCCTCTGCTTCGCGTCCGGGGGCCGGGTTTGCGAGGGCTTCCGCGAGCAGGTCCCGGAAGCTCGTCTGCTCGTCCCACGCCTTCTGTGCCGTCTCCTGGACGATCCGGTAGGCGGCGTCACGGTCGAGTCCCGACTCGACCAGGGCCGTGAGCGCTCGCTGGCTGTAGAGCGCGCCGTAGGTCAGCTCCAGGTTCGCCTCCATCCGCTCCCTATGGACCGTCATCCCCGAGGCGAGGCGGGTGCCGAGGTGCTGCATGTAGTCGATGAGGATCGTGGAGTCCGGGAGGACGACGCGCTCGGCGCCCGAGTGGGAGATGTCGCGCTCGTGCCACAGCGCGACGTTCTCGTACCCGGTCTGGGCGTAGCCGCGGAGCACTCGCGCGAGCCCGGTCAGCCGCTCGGCGAGGATCGGATTGCGCTTGTGCGGCATCGCGGAGGAGCCCTTCTGCCCGGCGCCGAACGGCTCCTCCACCTCGCGCACCTCCGTGCGCTGGAGGTTCCGGACCTCGGTCGCGAACCGCTCCAGGCCGGCGCCGGCCAGCGCGATCGAGCCGAGCAGCTCGGCGTGGCGGTCGCGCGGGACGACCTGGGTCGAGATGTCCTCCGCCCGCAGGCCCAGGGCCTCCATGACGCGGGCCTCGATGGCCGGGGGAACCGACGCGTACGTCCCGACGGCGCCGGAGAGCTTGCCGACCCGCGCGCTCTCGAACGCTCGCTCGAGCCGGCGCAGGTTGCGGTCCGCCTCGAAGGCGAAGCCCGCCAGGCGGAGACCGAAGGTGGTCGGCTCGGCGTGAACGCCGTGGGTCCGGCCCGCGGTCAGCGTGTCGCGGTGCTCGAGCGCGCGGTCGATGAGCGCGTCGCGGTACGCGCGCGCTCCCGGGAGCACGATCTCGCCGGCGTCGCTCAACTGGAGGCCGAGCGCCGTGTCGAGGACGTCGGAGGAGGTGAGCCCGTAGTGGATCCATCGCCCCTCCTCGCCGATCGAGCCGGCCACCACGTCCACGAACGCGGCGACGTCGTGGCCCGTGGTCTGCTCCCGCTCGTTGACCGCCTCGACCGTGAACGCCGCGCGCTCACGGCACACACGCGCGGCCTCCTCGGGAACGACTCCCTCCGCGGCCCACGCCTCGGTCGCCGCCAGCTCGACCTCGAGCCAGCGCTGCATGCGGCGCTCGGCCGTCCAGACGGCGCCGATCTCGGGTCGCGTGTACCTCGGGATCACGCGTTGATTATGCGGACGGCGAGCAATCCGGCGTTCTTCGCGCCGTCGATGGCGACCCCGGCGACCGGCACGCCGGGGGGCATCTGGACCGCCGAGAGGAGAGCGTCGAGCCCACCGAGGTTCTTTCCGGAGATCGGTACGCCCACGACCGGCAGGTCGGTGTGCGCCGCGGCGACGCCGGGCAGCGCGGCCGACATCCCGGCCCCGGCGATGATCACCTTGAGGCCGCGCATCCGCGCCGCCTGGCAGTACTCGCGCACCTTCTCGGGGTCCCGGTGGGCGCTCATCACGCGGACCTCGTAGCGAATGCCGTGCTGCTGGAGCGCCTCGCCCGCGGGCTGCATCTTGGGCTTGTCGTTCTTCGAGCCCATGATGATCCCGACGAGCGGAGCGTCGACGTCGATCTCCTCGAACGCCGCCTCCACGTCGGGCATCGCCTCCGCCGTGGCCGTCTCCTCACTGCGCTGCGTGCCCTCGGGCTCCGCGATCTCCATCGACTCTCCTTCTGGTTTCTAGGGGGAGGCCACGCTCGCGGCGGCCCGTTCGGCGATATCCGTGCGCATCTGCATCCCGTCGAACAAAATCATGTTCGCCGCCTGGTAGGCCCGGTCCCTCGCCTCGGTCGGCGAGGAGCCGAGGGCGGTGACGTTCAGGACACGCCCGCCCGCGGTCACGATGTCGCCGTCGCGGCGTGCCGTTCCGGCGTGGGTCACCTCGACGTCCGGCACTCGCGACGCCTCATCCAGGCCCGTGATCACGTCGCCCTTCGACGAGGATTCGGGGTAACCCCTGGATGCGAGCACCACCGTGACCGCCCAGCGCTCGTCGAACTCGGCGACAGCGCCGGCGAGGCCGCCGGGCTCGCGCGACGCGCGGCAGAGGTCGAGCAGGCTCGTACGGAGGCGGGGCAGGACCGCCTGCGTCTCGGGGTCCCCGAAGCGGCAGTTGAACTCCAGGACCTTCGGGCCGGACTCCGTGATCATCAGCCCCGCGTAGAGGACGCCCGCGAACGGCGTGCCCCGGCTGCGCATGAGGTCCACGACGGGGCGGTGGACCGAGTCGGCGATCTCCTCGGTGCGATCGCAGTCGAACCCCGGCACCGGTGAGTAGCTGCCCATGCCGCCGGTGTTGGGGCCCTCGTCGCCGTCGAAGATCCGCTTGTAGTCCTGGGCCGGAGCCAGGGGCAGCACGTTCTCGCCGTCGCACAGAGCCAGAAGGGACAGCTCCTCACCCGCGAGGTGCTCCTCCAGAACGACCTCGGTCGCGCCGAACCGCTCCTCGACGAAGAAAACGTCGAGCGCCTCGCGGGCCTCGGCCTCGGTCGCGGCGATGATCACGCCCTTGCCGGCGGCCAGCCCGTCGGCCTTGAGCACGGTCGGGTACGACGCGCGGGCCAGGTGCTCGCGCGCCTCCTCGCTCGATCGCAGGACCGTGTGCGATGCCGTCGGCACCCCGGCCGCGGCCATCAGCTCCTTGGCGTGGATCTTCGAGCCCTCGATCCTCGCCGCCTCGGCGCGCGGGCCGAAGGCCGGGATTCCCCGTGCCTCGAGCGCATCGACCAAGCCGGCGACCAGCGGCGCCTCGGGCCCCACCACCACGAGGTCCGCGCTCTCGGCCGCTGCGGCGCCGACGATGCCGGAGACGTCCTCGGCGCCGACCTCCAGGCAGCGCGCATCCGCCTCGATTCCGGCGTTGCCCGGCGCGCAGAGGAGCTCGATCCCCGCCTGCGAGCGCGCGAGCGCCCGGATGATTGCGTGCTCGCGCCCGCCGCCGCCGACGACCAGAGCGCGCATCGCGTGGCCCTCGCTCTGGCTCAGAGCGACTTGGTGAAGTCCTCGGCGGGGATGGCCGCCATGGTCTCGTTGGAGGTTGTCCCCCGCGAGCCCAGCTCGACCGACACCTTGGCCATCGTCGTCTCGTCAGGCGCCTCGACGACGCTGACGAAGTCGTACTCCCCGAGCGTCGCCCACTGGTTGAGGACCTTGACACCCAGCTGCTCGACCTCGCGGTTCACCTCTTGGACCCGGCCAGGGTTGTCCTTGATCGTCCGGACCCCGTTGGAGGTCAGCTTGGTCAGCATGATGAATACGGCCATTTCTCCTCCTCGTGCTGGTTGATCCGGCCCTCGCGCGTTGCTTGAGCCTATCCTCGTTTACGTCGAGACCGCGGGGTTAAGGGGACCTAGGTGAGGAGACTCGAGCCCGTCAGGCTCAGGCCCTGGCTTTTGCCGTTCATCGTGCTTGCGATCGCAGTGCCGATCGTCGCCGCGTTCGAGTTCACGGGACCCGGGGGAGGGCTCGCCGTCGGGGCGATCGCCGCCGCCACGATCCTGTTCCTCGCCGCCCGGGCGACCTTCGACGAGCCGATCGAGGTCGCCTCGGCCCCGGCGGACCGCTTCCGGATGCTGGTGGTCGTCACCACCCCGCTCGAGGATCCGGGCCTCGCCGGCGCGGTCGGCGAGATCGCGGCGGCCGGGGCGAAGTCGACGCGGCCGGGAGTCGACGAGAGGCCGGAGGTCCTCGTCCTGGCGCCCGCGACGAACTCGAGGTTCGCGCACTGGCTCTCGGATCTGCGGAAGGCGCGCTTCGACGCTCAGCGCCGCCTGACCCTGTCGCTCGCGACCCTTGCGACGGTCGACGTCGATGCTCGCGGCGAGGTCGGCGACTCCCAGACCGTGCAGGCCGTCGAGGACACCCTGCGGAGCTTTCCCGCGCAGGAGGTCGTCTTCGTCACCCGGCCCGGGGAGGAGCGGGACATCGGCGAGGTCCGGCGCCGTCTCGACCGCCCCGTGCGCGTGCTCGAGGTGCCGGCCCCGGCGGCCGCGCCTCAGCGGGCGGGCTAGGCCGCCGCCCCGACGGGCTCGGCGACCTTCTCGAAGACGAGCTCGCCGTCGGCGGCGTCGACCTTGACTGTGTCGCCGTCCGCGAACTCTCCCTCGAGGAGCTTCAGTGCCAGCTTGTCGATCAGCTGCTTCTGAATCACGCGCTTGAGCGGCCGCGCCCCGTAGGTCGGGTCGTAGCCCAGATTGCCCAGGAGCGTGCGGGCGTCGTCGGTCAGCTCGATCTCGATTCCCTTCTCGCGGAGGCGGCCGGTGAGCTGGTCGACCTGTAGATCGACGATGCGGCCCAGATCGGCGCGACTCAGGCGGTGGAAGATCACCGTGTCGTCGATGCGGTTCAGGAACTCCGGCTTGAAGGTGGTCGCCAGAATCTCCTCGATCCGCTCGCGGATGCGCTCGTCGATCACTTCGCCGGCGATCTCCTGAGAGCCGACGTTCGAGGTCATGATCAGGATCGTGTTCGTGAAGCTGACGGTGCGGCCCTGGCCGTCGGTGAGCCGGCCCTCGTCCATGATCTGAAGCAGGACGTTGAATACGTCGGGGTTCGCCTTTTCGATCTCGTCGAGCAGCACCACGGCGTACGGGCGTCGCCGCACGGCCTCCGTGAGCTGCCCGCCCTCGTCGTAGCCGACGTATCCCGGCGGCGCGCCGATCAGGCGCGCGACGGTGTGCTTCTCCATGTACTCCGACATGTCGAGGCGGACGATCGCCTGCTCGGAGTCGAACATGAACTCGGCCAGTGCGCGGGCGAGCTCGGTCTTGCCGACGCCGGTCGGGCCAAGGAACAGGAACACCCCGATCGGGCTGTTGGGATCGGACAGCCCGGCGCGTGAGCGACGGAGCGCTTTCGAGACGGCGTCGACCGCCTCGTCCTGGCCGACGACGCGCTCGTGGAGGCGCGCCTCCATGTGGATGAGCTTCTCCACCTCGCCCTCCATCAGTCGCGAGACGGGGATCCCGGTCCACTTGGCGACGACCTGGGCGACGTCCTCCTCGGTGACCTCCTCGGTCAGCATCGAGCCGCCCTCGCGGTGCAGCTCGCCGAGACGGCCCTCCTGCTCGACGACGGTCTTCTCGAGCTCCGGGATCTCCCCGTAGCGAAGCTTGGCCGCGCGCTCGAGGTCGGCGTCGCGCTCCGCGCGCTCGGCCTCGCGGTTGGCCTCGTCCAAGCGCGCCTTGGCCGCCTTGATCGCCTCGATCGCACCCTTCTCGTTCTGCCAGCGCGCCTTCATCTCGTTGGAGCGCTCGCGGAGCTCGGCCAGCTCGGCCTCGATCGCGTCCCGCCGCGCCACCGACGCGTCGTCCTTCTCCTTCTTCAGCGCCTCGCGCTCGATCTCTAGCTGCTGGATGCGCCGCTCGACCTCGTCGATCTCGGTCGGCATCGAGTCGATCTCGATCTTCAGCCGGGAGGCCGCCTCGTCGATCAGGTCGATCGCCTTGTCGGGGAGGAAGCGGTCGGCGATGTAGCGCTCGGACAGGGTGGCAGCCGCAACGATCGCGGAGTCGGTGATGCGCACGCCGTGGTGGACCTCGTAGCGCTCCTTGAGCCCGCGGAGGATCGCGATCGTGTCGGGGACGTCGGGCTCGTCGACGTACACGGGCTGAAAGCGCCGCTCGAGCGCCGCGTCCTTCTCGATGTGTTTGCGGTACTCATCGAGCGTCGTTGCGCCGACCGCGCGCAGCTCGCCGCGGGCGAGCATCGGCTTCAGCAGGTTCGCGGCGTCCACCGCGCCCTCGGCCGCGCCGGCCCCGACGATCGTGTGTAGCTCGTCCAGGAAGAGGACGATCTGGCCCTCGGCCTCCTGAACCTCGTTCAGCACGGCCTTGAGGCGCTCCTCGAACTCGCCGCGGTACTTGGATCCGGCGAGCAGGGCGCCGATGTCGAGCGCGATCACTCGCCGATCCCGAAGGCTCTCGGGCACGTCACCATCGACGATTCGCTGCGCCAATCCCTCGACGATCGCCGTCTTGCCGACGCCGGGGTCGCCGATCAGGACCGGGTTGTTCTTGGTCCTGCGCGACAGCACCTGGATCACGCGGCGAATCTCCTCGTCCCGGCCGATGACCGGGTCGAGCTTGCCCCGCTCCGCCTCGGCCGTTAGGTCGCGCCCGAACTTCTCGAGCGCCTGGACGGTGTCCTCGGGGTTCGGGCTGGTGATCGGACTGGGACGGACCTCCTTGATCGCCTCGATCACGCGGGAGTGGTCGGGCAGGATGTCGGCGACCGGCGAGGACTTGTCCGTCAGCGCCAGCAGCAGGTGCTCGGAGGAGATGTAGGAGTCGCCCATCGCCGACGCCTCGCGCTCGGCTCGCTGGATCGCCCGGATGAACGTCTGGGCGGGCCGGGTCTCGCGCTCGGCGTCGCCGCCGAGCTCCGGCAGCCCGTCGATCGCCTCGAGCGTCCGGGCGCGGATGGTCCCGACGTCGGCGTCGAGCTTCTGCAGCACGGGGACGACGAGGCCGTCCTCCTGGTCGAGCAGCGCGAGCAGCAGGTGCGCCGGTGCCACCTCCGGGTTGCGGTGCTCGGCGGCGAGCCGCTGCGCGGTGGCGACCGCTTCCTGGGACTTGAC
>Ga0066903_100005824_pt1 | contig 10788 bp, 10 predicted proteins | sample PanSoiMetaGPlot1_FD_67491 | JGI IMG/M metagenome (GOLD analysis project Ga0066903, IMG submission 67491) | Tropical forest soil microbial communities from Panama analyzed to predict greenhouse gas emissions - Panama Soil - Plot 1 (version 2) | ecosystem: Environmental > Terrestrial > Soil >...
CGTCGTCGTCGTACACCGCAGGGGGCTCGCGGGTTCCGCTCGGCGGGCGCGGAGCGCCAGCACACGGAAATGGCCCTTCTCGCGCACGAGCTTCACCGTGCCGGGTGCGCCGGCGACGACGGCATGGACGACCGCCTCGTCCCCCGTGCGTCGATCTTCCCGATGCGGAACCTCACCGGCCGAGCACGACGGACGCGCAGGTCAGCGCGGAGGTCGCGGCGAGCGCCGGTCTCGTGCGGATTCCCACAGAGAGCCACTCCCGCGGGCACAGGAAAGAAATGGTTTAGAACCGCGAGATGTTGGTTAGCGGCCGGTGGCCGGCGGCGCTGTGAGCACCTCGGTCCCCGTGTGGCGACGCCGGCGGATGACGAGAAACAGAACAGCCAGGGCAAGCGTCGTGATCGCGCCGGAGATGATCACTGACGCGAGCGGGAAGTCGGACAAAGCGGTGCCCACTGCATACGCGAGCAGGCACGTGTAGACGCTCCAGAGAACGCCGCCCACCGACGACCAGAGCAGAAACCGCCCGTACGGATACTTCGTGAGACCCAGGGTCGCATTCACGACGAAGCGAAGCCCCGGAACGTATCGGCCGACGACGAGCATGACCGGGGCGCTCGAACCGAGGAAGGAGAGCGCTGAAGAGACCTTTTCGTTCTGCTTGGCCTTCTCGACCTGAGGGCTGAACCGCTTCGAACTCATCCGGGCAAGCCAGTACAGCGCGGAATCGCCGACGACGGCTCCCAGGGCACCCGCGACGACGACCCAGGCGAGGGTGAGCTTGCCTTGCGCGGCGAGCGTGGACGCAGCGTTGAGTGTCGTCTCGCCCGGGAAGACGGGACACACCGCGTCGGCAACGACGAGGAGAAAGGTCGCGACGTAGGCCCACGAGCCGACCGATTCGTCGACCAGGGAAAAGTCGTCGGCTCCCTGAAGCCAATGGACGACGAAGGCCACGACGGCGAGGCCAAACACGCAACCGAGCACGATGAGCACGAGCCGCCGCCGTGACACGGTGCGCGCTCAGTCCGGTATCGCTAGCGGCCGGTCCACTTGGGTACTCGCTTCTCCAGGAAGGCGCTCATGCCTTCCTGCGCGTCGCCGGCCTCCGCGTTCGCGGCCATGACCATCCGCATCAGGTCGTACGCACCGTGCTCGCTCTCGTCGACCTGCCGGTAGAAGGCCTCCTTGCCGATCCCGACGGTTAGCGGGCTCGAGCGGGCGATCTTCTCGACCAGAGCGGCGACCGTTGCGTCCAGTTCGTCCGCTGGGACGACCAGATTGACGAGACCCCAGTCGGCCGCGGTCTGCGCGTCGATCGGGTCGCCCGTGAGCAGCATCTGCAGCGCCCGCTTCCGGCCGACGGCGCGGGACAACGGCACCATCGGCGTCGAGCAGAAGAGTCCGATCTTCACGCCAGGGGTCGCGAACCTCGCCTCGTCGGCGGCGACGACGAGATCGCACGAGGCGACGAGCTGGCAGCCCGCCGCCGTCGCCATCGAGTGCACCTTCGCGATCACCGGCGGCGGTACGCGATGAATCGTCTCCATCATCACCGTGCAGACGTCGAACAGCCGCTCGTAGAAGGCTGCGTCGCGGGCGACCATCTCGCCCAGGTCGTGACCGGCAGAGAATGCCGGGCCTGCGCCCTCTACGACGATCGCGCGCACCTCGTGGTCCGAGCCGACCGCCTCGAGCGCGGCGAGGAGCTCCTCCATCAGCTCGAGGGACAGCGCGTTCCGCTTCTCCGGGCGGTTCAGGGTGATCGTCGCAGCGGGGCCGTCTCGCGCTACCAGCAGGTTCCGGTACTGCGTGCTTGCCGGGGCGGCCACGATGCTCCTAGGGTACGGCATCGACGCTCAGGTGCACCTGTCGCCGCTGACGCCGATCGCGTTCCTCGAGCGCTCGGCCGCGGTCTTCCCCGACGCGACCGCTGTCGTCGACGGCGAGCGTCGGCTCACGTGGGCGGAGTTCCGCGAGCGCGCCAGGCGGCTGGCGGTGGCGCTGCAGGAGGCGGGCATCGAGCGCGGCGACCGGGTCGCGTATCTGGCGCTGAACACGACCGAGTTGCTGGAGGCGCACTTCGGCGTCCCGCGGGCCGGCGCCGTGCTGATCGCAGTCAACACCCGGCTGATGGCCCAGGAGATCGAGTACATCATCGGCCATTCGGGTGCGCGGATCCTCGTCGTCGACCGGTCGCTCGCCCACCTGGTCGAGCACGCGGACGTCGAGCGGACGATCGTCGTCGGGGACGAGTACGAGGTCTTCCTCGCCGGAGCCGGCGACGGCGAGCCGGAGGACCGGCTCGAGACCGAGGACGACACGATCTCGATCAACTACACGAGCGGGACGACGGGCCGGCCGAAGGGCGTCATGTACACGCACCGGGGCGCGTACATGAACGCGCTCGCCGAGGCGCACCACGCGCGCCTCGACTCGCGCTCGGTCTACCTGTGGACACTGCCCATGTTCCACTGCAACGGCTGGTGCTTCACCTGGGCCGTCACAGCTGTCGGTGCCAGGCACGTCTGCCTGCCGAAGGTCGATCCGTCGGTCGTCTGGCGGCTGATCGCCGAGGAGAACGTGACGCACCTGAACGGCGCGCCGACCGTGCTCGTGATGCTCGACGTCGACGAAGCCGCGCACGAGCTCGACCGGCCCGTTCAGGTCACGACCGCCGGGGCCGCGCCGCCCCCGGCCGTGATCTCGCGCACCGAGGCGCTCGGCTTCCGCATCAACCACGTCTACGGCCTGACCGAGACCTACGGGCCGATCACGGTCTGCGAGTGGCACCCCGAGTGGGACGACTCCGGCGACGAGGAGCGCGCGCGACTCAAAGCGCGACAGGGTGTCGGCCTCGTCACCTCGGACCCCGTGCGTGTCGTCGACTCGGACATGAACGACGTGCCGCGGGACGGCGAGACGATGGGCGAGGTCGTGATGCGCGGGAACAACGTGATGAAGGGGTACTTCGCGGACGAGGCGGCGACGGCCGAGGCGTTCCGCGGCGGCTGGTTCCATTCCGGCGACCTCGCGGTCATGCACCCCGACGGCTACATCGAGGTTCGTGACCGTGCGAAGGACATCATCATCTCCGGGGGCGAGAACATCTCGACGATCGAGGTCGAGCGCGCGCTCGTGCGTCACCCTGATGTGCTCGAGGCCGCCGTCGTCGCGATGCCGGACGAGAAGTGGGGCGAGCGCCCCATGGCGTTCGTGACGCTGCGGGCCGGCGCGGAGCTGAGCGCCGAGGAGCTGATCGCCTACTCGCGGGAGACGCTTCCCGGATTCAAGGCGCCGAGCGCGATCGAGTTCGGCGAGTTGCCGAAGACGTCCACGGGGAAGGTCAAGAAGTACGAGCTTCGCGCCCGTGCGCGCGATCGCACGCCGGCGTCGTGACCGCCCTCTCGTACGCGCACGGCGCCAGCGACCTGCCGTTGCTCGGCGAGGCGATCGGCGAGCGGCTGCGAGCGACGTTCGATCGGTTCGGCGAGCGCGAGGCGCTCGTCGTCCGCGACCAGGGCTATCGCGCGACGTACGCGGAACTGTGGGAGCAGTCGGGCCGGGCGGCGCGCGGCCTGATGGCGCGTGGGGTGGAGACAGGCGACCGCGTCGGCATCTGGTCGCCGAATCGCTTCGAGTGGGTAGTCGCCCAGTACGGGACAGCGCGGATCGGCGCGATCCTGGTCAACGTCAACCCGGCGTACAAACGACGCGAGCTCGAATACGCGCTGACGAAGTCGGGGATCTCGGTGCTGCTGCTCGCCCCCGGTTTCCGGGAGGTGGATTACGTCGAGATGCTCGGCGACGTGCGCGGCCGTTGCCCCGAACTGCGCGAGGCGATCATGCTCGACGAGGACTGGGGTGCGCTGCTCGCGGACGGCGACGGCGTCGGCGACGACGAGCTGGCCGCGCGCGAGGCGCGGCTCCAGTTCGACGATCCGATCAACATCCAGTACACCTCGGGCACCACGGGGTTCCCGAAGGGCGCGACGCTCTCGCACCACAACATCCTCAACAACGGCCACTTCATCGCCGAGACGCTGCGCTACACGGAGGCCGACCGCGTCTGCGTTCCGGTGCCGTTCTACCACTGCTTCGGCATGGTCATCGGCAATCTCGCCTGCATGTCGCGCGGCGCCTGCGTGGTCGTGCCGGGCGAGGCCTTCGACCCGCTGGCCGTCCTGGAGACCGTGGCAGAAGAGCGGTGCACGTCGCTCTACGGCGTGCCGACGATGTTCGTCGCCGAGCTCGAGCACCCGCGCTTCGCCGAGTTCGACCTGTCGTCGCTGCGGACGGGCGTGATGGCCGGCTCGCCCTGTCCGATCGAGACGATGAAGAAGGTGCGGTCGCTCATGCACATGGACGAGGTCCAGATCTGCTGCGGCATGACCGAGACGTCGCCGGTCTCGACGCAGACCTCCGCAGACGACCCGATGGAGAAACGCGTGACGACTGTTGGACGCGTGCACCCGCACCTCGAGCTGAAGGTCGTCGATCCGGAGACGGGCGCGATCGTGCCACGCGGCGTTCCCGGCGAGCAGTGCACGCGCGGCTACAGCGTCATGCTCGGCTACTGGGGCGACCAGGAGGCGACCCGCGCGGCCGTCGACGCGGCCGGCTGGATGCACACCGGGGACCTGGCAGTGATGGACGAGGAGGGGTATCTCTCGATCGTCGGGCGGATCAAGGACATGATCATCCGGGGCGGCGAGAACATCTACCCGCGCGAGATCGAGGAGTTTCTGCTGACCCTTCCGGACGTCGTCGAGGCGTACGTCATCGGCGTGCCCAGCGAACGCTACGGCGAGGAGGTCATGGCGTGGGTGAAGGTGCGCGAGGGCTCCGGGGCAGACGGGGACTCACTGGCGGAGGCTTCCCGCGGCGCGATCGCGACGTTCAAGATCCCGCGCTACTGGAAGCTCGTGGACGAGTTCCCGATGACCGTGACCGGGAAGATCCAGAAGTACAAGATGCGCGAGGCCGCGATCGAGGAGCTCGACCTTACGGACGCGGCCGCGATCAAGACGGCGTAGCCGGCACGGCCGTGTCCTCGAGGAGGTCCGGCGGTCAGTGCGTTCGCGGGACGAGCTGCTCACCTGCAAGCAGGCGCTCGAGGCCGCCCATGCCCCAGTGGTGCTCGCCGTTCTCGGCCACGAGCGACGGCACCCCGCGGACGCCGGCCGCCTCCGCCTCCCGGCGAATCGCTGCGATCTGCGCGATCCGCTCCGGCGAGTAGGCGGCGGCGATGGCCGCATCGGCGTCGAGGTCGACGCGGCCGGCCGCGCGCCGGATCTCCGCGTCGGTGGCGATGTCCTCACCCTCGCAGAAGAACGCCTCGTACAGCGCATGCTTGAACGGCCGCAGCCGACCCTCGTCACTCGCCCACAAGCACGCCGCCAACACCAACGTCGAGCGGGGCTGGTAGCGGGGCAAATGGATCTCGATGCCCAGCGAGAGCGCCCGCCGGTATACGTGTTGCGTCCAATCGACCCGCAAGTGGTCGCCTCGAGGCTCGAGCAGCGGTCGTGGCGCCGGGCGCAGCTCGAACGGCAGCCACTCGACCTCGACCTGGGCCGTGTCTTCTGCCTGCTCGAGGACTCGTGACTCCATGTACGAGTACGGGCAGACGATGTCGTAGTAGAAGCGAATCCGGTGCATGGCTCGAGTGTCAGACATTAGACTCGGGGCGCCGATGCGGGTAGCGGTTGCCCAGATCGAGCCGAAGCTGGCCGAGAAGGAGCGAAATCTCGACCACTGCCTCGCGCGGCTGGAGGAAGCCGCCGCGGAGGGCGCCGAGTTGCTCGTCCTGCCCGAGTGCGCGATTCCCGGCTACGTCTACGAGAGCGGCGACGAAGCGCTGCCGTACGCCGAGGAGATCCCCGGCCCGTCGACCGCGGCGCTCGAGGATGCCTGCCGCCGCCTCGACGCATACGTCGTCTGCGGCCTGATCGAGCGTGACGGTGACGCGATCCACAACGCGGCCGTGCTCGTCGGGCCGGACGGCCTGATCGGCTCCTACCGGAAGAGCCACCTCCCCTTCCTCGGCGTCGACCGCTTCGTCCAGGCCGGAGACGAGCTGCCCGTCTTCGACACGCCGATCGGTCGGATCGGGCTCGAGATCTGCTACGACCTGCGCTTCCCCGAGGTGACGCGGACACTCGCGCTCGCCGGCGCGGAGATCGTCTGCCTGCCGACGAACTGGCCCATGGCGGCGGCGCAGAATGCGGAGCTGCTCGCTCCGGCACGCGCCTTCGAGAACCGGATCTACCTCCTGGTCGCGAACCGCGTCGGCCGCGAGCGCACGGCCGAGTTCTGCGGCCGCAGTCAGATCGTCGACACGACGGGCGTACGTCTCGCCGAGACCGACGCGACCAGCGAGGCACTGCTCGTCGCCGAGATCGACGTCGCGCGCGCGCGTGAGAAGTCGATCGTCCCTGCTCCCGGCGAGTACGAGATGCACCTGTTCGGCCACCGGCGGCCGGAGCTCTACGGCGCCCTCGTGGAAGAGACCCAGAGCGTCACGACCTAAGGAGGTTCGCGTGAGCGTCACCGTGAAGGACCACGAGCTGATCCCCGAGCCGATCCTCGAGAAGGACGGCCTCAAGGTCTCGAAGAGCCCCTGGGGGCCCGACGACGAGATCGGCCGGCTGAACTGGATCACCCCGGAGACGAACAAGGCGATCCTCGAGCACCTGAGCGGCGCCCACGTCTTCGACATGAACGTCGAGTACTTCATCGGCATGCCGTCGTGGGTCGCGGCCGGCGACCCGCCCTACGGGATTTGGATGACGCACACGCCGCAGGGCTCGATCAACGACAACCTCTCCGGCGTCGGCGCCTCCGCGCACGAGAAGTACTCGTACTGCGGCGATTCGATCCACATGTACACCCATTGCGGCACGCACGTGGACACGCTCAACCATCTCGGCCACCACGGCATGTTCTGGAACGGCTGGACCGCCGACAAGGAGCTCGGCAGCCGCATCTGGAACAAGGGTGGCCTCGACAAGTACCCGCCGATCATCGCCCGCGGCGTCCTGCTGGATGTGGCCGGTGCGCTGGGTGTCGACCAGCTCGAGGCCGGCTACGGCATCACGCCCCAGGATCTCCAGGACACCGTCTCCAAGCAGGGCGTCGAGCTGCGGAAGGGCGATGTCGTGCTCGTGCGGACAGGGCGGATGCAGGCATGGCCCGACTTCGACGGCTACCTCCAGAAGCCGCCGGGGATCAATCTGCCCTCGGCGAAGTGGCTGTGCGAGGAGGCCGGTGCGATGTGTATCGCGGGCGACTCGATCGGTCTCGAGGTCATGCCCTGGGACGAGCCGGACGCGTTCCTGCCCGTCCACTCGTACATGTTCACGACGGCCGGCGCGCAGATCATCGAGGTCGTGAACATGGAGGAGATCGCAGCCGAGAAGCAGTATGAGTTCGCGTTCCTCGGCTTCCCGCTCAAGCTCCGCGGCGCGACGGGGGCACCGATGCCTTCGTACGCCGTGCCTCTTCGAGACTAGGCCTGTTTGCGGTGCCAGGCACGTGCCAGGCACGTGCCTGGCACCAGTTCCGCCGTTCCGGACGTGGCCGGGGTCTGACCCCTGGCGTGGCCAGGTGAAGCATGTCCGAGGCCTCGAATCGAGGACATGGCCAAAGTGCGGTGCCAGAGCCAGGTCATGGCCGTTTTGGCCCTAAACTGGCCGATTTGCAGGGACGACGCAACTGACGCGCCTTCGACGTTTCTGGCCGTAGGCAGTCCCGTCCGGCCGCGTCCGGGGTCAGACCCCGGCCATGTAGACCCCGGACCTGTCATCAGCGAGTGCGTCCGGGTCACGTCCCGCGCGGTGGAGGCGCATACAGAGCCCGTCGCTTGCAAGCAACGTGACGGGAGGACGACCACACCGGCCGCGCAAGGCAGGGTTCCAGCCCTCTCGTTCTATCGCGGAGGAGCAGCAGTCCGAGCTCCAGCGGCTCCCGGATCGTCTCAGGTCTCGAAAACGTCCAGGGGAAGCAGGGCAGAGACGAGCGGATACGGAACGTCCACGGCCTCGGAGATGCGGAGGTCGACGCAGGCCGAGCAGAGCGCATACGCCGCGGCCCGCTCGAACCCGTAGCGACGCTCCAGATGGGCGATCATCTCCAGCAGCGCTGCGCGCGTGGCGGCGTCGACGCTCATGCCCTCGTCGACCGGGATCCCGACCGTGGCGAACGAGCGCTCGACGGCGCGACCGCCAGGCGTCTCGTACGCCGGGAACGCCGGTGCCGGCACGTCGTGGACGGCGAAACGCAAGGTGACCGAGCCCGCGACCTCGATCGCTGTTCCGCAGACCTCGCCGTCGCCCTGCGCAAAGTGCAGGTCGCCGATCGAGAACAGCGCGCCGGGAACGTCGATCGGAAGCCAGAGCTTCGATCCGGCGACGAGCTGGCGCACGTCCATGTTCCCGCCCGTCTCGCGCGGCGGGATCGTGCGCGCGCCCTCGGCCGCCTCGGGCGGGACCGCGCTTTCCGGCACCGAGTCCGCCACGGGTTCCCCGCGCTCCCGCAGCGCGTCCTCGCGCGCCAGGTAACCGGCCAGGCGCTCTGCCGACGGCGCGACGCCGATGACGCCGGCGAACATGTCCTGTGGAATCGCGACTCCCGGGAGCTCCGCCGAGCGCGCGACACCGTTCGCGATCTCCCACTTGACCAGGTACGGCTCGGGAAAGAGGTCGGCGAGGAAGCCGAAGCCGGGGATAACCGCCGTCGTGCCGAGATCGTCCGGCTCGTAGGCCAGGAACTCCACCTCCAGCGCCGTGCCGGCCTTGGCGCCCTCGACCCGGACCGGCCCCGTCAACGGGTGCCCGAGGCCGAGATCGAGACGACCGGCGTCCTCGTGCGTGCTCTCGCGCGTGAGCTGGCCGTCGATGCCGTCCCGGCACACGAACGTGACCTCCTCGCCCGGCGCGACCGTCGCCACGGCCTCGAGCGCCGGATGCCAGCGGTTGTGGAAGCGGTCGGCTTCGATCCTCACAGCAGCTCACCCACCCGGCGCGCCGTCTCGGTCGCCGCCTCGATCTCGTCCGCGCTCCAGTGCCTCGTCCTGCCGGTCTGGTGGAGCGACACGATCGCCGCGACGCGGCCGTCCTCGACAACGGGCGTCACGATCTGCGCCCGGAGCCCTCCGTAGAGCTCGAGCATCTCGCGGAAATGCGGTTCCTCGGAGGCCGCGAGGCAGTCGTCCTGGACGACCTGACGCCCTTGCTGCACCTGCAGCACCACCGGTTGCCGGGCCATGTCCGGCGTGGCCACTTCGGCGATCGACTGGGCGCCTTCCGTCAGGACCTCGTTCGTCACCGGGAAGACGTCGCCGGCCACGTCCCGGCGCAGCGTGACCCGGCTCGCCCCGGTCGCAGCGAGCAATTCCCCGAGGATCTCGTCGATCGCGGTCATCCGACTCGCAGTGAATTATCGACGCCGTGGAGAAGACGCGCCTGGAGGCGTTCAGCGACGGCGTGTTCGCCATCGCGATCACACTGCTCGTGATCAACCTGCTCGAGATCCACGGGGACCTCGCGCATCACTGGCCCGACTATGCGGCGTTCGCCTTCAGCTTCCTGACCATCGGCGTCATGTGGGTGAACCACCACCACCTGATGAACCAGTTCGCGAGCGCCGACCGCGTGCTCCTGTTCCTGAACCTGATGCTGCTCATGGGCATCGTCTTCATCCCGTTCCCGACCGCCCTGATCGGCGAACACATCCGCGGTGAGGGGGCCACGTCGGCCGCGATCGCGTACGGGCTGACGGGCGTCTACCTGTCGATCTTCTTCGGCGCGCTGTGGCACTACGGGCGGCTGCACGTCCTGCGGGCGGACGCGGATCCGAAAGAGGTGAGCGGGATCACCCGCAGCTACTGGATGGGGGCGCCGCTGTACCTGACGGGCACGTTGATCGCGCTCGGGAGCCCGATCGCGAGCGCCTGCTGGTTCGCGGCCATCGCCGTGTTCTACGCGATCTCGAACACGTTCTTCGGGAAGGAACCGGTCGCGGCGTGACCGGGATTGCCTTCTACGGCCTCGGGACGATGGGGCTGCCGATGGCGCGGAACCTGGTCGCCGCAGGGTACGCGGTCGTCGGACACGACCTCGACAGCGAAAGAGCCCGCGAGTTCGCGGGAAGCGGCGCGGCCGAGATCGCGATCGCGTCGCTGCCATCTGCCGCGGCGGTCGAGGAGGTCGCGCTCGGTCTGCCGGGCAGCGGCGTCGAGGTGTTCCTGGACATGTCGACGGGTGCGCCGGCGCTCGCGCGGCGGCTCGCCGACGCTCTCGGTGCGGCGGGGATCGCGTCGCTCGACGCGCCTGTGAGCGGCGGGCCGCGCGGGGCGGAGGCGGCGACTCTGTCGATCTTCGTCGGAGGCGACGCGGAGACGTTCGCCCGCGTCGAGCCGGTTCTGCGGGCGCTCGGCTCCGTCGTCGCGCACGTGGGGCCGGCCGGGGCCGGACAGGTCGTGAAGCTCTGCAACAACCTCATGGCCGGCGTGAACATGGTCGCTGTCGCAGAGGCGTGTGCTGTCGCGGCCAACGAGGGGCTCGACCCGCGGCTCTTCTACGAGCTCGTGACCCAGTCGACCGGCGACTCGCGCGTGCTCCGCACGCGCTACCCGTTGCCAGGCGCGGACGAATCGCATCCAGCCAACCGGGACTTCGAGGCCATGTTCATGCTCGATCTGATCGTCAAGGACCTCGCGCTGGCCTGCGATCTTGCCGAGGACAACGGCGTCGACCCGGCTGTCGGCGCCGCGGCGCTCGCCGCCTA
>Ga0066903_100005825_pt1 | contig 10788 bp, 12 predicted proteins | sample PanSoiMetaGPlot1_FD_67491 | JGI IMG/M metagenome (GOLD analysis project Ga0066903, IMG submission 67491) | Tropical forest soil microbial communities from Panama analyzed to predict greenhouse gas emissions - Panama Soil - Plot 1 (version 2) | ecosystem: Environmental > Terrestrial > Soil >...
GCGAGCGTGTAGCCGCACCACGCGATCATGATCACGACCATCACCGTCGTGACGTACATGATCCGCAGCGCCTTCTCGCTCGACTCCGGAATGCCCTTGATGTTCTCCCACCAAAAGAAGAGGGTCACCAGCACGGCAAAGAGCGCCGCGGTCGCGTTCATCGGCAGCTTGAACGCGAGGCGGCCGTATCCGAAGATCTCGTTGAGGAGCCCGGTCAGATAGAGACCGGCAGAGACGCCGCTGATCGGCCCGGTAAGGATGTAGTCGAACATCAGGGCCGACACCGAGAACTTGGCCAGCGTCGAGCCCATCGCCTCCTTGACGACGCGGTAGACGCCGCCGCGGACGAACATGCTGCAGCTCTCGATGTAGACGGAGCGCACCGCGTACGCCAGGATCATGATGGCGAGGATGAACCAGGGCGCCGTCCTGCCGACGAAGTTCTCGGCGATGGCGCCGGCATAAAAGGCGGACGAACCCATGTCGTTCAGCACGACGGCGGCGGCGCGCCAGAACGAGATGAACGCAAGCATCGCCGTGGTCGCGATGAGGACGTTCGGGAGTTTCTTGACGGTGGTCTCGCGCGAGGCGGCTTCGGATCGCAGCATCATCTGAGCTCGACCACCAACGGTACCGAATCTTTCCTAAGAAGGGGATAATCCGCCCTCTTAGGCACTTTTTAGCCGACTGCAAGTACCGTCAGTGATGTGAACTGGGATGAAGAAAGGCGTCGGTTCGTCGAGCTTCAGGCCTACGGACCCGACGACCCCGACGGATCGCATACCGCTGCCGTCCTGACTGCGTACTTCGAAGCCGAGCGCCTCCGCGACTCGTGCCGCACGTTCTGGCCGCGGCTGGCCGGCGTGGCCGTGCTCTGGATCCTGCTCGCCGTCACTCCGCCCGCAGTCTCCCCACGGGCTTTTCTTGCCGGACTGCTGATGGTCGGCATCGCCGCCACGTGGGTGGGAACCGTGCAGTGGCGCGCGCGGATGAAGCTGACGGACCTCCTGCAGGGGAACCAGGTTCCGGGTTCCTAGGTTCGTTCTTCAGTATTCGCTGTAGTCGGCGCCGAGCCGCGCCAGCGCGAAGGCGCCGAGCGCAAGGCCCAGATCGCGCAGCGCGACGTCGAGATACGCGCCCATCATCAGCAGGTTGATGATGATGCCGCACAGCCAGGCGCCGACAATCCATCCGCCGATGCGCGGTGCGACCGCGACGATCAGGCCGGCCAGGATCTCGATCACGCCCGCGCCGAGCATGAACGCATGCGCGCCAATCCCCAGCGTCGAGGTCACGACCGGAGCCAGGTACTGGTCCCAGTTGACGAGCCAGTGGAAGAACTTGTCGGCGCCGGCGACGAGCGGCGCGATCGTGAAGGCCACGTGCAGGATCTGGTAGGCCTGATACGAGGGGCTCTCGACACGGACGCGAGTGGCTTCCACAGCCATGAGCTTCCTCCTTGACGGTCGTCCGTTCCGTCAGGAGCCCGAAAGTGCAAGCGTGGCGCCAAAGCCCTGTACATGAGGCGCTAGCGTCGAGGCGGACACGGCCGCGGACGAGAGAGGAGGCTTCGAACTGATGCGTGGGCGCGTCAGCGCTGCGGGTCGTGCACGGCGCTCGCGCGATGCTGCGAGATCCACTGCTGGCTGACCGAGCCGAGATCCATCGCGCCGGACGAGCGGATCAGCATGAGCAGACCCAGGACGACGGCCATGACGCCCGCGCCCATTGCCATCCACAGCACGATTGTCAGGGGCATGGCGGGAATCATGCCCCACCTCCTGGGGTACCGCAATAGGCGCGCGCGAATCCGACAAAGGTGTACGGGCGTCACGCCGGCGTGACGGGCTGGCGGGCGCGCGCACATCTGCACGGAACCGCCCGCGACGGCGCGCCGCCCGGCGGCAGATAGCCAATATATACTATTATTACTATATAATGGCACTTGTGACCCGCCTGCCGCGTCCCCTCGCACACAGCCGGCTGCTCCGCACGCTCGAACGGCGTCACCGCCTGCCGCGCATCGTCACCGCCGTGCGCGGCTACGACCGCCGCGCCTTCGCCGCCGACCTCGCCGCCGGCGTCACCGTCGGGCTCGTCGCGCTCCCGCTCGCCATGGCGTTCGCCATCGCCTCGGGACTGCCGCCGCAGGCCGGCCTCTACTGCGCCGGCGTGACCGGCGCCATCGTCTCGGCGCTCGGCGGATCGCGCACACAGATCGCCGGCCCCACCGGCGCGTTCGTCGTCGTCGTCGCGGGCATCGCGACACGGTACGGCGTCGAGGGGCTCCTCATGTGCACGATGATGGCCGGCGTCATCCTCGTCATCATGGGAGCCGCCGGCATGGGCGGCGCCGTCCGGTTCATCCCGCGTCCGGTGGTCGTCGGATTCACCAACGGCATCGCCGTCCTCATCGCCAGCACGCAGATCCGAGACTTCTTCGGCCTCACGCTCGCCGACGTCCCGGGTGCGTTCTGGCCGCGGATGGTGGCGCTCGCGCACGCGGCCCCCACGATCTCCTGGCCCGCGACCGCCGTGGCGGGCGCCGGACTGCTGATCATCCTCGCGGTCAACAGGTTCATGCCGCGCGTTCCGGGATCGATTCTCGCGCTGGTCACGTTGACGGTGGCCGCACGCGTCCTGCATCTGCCCATCGACACCATCGGGACACGGTTCGGCGGCATCCCGTCGGGGCTGCCGCATGTGTCGATGCCCGCGTTTCATCCGACGCTCATCCCCGGCCTCGTCGCGCCGGCGGTGACGGTCGCCATGCTGGGCGCGATCGAATCGCTCATGTCGGCGATGGTGGCCGACAAGATGACCGGCGACCGCCACGATTCGAACGTCGAGCTGGTGGCGCAGGGCGTCGCCAACATCGTGTCGCCGCTCGTGGGCGGACTGCCCGCCACGGGCGCGATTGCGCGGACGGCGACGAACATCCGGTCCGGCGCGCGCACGCCGGTCGCCGGCATCGTGCACGCGCTGACGCTCGTTGCTATTCTCCTCGTCGCGGCGCCGCTCGCCGGCGTGATTCCCATGGCCGTGCTGGCGGCCATCCTGATGGTCGTCGCCTGGAACATGGGCGAATGGACGGAAATCCCGGAGCTCCTGCGGCTGACGAAAACCGACGTCGCCGTGTGGCTCGTCACGTTCGGGCTGACGGTGTTCGCCGATCTGACCGTCGCCGTCGAAGTGGGTATGGTGCTGGCGGCGCTGCTCTTCATCCGTCGCGTCGCGGACACGACCACCGTGACGGCGGTGACCGACGAGTACGTGCAGCAAGGACGCCAGCACAGCCTGCAGCACCACGAGCTTCCCCGCTACGTCCGCGTGTTCCGCATCCAGGGGCCGTTTCTCTTCGGCGCGACCGACAAGCTGCGGGTGGTGACCGATCGGCTCGACTCCCTGCCCCACATCGTGATCCTGCGGCTGCGGAACATGACGGCGCTCGACGGCACGGGGCTGCGCGCGATCCAGGAGACGGCCGACATCCTGCATCAATCCGGACGCGACCTCATCCTGTGCGGCGCCAAGCCGCAGCCATCCATGCTGATGGCGCGGGCCGAGTTCCATCGCCACGTCGGCGACGCGAACATCTGCGCGAACATCGGTGAGGCGCTCGCCCGGGCCCGCCAGATCCACGACGCACGGCGGCGCGATCGCCGGCCATCGGTGGCCTGACCATGCCGTCACGCGAACTGCAGACGCTGAAGGCCGAGTTCTTCCAGGCGCTGGCGCATCCGACGCGGATCCGCATCCTCGAGGTCCTCGCGGCGACCGGCGAGCAGAACGTCCAGGCGCTGCAGCAGCGGCTCGGCATCGATCAACCGATCGTGTCGCAGCAGCTCGCGCGGCTGCGCGCGAGCGGCATCGTCGTCGCGCGCAAGGAAGGCACGGCGGTCGCCTACGCGCTGGCCGATCCGCAGCTGGCGGATCTCCTGAAGCTCGCCAAGGACATCCTCAACCGCCGGCTCACCGGCGCGCAGGCGCTGCTTCGCGAGCTGCGCCGCGACTCGGACGCCCTCCTCCGTCGCCGATAGGCGCCCCAGACTCTGCGCGACTCCTCACGGCCGGCATCGCTCGCCGCCAACCGTGTCGCGCGCCGGAGGGCTTGACTCGCGCCTGTATCTGAGTTAGTTATATCCATTGTGAGTATATCCACAGCACGACGGGCCCGCCCGGCCGAGGATCCCGATCTCGACGCGACCATCACGCCGGCGGTCTTCCAGATCATGGTCGCCCTCGCCGGCGGCGAGTCGCACGGGTACGGCGTGATGCAGGAGGTCGCCCGCGTCACGGGCGGCGAGACGCGCCTCGGCCCGGGCACGCTCTACCGGTCGATTCAGCGCATGCTCGTCGACGGTCTCATCGAGGAGCTGACGATCGCGCTGCACGACGAACCCGACGATGATCGGCGGCGTCATTACCGATTAACGAAGAAAGGGCGGGCGGTTGCGCAACGCGAAGCGCGTCGTCTCGCGGCGCTGGTCGACGCCGCGCGCCAGCGCCATCTCATCCCGAGGAAGCCCAAATGACCGGCACGGTTCCCGAGGACTTTCACACCATCACGCCGCAGCTCGTCGTCAACGGCGTGGCCGGCGCCATCGCCTGGTACGCGCGGGCGCTCGGCGCCCACGAGCTGCTACGGAACACCGCCCCGGACGGCGAGTCGATCATGCACGCCGAGCTGCTGCTGGGCGATTCGCGCTTCTTCGTCGTCGATGAATTCGCGGGTTCGATGAAATCGCCTGCGACGCTCGGCGGCACCGCCGTCACGCTGCACCTCTATGTCAAGGACGTCGATGCGCTCTTCAGCCGCGCGGTCGACGCCGGCGCCACGGTCCTGATGCCGGTCGCCGATCAGTTCTGGGGCGACCGCTACGGGATTCTGGCCGACCCGTTCGGCCACCGCTGGTCCATCGCCAGCCGCATCGAAGATCTGTCGCCGCGCGCGCTGCAGAAGCGCGCCGCCGAATGGGCCGACCACGCCGCCACACCGGAGAAGCCGCAATGACTGCCCGACGCACCGCGCTCACCGTCTTCGTCGCCTTTTTCGTCGGGGAGGTCCTCGCCGTGGCCGTGCACGGCTTCGTGCTGGCGAGCGACTACGCACCGTATTACGGCCGGATGTTGCGCTCGGGCAGCGATGCCGGGTGGCCGTTTCTGCTGCTGCCAGTCGCACACCTGTCGTTTGCCGGCGCGCTGGTATGGATCTACTCGCGGGCGGGGTTCGAGGGATCGCGGATCGTTCGAGGCCTGAAGCTGGGCGTACTGGGATTCTTCGTGGGACAGGCGCCGCTCTGGCTGCTCTGGTTCGCCGAACAGCCTTGGCCGGTGGCGCTCGTGGCGAAGCAACTCGTGCTGGAGCTGGCGTCGTCGCTCATCATCGGCGCGACGATCGCCGCCGTGGCGCCGGCGACAGACGCCGTCCGACCTGGCCTGCGCTCAGGCCTCGGCGTAGGAGGGTGAACGGACGAGCATCGTCAGTTCCGCTCTCCAGCTCCGTGCTCGTACCCGCACAATCGGCATTTGGTCGGCGGCAACGAGTTGTCCACTGAATGCTTGATCGGTTTCAGCTCCTGAAGGAACGCGAACACCGACTTTAGGTCCTCGTCGGTCATCCGCCGGTAGTACGCCCAGGGCATCAGGCTGCGCAGCTCACGAGCCTTGACGCGTCCGGTTCGCATCACCTCGACGAACAATTCCTCGTTGTAGTACGGAATGCCGCTCGGGCTCGACGTGAGGTTGGCGCTGGCCGCGCGGCCGTTCACGTCCTGAAGCGGAAACCCACCCGCGAACTCGAGGCCGGCGATCCGCTGTCCACGTGAATCGGCGGGTGTGTGACAGTCGGCGCACGCGCTCAACGCCACGATGTATTCGCCGCGTTTCGCGGCGGTCGAACGGTCCGGCGCCGGTACCGGCGTGACAATCGGTCGCGGCGCTGAGTTGATCAGGCGACTGAGCGGAAACGGCACCTGCGTGCGGGGAAGTTGATGCGGAATGCCGTTGAGCGATCGCATATAGGTCACGATTGACGCCAAATCCTCATCCGACATCACGCGATACCGTTCGTAGGGCATGAGTGGAAACAGCGCGCGGCCGTCGTGGCCGACGCCTTCCCGGATCGCACGCGCGAGCGCATCATCACTCCAGCCGCCCGCGCCCGTCTGCCGATCCGGTGTGATGTTGGGGGCCACGAGCCACGGCATGCCTTCAGCCGCGAGCACGCGACCTGAGCCTTCGCGTCCGGCGAGCGGCGGCAGTCCGGCGGCCTCCAGATCCAGATCACTGTGACAGGCGAGGCAGCCGCTCACAGCCTCGACCAGGTACCGGCCGCGTTCGAGGCGCGCGGAGGTCACTTCGAAGACGCGACCGGTCAATGGTCGCGCCGACGGCCCGATGAACGGCCGCCAACCGATGGTCGCGTTGATCGCAACGGCGAAGGCCAGGAGGATGGCAAGGCACGAGATGGCGAGGAGGCGACGGAAAGGCGGCATGGAAGGCTGACCCAAACGCTGATGGCCAACGTGCTGCAGGTTCCCTGCCGATCCGAGCCGCAACGTTTTCCGCCGTTTTCGCGGCGGACAGCCCGAGTGGCTCCTCCTGGATGTCGACGTTCCGGCGGCCTCGACAGGAATCCGGTGGCGCGAATACTTCAGAGGTGGCCGATCATCGTCGTCACGTCTGCTTCGACCACGACTGCAACTCGATGACGTTGCCTTCCGGATCGGTCACGTAGACGAACGTCACCGACCCCGCGCCCGAGACCTCCACCGAGACGAGCTGCCCGAACGCCTGTCCGCCGGCCGCGAGCACCTCGTCGCGAGCGGCGGCCACGTCGTCGACGCGGAACGCGATGTGCGCGTAGCCCGGGGTGTTGATCGCCGCCGGGCCGCGGTCCGCAGCCGGCGAATACTGGAACACTTCGAGCGTCGGACCGTTCGCGGCGTGCCCGGGCAGCCGCAGATGCATCCCGCGGATGCGCGCGTCCTCCAGCTGCGTGGCGGCATCCAGCCACGGCCCCGACAGATCACGCTCGGGCATGACGGGGACGCAGCCGAAGACCTTCTGATAGAAGGCGGCGAGGCGCCGCCAGTCGCGCGCGATGAGGTTCGTATGAACGAAGGTGGCATTCATGTTCGCTCGACCCACGGGCGATCGTAGTTCAGGCGAAACAGCGCGACGACGCGCGTGATGTCCGCTTCGTCTTGAATGAAGTAGCTGACCCACCCTGATTCCGGATGAATGTGATGCGGTTCGGCGCGGCCCGCGGCGACCAGATCGTTCCGCACCAGCAGCGGAAACGGCAGGTCCGCCAGCCGGCTGCCGTGCAGGTGACCGAGCTCGCGGCGGCCGTAACGGAATTCGGTGCCGCCGAACCGATGACGCCCCGTCGTGACGCCGGGCCAGGACGAGACTTCCCGAACGATCGTGGCGTGGATCGTATCGGCCACGCCTGATTCTACTGTCCGGCGCCGGGCCGGAAGATGCCGCGCGGCGTGGACGGCGTCAACTGCACGACGTCTGCGCCTCGGATGCCGACGGCATCGCTCGACCCCGCCGGCGGCGCCTGCTGCACCGCCTCGAAGTCCACGAGCGCCGACTGGTGGTCCAGGATTGTCTGGAGGAGGCTCACCTGGGCCTGCAGCAGGTCGCGCTGTGCCTGCGTGACGAGAAACGTCGTCGACAACCCCGCATCGAAGCGCCGCTGTTCATCGGTCGTCCGGCGTTCGGCGAGCGACGCTGCGGCGCGTGCCGAATCCACGCGTTCGGCCGTGCTCTGCACCTGCCGCGCGACGCGCCGGACGGTTTCCACCGTCTCGAGGCGCAGGCTCGCCATCCGCTGCGCGGCCTGACGCCGCTCGACGTCGGCGCGAGCGAAGCTCGCCTCTTCGTAGCTGTGTCCGAGCGGGTAGCTCACCGTGACGCCGAAGCTCCAGGTCGGGTAGTCCGGTGTGAATGCCTGACCAAGGGCGTTGCCGAAGCCGGTGTTGCGCGTGCCGGTCACGACACCGGGAAATCCGCCCGTCCGCAGGAACTCGGTGCCACCCAGCCCGCTGCCCCGGTACGACGTCTCGAGGCGCACGTCTGGAAGCCGCTGGTTGCCGAGATACTCGACGTTCGTTTTCGCGTTGTCCAGGTCGTGTTGCGCGCGGGCCAGGTCGAACCGTCCGCCGAGCGCGTTCGCGACGGCGCCCTCGACATCGGGCGGCGCCCCGATGTCGTCGGGCTCGTCGGCGAGCTGAAGCGACGCGTTCCAGAACGCGGCATCCACGGGATCGATGATGAGCCGGCGCAGCCGGTCTTCCGCATCGGCGGCAAGCGTCCGAGCCTGAATCAGGTTGTCGCGGCGAGCGGCAACTTCGGCCTCGGCCTGCACGAGGTCGAGCGTCGGAATCTGGCCGGCATCGACCCGGATCCGGTTCTGGCGCGCCAGCTCCTGGGCGAGCTCGAGCGACCGCTGCTGGACGCCGATGTTCGCGACGGTCGCCTTGAGCGTCCAGTACGCGTGCTTGACGGTCGCCACAGTCTGGACGACCGACTCGCGGAATTTCAGCTCGGAGCTGTCGTGATTACGCTTCGCAATCACGTACTGCTGCCGCGACGCGTCGATCTTCCGATCGCGCACGAGCGGTTGCGAGAACGCCAGCTGAATGCCGGACTGCAGGTTCGGATCGAAACTGCTGATCAGGCTGTTGGTCGTCGTGCGCGCCGCATCCCACGAGACGCTCCAGGTGCCGCCGCCCCACGGTGCCCGCTGGCGGACCCCGGTCGACGAGAACCAGTCGTTCACGTCGACGCCGGCGTCGCCCAGCAGGTAGTTCGTGGACGGCGTCACGTTGCGCGATCGGCCGAACAGCGTGGAGAACACCGGGGCGTACGCGCCACGGCTCTCGCCGACGCGTGCAGCCTCGACGTCGGTATCGAGTCGCACGATGGCCAGCTCCGGGTTGTGCTCGACGGCGCGCCGGACGGCGTCGGCGAGCGTTAGTTCCACCGATGTCGGCCGCTCGGTCTGAGCGGCGGCGGCCGTCGAGAGAAGAAATGCGCCGGCCCATGCCATCGCCGCGCGGGTGATTAGCGTAGTGTTCATACGGCCTCCGCCAGTTCGGGAACTCTGGCATCCCGCGTCCGGACCGGGCTTGCAATCCTCACCCGTGTCCGCGCGACCAGCATGTAGATGGAGGGCACGACGAAGAGCGTGAAGGCCGTGCCGATGATCATGCCGCTCACGAGCATGATGCCGATGCTGTTGCGAGCGCCCGCACCGGGACCCGTCGCCAGCACCAGCGGAAAATGACCCACGACCGTGGCAGCCGTCGTCATGAGAATCGGGCGAAGCCGGGTCACCGCGGCTTCGATTACTGCCGCGAGCTTGTCCGTCCCGGTCTCGCGGAGGTGATTCGCGAACTGCACGATGAGGATGCCGTTCTTCGACACGAGACCGACGAGCGTGATCAGCCCGACCTGGCTGTAGATGTTGAGCGTCGTGAAGCCGAGAAACGAGAACAGCAGCGCGCCCGAGACCGCGAGCGGAACCGATCCCGCCAGCACGATGAACGGATCGCGGAAGCTTTCAAACTGCGCCGCGAGAACCAGGTAGATCAGCATCGCCGAGAGCAGGAACGTGCCGAGAAACCGGCCGCCCTCGGTTCGCAGCTGGCGCGACTCGCCCGCGTAATCGATCGTGAATCCCTGAGGCAGAATTCTTCTCGCCTCGCTCTCGAGAAATCCCAGCGCCTGATCGAGCGGGACCGGTGGCGGGATGACACCCTGAATCCGCACGGCGTTGAGCTGCTGGAACTTCTTCAGATCACGCGGTTCGGTGCTCGTCTTCAGGCTGGCAAACGTCGACAGCGGCACGAGCCGGTTCTGCGATCCCGTGATGTAGATCTGTTCGAGCTGATCCGGCGTCAGGCGTTCGACGCGCGCCACCTGCGGGATGACCTTGTAGCTGCGTCCCTGGATGCTGAAGCGGTTCACGTAGTTGGCGCCGATGAGCGTCGAAAGATCGCGCCCGGCCTGGCTGAGATCGACGCCCTGCGACCGAAGCTTGTCGCGATCGAACACCACTTCCGCCTGCGGCTGATCGAACTTCAGGTCGGCGTCCGCATAAATGAACATCCCGCTCGCGAACGCCTTCCGGACGAGCTGCTCGGCGAGCTCGCTGAGCTCTTTGGGCTCGGCCGCCGACGCGATCACGAGGTCGACGGGGAAATTCCCGCCGCCGGGCAGCGCGGGCGGCAATTGTGGAATGACGCGGACGCCGGCGATGCGCGACAGCGGGCCCATCGACTCCATCATCAGCTGCTGCGTGGTCTTCGTCCGCTCGCTCCACGGCCTCGTCACCATCCCGCCGAAGCCGCCGCCCGGCTGCGTGATCTGGAAGACGCTGGCGCTCTCGGGGAACGCCTTGTAGACGCGATAGATCTGGTCGGTGAAGAGCTTCGTCTGTTCGAGCGTCGCGTTCGGCGACGCCTGGATGTAGCCGAAGAAGAATCCCTGATCCTCGGCAGGCGCGAGCTCGCGCTGCGAGAACAGGTAGAACGGCACCACCAGCAGCGCGACGATGATCCAGAGCGTCAGCACGACCGGCCGATAGCGAAGCGTCGCCGTCAGCGCTCGCGTATAGCCGCTCCGGATTCGTTCGAACCGTCGATTGATCCAGCCTGCAAACCCGCGCTCGGCATCGCCGGCACGAAGCAGCTTCGAGCCCATCATCGGCGACAGCGTCAGCGCGACGATGCCCGACACAATCACCGCGCCCGCCAGCGTGAACGCAAACTC
>Ga0066903_100005826_pt1 | contig 10787 bp, 8 predicted proteins | sample PanSoiMetaGPlot1_FD_67491 | JGI IMG/M metagenome (GOLD analysis project Ga0066903, IMG submission 67491) | Tropical forest soil microbial communities from Panama analyzed to predict greenhouse gas emissions - Panama Soil - Plot 1 (version 2) | ecosystem: Environmental > Terrestrial > Soil >...
CAGGTATTAACCTAGGCAGACATCATTCCCGGCGGCAGGGGAGTCAAAACTCAAATGGGCACGTTTGCGATCGGCGTTGATCTGGGCGGGACAAACCTGCGGATTGCCGCGGTGGACGGCAACGGCAAGGTCCTGGAGAAAATTACCACGAGCACCGAGGTTGTTCGGGGGCGCGATCGCGTCATCGACGAGATGTGCGCTGCGATTCAGCAAACCGCGGTGAAATTCCGCGCCGGCAGGGAGCTGGCGGGAATCGGGATCGGCGTGCCCGGGATTATCGAGATGCAGACTGGGATGGTGCGCGAATCGCCCAACTTGCCCGGCTGGCAGGATTACCCGGTGCGCGAGGAGATTGAAACCCGGCTGCGCACCACCGTGATTCTGGAAAATGACGCGAACGCGGCCGCGCTGGGCGAGAGTTGGCTGGGCGCCGCCGCCGGCGTGGAAGACATGTGCATGCTTACGCTCGGCACCGGCGTCGGCGGAGGCGTGGTCCTGAACGGGCGCGTCTGGCGGGGAATGACGGGAATGGCCGGCGAACTTGGCCATGTCAACGTGGCCCCCGACGGCCCGCGGTGCAACTGCGGCAGCCATGGATGCCTGGAGCAGTTTGCCTCGGCCACGGCGGTGAAACGAATGGCGGTAGAAGCGGTGGCCACCGGCAAAGCGCCTGAGCTTGCGCGCGCGATGAATGCGGATCCGGAGTTCAGCTCCAAAGTGGTCCACCAGATGGCCACCCAGGGCGATGAACCGGCCCGGGAGATCTTTCGCCGCGTGGGAGAAGCGCTGGGGCTGGTGCTGGCTGACCTGGTGAATATTTTCAACCTGCCCATGTACGTTATCGGCGGAGGCGTGGCCAGCGCCTGGGATGCTTTCGCGCCCACCATGCTGGAGAAAGTCCGCGCGAACTCCTTTGTATACCGGGCGACGGCCCCGGCGGAGAACCCGCGCGGCGTGCAAGGAAGCAGCGTGCCGGATGACGTTCTGCCGGCGCGTCGCACCACGGTCATCACGCGCGCGCTCCTGGGCAGTGACGCCGGCCTGTTCGGCGCGGCCCGCCTGCCCATGATCTTGAGCAAAGGCAGGCTGCCTGAGACGGCATTGAAGCGGGCGTAAAGCCCCATGATGCACCGTGGCACGGGAACGTCTGCCTAAAGGCCCGCGATTCGCGAACGAATCGCTAGACGCTGATACTGCTAGTGAGTCAGGTTTTGCAAACTGACCCACTACCGTGCGGCTCGCCTCGGCTTAAGATGGAACCAGCGCGACCTTCAAAAAGAGGAGCTGGTCCCATGGCTGTCAGCATCCGCCCTGCCCGCCGCGACGATCTTCCGCGACTGACCGAGATCTACAACCACTACGTCATTCATACTCCCATCACCTTCGATCTGGAGCCGTATTCGGTGGAGCGCCGGGCTGCGTGGTTTGCGCAATTTGCCCCGACCGGCCGGCATCGCCTGCTGGTGGCCGAGGAGGACGGCCAGATTGTGGGCTACGCCGGCACCACGCAATTCCGGGTGAAGCCGGCTTACGACACCACGGTGGAGACGACCGTGTACAGCAGTCACGGAGCCGTGGGCAAAGGCATTGGCCGCGCTCTCTATGCGGCGCTGTTTACCGCCATCGCGGGGGAAAACGTGAATCGCATTGTTGGCGGCTATACGCTGCCGAATCCGGCTTCGCACAAGTTGCACGAGCAGTTCGGCTTCAGGCCGGTGGGCGTGTTCAGCCAGGTGGGGTACAAGTTCGGACGCTACTGGGACGTGGCCTGGACAGAACGTCCTTTACGTCTGCCCTGATCGGCGGAGACGCGGCCAAAAAACAAAACTTTACCGCTGATGAACGCGGATAACGCGGATACCACGGATAGAATAATGGGGCCCTAAATGTGAGGAGAGGACGTCGGAGATCGAAGGGCGGCCCGATGAATCAAGTGGGCCGCCCGGGTTATTTACGACTTTGGTTTTTTAGTGGTCATGGGCTTTGAAAGCGGGTGGCCTCACGCTGCTCGTGGTCGGCCAAGATTGCCAAAACGGTCAAATTTGGAATCGCGGACAGGATAGGGAGCCGATAACCGCTTTGCAGCGTTGACCCCCGCTGTCTGGCGGAACTAGAATCGCGGCCACCCGGAGAGGCTGGCTGCCGCCCGTGTGCGAGGCCTAACCAGCAGGCCCGGGACAAAAGCGAGGTCGAGAAATGTCGATCCGCCAGAGCGAGGTCCACAACAATCTCCGGGAGGTCCACGTTGTCATGACTGACAAGAAGATCGTGCTCGTGAAACTCACAATGGTGAAGTTGACGCTCGTGCTCCTGCTCTCCGCGCTGCTGTTGGCGGCAGCGCCGGCAGAGAATCCGCATGACCCCAGTTCGGGCGTGGCGGCGCCGCCGAAGACCGCGGTCAACGAAGTGAAGGAGATGGTCCAGGGCACGGAGATTGTGGATCCCTATCGCTGGCTGGAGGACCAGAACAGCGCGGAGACGCGGGCGTGGATCGATCTGGAGAACGCATACACCGATTCGCTGATCAACAAGATTGCCGGACGGGAGGCGCTGCGGAAGCAGGTCAGCGGGCTGATCAAGATCGACAACATGACAGCCCCGATCGTCCGCGGCGGCCGCTACTTCTTCACCAGGCGTTCGGCCGACCAGGACCAGAGTTCGCTGTTTATGCGCAAGGGGCTCGACGGCAAGGACGAGCTGCTGATCGATCCGCTGCCCCTGAGCCCGAAGCACACGGTAACGGTGGGGTTCAACTCAATCACCCGCGACGGCAAGTTGATGGCGTATTTCGTGCGCCAGGGCGGCGCGGACGAGATCACGCCGCACCTGTTTGACGTGGAGGCGCGCCGGGAGCTGGCGGACGTCTTCCCCAAGGCGCGTTACTCGGGCTTCGCCGTACTGAATGACCGGAGCGGCGTCTACCTGACGCGCGACACAGAAGAAGGGCCGCGCGTCTTCTTCCACAAAATAGGCGCGGATACGGCAAGCGATACGGAGATCTTCGGCAAAGGCTACGGCCCGGAGAAGATCATCACCAGCGCGGTGACGGAGGACAATCACTATCTGCAGATGACCGTGCAGCATGGATCGGCCGCGGACCACACGGAGATTTACGTCAAAGACCTGGCCACGGACGGGCCGGTCACGACGATCGTGAAGAACTTTCCCGCGGTGTTTACAGGGCAGATCGCCGGCGATCGCATGTTCGTGCGCACCAACTGGAAGGCGCCCAGATGGAGGATCATGGAGGTCGACCTGAGCGACCCGGCCATGAACAAGTGGCGCGAGGCGATCCCCGAGGGCGAAGGCGTGCTGGAAGGCTTCTCGCTGGCGGGAGGCAAGCTGGCTTTGCGTATCATCCAGAACGTGGTGCCGCACCTGAAGCTGGTGGAGACTTCGGGGAAGGCTGTCCGCGAGATTCCCTTGCCGACGCTAGGCTCGGTATCGGGGCTGAACGCTCGCTGGGGGTCAGACGAGGCGTTTTTCTCTTTCACCTCTTATCACGTTCCCCAGACCATCTATCGCTATGACGTGGCCACCGGCACGCGGACAGTATGGTTTGAATCCAAGGTCCCGATCGAGAGCGCGAAGTATGAAGTGAAGCAGGTGTGGTATGCGTCAAAGGATGGGACCAAAATTCCCATGTTCCTGGCGCACGCCAAAGGACTGAAGCTCGATGGCAACAATCCCGCGCTGCTCACAGGCTACGGCGGGTTCAACCTGAGCCAGACACCGGGATTCAACTCCTTTGCCGCCGCTTGGATGGCAAACGGCGGCGTCTACGCCGTGGCCAACCTGCGCGGGGGCGGAGAGTTCGGCGAGGAGTGGCACCATGCCGGCATGCGGGAAAAAAAGCAGAACGTCTTCGACGATTTTATTTCCGCCGCCGAATGGCTGATCAAGAACAAGTACACCTCGGCGGCCCGGCTGGCCATTCGAGGCACCAGCAATGGCGGACTGCTGGTAGGCGCCGCACTGACGCAGCGTCCTGATCTTTTCGGGGCAGTCATTTGTGGCTATCCTCTTCTCGATATGCTGCGCTACCAGAATTTCCTAGTGGCCAGATATTGGGTGCCGGAGTACGGCTCCTCCGAGGATGCCGAGCAGTTCAAATACATCTACGCGTACTCGCCCTATCACCATGTGAAATCGGGCACCAGGTATCCGTCTGTGTTGTTGATCAGCGGAGATTCTGATACCCGCGTGGCCCCGCTCCACGCTCGCAAGATGACCGCGCTCCTGCAAGCCGCCACCGCCGGATCGGACCGCCCGGTCCTGTTGCGCTATGAGACCTCCGCCGGACATTCCGGAGGGACCCCCGTGAGCAAACAGATTGAAAACACCACTGACGAGCTGAACTACCTGCTTTGGCAGCTTGGCGTTGGCGCGAAGGCCAGAACCGAGGCTGCAAAGGCGAAATAGTCCCCTCTCGCTACTGCTCGAGGGTTGCGAGCGACGGAACTCTCGCCTGCGGGCGCCTGGGCTATTTCTCCAAACCCAGTCGCCTAAGAAGGATTGGTCCATAGTTTCGTTCGTAATGGTTGCCAGCCGGACCAAGTCGAGGTACTCTCCTACCCGCCAGGCGTCCGCGACGAAAGCGCGGCACTTGCTAAAGCGCGGCACTTACTATGGTCCACAAACTCCTGCTTGCCACTATTCTTTGCGCTGGTCTCTCTGTTGCCCGTGCTGACCAGCAGTGGGTTGAGGTCAACTCACCGCATTTTTCCATAGCCACTGACGGAGGCGAAAAACGCGCGCGCGATGTCGCCTTGCGCTTTGAACAGATGCGCATGGCCTTCGGAGTGCTCTTTCAAAAAGTGAGCGTGAACACCGCGCCGCTCGAGATCATTGCCTTCCGCAATGGCAAGGAGCTGCGGCAAATCTCACCTCTTTATAACGGCAAGCCCATCGAGTTATCGGGACTCTTCCTTGGCAGCGGAGGAAGCGGCCGGCCTGGCACCATACCGGAACGGCAATACATCGCGCTGGACCTCTCCGCGGAGGACAACTGGGGCACGGTCTTTCACGAATACGCCCACCTTCTGATCAACAGTAATTTTCCTCCGTCGCCGGTCTGGTTTGATGAGGGCTTTGCCGAATACTGCTCATCGTTGAAAGTGGACAAGAAGGAGGTTTCGATCGGGCTGGTGAGGCCGGACCTGCCTCAGACCCTGAACCAGAACCGATGGTTGAAGCTGGTGGAGCTGTTCAGCGTCAGGCATGACTCAAAGATCTACAATCGCGATGACCGCCGCTCCGTTTTCTACGCGCAGTCCTGGATCACGATCCACTACTTCATGAGCAAACAGATGATGAAGCAGGTCTCGGTTTTCGTAACCCTGGCCGAGGACCAGCACGTGCCCATCCCCGAGGCCATCCGGCGCGGTTTTGGCATGGAGCCGGAAGCACTGGAAAAAGCGATCGAAAATTATTTCCGCAACAGCGGTGTCACTTATTTCCGCGCGCCGGCCCCGCCCGGAGCCGACGCGGTCACCTTTACCTCGCGTGCCCTGACTGACCTGGATGTGAAGACCGTGATGGCCGATCTGGATTTTCATACCCGCGACTATCGCCAGCGGGGAATTGCGGCGTTCCAGGAGGTGCTGGCCAGGCAGCCGGAAAATGTTGTCGCCAACCGCGGCCTGGGCTATGAAGCCCTGCAGCGAAACGATTGGGACAGGGCCGGCGAATATTTCCGCCGCGCCGCCGCCCAGGACGTGAAGGACCCGCAGGTGCATTACCTGCTGGCCATGATGCTCACCCGCAACGGCATGTCAACCGACGATGAGAAGGACCTTGAAACCATCAAGAAAGAGCTGAATGCCGCCATCGCCCTGGATCCCGGCTATGCCGACGCCTACAACCTGCTCGGCATCACCCTCACCTCCGCGGGAGATGAAAAAGGCGCGATCGCCGCCCTGACCCGGGCCATTCAGCTAAGCCCGCGCAATCCCTGGTATCCGGGAAACCTGGTGAACGCCTACATGCGGGGCCAGGATTTCGAGCATGCCATCCCGCTGCTGCGGGAGATGCAAAAGAGCTCCGACCCGCAGATTGCCGCCCGGGCAGAACAGCAATTGCAGCAGCTCGAAGCCTATCAGTCGATGGTGCAGCGCCAGCGCGCCGGGTCTGCAACCAGAGTTGAGGCCTCGGCCGGAACGGTGGAGGTGGTTGAAGAAGCTCCCAAGCCGCCGGAGCCACAATCCGCTCCCCAATCGGCACCCCAGGTCTTCTTCATGCATGGGACCCTGGTATCAGTGGATTGCTCCACGCCGCCGGCGGCCACCTTCATCATCTCTTCCGGCGGAAGACAATTGAAATTGCTGGCGCCACAGCAGAAGAAGGTCATTCTCATGGGGGCGGAGGAAATCTCGTGCTCGTGGACGAACCGGAAAGTCGCGGTGAACTATCGCAGGACCGGAAACGACACCGGATCCCTGGTAAGCCTGGAGCTGGAGTGAACAAACGCTCATAGCGAGCCCCCGCTGGGAGTGTTTACGCGCGATCGAGAAGAATCGCAGGCGGTGTGAAGCGCAGCGACAAAAAGAAGGGCGAGCCGGGCACGCGGCGAACCCGGGGACCCCGGCGCGCGGTGTTCGCGCGTTGGGGTGGGAGCCCGCTGCAACAGGAGCATGTCAGAGTCAAAAGCACGAAAATCGCTGGCGGTTCTGGAGCGGAGCGACAAAAAGCCAAAGGAATAAGCCGCGAGGCCGACCACGCGCCGAGCGGCGCGCAACAGGAGCATGTCAGAGTCAACAAAGCCGAAAATCGCAGGCGGTGTGGAGCGAAGCGACAAAAAGGAATGGAGCCGACGATCGGACTTGAACCGATGACCTGTCGATTACGAATCGACTGCTCTACCAACTGAGCTACGTCGGCCCGAAAGGCTGTTCGTCTATTCTAAGAGAGAGTGTGCAGGGCGTAAAGGCTCGTTGCTGGCGCTGGATTCGTCGCGAGAGTTATCGCCGATGTTAACTAAGCGGGTGAGTTTTCCACAATTTAGGGTGTTATAGCCCTTGCTATTTTGGCCCTGGGTTTCGCATAATGTTCTGTAGCTCTGTGAGAAAGACCGCGTACTTCCAAAGGCCATTGTGGAAAGATACGATCGAACGGACGTCCTGCGGATCCTTCGCATTACAGCGCGGCAGCTGGCTGGCTGGGAAAAGGCCGGCTTACTGCCTGTAGCGGATTCCTATTCCTTCTTTGATCTCCTGCAAATCAAGAAGCTGCGTGATCTGCGCGCCAAGCGCGTGCGCTCGGCGGTGATCCGGGAATCGCTGCGGGCCATGCGCCAGGTGGCCGGCATGGATAACCCGCTGATGGAGGCGGGCACCTTCGCCAGCCAGTCGCGCGTGGTCTTTCGCCATCAGGGCGCGGCCGTGGAGCCGCTGGCCGGCCAGTTCGTGATGGACTTTACCGAACGCAACGTCGTGGAATCGCACAAGATTCATGCCATGCGCGCGGCGGAGACTGCGGCCGACTTCTTTGCCCGCGGCGTCGCGCTGGAGGAAGACCCCGGCACCCAGACGGAGGCGATCGACAACTACAAGAGATGCATCGATCTTGACCCCACCCATGCCGCCGCCCATATCAACCTGGGAACGCTTTATTACAACCGCCATGACTACATTCAGGCGGAGCGTTATTACCGCAAGGCGATAGAGGTGGATCCGCGCTACGCGCTGGCCTACTTCGATCTGGGCAACGTGCTCGACGAGACTGGGCGCCTGCCCGACGCGATTCGCGCCTACCAGTCAGCCATCTCCCTGGCCCCCACCTACGCGGACGCCCACTATAACCTTGCCCTGGCGCTGGAAAAGGCCCGCCAGCCGCGCAGAGCCCTGCATCACTGGGAAGCCTACACCCGGCTTGACACGGTGGGCCCCTGGTCCATCCACGCCAAGAACCAGATCAGGAAAATCCTGGCCGCGGACCAGCTGAAGGTTGTTCCGAAAAAGAGGTAGTCTTCCGGAACTCCCGAGCGGAGAGGGGATCCCTATCAGTAGCTGGATTTCACGGCTGCAACGGAAACTTTCTTGCCTGGCACTTTCTGTTCCACAATAGACCTGTGACCAACTCCTACTCTGCTCGCCTCGATCGCTGTGAGACCCAGCTACGGGATTTCCTGGCTGAAGCTCTGCGCGGGGTTCCACCTGAGTCTCTGGCCAGGGCGACTGTCGCCGGCAAATGGTCGGCGCACGAGCATCTTGCCCACCTGGCGCGGTATCACCAGATCTTTCTGGAGCGTATCGGTCTCATCCTTGCAGAAGACGCGCCCGCGCTCCCGCGTTATCGCGCAGAGCAGGATCCGGAATGGCCGTCGTGGTCGAGTTTGCCGCCGCAGCAGGTGCTGGCCCGGCTTTCCTCCATGCGTATCAAGCTGATGGCGAAGCTGCGCTCATTGAGCGAAGCGGATTTTGAGCGGACAGGAGTCCATCCCAAGTTCGGCGCGATGAGCCTCTCTCTATGGCTCGAGTTTTTTCTGGTGCATGAGGCGCACCATCTGTATGCCGTGCTGCAGCTGGTGAGAAGTAAATAAATTTGGTAATTGGGTAAATTGGTAATTGAGTAATTTGCAATATGTTCCAATTTGCAATGGTTTTTGCGAGGATAGATTTTTCAATTACCAAATTACTCAATTACAAAATTATTCGATCCCCTTACCAACTCATCAGCACTCTCACGTCCCGCACGTTGTTTCCCGTGGGCCCGGTCTGGATCGAGTCGCCCAGCTTTTCAAACAGCGGAGCGGAGTTGAAGCCGGCCAGGTGCGCCGCCAGGTCGAGTCCTGCCTTTTGTGCGCGCTCAAGGGTCGTGCCATCAGCAACGGCGCCTGCCGCCTCGCTGTTGCCGTCAATTCCATCTGTGCCGGCGCTGAGCACGGCGATGTTCTCGCCGGCGATTTTTTGCGCGCAGTAGAGGGCGAAGTGCTGGTTGCGGCCGCCGGTCCCTGCCTGGGGTGGAACTTTCACCGTGACCTCGCCGCCGGAGACGATGCATGCCTTGGCGATGCCGCGTTTGAGGGCGCGCAGGCGGTCCAGCAGGTAGTCGGCCGCGCGAGCATAATCCCAATCGTCGCAGCTATGGTCGATCTCGGCGCCGAAGCCGAGCCGGGAGGCAGCAGCCGCCGCAGCCGTCTCCGCTGTTTCATTCGACAGCACCTTCCACCAGCGCGAGCGCGCAAAGGCCGGATCGTCTTTTTTGGGGGTCTCTTCCAGGGCGCGCCGCTCGAATAGCTCGCGCACTGACGCGGGAAAGTCCGCCAGCATGCGGTGCTCCTGCACGATGCGATAGCAGTCTTCCACCGTGCTGGAGTCGGGCATCGTGGGTCCGGAAGAGAGCGAGTCGAGGGCGTTCTCCGGCACATCCGAGACCAGGATGGAGACCTGCTGGGCGCCCTGGGCTGCCCGGGCGAGGCGTCCGCCCTTCACGGCCGAGAGATGTTTGCGCACGGCGTTGATCTGGGCGATCGGCGCTCCGGAATTTACCAGCGTCTTGTACGTGCTTACCAGATCAGGCAGCGCGATTTCCGCATCAACCGGCCTTTCCAGCGCAGCCGATCCGCCGCCGCTGATCAGGAAGATGGCCAGCGCCTGCGGGTTCAACGCACCCAGCGACTTCAGCACCGCCTCGGCCCCACGCACGGATTCTTCATTCGGCTGGGGATGCCCGCCGGCAAAGTAGCGATAACCAGGAAGCTGGTAAGGATGCTTATCAGGGTCAACCACAATCCCCTCGACCGTGGTCCCCACCTGCCGGCTCAAAATCTCCGCCATACGGTGGGCGGCCTTGCCGAAGGCGACGCACAGCACGCGCGGATGAGAATTCAAATCGTAGAGATCGTCGCAGACGCGGAGCACGCCGCGCTGGTAGTGCAGGTGGCGGTCGAACGCCTTTTCAATGCTGGCCTCAGCCAGGGCGTCACCGAATATCTCCCGCGCCGTGGAGCGCATACTGGAGGCTATGGACATCAGCTTGCTTCCGCCTGCCGTCCCGGCTTGAAATATCTGCCTATCCAGTTGCTGATGGCTGTCTGCATCTCCGTCAGATGTCCGGCAAAAAAATGATCTGCTTCCGGCACGATGACCAATTCACGGGGCTCCGGAGCCAACTCCGCCACTCTCCTTACATGCTCCGGCGCGCCAAACTGGTCGCGCGCGCCGCTGACAAAGAGCTTGGGAGGGGCGCAGCTCTCGAGGAAGTGATAGGCATAGATGCGCCCTTCCGCGCTTACCGGCGTCCCTAAGGATATGAGGCCGACAACTCTCTTCTCTCCGCAGGCCACGCGCAGGCCGGTGGCGGCGCCGAACGAGAACCCACAAAAAATCATGGGCAGATGAAATTCCGAATCCAGCCATTCCAGCGCGGCGCGAACGTCGTTCTGCTCGCCCTGGCCCTTGTCATGCTCGCCCTGGCTCATCCCCGCGCCACGAAAATTGAAGCGCAGAACGGGAAAGCCGAATCCGCTGAGCGCCTTCATCGCGTGGTAGACGACCTTGTTGTGCATGGTGCCGCCATAGAGAGGATGCGGATGGCAGACCAGCGCGGCCTGCGTGGCGTCAGGCCGGCCCTCATTCAGCAGCGCCTCCAGCCTGCCCGCAGGACCATTGAGGAAGAACGATTTGATCCCGTTGGACACAGACACCTTTTTTACCACAGAGGGCACAGAGGACACAGAGAATGCAGGCAGTGGGCCAGTTTGGGATGATGGTGGGTGATTCGACTGGTCCAATTACTCGAAGTCGTCATCTCGAGCCGCGTTTAGCGACGGCGCGCAGTCGGGCCCC
>Ga0066903_100005827_pt1 | contig 10786 bp, 11 predicted proteins | sample PanSoiMetaGPlot1_FD_67491 | JGI IMG/M metagenome (GOLD analysis project Ga0066903, IMG submission 67491) | Tropical forest soil microbial communities from Panama analyzed to predict greenhouse gas emissions - Panama Soil - Plot 1 (version 2) | ecosystem: Environmental > Terrestrial > Soil >...
GCGAGCCGACCACGTCGAAGCGATAGTCGAGGCCTTTGACCGTCGTGCTGCCGCCGGAGCCGTAATGCGTGCGGACCGTGCCGAGCGAGTCGAGCGACAGGTCGAGCTCGCTTTTAATCGGGCCGCTGGTCGGCGCCCGGCTGACATAGTTGACCGATCCGCCGATCGCGTTCATCCCGGTCATCAGCGAGGAGGCGCCCTTGAGGATTTCGATCTGCGAGAGAGCGGCGGTGTCCATGGTGCGCGACGTGATGCTCTGCGGACCGATGGAGATGCCGTTGTAGAGTACGTTCACCTCGCCGAAGCTGAAGCCGCGCATCGAGAAGCCGGCGGGGGCGCCGGCCGCGTCGACCGACAGCACGCCGACGGCGCCGATGGCGGCCTCGGCTGTGGTGCGAATGCCCTGGTCGCGCATGGTCTGCTGGTCGATCACCTCGACGCTCGCCGGGGTTTCGCGCACCGTAAGCCCCAGCCGGCTCGCGCTGGTTGCGACCGCGCCGGTGTTGAGCGGCGTCGTGTCGCGCACGGGCTGGGTCTGGGTGGCGGTCGGCGCCGGCGTGCGTTGATCGGACGGCGCCGTGGAGGGCCTGGCGCTGGTCGACCGCGGCCGCGGCGGAGCCGTCACCCGGACCGGCGGCAGGGGAGTGGCCTGGGAGTCCGGCGGCTGCGATGCGGTTTGCGCAAGGCTTGGCTCGGGCGCGCCGAGCCACAGAATGGAGAGCAACGCAAGCGCGCGCGACGGCGCACGCGGCGAGAGGGCCGCAAGACGGCCAACACCAAGACGAAACACGCGAGACACTCGAACGGCGAACGCTGACCCGTCACCGCGACCGTCGTTTGCGCCCTGCCATCGCCCCCGGCAGCATTGCGCGCCGACTTTCACGTCACGTCGGAACACCCCGCCCGACGCGCCCGCGCGTGACCATTGCCGGTGGCAGATCTCCTGGCTCGCGGGTCGCCGCTTCCGTCCGCCTTCCCAGGAACGCAAGCGTCCCCAGTGGCGTCGATGGCCGAAAGCTCGCCGCTTACAGTTGCGGGGGCAGCCGCGGCATTGAGCGTATCAGCTCGTACCGCGTTCCCTTTTGATCCCTTGCGGGAACCACCGCTGCGAGGCTTGCATGCGGGTGTTGGCAGGTCAATTGCCGGCGCAAGCGCGACGCGAGGAAACGGCAATAAGTGGCTCGCGCGCCACACTTTAGAACGACCTTAGAAAGTGGCCTCACGGTGAGCCGTCCCGCAACCGGCTCGGCCGGATGCTGCGGACGGATGGCCTTGACAAATATGCATATGCACTCATATTCGTGCATATACACGTTTTCTCGCCGCGCTGACGGTGCAGCGCCAGGAGACCGCCATGCCGCTCGTACGCATCGATCTGCCGGCCGGCAAGCCGGCGAGCTACCGCCGCGCCGTGGCCGACGTCGTCTACGAGGCGATGGTCGAGACGCTCAAAGCCCCGAAGGACGACCGCTTCCAGGTGATCGCCGAGCACGCGGCCGACACGCTCATCATCGACCCGACCTATCTTGGAATCGAGCGCAGCGCCGACGCGCTGATCATCCAGCTTACGTTGAACGAAGGACGCACCGTCGAGGCCAAGCAGGCCTTCTACAAGGCCGTCGCCGACGGCTTGCGCGCGCGCGTCGGCCTGCGGCGCGAGGACGTTTTCATCGGGCTCGTCGAGGTCAGGAAGGAAAACTGGTCGTTCGGCAACGGCATCGCGCAATACGCCTGACCGCCGAGGACGAAGCAGGAGACACGGCATGGGCAAGCTCGACGGAAAGGTTGCACTCGTCACCGGCGGCAACAGCGGCATCGGGCTCGCGACCGCAAAGCAGTTCGCCCGGGAAGGCGCGCACGTATTCATTACCGGTCGCCGCGCGCCTGACCTCGCCGCGGCCGCGAAGGAGATCGGCGGGAACGTGACGGCGATCCAGGGCGACGTGTCGAAGCGCGCCGACCTCGACCGCCTCGTCGAGGAGATCAAGCGCCAGAAAGGCAGGCTCGACATCCTGTTCGCCAATGCCGGAGTCGCGCGCTACGGCACGCTGGGCGCGATCGAGGAGGAACTGTTCGACGCGATCTTCGACGTCAACGTGAAGGGCGTGCTGTTCACGGTGCAGAAGGCGCTGCCGCTCATGCCGGACGGCGCGTCGATCATCCTCAATGCCTCGATCGTCGGGAGCAAGGGACTGCCGGCCAACAGCGTCTACAGCGCCTCCAAGGCTGCGGTGCGCTCGTTCGCCCGCACCTGGGCGACCGATCTCAAGGCGCGACGCATCCGCGTCAATGCGATCAGTCCGGGCACGATCGATACGCCGGGGCTCAATGATCTGCTCGCGTCGTCCGAGGTCGGCGAGCAGCGCAAGAAGATGATTTCGGGGGCGGTTCCGCTCGGCCGGTTCGGACAACCCGACGAGATCGCCAAGGCCGTCGTGTTTCTCGCCTCCGACGACGCGAGCTACGTCACCGGAACCGAGCTGTTCGTGGACGGCGGGTTCGCCCAGGTTTGAAACCGGAACAGAGACAGAGAGGGATCCCATGAGCTCGCAGCATTCGGTCGTATTTTCGGAGCCTGTCCGGACCGCCATCGGCACGTTCGGCGGGACGCTGAAGGATGTGCCGGCCGCCGCGCTCGGCGCGACGGCGATCAGCAATGCGGTCGCGCGCGCAAACATTCGACCCGACGAGGTCGAGACCGTCGTCATGGGCAACGTCGTGCAGGCCGGCAACAAAATGAATCCCGCCCGGCAGGCCGCCGTCAACGCCGGGCTGCCGGTGACCACGCCGGCGCTCACCGTCAACCGCGTGTGCGGCTCGGGCGCCCAGGCGATCGTTTGCGCCGCCCAGGAGATCGCGCTGGGCAACATCAATGTGGCGGTCGCGGGCGGCATGGAGAACATGGATCTCGCGCCGTTCCTGATGGCGCGCGGCCGCTGGGGCTATCGGCTCGGCGACGGGGCGCTCTACGACAGCCTGCTGCGCGACGGGTTGAACGATGCGTTCTCCGACGAGCATTCGGGCTGGCACACCGAGGATCTGGTCGAGAAATTCCAGGTGACGCGCGAGTCGCAGGACCGCTGGGCGCTGGGCTCGCAGCAGCGTTTCGCAGCCGCGCAAGCCGCCGGCCACTTCAGGACGCAGATCGTGCCGATCGATGTGCCGGGCAAGAAGGGCCCGACGCCGTTCGACAAGGATGAGCACAACCGTCCCGACACCACGCTCGAGGCGCTGGCCCGGCTCAAGCCGGCCTTCCGGCCGGGAGGAACGATCACGGCCGGCAATGCGCCGGGCCTCAACGACGCGGCCGCCGCCGTGGTGCTTGCCAATCAGGCATGGGCTGAGAAGCGTGGACTGGCGCCGGTGGCGCGGCTCGTCTCCTACGGCATCGCGGCGGTCGAGCCCGGCATGTTCGGGCTCGGTCCTGTGCCGGCGGTGCGGCAGGCCCTGCAGCGCGCCGGCTGGAACATCGGCTCAATCGAGCGCGTCGAGATCAACGAGGCGTTTGCGGCGATCGCGATCGTGGTGGCGCGCGAGCTCGGCCTGCCGGAGGACATCGTCAACGTCGAGGGCGGTGCGGTGGCGCATGGCCATCCGATCGGCGCCACCGGCGCGGTGCTCACCACCAAACTCATTCACTCGATGCGGCGCGACGGTCTCCGGCGCGGCGTCGTTACGCTCTGCATCGGCGGCGGCCAGGGCATCGCGCTCGCGATCGAGGCGCTGCACTAGCTAGCGCGTGGACTACCGCCTGACCTGCCGTGCTCCGAAGGTGGGGTGGGCAAAGCCTGGCGTCTGGCGCATCGTAGCCGGCTGTGGCGCAACGTCATCTCCGCCGCCGGACTTGCGCGTCATCAACATGAGGCAAAGACCGACAAGAAATCCGACCCCGAGCAGAATGCTGGCGCCGAAGAACCACTTGTGCATGGTGCGCAGCGCTTCGGAGTTGCCGTCGTCGGGCTCCGCGCCCGGAATGTAGAACAGATACGGCTTGGACTTGACGTAAGTCACCGGGACGGAATTGCCGAGGCCGTAGCGATTGTAGATTGCCTGCGGAACGCGGAACGACTGCTTGTGGTTCGCCCCATCCGCGGGGGTGAATGATGCCTCGAGGTCGTAGAAGCGCGTGTTTCCATTCATCACTTCAGTGAATTTTCGCGTGATGATGCCGGTACCCGCCTGACTGTCCGATGCGAAGTCCGCCAGCCTCTGGCGTTCCTGCTGCTGGGCCATATAGGTCCCGCCAACCGCCAAGAGCGACAACATGAATGCCACCCCCAGGCACAGGGCGATCGATTCGAGCGTCGAAAGCTTTCGCTGGGATTGAAGGCTGTTCAGCATGGCACGAACGCTCCGGTGGGAGGGCAGCCATTTGCCGGAAACGGCTGGATTCGGTCCGCCGTTCCGGGGCGCTTTCTCAGCCGTGCTCCTTCGCATGGACCGGTTACCACTGCGAAAACGGTCAGCAGTTCTTCGCGTTTGCGTTTACGAATGTTGAAGAGCAAAGCGAGCCTTTGAGCGTTGCGCTGGAAGAACGGTCGCGCCTCGCGATCGGTGACCCAGCCATCGCTCCCAGGCAGCGTCGAGGCTCTCGATTTCCTGCACAGAATCGGCTTTGCTCACGGCGTCACGAGAGATGATGCCCATGATGCGCCGAAAAACGGGGATCTGCACATGAACATGAAAATGAGTAGACGTTTGGTGGCGACCGTTCTCTCAATGCTGGTCATGCCGGCTCACTTGGCTGCAGACGATTTGCATGTTGTCTCCAACGCCGATTTCGAAAGTTCTGTCCTGAATTCCCCGGGTCCAACCGTTGTCTTGTTCTGGGCCGAATGGTGTGGTCCATGCCGAATGATCGAGCCTTCATTGGAGCAAATCTCCGACGCAATGAGAGGCAAGGTAACGTTCGCAAAGCTCAATGTGGACGAAAATCCAATGCTTGCTGAGAAATATGGCATCACGTCGATCCCTGCCCTGATCGTGTTTGAAGCAGGTAATGACGCCGCACGCCGGGTCGGCGCGGCGCCAAAAGAAAAACTTCAAGAGTGGATTGTGATTTCTACAACCAAGTAGCCCGAAGGGCGGACGCGGAAAATCGTAAGTCTGATCGGCGGCCGACGCCGCAACCAGACAGGGCGTGGCCGGCCTTGACCATCAAGATCGTCAGAGCCGGTCTCGCCGGTAGATCATCCAACCGCGTTCTCATCGACTGATGGGTGCGTGGACGAATCGGGACCTGTCCCATGCCAGACCTGCCCCGGGCGCAGCGCGCGGAATCGCCGGGGCGGAATCCCGGCCGCGTTGAGCGCATCGGCGAGCGCATGCAGCGGTGCATCGATCGCTTCATCGGTGAGCTGGAATGTGCCGTAGTGGCTGGCGAGCGCCGCCTCGGCGCCGCAATCGATCAGTGCCTGCACGGCCTCGGCGGGGTTCATGTGCTGCTCGCGCATGAACCAGCGCGGCTCGTACGCCCCGATCGGCAGGATTGCGAGCCGGGGTGGTCCGTGACGGTCGCGCACGCGGCGGAAATGTCCGCCGTCGCCATAGCCGGAATCGGCGACGAAATAGAGCGATCCGCCTGGCGCCTCGACCACGAATGAGGCCCACAGCGACATGTTGCGGTCGGCGAGGTTGCGCGCCGACCAGTGGCGCGTCGGGACCGGCGTCACCGCCACGTTGTCGGCGATCTGCACGCGCTGATCCCAATCGTACGCCTCGGCGGCGATCGATGCGTCATGCTTGCGCATGATGGCGTCGTTGCCGAGCGGCGTGATCACGCGCGGGCGGTGTGCGGCGGCGAGCCGCGACAGGGTCGAAACGTCGAGATGGTCGTAGTGGGCGTGCGACACCAGCACGACGTCGATCGGCGGCAGATCGGCGAATGCGACGCCCGGATCGTTCACCCGCTTCGGCCCGACCCTGGCGAACGGCGATACGCGGGACGACCACACCGGGTCGAGCAGCAGGTTCACCCCGGCGGTCTGCACCAGCCAGCTCGCATGGCCGACATAGGAAATGCGCCAGGCCGCGCCCGCGACCCGCGGCGGCGGACGGTCGGCATAAGGCGAGGGCGCCCAGGCCGGCCATTTCGCGCGGATGCCGCGCCAGCGGCTGCTAACCATCCAGCGCAACAGGTCACCCCGGCTGCGCGGCGGCGCGCCGGCCGGATCGAAGAAGCGCGTGCCGTCGAAGTGATCCGACGGCGGCCCGTTGTAGTAGCGCGATCGGCGGGGCGCCTTGTTGCGGCCGTCGCGGGTCGCGCGGCTCGGGGGATCCTGCAAGACTGGTCTCATGATCGGAATTCGCAAGGTGTGGCTCATCTAGATAGGTCTTTGTGGCGAGACGTCCATCCGGCGCGTGCGTCGGGTGCGGTCCGCCCCGTGTTCGCAAGACGGATGAAGATTTCAGGCTAAGTGAGATTTTGGCGCGCCTGCAAATACAGGCGATCTACAGGGAATCGGATCTTTCACTTTTTCGCACGGCAGCGGCCTGAATGGGGTCCGCCCGCGCCGGCGCTCCTCTGCCGCCCGCGCGCGGCGGCGGGCGATCGTCGCATTAATCCGAGACTAGGATTCCAGCCATCGCCGATTTTGCGCGCAAAGGCAAGCGAGAGAAAAAAGCGCTCCCGTTATCCCCGCGGAGCGCCGCTTTGTGCGCGCACGATTCGCCGTTCGTCCATGGCGGCCTGACAGGGCCCGGCTTGCCACCCGTTTGGTTCGAGTCCGTCGTACATGCGCGCGATTTGAAAGGGGCGCTGGAAGCACCGGGTGCAGCTCGACTGTTCGGCCGCGACACACTATCCGGCCGCGACGCGGCTATTTTGGGCGCAGCCACGGGCATCAACGACCAGGTAATCCGAGGAACACTCTTCGATGCGCCCCAGCGCCGCGTCGACCGCGCGCCGCGCGTCGAGCGTCGGTTCGACCAGCGGCAGGCGTACCGCGGCGGACATCAAGCCGAGCCGGCTCAGCGCGTACTTGAGCGGCGCCGGGTTGGTCTCGCGAAACAGCGCGCTGGTGAGTTGCGCGAGCATGCCGGCGAGCGCCTGGGCGCGCCCGCCCTGGCGGCGGCGCAGGTAGAGCGTGCGGCAGAGGCCCGGCACCACGTTGGAGGTGACCGAGAGACAGCCGTCGCCGCCCTGCGCGATGAAGGCCGGCGCGGTGGCGTCGTCGCCCGACAGCAGACGGAAGCTCACGCCGACCAGCGGCCGCAGGCGCGCCGGCCGGGTGACGTCGCCGGTCGCGTCCTTCAGTCCGATGATGCGCGGGTGCTCGGCGAGACGCGCCACGGTCTCGTCGGCGAGGCCCGTGACGGTGCGCGACGGCACGTCGTAGAGGATGACGGGGATTCCGGACGCGTCCGCGATCGCGCGGAAATGCGTCAGGAGGCCGGCCTGCATGGGTTTATTGTAGTAGGGCACGACCGACAGGATGGCGTCGGCGCCGGCCGCTTCGGCATCCTTGCCGAGTTCGATCGCATGCGCGGTCGCGTTCGAGCCGGCACCGGCGATCACCGGCACGCGGCCGCGCGCCGTCTTCACGGCGAGCCAGATGAGCTTGCGGTGCTCCGAGGGCGTCAGCGTCGGCGCCTCGCCGGTGGTGCCGCACACGACCAGCGCGGTCGCGCTCTCGGCGATCTGCCGCTCGCAGAAGCGTTCGAATGCGTCGCAGTCGATGCGGCCGTCGGCGGCGAACGGCGTCGGCACGGCGGGCGCATAGCCGGACAGCTTTGCGACATGTCGACCAATGGCGAACATGGGTTCACCTCGTTTGGTGCGGTGACAAATAGACGAAATCGATGGTTCGCTGCCGGTCAGGCCGCGCGGCGCTCGCACGCGACACCGAGATCGACCGATCGGGGAGGGGACGCCGCTCCGGCTGGGCGGCTCATGTCGAGCTCGAGAATGCCGGGGACCAGTCTGATCGCTTGCGGCCGCTTGCCGGTCTCGTCCATGGCGAAGCGGATGGCCTTGTCACGATCGACGAAGAGCCCTCCGCACAGACCGCGTTCATCCTGGACGACCCAATGGCCGCGACTGTCTCGGCCGACCAGGAAAATATTCGAGGGTTCAGGGTCCGGAGAGGGAGGCTCCGATTGCTGGGTGCGGGTCATGGCGTCACTCCTGTGTGGCGGAAGTTGCTGTTTCAGATGATGACCGGGAGATCGTCGTCATTCTTGGTTCTGAGCCGGTAGCGATTGCGATAGACCTCGGCCTCGAGACGCGCCTTGTGGATGCGCGTCTCGGCGAGGATCGCCGCGTACTGCGTGAACGCGGATCTCAGCGGGCGGAACAGCCTTGCGACGACGTTGATGAACGCGTGCGCAGACGCATGGGCGAGAGCGAGGGTCGTCATGGGACAACCTCCTTCGATTCGGACTCTCAGAAGATCACCGGGCGATCGTCATCCTCCGAGCGCCTGATCCGATGACGGATGCGACGCATCTCGGCTTCGAGCCGCGCCTCCTGGATGCGCACAAGGGCCGCGCCGAGCCGCGAGAACACAAGTCTGATCGCCGAGAATGCTTTTGCGGCGACGTGGACAACCGCGTGAGCCGACGCATTGGCGAGAATGAGAGCCGTCATCGGACATCTTCTTTCGACTTCATTGAGGGCCTTTGATTCTCACCGGCCCTGGTCGCGGCCGGAGATTTGCGCAGCACCGCATAGGAATTCGAGACGAAGGGAGCGGCGATGATGTAGGGGCGCTATAAAGGCCTGACACTTATGCGGCGCTTATACGGGGACCAGCTGCGCCGCCTCGATTTCCTATGGCCAAATCGGCATTTCTGCGGGCGCCACGGGAGAAGACATCATGATGCGCCAAGGCTCGCCCATGACCGCGCTCGCCGCGACGGCGCAACGCCTGCGCCAGTTTCTCGCCTCTGCGGTCGCGCTGCTGGCGATCGCTCCGGCGAATACATATCGGCCCGAGGCGCACTACATGCGCGGGCCCGGCCCGAAATGGCGCGAGAAGCACGCGCAGAGCCGGCGCTGATCCTTCTCACTGCGTCAAGGAGATCGCGGCGACCCATATATAGGCGTCGGCCGTGTCGAGCCGCGTCTCCTGCCGCGGCGACGTCCTCCGCGGCACGGCGTGATCGTTCGTTTGTTCAGAGGGTTGGCGCGCATCGTGTGCGATGCCGTGCAGGGTGACCGAGACGCCGATCTATATGGGATTTTTATAACAAAAGCGCACGATTCGTATCGAAAACCCACGCGCCGAGTGTCACGTAAGGGATCGCGCAAATCCGGTGCGTGCCGCAGCGCCTGCCCGACGCATTCGAGCGGGCCGATGCGTGTCGCACCGACGAACCTGTGCGTCAGGAGCTTTCCATGATGGACGTCATCATGCTCGCAATAGGCCTCGGTTTCTTCGCGCTGTCGGTGGGCTACGTCGTGGCCTGCGAACGGCTCTGAGGGGGACTGCCATGATCTTCGACTATTCCCTCGCCGCCCTCGTGACCGTGGGGCTCATGATCTACCTCGTCTACGCGCTGCTGCGGCCCGAGCAGCTCTAGCGCATGTCCCGGCGAAGTGGACACCGGTTCGCCGCCAAGGACATGCGCCAAATAGCCAACGCACAAGAAAGACCACGACCATGACCTTCATCGGCTGGCTTCAGATCGCTCTGTATTGCGCGATCATCGTCGCGATCGTGCCGTTCCTCGGCGCCTACATGACGCGCGTGTTCAGCGGCGAGCGCACCTTCCTCTCGCCCGTGCTGCGGCCGGTCGAGGCCGCGATCTACTGGGCGGGCGGCGTCGACGAGCGCCGTGAGCAGCACTGGGTGACCTACACTGTCGGCATGCTGTTCTTCCATGTCGGTGGCTTCCTCATTCTCTACGCGCTGATGCGCCTGCAGGCGGGGCTGCCGTTTCAGGCATGGTTCAATCCGGCGGGTCAGTCGGCGGTCGCGTCCGACCTCTCGTTCAACACGGCGGTCAGCTTCATCACCAATACCAACTGGCAGAACTACGGCGGCGAAAGCACGCTCTCGTACCTGGTGCAGATGCTCGGCCTGACGCACCAGAACTTTCTCTCCGCCGCGACCGGCATCGTACTGGCGATGGCGCTGATCCGCGGTTTTGCGCGCCATTCGGCGCAGACGGTCGGCAACTTCTGGGTCGACATCACCCGCTGCACGCTCTACGTCCTGATTCCGATTTGCGTTGTCTACGCGCTGTTCCTGGTGTGGCAGGGCATTCCGCAGACGCTCGGCGCCTACGTCGACGCGACCACGCTCGAGGGCGCCAAGCAGACGATTGCGGTCGGACCGGTGGCGTCGCAGATCGCCATAAAAATGCTCGGCACCAACGGCGGCGGCTTCTTCAACGCCAACGCGGCGCACCCGTTCGAGAACCCGACGGCGCTGTCGAACTACGTGCAGATGATCTCGATCTTCGCGATCGGCGCCGCGCTCACCAACGTGTTCGGCCGCATGGTCGGCAACCAGCGCCAGGGCTGGGCGATCCTCGGCGTCATGGGCGTGCTGTTCATCGCCGGCGTGGCGGTCTGCTACTGGGCCGAGGCGCACGGCAACGACATCCTCAACGCCATGGGGCTCGGCGGCGGCAACATGGAGGGCAAGGAGGTGCGCTTCGGCATCGCCGCCTCCTCGCTGTTCGCCGTGATCACCACGGCGGCCTCGTGCGGCGCCGTCAACGCCATGCACGACTCCTTCACGGCGCTCGGCGGCATGGTCCCGCTGATCAACATCCAGCTCGGCGAGATCATCGTCGGCGGCGTCGGCGCCGGCATGTACGGCATGCTGCTGTTCGTCGT
>Ga0066903_100005828_pt1 | contig 10786 bp, 7 predicted proteins | sample PanSoiMetaGPlot1_FD_67491 | JGI IMG/M metagenome (GOLD analysis project Ga0066903, IMG submission 67491) | Tropical forest soil microbial communities from Panama analyzed to predict greenhouse gas emissions - Panama Soil - Plot 1 (version 2) | ecosystem: Environmental > Terrestrial > Soil >...
CGCGCCTCGCGCACCCACAGATCCATGATCCCGCCCTCGTTGACGAGGTCGTCGGAGATCGACTGGATGAAGCAGGCATGCGGCTGCGGATGCTCGTAGGCCGATTTCGACTTCACGAGCTTGCCGGTCTTGTAGTCGACGTAATAGTGGCCCTGGCCGGGGCCGTCGATGCCGTAGGCCCAGTGCAGGCCGGTGTTGAACCACTGCGGCGAGTTGGGCGCGACCATCTGCATGGCGAGCATGTAGCGCTGCTCGTCGAAGAAGGCCTGCGCGTCCGCTTCCGAATCGAAGTAGCCGCCCTTCCAGCCCCAGTAGGTCCAGGTGCCGGCGAGGCGGTCGAACACTTGCTTGCAGGAGTGCTCGCCGACCAGGCGCTCCTTCTCGGGCAGGCTGCCGAGCGCGGCCTCGTCGGCGGCCGAGCGCCACAGCCAGGACGGAACGGTCGCTTCCTCGACCTTCCTGAGCCGCGATGGCACGCCGGCCTTGCGGAAATACTTCTGCGCCAGCACGTCGGAGGCGACCTGCGACCACTGCGCCGGCACTTCGACGTCATCGGCCCGGAACACCACCGAACCGTCCGGGTTGCGGATCTCGCTGGTGGTCAGGCGGAATTCGATCTCCGCGTAGGGAGACTGACCATCCTTGGTGTAGCGCCGCTCGATCCGCATTTTATCCTGCCCCTTTTGGTTCTCTGGGCGTGGCACGCGCTCCACCGAGCTTAGCGTACCGACGCTGCACCCGCGACGCAGGCCTGTCCCGCCTACGCCCCCAACCGCCCGTTGCTTGGTTGACGCCTCTGTACTGCCGGAATCGGGTACCGCTGGACGGCTGTCCCGATTTTTGTCTCGGCGTGCCGGCCGGTCGCCTGGGCTTTCGAGGCTCAAGGGACACAAGGAGGGTGTCCGCCAAGCCCATATGGCCCCGGCGAAACGGTGTCTCAAGCCTCTCAGGGATCGTCCGGCGAGGACGAGATACCTTGGTTCGCCGCAACACGAAGAAGGCTAGGACGACTCCGTCACGCTCGTCAAGCGTTAGTGTTTGAATCTGAATCAAACGCTAAATGTGGTGGTTAACGACTGAATTGTGGGGAAAGAATCGGGGGGACGCAGTAAGTATCGGATATCCGGGCCGGATTCGGAAGGCCGCCGAGACACCTCGTGGTCGCCCTGTGGACACAAAACCGTCACGCGGTGGCATGGGACCGCAGAACGGTATGCTCGTAGGGGAGAGAATCGGGGCTCATGGGGCTGTCAACGAGGCATCATGCAACGGAACAGAGATGCCTCCGCAGCTGACGCATGGGTCATTCGGGGCGCTGCCGCCGGGGTAGCTTGATTTCTCCGCCGCTGGGGCGCAGCCCGCGCCGGCATCGCCGCCCCACCACGATTCTCCCCTGACGACTCCCGGCGCCTCAATGCGCCGACGCGGCGCGGTCCGACTCTTCCGAGCCCCGCTCCCGCGATTCGAGCTCGCCGCGATCGCGCACCTGCAGCTCGACGGTCTCGTTGCGCGAGCGCGGCAGCGATTCGGGGTGCTCGGCCCGCAGGAACTCGATCAGCTTCTCGCGTACCTCGCAGCGCAGATCGAAGGCGGCCGACGCATTGGCGGCACTCGCCAGCACGCGCACCTCGATGACGCGCTCCTTGCTGTCGGTGACCGCGATGTTGACCACCTTGCGGTCCCACAGCTTGGAGGCGGCGACGATCTCCGCCGCCTTGGCGCGGATGGCCTCGATCGGCGCCGTGTAGTCGAGATAGAGCAGCACGCTGCCGATGATGGCGGAGCCCTCGCGCGTCCAGTTCTGGAACGGCTTCTCCATGAAATAGGCGAGCGGCACGATCATGCGGCGCAGGTCCCACAGCCGCACCACCACGAAGGTCGAGGTGATCTCCTCGATCCAGCCCCACTCGTTCTCGACGATCACCGCGTCCTCGATGCGGATCGGCTGCGTCATGGCGAGCTGCACGCCGGCGATCAGGTTGGCGAGGACGGGGCGGGCCGCAAGGCCGACCGCGAGGCCGGCGACGCCGGCCGAGGCAAACAGGCTCACGCCCACCTCGCGCACGGCGCCGATGGTCATCAGCGCGGCGCCGGCGGTGATCAGGACCACGACGGTCGAGATCACCCGCTTGAGCACGCGCATCTGCGTGACGTGCTTGCGGGCGAGCAGGTTGTCCTCGGCGTCGAGGCGGAAGCGCGCCAGATAGGCGGTGACGCCGATATCGACCGCGACCAGCGCGATCCAGCCGAGCAGGATGACGAAGATGAAGGGCAGGGCGGTGGCGAACAGCTCGGCGACGCCGGGCGACAGGTCGACGGCAGGCAGCACCAGCGCGAGCGCGACGATGACGAAGGCGAGCCGCGTGAGCGGCCGAATGCGGTTGAGCAGCGGCTGCACGCCGCGGTGATGCGCAAAGGCGCGGCGGGCGAGATGGCTGACCACCGCGTGGACCGCCAGGCTCGCAACCACCGCAAGCGCGAGCACGACCACGCCCACAGCCCATTTCGGCAGGAAGAAGAGGGCGTTCGCGACCTTGTGCAGGGTATCTTGAACGGCTTCGGGTTCCATGGCGGTTCCTCGGGCTCCGCGTCCGGTTCCGGACCCTTGGGTCAATGCATCGAAGCGACCCTGGTTCGCCGCCCTGGACATCGGTTCCACCCGCTGGCATGAAGCGGGCAGCGATCCTCGGCCGCGAGAGATGCCGCGATGAAGCTGTCGACCTTCCTGACCCGCTGCTTCACCTGGTGGAACGAGCAGACGTTCGGCACCCAGGTGTGGACCTCGCTCTACGGCGAACTGGTCGGCGAGGACGAATTCGGCAATCGCTACTACCGGACCAAGGGCGGCAAGATCGATCCGACGCTCGGCTTCGAGCGACGCTGGGTGATCTACAAGAGCTATGCGGAGGCTTCGACCATCCCGCCGGCCTGGCACGGCTGGATACACCACACGGTCGACGTGCCGCCGACCGAGGAGAAGGTCGTGGCGCAGCCGTGGTGGAAGCCGCATCGGCCCAACCTGACCGGCACGCCGGGCGCCCAGCGCCCGACCGGCTCGACGCTCGCGCAGGGCCGCCGCCCCAAGGCGACCGGCGACTACAAGGCGTGGACGCCGGGGCGATAATGCCGTAGCCCGGATGAAGGCGCGCAGCGCCGCAATCCGGGACAGCGGCCCCGGATTACGCCTTCGGCTCCATCCGGGCTACGTTTCTCGCAATGACGCGGTGGGTTATTTCAACACCTCGTCGAGCTTCAGCGCCTCGTTGTAATTGACGTCCGACTCGGCGATGCCGTTGCCGGCCGACTGGCCGTCGCCGCTCACCGCATAGAGCCGCTTGTCGACCACGCCGACCGCGAGGCCGTGCCGCTGGTGCGGCATCGAGGGCAGGATGTGCCAGGTGTTGTGCACGGTGTCGTAGGCCTCGACCGCCTTGAAGGCGGCGAGGAACTGCGCGTTCTGCATCTCGCCGCCCGGCACGATGATCCAGTTGTTGTAGACGCCGGCCGCGATCGCGCTGCGCGCGGTCGGCATGCGCGCACCCGAGCTCCATAGATTGGTTGCCGGGTCATAGATCTCGACGAGGTCGACATTGTTGCTGGTGCCCGAGATGAAGGCGCTGCCGACGCGGCCGCCGATCACGTAGAGCTTGCCGCCGACGCCGGCGCTCGCATGGTGATTGCGGGCGAGCAGCAGCGGACGCGCCGAGCTCCAGCTGTTGATCGCCGGATCGTAGACGTCGACGGTCGCGACCACGTTGTGTGGACGGCGCGGATGGATGCCGTTCTCAGTCACGCCGGAGAGCGAATTGGCGCCGCCCGTGACGTAGATCTTGCCGTTGACCACGGCGGCGCTGGCGGCGCCGCGCTTGGTCGGCAGCGGCGCGAGCGCCTTCCAGGTGTCGGTCGCCGGATCGTACTCCCACGCATTGTCGATCGGGTCCCAGGCGGGCGGGCCGCTCTCCGGCGGCTTGAAGCCGCCGAAGCCGTAGATCTTGCCGTTGTAGGTGGTGAACGCGACGTGGTGCGACGGCAGCGCCATCGGCTTCTTCTGCGTCCACGCATTCGCAGCCGGATCGTATTCGTAGACCAGCGCCTTCGGCTTCCACACCGGCGCGAGGCCGGCGAACACGTACATCTTGCCGTTGGCGGCCGCGCCGAGCACCTCCTCGGACGGCACCGGGAACGGCGCCAGTGTGAGCCATGGCCCCTGCGGCGCCTGCGCGGCGGCGGGCGTCGCGCACGCGGCGGCGAACAGCGCAGCCCCCAGCAATCGACGAAGATCGATCGGCATGTTTCCTCTCCCGTTTTGGACGTTGCGAGGCTCTCGGGCGTGGCCTCGTTGGATAGGGCCCCAGACGATTGTCGCACCGCGCGCCGGCTTGAGAAAGAGCCTTGCGGACGCAGGCGCGCAATCACCACGCCTGCTTCTCGCAATCACGGAGAGGACGTCCTGCGCCCGTTGACCCGGGCGCTGCCAAGCCGTTATGGAATGGTTGTCGGGCCGTCTTGCAGTCGCCCGGCTGACCCAAGGCATTCTGCCCAAGCACTGCGCTTCGCTCGCTCGCCGAGCCGAGGGCTGTTGGGAGAATGTCTCAATCCGCAAACCCTCGCGCGGCGGCGGCATTGGAGCAGCCCAATGTCAATGACCGCAACGATCACGCGCCGGGGTCTCATGCGTGCGGCGAGTATCACCGGAGGCGTCGGTGTCCTCGGGATGGGGCCTTCCGGGCACGCCCAGGAGACAAGCGCACAACAGCCGGCGAGCACCAAACCCGCGACCATCGAACCGGTCACCATCAAACGCCGTGGCGTCGGCCTGCGCGGCCACGATCCCGAACGCGCCTTCGCAGGCTTCACGCTGTTCAGCCCGTTGCCGACGACGAACCGGACCGTCTACCTGATCGATATGCAGGGCACTGTCGTCCACACGTGGACCATGCCCTATCCGCCCGGTCAGTCAGGCTACCTGACCGACCGCGGCACATTGTTCTTCAATGGCCAGATTCCGAACACGACCCACGTCGGCCGCGCTCCCTACAAGGGAGGCGCCGCACTGGAGATGGATTGGCAGGGACGGATTCTGTGGGAGGTGAAGCATCCGGACCACAATCATGACGGCATTCGCCTGCGCAACGGCAACGTGCTCTTGATCTGTCAGAAACCGCTGCCCGATGAAATCGTCCCCCGTGTTCGCGGCGGACGGCCCGGCACGGAGTACGACGGCGGAAGGATGGACGCCCCCTACCTTGTCGAAATGACCATCGAGGGGAGGGTGGTGTGGCAGTGGCACAGTTGGGACCATCTTGATTCGGCGGAGCGCCCCATCACAGCCGTCCAGGACGACCGCGACGTCTGGACCGTGGCTAACGGCGTCTCGGAGATGCCCGATGGCAACCTGCTTCTGAGCTTCCGCGACATCTCGACAGTCGTGATGATCAACCGTGCGAACGGGGCGGTCTATTGGAACCTCGGTGCGCCCCCGCTCGCGGGTCAACACGCACCCTACTTGCTGGGGAACGGCAACGTGCTGCTGTTCGACAACGGACCTCATCGACTGGATCACTCGTTCCCCTTCTCGCGGGTGCTCGAGATCGATCCGGCGACCAAGAAGATCGTCTGGAAGTATCAGGAAGCACGCGTCGCGGACTTTTTCAGTCCCAGGCTGTCGAACGCACAACGCTTGCCGAATGGCAACACGCTGATCAATGAAGGATGGTTCGGCAGGTTCTTCGAGGTGACGCACGACGGCAGCGTGGTGTGGGAGTACGTCAACCCGTACTTCGGGGCGCGCGAGCATTTCCAGGTCAACGCCGTCCAACGAGCCTATCGATACAGTGCCGAAGAAATCGCCAAGGCGCGCCGCGCGGGCTAGCGTCCGGATTCAATCGAGAAACTACGCCGGGCGCGGCGGGGCGGAGCCGTGCCTGGGACCGACGCGCCGGCCATTTGAAATCGGCCGCAAGAATCGGGTGGCAAGCGGCGCGCGGCACGGGCGATTGTCGACGTCCATGCCCCGGAGTGTTGAGAGATGTCGCCCGCCGCCATGCCGCAAATCTCGCCCGAGCGACTGATGCAATTCACCTTTGGATTCGCACCGCCGCTGATGATCGAAACCGCGATTCGCTATCGGGTTTTTGACATCCTCGACAAGGGCGCCGCGACGCTCGACACTCTGTGCGCTGAAACGGGTGCCTCGCCACGCGGCCTGCGGACGGTACTGAACGCTCTGGTCGGCCTCGATGTGCTTTCGAAGGACGAGGCCGGACGCTACGTGTTGACGGAAGAGAGCGCGACCTTCCTGGTCAGCGACAAGCCGACCTACCATGGCGCATTCTTTCTGCTCACCAGGGAGCCGATGCTTGCATCCTGGAGGCAGCTCCATGAGGTGATCAGGAGCGGGCGGCCGGCGCACCACATCAATCGAGAACAGGACGGGACAGGCTTCTTTGAGCGGTTCGTGGAAGACATTTTCCCGATCCATTACCCCGGCGCCCAGGCCCTGGCCAAAGCGCTGGGCGTGCGGCTGGCGCCGGAGCCTATTTCGGTGTTGGACCTGGCAGCGGGCTCGGGAGTTTGGAGCATCGCGCTCGCGCAACAGTCGCCCCAAGTCTGCGTCACCGCGGTCGACTGGCCCGGAATCATTCCGATCACCAGGAAAGTTACCGCTCGCTGCGGCCTCGCCGACCGTTACACGTTCGTGGCGGGCGACCTGCATGACGCCGACTTCGGCCGGGGACACACGATCGCGACACTGGGGCACATTCTGCACAGCGAGGGTGAGGAGCGTAGCCGCAGGCTGCTCAAGAAGGCCTTCGAGGCGCTTGCGCCGGGCGGCACGATCGCAATCGCGGAAATTCTGGTCGATGCCGAGCGCAAGGCGGCCGTTCCGGCCTTGATCTTCGCCGTCAACATGCTGGTGAACTCCGACGAGGGCGACACCTTCTCGTTCGACGAAATTCGCGTCTGGCTGCAGGATGCCGGATTTGAGCGGGTTCGCACAGTCGAGGCGCCAGGACTCGCGCCGCTGCTCATATTGGCGACAAAGCCGAACCATCAAGCGCATTCGACGAGGTGACTGAATAGAGGCTAACGCATCGCCGCAAACCGGACCTTCTGCTCCTGGTCCAGCGCTTCATAGAACTGGGCCAGCGCGGGGCGGATGGCGGCTACCGCCTCACGCACGGCAAAAAGACGTGCGCGCAAGGACGCCATGCGGACGGGCGCGGTGAGCGCGGTCTCGGCCGGGCAGGTGCCCGCAAGCTTGTCCGCGGCCTTGAGCGACGAGTTTACGAGGTCGTAGAAGGCGACGCGCTGTGGCTCGGAGAGGCGCACGCCACGATCTATTTCGCGGATCGGCCATCCACGAAGGGCCGCAGCCAGACGCTCGCAGATGCTGGCCCAGGCATTGCCTTCGTCACCGCGGGCTGCATCGCCGCGCCAGCGGTTGCGACGCTCCGAGCGCTCCGCGTAACGGTCGCTGTCCCGTCCACGCGATCCGGTCAGCGTCAGATCGCGCAGAAGCCGCGCTTTCTGTTCATCGTCGAGGGCAGCATAGAACGTCCGCAGCGAGGGCTCGACCGTGTCAAAGGTCGATGTTGCGATGTCGATTGCCTGCTGCACGGTTTCGAGCCGCGCCTCCGGCGGCGCGGGCGCATCTTGCGGGCACCCGGCGGAGAGCCGCTCCGCTCCCCAAATCGCCGAGGTGCGCAGTGCCTCCATCGCGCCGCGTTGAGCCTCGTCCGGCACGACGATCCGCGTGATCTCGTCGAACGGCCAGTTTTGAAACTGAGCCGCTTGCTGGACGCACCCGCGGACAAGCCGATCAATGACCGCCCCGATAGCGCCGCCGCCCGTCCTGGCGCGCGCCGTCTCGACCGCTTCGGCGGCACGGGCGCGCGGATCATCGTTTACGAAGAGGCGGGAATAGTCGTGCGTGTGGAAGCCAAAGACATGCCGCGACCGCCATTTCCGGGCGTCGGCGCTCGCGACCAGGCACGCGCTCAGCATCAGGGCAAGCAGTGCGGATAGAATGCGGGTTCCGTTCATCATGGCAGCCCGTTCCAACCCAATATCGCAACGCGCGAGGGGTAGCTGGGTTTCGGAATGGAACCGCGGACCTCCATCGCAGGCGGAAGGTGCTACCGTTCGCCAGAAAGCGTTGCGTGCAAAGCACGTGCTGGCATCATGGTAATCCGGAAAGCGGGAAAGCGCTTACCGGCTGTACACCGCCCGCTCGGTCACGACGAAGTCGATGCGGCCGTCGACCAGGGCGCGGGCGCACTCGGCCGGGCGGTTGACGATCGGCTCCTCGTGCACGTTGAAGCTGGTATTGACCAGCACCGGCAGTCCCGTCTTGTCGCGGAAGCCGCGCAGGATCGCGGCGTAGAGCGGGTTCTCGGCATCGCGCACGATCTGCGGCCGCGCCGTGCCGTCGACGTGCACAACCGCCGGAATCCTGTCGCGCCACTCCGGCCGCACCCCGCACGTGATGGTCATGAAGCGCGCCGTGTAGCGGTTCACGGGCGTGATCTCGAAGACCCGGGCGGCATCCTCGTCGAGCACATAGGGCGCGAACGGCATGAACTCGGAGCGCTCGAGCCGCTTGTTGAGGTTGTCGTTGATCGCGTGATCCGCCGGGCTCGCCAGGATGCTGCGGGCGCCGAGTGCGCGCGGGCCGAACTCCATGCGGCCCAGATAGGCGGCGCCGACCTGCCCGGCGGCGACGCGCTCGATCGCGGCGTCGCGCGGCGCGCCCGGGTCCTGCCGCACGCCGGTGGTCGCGGCGAGCGAGGCGTCGATGTCGCCGTCGAAGTCGCGGCCGAGATAGACGGTATCGAGCCGGTAGCGCCTTTGCAGCCACGTCGCGAGCCCGTCGCGTGCGAGCAGGAGCGACAGCGCCGCGCCGATGCACAGCCCGTCGTCGCCCATGGCGGGAAACACGAAGACCTCGTCGAGCGGAAGGCTTTCGGCCAGCAGGCGATTGAGGCGCACATTGGCGAACAGGCCGCCGCCGAGCCCGAGGTGGCGCACCTTGTGGCGCTCGAGCCAGTGCCGCACGCAAGCGAGCATCAGGTCCTCGGTGACCTTCTGGATCGAGGCCGCGATGGTTTCGCGGCTGGCGTTCTTGCAGATGCGCGCCATCGCGTCGCCGATCTCGATCTCGCCGGGAAACTGCGTCGCCACCAGCCCGTCGTCGCCGAGCCGGAAGTGCCGCGCGATCTCGCCCGCGAGCGTCGGCTCGCCGTAGGCGGCGAGCCCGGTGAGCTTGCCCTCGTGGCGCAGCTTGGTGAACCCGCACAGCGCGGTCGCGAAGCTGTAGGCCTGGCCGATCGAGTTGGCGGCGAGCTTCTCGAGCAGAAAGCGGTCGTCGCCGAAATGGCAGGCCAGCGCTCCGTCCTTGAGCGTGCGGATGCTGTAGCTGACATTGTCGCCGATGCCGTCAGCGGTGAACACCAGCGCGTCTGGCCAGTCGGTGAAGAAGAGCGCCGGCAGGGCGTGCGCCTCGTGGTGGTTGGCGAACACGTAGCGGGTATCGTGGCGAAAGCCGTTCTGGGCGAGGAAGCGTTCGGTGGCAAAGGCCCTAGGCGTATCGGTGGTGCGCTGGCGCTGGCATTCGCGCCACAGCTCGCGCAGACCCGGCTCCTTGCCGCGCCAGCGGCGCAGCGCGTGGTCGATCTCCCGGTAGAGCGGCCCGCGCACGTAGCCGGCCGGATAGAACGCGCGGGTCGACGCGATGGCATCGACGTCGCGCCGGGTCCAGCCGGCGATGCGCAGCACCTCGTCGATGGCGAGCCACGGCACGCCGTCGCCCGATCCCTTCTGGCGGGTCAGCCGCTCCTCCTGGACGGCGGCAAGTAGCCGATAGTCGTCGAAGACGGCGGCAGAAGCATCGTGCGCGCCGGGATGAAACGCCAGGATCCGCATGAAAGGCCCGAATTGATCGGGACATGCTCTAGAGCATTTATCCCACAGGGGAAACCGGTTCCTCGGCGTCAGGCGGGCGCCCTTTCCCCGCCGTATTGCGCGTGTTAACCGGGCCGATGTAGCGAAGATGGACGGGCCGGCGAACTGTGCCGCCCGAGACGAAACAGGGGCGAATGCGCCGATTTGGCTGCGGCAGCGTGACGATGCTGGTGATTTCCGGCTTGGCGGCCGGGATCGCGCCGGCGGCTGCGCAGTTCGGCGGCATTTTTGGCGATCCGCCGCGCCCGCCAAGCAATGTGCCCAATCGGCCGCCCATCCAGGACGACCGGTTTCCGCAGCCGGTCTATCCGCAGAATCCGCAGCCGGTTCCGCCCGCGCCACCGCAGGTCGCGGCGCCGCCACCGCCAGGGCCGCAGAGCGGGATCCAGTCGGCGCCGCTCGCGCCGCCACCCGGCCTGCCGACCCAGCCGGCCGCAGCGCCGCCCGCGCAGCAGCCGCTGCCCGGACCGAATTCTCCAACCGCCAATGTGGCGCCTGGCCAGCGCCAGCCGCCGCGTCCCGGTCCGGCGCCGGTCGACACGACGACGCAGCCGGGCGACGAGGTCGTGACCGCGCCGCCGGCGGCGAAAATCGTCAACCCGACCGCAGTCTTCGCCGGCCTCGACAAGATCACCGGCCGCATCACCAAGTTCGACGTCGCGATCAACGAGACGGTGCAGTTCGGCGCCCTGCAGGTGACGCCGCGCGTCTGCTACACGCGCCCGCCCACCGAGACGCAGAACACCGACTCGTTCGTGCAGGTCGACGAGATCACGCTGCAGGGCGAGGTCAAGCGCATCTTCTCGGGCTGGATGTTCGCGGC
>Ga0066903_100005829_pt1 | contig 10786 bp, 13 predicted proteins | sample PanSoiMetaGPlot1_FD_67491 | JGI IMG/M metagenome (GOLD analysis project Ga0066903, IMG submission 67491) | Tropical forest soil microbial communities from Panama analyzed to predict greenhouse gas emissions - Panama Soil - Plot 1 (version 2) | ecosystem: Environmental > Terrestrial > Soil >...
GCCGAGCCGGGATTCGGGCTGATCGGCAGCTATCTATGGAGCGCGCCCTACGAGGACGTCAGATTGAAGCGGCCGTGAACGGGCCGAGTCAGGCGGTGCCGAAGACCTGGTCCCACCTCGTGCGAACGCTGCGCAGGAGCGACGGATAGACGATCAGCCGGCGGAACGGGTCGATCGCGGCCATGTAGACGGGCGTCAGGCGGCCGACGTTGCGCACGTAGATGCCGAAATAGAATCGGTAGGTATTTGCCGTTTCGATCAGCGCGCTCAGCGCCGCAGCGTGGGCGGTACGGTTGATCAGCTCGAGCAGCTGTTCGTTTTCGAACTGGTAGACGACTCGGAACGGTCCCTCACGCGTGCCCGCCGGGCGGAGGGATTTCGAGCGATCGGCCTCCGTCAGACGGGTCGTAAAGGTCTCCCTGTGGGCGGGGCCCGTCTCACGATCCCAGCCGAGGAGCCGGCCGACGAAGAAGCGGGTACTCAGGAGCGCGCGCACGACCCGCGAGGGGATGAACACACGCGAACTCGTGGCCCTCAAGAACTCGTCCAGCGAGATGCCCGAGCGCGTCCGCGGCAAATCGACGACCCACACGTCATGGAGCGGCACGCCGGCAAGAAAGTCGTGAACCCGCAGCGGCAGCCGCTCGAACTCCTGCGCCGAGATCTGCGGCATCAGGCGCCGAACGTCAGCCGGAGCGCGCGTAGGCGACGGCCTTCTTGACCCATCCCCGCAGTGCGCGCGAGTTCGCCGCGATCTTGTCCGGCACGACGACCCGCTCCTTCGACTTGCGCCCCTTGATCGGCTCGAACGGGTGTCCGCCGCTCGCGATCAATTGCGTAGCGTCCTCGGGAGACAACCGCAGCACGAACTTGCCCTGGTACAGCGTGGCGTATCGCTCCCCCTCGAGGACGTAGATCGGGCAGCCGAAGAGCAGACCGCGCTTCGCTCCGTCGACCGCGACCATCTGGTCGAAGCGCTCGACATCCGCGGTAGAGCTCTTCTTCCAGGCCATGCGCCCGCCGGAGCCGCTACTCGTAGCTGAAGGCGCCGAATCGCAACGGCGTCAGCTCGACGACGGACATGCCGCCGTCGCGGGCCCACTTCAGCATGTCGTCGGCGTACGCGCCTTCGTCCGTCCCCGTATATTTCACGAGCCCCTTGCGAGCCACGTCGACGGCCAGCCGTACGTCGCCGTCGATCACGCGCACATTGGCCCGCCCGCGGACGCCACGCGTGTCCCCGTGGCTGCCGCCGGTGTCGACGGTGAAGTAGGCGCGCTGATTCTTGCGCAGCACGTTGGCCTTGTGCGAGCTGTTGCCGGCCGCAACGCGGAATACGCCGTCCTCGTAGACGTGCCACACGGGCATGACCAGCGGCCAGCCCTTTTCATCGACCATTCCAAGACGCATCGGAATCGGCTCGCGAAGGAGCGTCAGCACTTCTTCCTCGGACAGCATCCGTGCCTGGGGGTCCACGGAGACGATCTTCATGAGATGTCCTCCAAGGCGTTACAGGTAGAAGCGCATGTCCATCTCGCGGTACAACGTCTGCGCCGCGGCGAGGTGTTCACGCGCTTGATCGGCCCGAGCGGAGCGCTCGTAGAGCGCGCCGAGACCGAAGTGACAGTGGGCCACGAGCGGCCGCATGCCGCGGGGCTCGGCGAGCGCCAGCGCCTCGTGGTAGAGGGCTTCGGCGTTTCCAGCATCGCGCGGCTCCAGCCGGGCGGCGATGTCGGCGAGCAGGTGCATGGCATGGGCCGCGAAGCCGGGATGGCGCGGTGAGAACTCGACCGCGAGCGCCGCCAGCCGGCGCGCGTCGTCGATTCGGCCGAGCAGCAGCGCGGCGCGGCCGAGCGCGTGATAGGACCAGGCCAGATGCGCCACGATGCCCGTCGCCGCGAAGCGTTCGACGACCTCCTCGCCCTGCCGGAGCTGATCCAGCGCGACGCTCGCCTCGCCGAGCTGCGCCGACGCCCACGCCGAGGCCGCGAGGGCGCTGGGAAGCTGAATGGCCACGTTGCCGCTCCTGAACACGGTGAACCCGTGCTCGCTCAGCTTGCGCGCTTGCGCCCATTCGCCCCGGGTGAGGTGCAGCATGCCCGTGGCGCGGTGAGCGAGACCGACCGTCGTCGCGTGCTGAGTCGGCTCGGCGAGCCGGATCGCTTCGGCGGCGTGCTCCGCGGCCTCGGCGAATCGGCCGAGCTGGACGAGGCTCAGGACGAGCCAGCATCGGTCGGCCACCGCCGGCGGCGCCGTCGCGCCCAAATGCTCGTGGACCCACTCGGGGGGCAGCGCGGTGAGGTTGTCGTTCGCCAGCTCGACGACGCGCGCGTAGTCGCCCCGGAAGTAGTGCGCCTGCTCCAGGTACGTGGTGCTGAAAATGAGGAGTCGCAGGTCGCCGAGTCGGCCGGCGATTCCGAGCGCCCGGTTGCCGCTCGCGAGGGCGTCTTTCAGCTCGCCGAGCAGCGAGTAGAGGTTCGTCAAGGTCGCGCAGACGCGCCCGCGCTGGCGGTCATCGTTCAGCCGGTCGGCCAGCGCTTCGGCCTCGCGCACCCGCTTGAGCGCCTGACGGACTTCCCCGAGCTGGTTCAGGACGACCCGGAGCTCCAGGCGGATCTCGAGACCCTGCGTGAGCGTCGGCGGGCTCTCCGGCATCTGGCCGAGCGCGTCGAGCGCCTGCTCGAACCAGCCCCGGGCGTCGCTCAGCGCCGAGCGCGCCGCCGCCTTGGCCCCGGCCTGCCGGAGATAGGTCGCGGCCTGCTCCCACAGCTCGCCGCGCACGGCGTGCTGGGCCAGACGCTCCACTTCGCCGCTCAGCCGATCGTGATGGAGGCGCTCGATCGCCTCGACGATGCGGCCGTGCAGCACGCGCCGGCGCTCGCGCAGGAGCCCTCCGTACGTCACCTCGTGCACGAGCGCGTGCTTGAAGGAGTACTCGAGATCGGGATAGAGGCCGGTCTCGTAGAGAACCTCCGCGGCCTGCAGGGATTTGAGGCTGCTCCGAAGCGTGTCCTCCGGCAGATCCGCGATCGCCTCGAGCAGCGTGAACGGCACGTTCTTGCTGCCGATCACCGACGCGAGCTGGAGCAGGCGCTTGTCCTCGGGCGGCAGCCGGTCGATGCGCGCCGCGAGCAGGGCTTGCTCCGAAGGGGAGACCTGGATCGTGTGGACCTGGCGCGTCAACCGATAGTCTCCTGGCTTGCCGACCAGCGCCTTCGATTCCACCAGGGTGCGGACGGTCTCTTCCAGGAACGCCGGGTTCCCGCGCCGGATCAACAGCTCCTTGAGCGGAGCCAGTCCGAGATCGTCACCGAGCAACGCACTCAGCAGCTCCTCGGCGCTTTCCGGCAGCAGCCGGTCCAGTCGGATCTGGGTGTAGAAAGTCTTGCTGCCCCAGCCGTGCTGATACTCCGGGCGATAGCTGACGATCAGCAGAAGCCGCGCCGATCCGAGGCTGTCGACGAGCGTGTCGAGGACGGCCTGCGTCTCCGCGTCGATCCAGTGCAGGTCCTCGAAGATGACGACGAGGGGCTGCTCGCGCGCCTCGCGCAGCAGGAGCCGTCGCACGGCATCGAGCGTGCGCTGGCGGCGCTGCCCGGGACTGAGCGACGTCCACGCGTCGTCGTTCGCCGGCACGTCGAACAAGGTCAGGAGCGCTGGTAGCGCGGGCTCGAGGGAACGGTCGCGCGCGCGCAGGCGCGCGGTCACGCGGTCGCGGATCTCCTGGGCATCGGCGCGATCGGCGATCTTGAAGAAGCCTCTGAGCAGATCGATCACCGCCAGATAGCTCGTCGCCCTGCCGTACGAGAGCGCGTCGCCTTCGAGCACGCGCCAGCCGTGGAGGTCCTGGGACTGGATGAACTCGTACACGAGGCGCGACTTGCCGACGCCCGGTTCACCCACGAGCGCCGCGATCTGCCCGTGACGGGCAGAGGCGAGCTGCTGGGCGCTCCACAGCTGCTCGAGCTCCGCGTCGCGGCCGACGAACCGGGTGAGACCACGGCGGGCCGCCGCTTGCAAGCGGCTTCGCGCCAGCCCGGCGCCCGTCACTTCATAGACCTCGATCGGCTCGGCCAGGCCCTTCACCCCCACGGACCCCAGGGGATTGACGGTCACGTAGCCTTCCACCAGCTCGAAGGTCGAGCGCGTGAGAAGAATGCTGCCGGGCTTGGCCAGCTGCTCCATGCGCGAGGCCAGGTGCGTCGTCTGGCCGACGGCGGTGTAGTCCATGTGGACGTCGCTGCCGATCGCGCGCACGACGACCTCACCCGAGTCGAGCCCGACCTGGATCTGGACGTCCACGCGGTGCCTGGCGTGCGCCTGCTCGGAGTACTGGCGCACCAGCTCCTGCATCCTGAGCGCCGCGAAGCACGCTCGGACCGCGTGGTCTTCCTGGGCGAGCGGCGCCCCGAAGAGTGCCATGATCCCGTCGCCCATCACCTGGTTCACGGTACCTTCGTAGTGCCGGACGGCTTCCATCATCCGCTCGAGGACTGGATCGAGGAGCGTTCGCGCGTCTTCGGGATCGCGACCGGCGAGCAGTTGCATCGAGGCCTTCATGTCGGCGAAGAGCACCGTCACGTGCTTGCGCTCAGCCTCGAGCGTGCTCGGTGCCGCCGGGCTCGGCGCGCTATGGGGAGCCCGCTCCGCGGGGCTCGCGGACCGAGCGGCCTCGGCGATCGGAATCGAAGGGGCGCGCCCGCGCAGGATTTCCTCGTAGAGCGCGCGCGTCTCCTTCTCGGGCTCGGCATTGAGCTCGCGGCGCAGAGTGGTCTGGCAGAGCTGGTACTGACGCAAGGCCGCGGCGCGCCGACCCGTCTCGATGTAGAGCTGCATCAGCTCACGATGCGCGGGCTCCTGGAGCGCGTCCAGGGTGAGCAGGCGCAACGCGGTCTGGATGGCCGCGTCGGTCGATCCGGCCGCGCGCTGATGGGCGAGAAGTCTGGCCAGAGCCCCGAGGGCCATTTCGTGCAGACGCTCGCGCTCGCCGAGCAGCCAGTCCTCGAACGGCGGCTCCTGGACCGTGAGCCCGTCCAATAGGTCTCCGCGATAGAGAGAAATGGCCTGCGCGAGCGCCGCCGGGGTGCCCTCGTTCACGCGCTTCTCGAACTCGACGATGTCGAGCACCACCGCTTCGGGATCGAGCGACACCATGTTGCCGTCGGCATGGAGTGGGTCGCCTTCGGCGCGCCGCAGGCTCCTCCGTAACGCGTAGAGCGTTTGACGCAGGCTCGTCCGGGCAGTCGTCTCCACGGTGCTGCCCCAGAGCAGGCTTGCCAGCTTGTCTCGCGGATGCGCCTCGCCCAGCGGCATCGCCAGATAGCAAAGGAGGGCCTGCGCCTTTCGCGTCGGAAAGGCGAGGGGAGCGCCGGGATCGAGGTGGGCTCGAAAGCCGCCCAAGAGCGTCAGAGTGAGCCGCGCCATCACCGTCTCGGCGGCCTCACGATAGCACGCGTGTCCACTGAGGCTATGGGCCATGTCGGCCCCGATCGTCCGGACCAATCTTTTCACGCTGACTTCTACGGATTGCTCACGCCGCCACCTGTACAAGTGCGCATGAACGTTGTGCGGAAGCGGAGAGCGACGGGACGCAGAGAGCGTGATCGTGCCGACGTGATGCGGAGCATCGCGACCCTCGCGCGGTCGCGACGCGCCAGGGCTTCGGCGCGGCTCACCGACCCGATCCGAACGTCGTCGAGGTCGTCGAAGGCGTCGTCGGAGACAGGAACTGAGGGCTTCGCGCGACCAGATCGCGATCGAAAGGCACTGGAAATCGTCCTGACTCGCCAGCTCGATCCGCCGGCGAAGCGGGCGAGCGGTCGTCGCGTCAGGAGGGAGTCGCCATCATGGACATGAACAACTACGTGCTCGAAGTCCTCGTTCGGGACCGGCTCGCCGAGATGCGGGCGCGGGGAGAGCAGTCGGCTCGGGTTCGAGCCGTTAGCCCGGAGCCGCGTCCCCTGCGCTTGGTGCTCGGGCAGGCGCTCATTCATCTGGGGCAGCGTCTTCACGGCGCGGCGGACTCTTCTCGGATGACGATCGAGGTCGAATCGAGGAAATCGACACACGGAGCGGTGCATGGCTGACGCCGGCGTGGGCTTGCTGGCCGAACCGCGCCTGGACAGCTCCGGCGGTATCGCGCAGCTCGTCGAGCGCGAGGGCGATCGTCTCTCTACCGGCTCGCGTTGCGCATTACCGGCATGGAGAAGGACGCCGGAGAGGTGATCGAAGACACGCTACGGGCGGCGGTGGATGCCGTCGACGCGGGTCAGTCGACGCTCGGGCCGTGGGTCTATCGGACCGTCGCCCGAGCGGCTCACGAGAGGCGCCGGCGCCGTCAGCCTGTCGACGCCGCCGTCCTGGACGGCTCGATGCCCCGATTGAGCGCCGACGGCCACTTCGAGCCGATGGTCGACTGGTCGAACTGGATCGAGGAGTCGGATCCGCGAGCTCGGCTGGCCCAGGCCTTCGCCGCGGCGATCGACGAGCTGCCGGCCGACTATCGCACCGCGCTGATCCTGCACGACGTCGAGGGCGCGTCGAAGACGGAGATCGCCGACATCCTCACGGTCGAGGCGCCGGCGGTCAGCTCGCGCGTCCACCGTGCGCGGTTGTTCGTGCGCGAGCGACTGTCACGGCACTTCGAGCGCGAAACTTTTACACGCTCGAAAGCGTGAATCGGTCGCCGAGACCCCCGCATCCCATCGCCCAGAAGTCCTTTACACGGAACAACAGGAGGAAAGCCGATGCCGAACAGCGTGAAACCGATCCCGGACGGACATCGCACGGTCGCGCCGTATCTGGCGATCAAGAATGCGGCGGCGGCGCTCGAGTTCTACAAACAAGGGTTCGGCGCGATCGAGACCTACAAGCTGATCGTCCCTGACGGACGCGTCGGTCACGCCGAGATCCGGCTCGGCGATTCCCTGATCATGCTCTCAGACGAATTCCCTGAGTTTGGCGGCAAGGCGCCAGAGGCGCTGGGCGGCTCGCCGGTGAGCATCCACCTGTACGTGGAGGATGTGGACGCCTTCGTGAAGAGGGCCGTGGCCGCGGGGGCGCGAGAGCTCAAGCCCGTCGCGAATCAGTTCTACGGCGATCGTTCTGGCCAGCTTCAGGATCCATTCGGACACCTCTGGTGGGTGGCCACCCACAAGGAAGATGTCGCATCCGACGAGATGCAGCGGCGCGTACGGGCGTTGTTCGCCAAGGCGACCTGATCGCCGATGAAGGCCCGCACGATTTCGGGCCCCGCGCGATCGGCGGTCGTGATGGATCCGCCGACGCCATTCAAGCGCCTGGGCCCCGTCTCGGGGCTCAAGGAATTCGTCACGCCCACGGAGCGAGTCCACGTGCTCGCCCATCTGGGAGTGGCTCAGGTCGATCCCGAGCAGTGGGAGCTACGGATCGACGGGCTGGTCGAGCGACCGCTCGTGCTCGACCTCGATGAGCTGCTGAGGTTTCCCGCGCGGGAGCTGGCCGCCGTCTTCGAGTGCTACGGCAATCCGCTCCAGCCCGACCTGCCCACACGTTCCGTCGCGAACGTCGTGTGGCGCGGAGTGCCGCTCGCCGACCTGCTTGCCCGCGCGGGCGCCCGAGCGCCGGCGAGGCTCGTGTGCTTCGAGGGCATGGACTCTGGCACGTTCGCCGACGTCTACTGTGAACGCTACGTGAAGGACATCCCGCTCGCTCGTGCCCTCCAGGACGATGTGCTCGTCGCGTACGCGATGAACGGCGCCCCGCTGACCCCGGAGCACGGCTTCCCGGCTCGAGCCGTCGTGCCCGGCTACTTCGGCACGAATTCCGTGAAGTGGCTGTCGCGGATCACCCTGACCGAGGAGCGGCCCGAGGGGCTCTTCACGACTCGGCTCTACAACCGTTGCGTCGACCGCGGTGGCCGCGAGCGCGTCGAGCCCGCCCAGGAGCTCGACGTGAACGCGGTGATCGTCCGGCCTGCCGACCATGATCGGATGCCGCCGGGTCGTCATCTCGTCACCGGGTGGGCGTGGAGCGCGTCGGAGGTCGCTCGCGTCGAGGTGAGCACGGACGGTGGGGCCTCATGGTACGACAGTTACGTGGTCGCGCCGGGGTCCGCGCCGACGTGGCAGCGCTTCGGATTCGAGTGGGATGCGGCCGCGTCGGGCTCGTACGAGATTCGTGCTCGCGCCACCGACAGCGGGGGCCGGGTGCAACCGAACACGGGCCGTAACGCCGTCCACGCGATCACCGTGACGGTCGCGCCATGACATCGAAGGGAAGGTAGTGTGTGATGACCAGAGTGCGGTCGCTCGAAGGACGCGAGGCCGGGCTTCTGGCGAGAGCCATTCAGGGGATGGCCCGGCTGGCCCTTGGCCGCTCCCTCAACCCGACCAAGGTTCAGGCCCATGCTCCGCGCACGATGCTCGCCTCGTTGATGTCCAACATGATTCTCGGCTCCGGGCAATGGGCGGTCGGCCGTGACCTCGTCCAGCTGGTCCGAATCCGGGTCGCGGCCCTCAACGGCTGTCCCTTCTGAATGGACATCAATGCCGCCGTTGGCGGCAAGGCCGGCCTCTCGCGGGAGAAGATAGAGGTCGCGCTCGGCTTCGCTGAGCCACACGACCTGTCGGAGCGCGAGCGGCTCGCGCTGGAGTACGCGGACCGTGTGAGCGCAACGCCCGTCGACGTTCCGGACGAGTTTTTCGAGAAGCTGAAGCGGCTGCTCTCGGAGCGAGAGATCGTCGAGCTGACGGCGCACATCGCACACGAGAACTACAACGCCAAGTCGAACCGGCCGCTGCGCGTCGCGGCCAACAACTTCTGCGAGATCCCGCTGCATCGCGCGAAGGTCTAGCGCGTCAGCGCCTGCCTTTCCTCCAGGCAGGCGCTAGACCACCGGGTACGTGGGTGCCTGAACATCCAGGGATCGTGCAACAACCTCCGCGACACGGCCCCGGACCCGGCCGAGTACGCCGCGCGCAGCCTGGCCAACATCGCGCACCACGACTTCCTCGGCGCGCTGCGCGACGAGGTGATCGCCTTCCGCAAGCCGGTCGCCTATGTGCACGGCGACTCGCATTACTTCCGGATCGACAAGCCGTTTCAGGATGCCAGCGGCCGCAGCGCCCTGACGCAAGGCCCTCTCGCCCGCTCGCCGCGGCTGGTCCTCGGTGCTCGTGATTCAGCGCTCGTCGGCGTCAGCCCTCAGCTCGGGGGGGTGCGGCTTGATGCGCCCTCTCGAGCGGCGCAGTTTGTCGATCGTCGGCCGTTCAGGGATGCCGTGGATTCTTCGGAATTCCTCGGCCGGGACGATCCGTATCGTTCGGCCGAGTCCGTCCAGGATGGTCACGGGCGCTACGGCCTCGTCTTCAACGACGGGTCTCCGGGCTGATCGATTCATTGCGCTTCTCCCTTCCTGTACTGTCGAGCGTTTTGATGCGCCCAGCCAGGGCAGGGTTTCTCGCGGAGCGCAGGGGCCCTATGAGGGCGTCAGGCTGGCACAGCCGTGAAGCGAGCGGCCGTGAGCGAGGGGGGACCTAGCGGAGGGGCTCCCTCGCCGCGCGGTCGTCAGCAATCGTCTGCATGGAATTCCGCTCCAACATCAGCACATGCTTCGCGACGGCGTGGTATGTCCACTGGCCCGGCGCCGTCTCGCCGTTGAACTGCTGGTCGGTCAGTCCGACGAGCGAGCCGACGAACCGCGCCCGCTCGGCGAGCCATTCGGCGATAAGCCGCTCCATCGGCGATGCGGTGATCCGGGACTCGTAGCGCCCCTCGAGGACCTGGCCCGTATGGATCTTCTCGTGGTCGATATCGTTCGTCAGCAGGGTCCAGACGTCCTTGCCCTGGGCACAGACATGCGACGACGACATCGGCAGCTCGCGATCGGTCGCCGCGAGCAAGGCGTCGATCGTCGTCATCGTCTGCTCGAGGAGCTCCCGGATCGCATCGCGAACGGTCGCTGCCATGTCGTCCTCCGCTTGGCCGATTCGGTTGGCTACTTGACCCGCTCGTACTCGGCCCTGCCAGTCCGGTAGTTGGGGTCCTCGGGTGACACCTTGATCGTGACCTTGCCCTTGTCCTCCGAAACGATCGCGTCACCCGTCGTTCGCGACGAGCGATACCGCAGCTTGCCGTCCTGAAGAAAGAACTGACCTTCGGTCGTCGAGCCAGAAATCGTCGATGCCTTGTATTTCCCGTCTGCCGAGACGGTCATATTTGCGCGCTCGTCCCCCTGTTCACCCGTCACCCAGCCTCGCCAGCTCCCCGCGAGCTCCTTGACGTCGGTGATCTTTTTTTCGCCGGCAACTCCAGCGAGCGGGGACAGGGTGAACACGGCAGCAACAAGCAGGACCAGATACGTCTTCATGGTTAGCTTCCTCCTCTTCAGGGCGCCTTCCCGGTAACCTCGATGACCTTTCCAGCTCTCAGAATGGTGGCCTTGAACGGCTGTCCCGTCGACATCGCGCCGATCTTCTCCCGGATCTTTGGAATGTCCGCGTCGCTCTTGATCGAGATGCCCGCCATCGACAGCACGACGTCCCCGCGAACCACGATCTCCTGACCGCCGATGGTCGCGATCCGGTCGCCGCCGGCGAGCCCCATGTCCCAGGCCGGCGAGCCCATCGGGACGACGCTGAGCAGCAACCCGCTGCCCCCGGGAACGTTGAAGACCTCGGCGAGCTCGCCCGCCACGACCCTGCCTTCGAGCCCGACCCACGCCCATTCGCGTTCCATCAAGAAGTAGCGCGCGCTCTTCATCGTCACGACGAAGCCGAGGCCCTCGCTGCCCCCGCTCCTGGAGATG
>Ga0066903_100005830_pt1 | contig 10786 bp, 8 predicted proteins | sample PanSoiMetaGPlot1_FD_67491 | JGI IMG/M metagenome (GOLD analysis project Ga0066903, IMG submission 67491) | Tropical forest soil microbial communities from Panama analyzed to predict greenhouse gas emissions - Panama Soil - Plot 1 (version 2) | ecosystem: Environmental > Terrestrial > Soil >...
GAAGTTGCCGATCTGCGCCAGCGGCTGGCGGAGTCGGAAGAGACGCTGCGTGCCATCTACCAGGGCGAGGTCGACGCGCTGGTGGTGCGGGGGCCGAACGGCCCGCAGATCTTCACGCTGCGCGGCGCGCAGGAGCCCTATCGCATCCTGGTCGAGCGCATGCACGAGGGCGCGCTGACGCTTTCGACCGACGGATTGATCCTCTACAGCAACCGCCATTTCGCAACGCTGATCGAGCGGCCGCTCGAGCAGATCGTCGGACGGCCGCTCGCCGAGTTCGTGCCTGTGAGCGACGTCCCGGTGTTGAAGGGGCTGTTGAGCGACGGCGCCCGCTGGTCGGTGCGGCGCGAGCTCACCCTGCAGAGCGGCGAGGCCCTCGTCCCGACGCTCGCGGCCGCGAGCCCGCTGGTCGACGAGGAATCCGGGGCGGTGCTGCTGATCGTCACCGATCTCACGGCGCAGAAGCATTCCGAGGAGATCGCCGCCGCCGAGCAGTTCGCGCGCTCCATCCTCGAGCAGGCGACCGACGCCGTGCTGGTCTGCAACCGCTCGGGACGCATCACCCATGCGAGCTGGGCCGCAGACCGGCTGTCCGGCCAGCCGTTGACCGGCCAGGTGGCGTGGCACACCCTGCCGCTCCATATCGGCGCGAGCGAATTGACCGAAGGCCAGGAGCCGGCGATGTCGGTCCAGGCGCTCGTGCATGAGGCGCTCGCCGGCAGGAGTGTCCACCGCCTCGAGGCCGGGCTCGATCAGCCGGGCCGGCCGCGCCAGCATTTCCTGGTCAGTGCCGGTCCGCTGCGCGACCGCACCGGGGAGCATATCGGCTGCATCCTGACCCTGACCGACATCACCGAGCGCAAGGAGGCCGAGGTCCACCAGGCCATGCTGGTCGCCGAGCTCAATCACCGGGTGAAGAACATCCTGGCGGTGGTCCAGTCGGTGGCGTCGCAGACGGTGGCGTCGAGCCCGTCGGTCGGCCAGTTCCGGACCTCCTTCGAGGGGCGGCTGCGCGCCATCTCGCTCGCCCACGACATCCTGACGCAGTTGCGCTGGGGCCAGGTCGACCTCGAGCATCTGGTCGAGCGCAGTCTTGCGCCCTATGGCGGCAATGCCCGCGTCGCCTGGTCGGGGCCGACCTTGCGGCTGCCCGCGCAGAACGTCGTGTCGCTCGCCATGGTGCTGCATGAGCTGTCCACCAATGCGGCCAAGTACGGCGCGTTCTCCAATGGCTGCGGACGGGTCGAGATCGCCTGGCGTCGGCTCGACGATGGGATGGCGGAACTCACCTGGAGCGAGCGCGAAGGGCCCGGGCTCTCGGGCGAACCGGTGCCCGGCTTCGGGAACAAGCTGATCTCGCGGGTGATGTCCTACGACCTGCAGGGCAGCGCGAAGATGCGGTACGCGCCCGAAGGGTTGGGCTGCCGCCTCACCTTCCGGCTGCCGAACGCGAGCTGGATCGAGACCGAGCACGCGGAAGCGCCGCTGGCACCCGTTGGGAATTAAGGGTTCAGCCCTCAGTTCCGGCCAATCGTGTCGACGCAGACACGATGCAGCGTGCTCTGGTCGAACGGCTTGGAAATCCGCGGCAGTTCGCGAAACGCGCGGGGAAACAGGCTGGCGTCGTCGTAGCCGGACGTCAGGACCACTGGAATGTTACGGCTGATGAACTCGGGCAGGATGTCGAACACCTGCCGGCCGCGCAGGTTGACGTCGAGCAGCGCCCCGTCGAGCGGCTGCGCCTGGATGGCGAGCAGGATGTCCTCGAGTTCGGACAGCGGGCCGACCACCTCGCAGCCGAAGCCTTGCAACATGGACTCCACGTCGAGCGCGATCAGGCCTTCGTCTTCGGCAAGGAGGATACGGCGGTTGGCGAGGATGCTGTCGGATGAACACGAGGTCACAGGCAGGCCCCTGCTGCGTGCGGCGGATGAGGCGTAAACTCGCTGTTCTTGGATAGGTTCCGGACAAATTGGCGCAACGAGTCCGGCTGGGCCGCACCCCGGCGGCTCCCTACCGGGCTCGGCCACCCAGGTGCAGCCCGCATTCCTTCTTGGTGTCGTCCTCCCACCACCAGCGCCCGGCGCGCTCGGGCTCGCCGGGGCGCACCGCGCGCGTGCAGGGCGCGCAGCCGATCGAGAGGAACCCCTTCTCGTGTAGCGGGTTGACCGGCACCCGGCGCTCGCGCGCGAAGGCCGCGACCGCCTCGCGTGTCCAGTCGGCGAGCGGGTTGAGCTTGAGGAGGCCGCGCCCGCGGTCCGCCTCGACGAGATCGATGCCGCCGCGCTGCGCCGACTGGTCGGCGCGCAGCCCGGTGATCCAGCCGCCTGCCCCGGCGAGCGCACGCGCAAGCGGCTCGACCTTGCGCACGTCGCAGCAGGCGAGGCGCGCCTCGCGCGACTGGTAGAAGCCGTTGATGCCCTGCCCGGCGACCAGCGCCTCGAGCGCGTCGTGGCGCGGGTAGATCGCGCGGATCCGCCGGCCGTAGCGGCGCTCGGTCTCCTCCCAGGTCGCATAGGTCTCGGGGAACAATCGCCCGGTGTCGAGCGTGACGACGTCGGCATCGATCCTGGCCTCGACCAGGTGATGCAGCAGCACCTGGTCCTCCAGCCCGAAGCTGGTGGTGAAGACGATCGGGCCGGCGACCGCTGCGCGGAAGCGAACGAGGCGCTCGACAACCGGCAGCGGCGCAAGCGCACGCGTGAGCGCGGCGGCACGTTGCGCGAGTTCCTCGGCGGGTTCCGCCGGCACGCGGGCCGCCGGCGCCTGCGCATCGAGCGCCAGCACCAGCCCGCCGCCCGCGATGCGCCCGGCGAAGCCGAGCACGATGCGGCCGGTGCGCGGATTGAACTCGTGCGTATCGGCCGCGATCGGCGCCGCAAGCACGATCTCGACCTCGGCGATGTGGTTCTGCGCTACCACGGCGGCGCCTTGCGCCGACGGCGCGCCCGGATCGGCCACGTCGCGGACGCCCACGACCACGCCGTCCGCCTGCGCGGCCGCGATGCGGAGCGTGACGGCGGCGCCGACGCCGAGCGGCTCGTCGTGCAGCCAGAAGATTCGCGCCGTGACCCGGCGCGCCGCGGCGGCGCGGTCCGCCGGCGTGCACAGCACGTCGCCGCGCGCGACGAACAGATCCTGGTCGAGCGTGATGCCGATCGATCGGCCGGCGCCCGCGGCGCGCGGCGCCGGCTGGGCATCGGCCACCGGCCATGCCTCGATCGAGCGCACCCGCGCGGTGCGGCCACTCGGCGCGACCACGATCTCATCGCCCACCGCGATGCGCCCGCTCTCGATGCGGCCCGCAATGATACGGCGGTCGTCGAACTTGTAGACCGCCTGGACCGGCAGGCGCAGCGGCAGCGCGGTCGCGGGCCGTGCCGGCGCGAACGCGTCGAGCGCCTCGACCACGGTCGCCCCGTCGTACCAATCCATCGACGGCGAGCGCGTCGCGACCCCGTCGCCGTGGCGCGCCGACACCGGAATGACGGCTGCGGGCGCAAGGTCGAGCGACGCCAGATAGGCGAGGATCTCGGCCCTGAGCGCCGCGAAGCGCGCGGCGTCGTAGCCGACGCGGTCCATCTTGTTGACCACGACGGCGAGCTGGCGCACGCCGAGCAGCTGCAGGACGCGCGCATGCCGGCGGGTCTGCTCGCGCATGCCCTCGGCGGCGTCGACCAGGAGCAGCGCCGCGTCGGCCTGCGCGGCGCCGGTGATCATGTTGCGCATGAACTCGGCGTGGCCGGGCGCGTCGATCAGCACGATGTCGCGCGACGGCATGCGGAAGCGGATCTGGCTGGTGTCGATGGTGATGCCCTGGTCGCGCTCGCTCTGCAGCGCATCGAGCAGGAACGACCACTCGAACCGCATGCCGCGCCGCGCGCTCACGGCTTTGAGCTGATCGAGCTTGCCGTCCGGCAGGCTGCCGGTCTCGACGAGCAGGCGGCCGATCAAGGTCGACTTGCCGTGGTCGACATGGCCGACGATGACGATGCGCACCAGCGGGCGCCCGGAGATGACCGGGTCGGATATGTAAGGCGGGACGGTACGGACATTCATGGCATGCGGGCCCTATGTCGATCCATCGGGATGGAATTTAGAGATACCCGGCGACGCGCAGGCGCTCGAACGAGTCCTCGGCCTCGTGGTCCATGGCGCGGCCGGCGCGCTCGGGCGTCCGGGTGGAATCGAGCTCGGCAATGATCTCGTCGACGGTGCGCGCCTGCGAGGGGACCGGGAAGGTGATGTCGGCGTCGCCGAGCGAGCGATAGCGCTTGCCGTCGCGCGCGAGATAGAGCGGGATGATCGGGATCCCCTCGCGCCGCGTATAGGCCCAGATGTCGACCTCGGTCCAATGCAGGATCGGATGCACCCGCAGATGCGCGCCGGCCGGCAAGCGGGCATCGAACTGGTCCCAGAACTCGGGCGGCTGGCTGCGCACGTCCCACTTGCCGTCGCGCGAGCGCGGCGAAAACACGCGTTCCTTGGCGCGGGTCGCCTCCTCGTCGCGACGGATGCCGGCGATCAGGCCGTCGAAGCCGTGCTTCTCGAGCGCCTGCTTGAGGCCTGCGGTCTTGCGCGCGGCCGAGCGCGCGGCCGGCGGCAGCGTCGGGTCGACCGCCTCGATCGGCGGGCACGGCTCGACGATCAGGTCGAGGCCCCATTCTGGCGCATAGCGCTCGCGGAAGGCGTACATCTCGGGAAACTTCTTGCCGGTGTCGACGTGCATCACCGGGAACGGCAGCCGGCCGAAGAACGCCTTGCGCGCCAGCCAGATCATCACGTTCGAGTCCTTGCCGAGCGACCACAGCAGCGCGAGCTTGCGCATGCGCGCAAAAGCCTCGCGGAAGATGAAGATGCTCTGGGCTTCCAGTTCGTCGAGCCGATCCATGTGGTCCATTCCGAATTCCAACCGCGTGCTCCCTGCGGGTCCTCAAAGCCAGATCTCGAAAGCCAAGTCTCGCGCGATCCTCGATCGTGGCCCCAGGGGCAAGATGGCCTGCGAAGACTGCAGTCCGTAGGTAGATTTTCTCCTTGTTTAACTGGGCAGAGGAAAGAATTAAATTCTCTTTCCGAGCTTGAATTCCGTAGCACATAGAATATTATTCTGACAACAGGTTTCCAGGTCCATGCGCGACAATTTGAACGGTTCAGCCTCTGATCACGTCGTTCTGGTCGGCACCGGTGAGTCCGCGACGGCCGCGCTATGGCGCCTGTGCGCCGCCGGCGCGCACATCCGCTGGTATGCGGATTCGGCCGACGTCGGCGAGGAAGCGGTCCTCGCCTACGCGCTCGGCCGCGGCCGTGTCGAGCTGTCGTTCGACGATCCGCTGACCGCCTCGCTCGCCGGCACGACCTCAATCGTGATTGCGGCTGGCGAGAACCGTCACGCCCGGCTCGCCGAGCGTGCCCGAGCGAACGGCGTGGCGCTCCACTTCGTCGGCGACGCCGGGCCATCGGAACCTGGGCTGGCCAACCTCATTCACCGCGCGCGCTGCGGCGCAGCCGCGGTGCCCGTGGCGTGACACGCCCCGCGGCGCGACGCGATCAAGCTTTCGCTCTGATCCGTCGAGCGGTCCCGCCGGGTTCGGCCAGCACCGCCGCCAGAGCCTGCACCTTCGGCGAGGCCGCGCCCTTGCGCCAGATCAGGACCGTCCTGGCGCGGTTCTCGCCCGCCGGCAGCGCGTGCACCGAGAGGCGCCGGCTCTCCGGAAATGTCGAGAGCACGCTCTTCGGCAGCAGCGCCGCGCCCATCCCGGCAACGATGCAGCCGAGCATCGCGTGATAGGAGCCGAGCTCGATCACGCGCTCCGGCATTGCGCCGCGCGCCGCGTACCAGTCTTCCAGACGCTTTCGATGCGGACAGCCATGCTCGAACGCGATCATGGTGTGCGGAGCGACGCCGTTGCGGCCGATCGGCGCATGCCCGGCAGGCGCGACGATCACCAGTTCCTCCTCGAACGCGCTCGCCTTCTCGAAGGGCGCATCCGCGATCGGCTCGGCCACCAGCGCCGCATCGAGGTCGCCGGCGAGGATCGCGGCGGACAGCACGTGCGGGTTGCCGGTGCGCAGCTCCAGCGTCACCTGCGGATGGCGGCGGTGATATTCGCTGAGCGGTCGCGGCAGGCGTACGGCTGCGGTGCTCTCCATCGCGCCGAGGCGGAACAGTCCGCGCGGGCGCTGATCCTGTACGGCGCTCTTCGCCTCGTCGGCGAGCGCCAGCAGACGGTCGGCGTAATCGACCAGCACGCGGCCGGCGGGCGCGAGATGCAGGCGCTTTCCTTCGCGCAGGAACAGCGCGACGCCGAGCTCGTCCTCGAGCTGACGAATGCGGGTCGTGACGTTCGACTGCACGCGGTTGAGTCGCGCGGCCGCGTGTGTGACGCCGCCTTCGCGGACGACGGCGCGGAAGATGCGCAGGCCGGACAGATCCATATATCTCACTTAGAGATCAAATCATTCCTTATTATTCATTTTACATGATATTTGCGGCTCCGTAAACCGTCCCTCGACCGCCGTTGACCAGCGGCACGCATCAAGAGGAGAAACCCATGCCCAAAGGCTATTGGATCGTCCGCGTTTCGGTGCGCGACGAGGCACGCTATCCCGACTATCTCGCGGCCGCCCGTCCGGCGTTCGAGAGGTTCGGGGCCAACTTTCTCGTGCGCGGCGGCGCCTTCCAGGCAATGGAGGGCGACGCGCGCGAGCGCAACGTGGTCGTCGAGTTCAAGGATCGTGCGACCGCGCTCGCCTGCTATCAGAGCGCCGAATATCAGGCCGCACGGGCGTTGCGGCAGAAATACGCGGACAGCGACTTCGTGATCATCGAAGGCGCCGCGTGAAGCGCACGCGTGGCACAAAAAAATATGGCCCGGGGAATGCCCGGGCCACAAGTCCAGGGAGGAAACGAACCTGTTTCGAGCGCCCCAGTGGGCTCGAAGCAACTTCGTCGATGGTTAATGTACGCGCTCTTGGTCCCGGAGTCTGTTGCAAACGGGTGACAGCTACAGGGAATCGCACGCACGTCCTTTGCTGATGGCGCATCAAGAATGGCGCCAGCTGCCGCAATCCTGTGTTCGATCAACGCGTTGAGACACGGCATGCAGCGTCCTGCCGGCGCATGATCGTTTTCGAGAGTCGGTGATCCAACTTTCGAGATCGTGCTGTGGATATCCTGCCACGCTTCTGATGCGGCCGCGGCCCGCTTACGCCCGCGCGCTCTCCTTCCGCCCGCTCAGCGCCGGTGCGCAAGCTCGAGCGTCACCAGCCGCGCCAGCAAGGTCGCCGGATAGAGCTGGCCGATGATGGTCTCCACGTTGCACAGGCTGCGCGCGATCGGATGGACCGGCACGATGTCGCCGTAGCCGGTCGACGTCAGGGTGACGAAACTGAAATAGACGAGGTTGCTGGCGAGCGAAGGGCTGTCCTCCATCGCCAGACCCGCAAACGCGCCCGGGATGAGGAGCCCGAGAAAGGCGAAGAGCGGCGCGAACGTCAACGCGATCAGGAGATAGAGCAGGATCGCACCGATCACCCGGTGGTAGTTCACGCGCCCGGGCCCGAACACCGCGTGGGCGACGATCCAGGCGAGCGTCACCGCCAGGATCAGCCATGCGCCAGCGAGCAGATCGACATTGGCGGTCGACTGATGGTCGGCGCGACGGACCACCGCCGCGGCATTCATGGCGAACGCGACCAGCATCAGAACGAAGGTCACCAGATTGCCGGAAAGCACCAGCGAGTTGAGCATCAGCGCCACGATGAGGACGAGCGCGACCGCCTCCTGGCCGCCGAACCCGGCCGCGCGCAGCGGGGCGACGACGAACATCAGGAGCAGCAGCTGGATGGTCAGCGAGGTGAGCAGCGCGTCGCCGTATCTGGCCTGAAGGAGACGTAGCCGCTTCTCGAGCACGGAGGTCATCGCGGCGTTCCGGTGTGGCGGCGCATGCTCAATGGATCTCCGGCTCGGCGATCCTCTCGCCCGCCAGCAGGTAGTCGAAGTCGCAGCCTTCGTCGGCCTGGCCGATATGGGCCGAGAACATCGCGCCGTAGCCGCGCGGGTAGCGCGGCGGCGGCGGCGTCCACGCGGCGCGGCGGCGATTTAGCTCCTCATCGGGGACGTGCAGGTGGATACGGCGCGCCTCGGCGTCGACCTCGATCTCGTCGCCGGTTTTGACGAACGCGAGCGGCCCGCCCACGTAGCTCTCGGGCGCGACGTGCAGGATGCAGGCGCCGTAGCTCGTGCCGCTCATGCGGCCGTCGGAAATGCGCAGCATGTCGCGCACTCCCGCCTTCACCAGCTTCCTCGGGATCGGCAGCATGCCCCATTCGGGCATGCCGGGGCCGCCCTTGGGGCCGGCATTCTTCAAGACCAGGATGTGGTCGGGCGTGACCTCGAGGTCGTCGCGCTCGACCTCGCGCGCCATGTGATTGTAGTCCTCGAACGCGATTGCCGGCCCGCGATGCTTGAGCAGCCGCTTGTCGGCCGCCGGCGGCTTCATCACGCAACCGCGCGGCGCGAGATTGCCGGTGAGCACGGCGGTCGCGCCCGCGGTCGACACCGGATCGCTGAGCGGGCGGATCACCGGGCGCAGAAACACCTGGGCGCCGCGCAGCAGTTCGCCGAGCGGCTGGCCCGTGACCGTGATGCAGGAGAGATCGAGCCGCTCCGCCAGCTCGGACATCAGCGCGCGCAGGCCGCCCGCATAGTAGAAGTCCTCCATCAGGTACTTGCCCGACGGGCGGATGTTGGCGAGCACCGGGACCTCGCGCGAGATCTGGTCGAACCGCGCCATGTCGAGCGCGATGCCGGCGCGCCGCGCCATGGCGACCACGTGGATGATGGCGTTGGTCGAGCCGCCCATCGCCATGTGCACGCGGATCGCGTTGTCGAACGCCGCGGGCGTGAGGATGCGCGCGGGCGTTAGATCCTCCCACACCATGTCGACGATGCGGCGGCCGGCGGCCGCGCACATGCGCGCATGGTTGGCGTCGGGCGCGGGGATCGACGAGGCGCCGGGCAGCGCGAGCCCCATCGCCTCGGTGATCGCCATCATGGTGGCGGCGGTGCCCATCACCATGCAGGTGCCGTACGAGCGCGAGATGCCGCCCTCGATCTCGTTCCAGTCCGCGTCGGTGATGTTGCCGGCGCGCTTCTCGTCCCAGTATTTCCACGTGTCGGAGCCGGAGCCGAGCGTCTCGCCGCGCCAGTTGCCGCGCAGCATCGGGCCGGCCGGCACGTAGATCGCCGGAATACCCATGCTGATCGCGCCCATCACCAGGCCGGGGGTGGTCTTGTCGCAGCCGCCCATCAGCACGGCGCCGTCGATCGGGTGGCTGCGCAGCAGCTCCTCGGCCTCCATGGCGAGGAAGTTGCGATAGAGCATGGTCGAGGGCTTCACGAACGGCTCGGCGAGCGACATCGCCGGCAGCTCGAGCGGAAAGCCGCCCGCCTGCAGCACGCCGCGCTTGACGTCCTCGGCGCGCGACCGCAGGTGGCCGTGGCAGGCGTTGATGTCGCTCCAGGTATTGATGATGCCGATCACCGGCTTGCCGGCCCAGTCGGGCTGGTCGAAGCCCATCTGGCGCAGGCGCGAGCGGTGGCCGAACGAGCGCAGGTCGTTGACGCCGAGCCAGCGATGGCTGCGTAGTGTTTGCGGATCGCGCACGCGATACCCCCCTTTCGCAACGTTTTCCTGGGCAGACAACAGCGCCAAACCGGAGGTGTCAACGCGGTTCCTCCTGTCTGACGCTGAGTTCCTCCAGTTTCTGGCGCGGGCGCTCGTTTGATCCAGATCAACAAGGATCATGCGGCGTGCTGTTTCACTGGATTTGCTCCTGACTCGAACCGGGCCGCGGAGACATCATTGCGCACAATCGCCGCAAACTGCGGGAGCGCATTCGCCATTCTCCTGACTAGGTACCGCAAGCCGAACAGGTGGAACATGTTGCCTCTGCTCAAAGAGCTCCGCCACAACCCCCTGCTCTGGCTGCTGGCTCTCGTGCCGGTGGTCTTGATCGCCGCGCAAGCGGCCCCTGAGGCGCACACGCTGCTGTTCGTCCTGTCGGTGCTCGCGATCGTGCCGCTCGCCGCCTTGCTCAGTCATGCGACCGAGTCCGTCGCAGAAAAGACGGGCGATGCCGTCGGCGGTCTGCTGAATGCAACGCTGGGAAATCTGACCGAGCTGGTCATCGCCATGGCGGCGCTCCACGCCGGAGAGTATGCGCTGGTCAAGGGCTCCATCGCCGGCGCCATCGTGACCAACTCGCTGTTCATGCTCGGCGCGTCCTTTCTGCTCGGCGGTCTCAAGCACCACGTCCAGGAGTACAACCGGGCCGGCGCCCGGCTGCACGCAGGCCTGCTCCTGCTCGCCACCATTGCACTCGTGACTCCCTCGGCGATCGCCCGGACCGATCTGGCGGCAGGCGCGGCGATGACCCAGAAGCTCAGCCTCGGCCTGGCGGTGCTGCTCATCGTCGGATACGCATTGGGCTTGCTGTTCTCGCTCAAGACGCACCGCGAAATCTTCGCCAGCGGGGACCACGCCGAGGCCGGCGAACCAGCCTGGCCGATCGGTCTCGCCCTCGGCACGCTCGCCGTCGTCACGGTGCTGGTGGCGCTGGTGAGCGAGATTTTCGTCGAGTCGGTGCAGGAGGCCGCGAAGGTTTTCGGGATGAGCCCGGCCTTCGTCGGGTTCGTCGTCGTCGCGCTCGTCGGCGGCGCCGCCGAGATGACGGTGGCGCTTTCCGCGGCGCGCAAGGATCGGCTCGACCTGAGCGTCGGGAT
>Ga0066903_100005831_pt1 | contig 10784 bp, 14 predicted proteins | sample PanSoiMetaGPlot1_FD_67491 | JGI IMG/M metagenome (GOLD analysis project Ga0066903, IMG submission 67491) | Tropical forest soil microbial communities from Panama analyzed to predict greenhouse gas emissions - Panama Soil - Plot 1 (version 2) | ecosystem: Environmental > Terrestrial > Soil >...
GGTGCCGCTCTCACCGTGGATCAGGATCGTCGCCGCTTCGCTCCGCGCGAGCTTGCCGATGAGCTCGCGGAGCCGCCGGGTTCCCTCCGACTCGCCGATGAGCTGATCGACGCGATACTCTTTCTCCTGCAGGCGATGGAGCCGCTGGATCTCGCGGCGGGCGCGCACCTCTTCGAGCGCGCGTGACACCGCCAGCTTGAGCTTGTCGAGATGCTCGAAGGGCTTCTCGAGGTAGTCGGTGGCGCCGGCCTTCATCGCCTCGACGGCGCTCTGGATCTGGCCGAAGCCGGTGATGATGATGACGGCGGTCTCGGGGTGACGGCCCTTGAGGGAGCGGAGGACATCGATGCCGTCCATGTCCGGGAGGCGGAGGTCGAGCAGCACCAGGTCGGGACTCACCTCGTCGGCGGTCTGCAGCCCCTCTTTGCCCGTGCCAACCCCGTGGACTTCGATCTGGTCCCCGGCCAGCACCCGCGAACAGAGCGTACGAATGTTCCGTTCGTCGTCGACGACCAGGATATTGTCCATATTCATAAAATAGCGGAACCCGACCAGCCCTCGCCCAATTTCTTACCACCGGCGACGATTCTATCCGCGGTAGTGTCGAGGAGCCCTGCCCCTACCGACGGGATAGCGGGCCGCGCCGAAGCTCGTCAGGTTTTCCGGATAATTGCGGGTCGCGAAGCGATCAGTGGTGGCAGGTCACGCACTCGAGAGGCGCCTTGCTCCCGCGAGTCGCGTTCTGCTCACGGTGGCACTCGATGCACCAGCCCATCGACAACGGCCGGGAGGGCGGCCGGAAGCCCAGAAGCCGGACCAGGTCATCGCTGAGTTTCGGTCCCGTGTCCGCCCCGACCACCCGCATCCGCTCGATCGGGCCATGGCAGGTCTGGCACTCGAGCCCGAAGCGCACGTGAGGCTTGTGCGGGAAGTAGGTGAACTCGGGGAGCTTGTAGATCCGGACCCAGGGAATCGCCTGACCGCGCTTGGCGTGTTCGTGGATCTTGGCGATCTCCGGATTGTCCTGAGCGCCGATGATCTTGTGACAGCCCAGGCATCGCTCGACCGACGGCAGTCCAGCGTACTCCGAGCGGCGCGCGTCGGCGTGGCAGTACTGACACGGGATCTGGAACGAGCCGGCGTGGATCACGTGGTTGAAGAAGATGGGCTGACGGGGCGCGCGCGGGTGCGACACCAGCGGCTTCGCCATCTCTGGGCGGAACGGCGGCGTCGCGATCGAGCGCACGTACGCGATCACCTGACGGGCCTGATCGTCGCCCAGAAAGGCCGACATCGGCGGCATCCCGGGCGAGAGCCCCTCGGCCGGTCCTCCGTGCATGATGATGTTGTGAAGGAACTCGCTGGGAAGCGCGTTCATGAGACGACCGTCGGTCAGGTCGGCGGGCTTCGACGCGAACGAGGCGGCCGACGCACCGTCGCCGCGTCCGCTCTCGCCGTGGCAGGTCGCGCAATAGCGCACGTACAGCTCGCGGCCCGCCTTGACGTCGCCACCTTCGGTGCTGGCGCGCGCCGGGCGGACGGCGAGAATCGGCGCGCCCCAGATGAGGTAGCCGAGGACGGCTGCCGCGGCGACGAATCCGAGGAGGATGACCCGCCCCCGCACGTTACTCCTTGATCAGCTGCTCCCGGCGTCGGAGATAGCCGTGTCGGACGGCGCTGTAGAGATCGACAACACTTTCCTCGAAGCCCTGGAACAGCTCGAGGTTCAGCGCGCGATCGTTGACGATCTCGCCGAGCTTGAGGCTGATGCCAGTCCAGATGAACGGGATGAAGTAGGACAGCGGGTTCATCAAGCTGTCGACCCCTCGGCCGATCCCGTCCCGGACCGTCATTGGCTCCATGAACGGCACGATGAGGTAAGGACCGGGGCTCACCCCCCAGACGCCGAGCGTCTGCCCGAAGTCTTCCCGGCTCTTCTCGATCCCCCAGTACTTCGCCGCATCGAACAGCCCGCCGATCCCGAGGGTGCTGTTGATCAGGAAACGGGAGAGCTCACGGCTCGCGCCGACGAATTTCGCCTGCAGTAGACTGTTGATCAGCCGGGGCACGAAGGAGATATTGTCGAACCCGTTCGCGATCATCAACTCGAAGGGCTCGGGGACGACCACGCTGTAGACCTTCGCGACCGGCTTCAGCACGAGCCGATCCGCTTGCCGGTTGAACTCGAACACCTTCTCGTTGAACCGTTCCCAGGGATCGTAGTCCTCCTCGTCGCTCGGGAGACCCGCCGGCTCTTTGTCCTCTGGCGCTGTCGGCGCCTGGGCGAGCGTGACGACCGCGCCGTCTCCGCCCTCACCCGCGGCGGAATCGGCGGCCGCCGGCTCTCCGGACACCTCTACCGGCTCCGCCAGCAGGCTCACCGACAGGCCGGAGTGCGGTGATCCGGGGCCCGATTCCGCGGGCTCGGGCGCGCTCAGGAGGGAGGACTGGGTTCTGACCGCGCTCGAGAGGCCACCGCACCCGCCGAGCGCCACCACCACGATCGCCACCGTCGACAGGGCCATCGCGCGACGCCGACGGCTGGTCATGACCCGAGGCAAAACGACGAACCCCTCCTCTTCGAGCGTTGCTGTCGTTGGGGCGAAGCCGGACCGCGTGCGAATCAGGTCCTTTATAGCTGAATCCGGAGCATCGTTCATAGAATTCGCGGCCAGGGCCGCGAAAAACCTCACAGACATGTTGTTTCGACGCGGCTCCTGGCGTATGGTGGTCGAGCCCCTAGTATTCGAGCGCGATCGCATCCCGGGTCGCGCTGAGGAGATGACGTGAGCCGAAGCCGAGCGCGCGATTTCTGGTGTGGTGTCGTGTCCGAGAGCGTTCAGATCCGCCTGCGTCGGCCCGGCGGATTCGGGCGGCCCCAGGGTTACTTCGTGCAGTGCAACCAGAGCGATTGCCAGTACGTCGACGAGAACAAGCCGCCGTGCCCGCTGACAGCCGCGATGTTCGCCGACGAGATCAAGGCCGCCGAGGAAGCCCGCGCACAGCGCAGCGAGTAGTCGCGGCGTCCCAGACGACGCGGCGTCGTCTCAGCCCACCCCGTTCAGCACGTAATCGAACAGATCGAAGTTTCTCAGGTCCGCAGCGCCGGCGAGCCGCCGCGCATACGTCTCGTCCAGCGGCCGGTTGATGACGAAGGGTACCGTCTGCTCCGACACCCCGCCGTGCGAGCGCAGCGGCTCCTCGAGCAGCGAGAGGTCGTGCTCCTCGGGCGACTTGCCGAGGACCGTGTGGGTCTCACCGATGACGATCAGGTCGCCCACCCGATCGGGCGGCAGCTCGAATCGCGCACTGCCGGCCGCGTTGTCGTAGACCTCGGCGATGCCGGCGGTCGACGCCAGGCGCGCGGCCACCGACTTCGCCTGTGCCGGCCGGTCGAGGTAGATCGTCGCGAACGAGCCGAGCGCGCCGTGGTGCACGACGTAGGGGTCCGTGATCGGCAGGATCACGCGCGAGCGTCCGGCGCCGACCAGCGCGTCGAGCAGCGGGCGCAGATAGACGACCTTCGGCGTGCCGTCTGGATTGGACTTGGCGTTCATGCCATGGTCGGCGGTGATCCCGAGCACCGCGCCGGCGCGATCGAATGCGTCGAAGTAGCGGTCGAGCATCGCATAGAAGGCGGTGGCCGCCGGGGCGCCGGGCGCGTGCTTGTGCTGGACGTAGTCCGTCAGCGACAAGTACATCGCGTCCGGGCGCTCGCGCTCGAGCAGCTCGCGGCCCGCCGCCAGGACGTACTCCGAGAGCTCGGCGCTGTAGACCGACGGGACCGGCATGCCGACGAGGTCGGTCGCCCGCTCGATGCCGTGCTCGGCCTTGGTGGTCTGATCCGCCTTTTCCGACGAAAAGCAGATGCCGTCCATGCCGTGGCCCAGGAGGCGTCGGAGCTTGTCCTTGGCGGTGACCACCGCGACACGCGCCCCGGCCCGCGACAGCGCCGCCAGGAGCGTCTCGCACCGCAAGAACTTCGGGTCGTTCATCATCACCTCCTGACCGGTCGCGGGATCGTAGAAATAGTTGCCGGAGATCCCGTGGACGGCCGGCGAGGCGCCGGTGACGATCGAGAGGTTGTTGGGATTGGTGAAGCTCGGCACGACCGACCGCGCGACGCGATACACGCCGTCTTTCCGGAAGCGCGCGATGGCGGGGGTCGAGTGCCCGGCGAGGCCGTGCTCGAAGTACGCAGGCTCGGAGCCGTCGATGCAGACCACGACGACCGGGCGTTGCGGCGCGCGATAGGCACGGCCATTGACGGAGACGCTCGTAGCGTTCATGGTGCCACCGATACTACGGCGTCGCTGCCGCTCACGAAAGTGGGTTTTCGGCCTGGGGACGCACACGCGCCGAAGTCGGCTCCAGGCGGGCGCGGCGGCGGCGCATCAGGCGGCGCCCCCACTCCCATCCACGAACGCCGAGCAGCACGACCAGCGCGGCGGCGTACCAGTACGGGTCCTTCACGCCGACCTTCGCGAGCCAGAGATAGTGCAGGACCGCGCACACCGCGGCGACGTACGCGAGGCGGTGCAGGCGCGTCCAGTTCCGCGCGCCCAGGCGCCGGATCATGCCGGTCGTCGACGTGGCGGCAAGCGGGATCAGCGAGAGCAGCGCGAGGAGACCCATCGTGATGTACGGGCGCTTGACGATGTCGGCCCACATCCGCGGCCAGTCGAAGAAGAAGTCGAGGACGCTCCACACCGCAAAGTGCAGGCACACGAAGACGAAGGCGAACAGTCCGAGGAGCCGCCGGAGCGTGATGGGCCACGCCAGGCCGAACACGACGCGGAGCGGCGTCATCGCGAGCGAGGCGAGCAGGATCCGGAGCGTCCAGTCGCCGAGCGTGTTGGTGATGAAGCTGATGGGGTTGGCGCCGAGATCGTCGGTCCACGCCCGATAGGCCAGGAGCGCCAGCGGCGCCAGACAGACCGCCCAGACCCCTGACTTGAGCGTGATGCGTGCTCGACGCGTCACGGCCGGCCTAGTAGTACTTCTTCAGGTCCATTCCGGCGTAGAGCGACGCGACCTGGTCGGCGTAGCCGTTGAACGGCAAGGTGGCCCGGCGGCGGAATTCTCCGATACGCCGCTCGTCCGCCTGGCTCCAGCGCGGATGGTTGACGGCCGGATTGACGTTGGAGTAGAAGCCGTACTCGCTGGGCGCGGCCTTCTCCCAGGCGGTCCTGGGCTGCTCGCTGACCAGCCGGATCCGGACGATCGACTTCGCGCTCTTGAAGCCGTACTTCCAGGGAATCACCACCCGCACCGGCGCGCCGTTCTGGTTGGGCAGCACCTTGCCGTACATCCCGATGGTCAGGAGCGTGAGCGGGTGCATCGCCTCGTCCAGCCGGAGCCCTTCGACGTACGGCCAGTCGAGCGAGGCGAAGCCGAAGAATCCCGGCTTCTGCGCGGGGAACTGATTGGGGTCGAGCAGCGTGGTGAACTCGACGAACTTCGCCTGGCCCGTCGGCTCGACCCGCTTGAGCAGCGATGCCAGCGGAAACCCGATCCACGGGATCACCATCGACCAGGCTTCGACACAGCGCAGCGAGTACACGCGCTCCTCGAGCGGGAACAGCTTGATCAGCTCGTCGATGTCGAATGTTTTCGGCTTGCTCACGAAGCCTTCGACCTGCACCGTCCACGGGCGCGGGCGCAAGGTGTGGCCGAGGCGCGACGGATCGTCCTTGTTGACGCCGAACTCGTAAAAATTGTTGTAGGTCGTGGCCGCCTCGAGCTTCGTCGCCGGCTCGTTCAGGCTGAAGCCCGGGTTGCGGGTCGCGGGCAGCGCGGCCAGGGCCGGCGTGGCGGGCGCGGCCGCCGCGCTCAGACTCGGAGCGAGCGCCAGCGCCGCGGCGGCTCCCGAGATCAGCTCGCGCCGGCTCAGGTAGAGCGTGGGATCCGTGATCTCACTCGCGGCGAACCGCGGTGCGCGTCGAATCAGCATGATGCCTCCTCTGGCTCAGGCTTCACCATCTCACACGGTCGCGAACTTGTAACCGTGGCCGTGGAGGGTCAGGATCCAGATCGGGTGATCGGCGTCCGCCTCGAACTTTTTTCGAAGGCGGAGGATGTGGGTGTCGACCGTCCGTGTCGTCGGGAATCGCTCGTAGCCCCACACCTCGTCCAGCAGCCGCTCGCGCATGATCACCTCGCCCCGGTGCGCGATCAGGTACACGAGCAGGTCGAACTCCTTTCGGGTGAGGCGCATCTCCCGGCCGGCCTTGATCACCTGCCGGGCCCGCGGACGGACCCGCACGTCGCCGAACGCGAACTCCTCGAAGCGCTCACGCGGGCCCGGGCGGCGAAGCACCGCCCGCACCCGGGCCAGCAGCTCCCGCAGCGAGAACGGCTTGGTCACGTAGTCGTCGGCTCCGAGCTCCAGGCCGCGGACGCGGGCGGCTTCCTCGCCTCGCGCGGTGAGCATGATCACGGGCACGTCGACGCCCTTCTCTCTGAGCGCCCGGCACACGTCCCATCCGCTCATGCGCGGCATCATGACGTCGAGCAGGATCAGGTCGGGCACCGCGCTGAGGGCGAGCGCCAGCGCCTCCTCGCCGTTGGTGGCCGACACCGTCTGATAGCCCTCGAAGCGGAGGTTGTCCTCCAGACCGCGCACGATCTCGGGCTCGTCGTCCACGATCAGGATCCTGGCCATCACGATCCGCCGAGCGGCAAGCGCAGCGAGAAGCGGCTGCCGTCGCCCGGCGCGCTCTCGACCGTGACGGTGCCGCCGTGTGCCTCGGCGATGTGCCGCACCAGCGCCAGCCCGACGCCGCTGCCTCGCCGCCCCTGCGTGTCGCTCCGCCCTACCCGATAGAATTTCTCGAAGATCCTCGCCTGCTCCTCGCGCGCGATCCCCACGCCCCGGTCGCTCACCGTGATGACGAGCCATCCGGCGGCCGCCCTGGCGTCGATCGTCAGCGCCCGATCGTCCCCCGAATACTTGATCGCGTTGTCGATCAGGTTCGCGAGCGCCTGCCCGACGGCGTCGGCGTCCATCGCGACCTCCGGAAGATCCGCGGCCACGCGCACCTCGACCTTGAACCCCTGCTGGGCAAGCGGGTGCGCGAACGCCTCGAGCGTCGTGCGGATGAGCGGCTCCACCGCCGTCGGCGTCATCGAATAGGTCTGGCGGCCGCCTTCGATCCGCGAGAAGTCGAGCACGTTGTCGATCAGCCGCGAGAGCCGCTCGCCCTCGCGGGTGATGACTCGATAGTATTCCTGCCGCCCGCCTTCGTCGGTCACGCGACCCATCTCGAGCGTCTCCCCGAACATCCGGATTACCGAGAGCGGAGTCTTCAGGTCGTGGGACACGTTGGCGACGAAGTCCGACTTGAGTCGCGCCATCTCCGTCTCGCGGCGCATCAGCCGCCAGGTCGCGACGATACCCGCGGCGATGACGGCCACGAGCACGCCGAGCGCCCCGGTGAAGAGCATGACCTGGCGGCGGACCGCCTGGCGCGGCGACGCGCCGGGCGCCTGGTAGACCGTGAGCCGCCAGTCGGGAAGCGCCTCGCGAAATCCGACGGAGAGCACGCGCTGCGCGTCGCCGATCGGCGCGCGGCTGTAGACCGTGCGCCCCTCGTGGTCGAGCACGGCGATGATCGTCGACGACTCGAGCGCGCCGAGCGTGGTCTCGAGGATCTCGCGCCGCAAGGTGTCGGGATCGCGGAGGAACGCCGCGACCACCGGCTCGCCCCCGTGCTGGGTGAGCAGCGCCAGACAGGCGTGATTGCTGGCGACCACCTCGCGCTTGCCCTCTCGCGCAATCCGGCGCACCGCGCCCGGCGACACGAGCGGGCCGAAGACGGCCTGATCGCCGTCCAGCCACGCGCGCGGATACAAGAGCTCGCCGCGCGGTCCGATCAGATAGAGCCGACGGACCAGCGGCGTGCCGGCCAGCAGATCGTCGAGCGCGCTGGCCGGCAGCGCGCCTGACTGAAGGACCGCCTGGACCCGGTCGAGGAACGCGTCTTCCGTACGGCGCAAGGTCGCCTCGACCTTGTCGGCGGCCATCGTGGCCATGTCGCGCGCCTGCTCTCGATAGAGCAGCTCGGACGACGCCTCCCACTGGCGGATCGAGACATAGCCGATGATCGCAACGATCGCGGCGGGCGCCACGATCGCCAGGAGAGCCAGCGCCGAGAATCTCGCGGACGACGACAGCACCCCGGTGGCTACTCCTTCTCCGCCAGCAGGCGCCGGATCATCGCTTCGGTCTGGTCGTAGTCGCCCTCGCCGATGTGCTGATAGCGCACGACTCCCTTCCGGTCCATCAGGATCGTCGTCGGCCAGGCCCAGATGCTCCAGCGCTGCCAGATTGCGTGGTCGTTGTCCTGGACGACCGGATACCGGACACCCAGCTTCTTCGTGGCGTCGACGACGCTTCCGTACGACTTCTCCCAGAAGAACTCCGGGGTGTGCACGCCTACGATCGTGAATCCGTCCTTTTCGTAGCGTTCGTACCAGCCCCGCAACTGCGGGATCACGTTCTTGCAGTTGATTCAGCCGAAGGTCCAGAACTCGACGAGCACGACCCGCCCGCGCAGGGCCTGCGTGGTCAAGGGCGCGCTGTTGATCCAGCGCTCGCCCGCGACCTCCGGTGCCGGCGTGCCGAGGCGCGAGGCCTGAGCGGCGGCGGTTCCGGCGACGAGCCACGGCGCGACCAGTGCGGCGACGACGAGCGACGCGCGCCACGCCATGGCTACGGCTTCTTCTCCATCGTCTCGTCCTTCTTCATCCCGTCGGTCTTCATGTCCTTCTTCTCGCCCTTCATCATCGTGTCGCTCGACTTCTTCGTGTCGCCGGGCTTCATGGTGTCGGTCGACTTCATCGAGCCCGGCTTCATCGTGTCGTCCATCTTCTTCATGTCGTCTTTCTTCATGTCGTTCTGGGCGACCGACTCGCCGATGGCGCCACCGAACCCGACCACCACACCGACCATCGCGACCACGACCACGCGTCCCAGCCGTCCTGCCCGCTTCAGCATGGGCCCCTCCTCGAGCTGATTGAGTATCGACCTGCTGTCGGAAGTATGGCGGGCGCCGCCGCGGCATTCGTCACAACCGTGTCAAATCTTCGGCGAGCCCTGTCTCGGCCCCGGGGCCGGACCGGCCGAGCAGTGCTGTCGCGTAGGAGCGCCGCCCGCAGGCCGAACGCGATCGCTGCGACAGCACCGAGCCACGCCGAGCCGATGAAGACGCGGCGGGCGCCGACCCGATCGGCCATCGCCGAGCACGCCCCGAGGGCGACGGTGCAGCCGAGCTGGAAGCCCGTCGAGATGGAGCCCGCGGCGGTCGCCGACATGTCCCACCGGGTCCGCAGCACCGGTGGGACCGCGGCGTACGTCATGGACACCGACGTCATGCAGGTCCGCGCGAGGCAGACGGCCAGGAGCCAGCCGTCGAGCTTCACGGCCGGTTGAACGCCTGCGCGATGAACTCGGCGAACCGCCCCTCGAGCTCTGCCGCCACCGCATCGGCGACTTCGGCCGCGCTGCCGGAGCGCTCCTGGGGGTCGCTTCGAGCCCAAAGGTCGAGATACGCGTCTTGATCCTGCAGCCCCAGGCGCATCGCGACCGAGTCGATGAGCTGCTGGAAGCGATCGCTCAGCTGGAGGGTGACCGTGTCGGTGGCGTCGCGCGCCTCGACCATCGCCGGCACGTCCTTCCAGGCGATGATCCGATAGCTCGCCATCGACCGGAGGGCGGGATGCTGGGTGCTATGCCCCGCCCATGAACTGAGCGAGGAGCGTGATGCGGTCGCCGGGGCGCAGCGGAGAGTCGAGGTCGTGCTCGATGCCGAGGACCGCGTCGTTGACCAGGACTTCGATGTGCTCGCCAAGCTCCTTGCCGTGCCAGAGGGCCCGGTGGAGCTCGGGGAACTTCGCCGACAGCCCGCTCAGCACGCTGCGTACCGTCGCGTCCTGGGTCAAGGGCTCCTCGAGGACGCGCCGCCCCGAGCCGTCGCCGCCGACGAACTTCGTGATCCACGAGGCGATCTCGACCGGAATGGTCGTGGCGGGTAGAGTCCTCACGCTTCGAAATCTAACAGATTGAGAACGAGGGTCAACGCCGGGGCGCGGCCCCGGCTACCCGGCGGACCGGCGCGCGCGCGGAGTCGACTCGTTGAGGAACTCCTCGCGCTTGGTCTTGAGCCGGCGCACGAGCTCTTCGTAGGAGCTCGACCGGATGATCCGGTCGAACTGCGAGCGATAGTTGCCCACGAGGCTCACGTTCTCGATGAGGATGTCGTAGATCAGCCACCGATCGCCGTGAAGGTTCATTCGCGACTCCACCGGAACCTCGGTGCCCGTGCGCGTCACGATCCGCGCCTTGACCGACGCGAAGCTGCCGTCGATCGACTCGCTGAGGTAGCGGATCCGCTCGCCGCCGTACTCGTCCATCCGCGCGATGTAGGTCCGCTCCAGGAGATCGGCGAACAGCTGCGTGAACTCCTCGCGCTCGGCCGGCGTGCGGGCCTGCCAGTGCCGCGCGAGAACACGCTGCGCGGTCTCCGAGATGTCGAACGCCTCGTGGGCGATCTTGCGGACCGCGGCGCGCCGATCTTGCCGCGCCATCGAGGGGTCGTCGAGGACCTTGACCACCTGGTCGGTGTATTCGCGGAGCTGATCGGTGGGACCGGCCGAGGCGGGCGTGGCGGCCAGCAGGAGGAGCGAAACCGCGAGCGTCGTCAGCACGTTGGCCACCCCCCGAGTATACGGCCCCGACCCGGCCACACGGAATATCGCGGGGCTCGCGGCCGCATGGCGCGGCT
>Ga0066903_100005832_pt1 | contig 10784 bp, 8 predicted proteins | sample PanSoiMetaGPlot1_FD_67491 | JGI IMG/M metagenome (GOLD analysis project Ga0066903, IMG submission 67491) | Tropical forest soil microbial communities from Panama analyzed to predict greenhouse gas emissions - Panama Soil - Plot 1 (version 2) | ecosystem: Environmental > Terrestrial > Soil >...
GGGCCCGACGGCCGGCCACCCAACAACTGGATATCGCAATTTGGTGGGCCGGCCTGGACGTTCGATCCGGCCACCGGACAATATTATCTGCACAGCTTCCTGCGCGAGCAGCCCGATCTCAACTGGCGCAATTCCGCGGTTCGGGAGGCCATGTTCGATGTCTTGAAGTTCTGGCTGGAGCGCGGCATCGACGGGTTTCGCGTCGACGTGATGTGGCTCCTCATCAAGGACGAAGACATGCGCGACAATCCGATCAATCCCGCGTACCAGCCGACGCAGCCCGACATCCATCGCACCTTGTCGGTCTACAACTCAGATCGCCCGGAGATCCATGCGCTGATTGCCGAGTTGCGGGCGGTCCTCGACCAATACCCCGATCGCGTCCTGATCGGCGAAATTTATCTGCCAGTCGAGCGGCTCGTCACTTATTACGGCGATAGCCTGTCCGGCGTGCAGCTGCCGTTCAACTTTGCTCTCATCCATGCGGCCTGGAACGCCAAGGCGATTGCCGCGCTGATTGCTGAATACGAACGCGTCTTGCCAACTGGCGGCTGGCCGAATTGGGTGCTGGGAAATCACGATCAACCGCGGATCGCCGCGCGCGTTGGCGCCGCACAGGCCCGGATCGCCGCCATGCTGCTGCTGACGCTGCGCGGCACACCGACGATGTATTACGGAGACGAGATCGGGATGCCGCGCGTTGAGGTCCCGCCAGGGGTCGCGCGGGACCCTTGGGGCAAGAACGAGCCTGGGCTCGGGGTTGGCCGCGACCCGTCACGCACACCGATGCAGTGGGACGACCGTGCCAACGCAGGATTTTCATCCCTGCGCCCATGGCTGCCGATCGAAACCTGCTACCCGGAGCGCAATGTGGCGCAACTCACCCGCGACCCACAATCGATCCTGACGCTTTATCATCGACTGATCGAGCTGCGCAGAGCTCATCGGGTATTGCAGGTCGGCGATGCGCGAGCGATCAGCGCCGAAGACGATGTCCTCACCTACGAGCGCGTCAATGATGACGAACGGATGATCGTCATGTTGAATTTCAGTTCTGAGCAGCGGCCCCTGCCGGCAGCCCAGAGAGAGAACGCCAGAGAAAACGCCCATGTGCTGCTCTCGACTCACATGGACCGGCAAGGGAGCTCTGGGCCATCGGAGCTGCGCGCCAACGAGGGGCTTGTCGTGGCGATGAACCCGGCAACGCGGTAGAATTGGGAGCGATAGGCCGAGCAGGACGTATGAGCGCGCATGTCGGGCTAATGATTGCTCGCGCTAGTACTCGCTGCGCTTGAGCAGATAATCGAGTCCTCCGACACGATACCAGCGATAGCCATAAGGCTCGAGACACACGCAATGTTTTCCGTTCTTTGACGCTTCGCTGTGATCGGAGGACAACAAATTGATCAGCTGGTCATTGTGTTCCTTTTTGAGCCCGGTCGAGAATTCAACCTCGCGCGGTTCGTCGGCGAAGTTGTGCAGAAAGAGTACTGAATTGTTTCGCCAATCATAACGCAACGCCAGTACCGCATCGTCGTCGGTTTTAAGCACCTCGAACTGCCCCCAGCCGACCTCAGGCACCTCTTTGCGCATGCGGATGATGCGCTCGGTCCAGTTCAGCAGGGAGTTAGTATCGCGCCGCTGTTCCGCGGCATTCACGTGCTCAAAGCCATACGGCCCATTGGAAATGACTGGAACGGCTGGCTTGTTACCGCTCGTGAACCCGCCGTGCGGCTCCGTCGACCATTGCATCGGCGTGCGGCCGCACGTCCGCTCCGGAAGCGATAGGTCGTCGCCCATCCCAAGCTCATCGCCGTAACGCAGCACAGGTGTGCCCGGCAGCGTGAACATGAGGCTGTAGGCCAGTTCCAGGCGACGGCGGTCACCGCCCAGCATGGGGGCGAGCCGTCGGCGGATGCCGCGGTCATAGAGCTGGTCTTGTTTGTTCGGCCCAAACGCCTCGAACACTTTCTGCCGCTGCGCTTCAGTCAGCCGCCCGAGGTCAAGCTCGTCGTGATTGCGCAGGAAGATGCCCCATTGACCGCTGTCCGGGCGACTTTCCGTGCGTTGCAGGGCTTTGATCAAGGGGCGCGTGTCGGAGGACGCCAGCGCGAAGAACAAGTTTTGATTGACTTGAAAATTGAACATCATGTGCATGCGATCGCCGTCGTCGCCGAAATACTGCATGTCGGTGTTGGGAAGGACGTTCGCCTCGGCGAGAATGATCGAGTCGCCAACCCGCCATTGCAGGAATTCACGAAGCGTCCGCAACATGTCGTACTGCTCGCGCGGGCGCGTGACGTCCGGCCCCTTGGTCCCGATCACAAAGGGCACCGCGTCCATGCGAAAGCCCGACACACCGAGCTGAATCCAGAAGCCCATGATCTTCAGGATCTCCGCCACCACGGCGGGGTTCGATGTATTGAGGTCGGGCTGGAAGTCGTAGAAGCGGTGGAAGTACCACTGTTTGGCGACACGATCGTGCGTCCAGGTCGATTTCTGCACGCCCGGAAACACCATGCCCTCGTCTGCGTGCGGCGGCTTCTTGTCTGACCAGATGTACCAGTCACGATACTTGGAACTTGGATCGCGGCGCGCCTCTTGAAACCAGGGATGCTCGTCCGACGTATGATTGACGACGAGGTCGATTAGGATCCGAATTCCACGCTGCTTGGCCGCGTGGGTAAACTCCACGAAATCCCCAAGCGTGCCGTAGGCCGGATTGACGCAGTAGTAGTCGGAGATGTCGTAGCCGCTGTCGCGCCCGGGGGAGCCCTGGAACGGCATCAGCCAGATCGCCGTGATGCCAAGTCCGTGCAGATAGTCAAGGCGCCGCATCAGGCCCTGAAAATCGCCGACGCCATCGCCGTTCGCGTCCATATAGGTCGCAACCGAGAGGCAATAGACGATGGCGTTTTTGTACCAAAGGTCCTTGATCATGCGCGGGCCGGCGAACCATCAGCAAAGGTTAAGACAACTCGGCCACCCGCAGGAGGTTCCCGATCGGCTGCCAGCCAGGGTTTCCGTCAGGTCCGCTTCAACAGTGCCACGAAGAGCGAAAGCAGTCCGAACGATCCAAATGCGCTCGCGTATGCGCCGAACAGAAGCCTGCGGAGCGACCTAGATTCATTGGCGACAAGGAATTCGTTGAAGCGGCTGGCTTCGCGCCCGACCCGTTCACCCCAGCTAAGGTCTCGATCTTTCACTCGATCGCCAGGTTTCCAGGTTCTGCTATAAACGAGCAATTGCGCGGAGAAGACCACACAGATGCTCACGACGCATACAAACGCGCAAACCAACACCGCTACGTGCAGGATGAATGACAGTGTCTCCATAATGACAATGTCTCCATGTTGAGTCCAACTCCCTCAGAGTGCTCCGGTGTGGCCGCCGAAGCGTAGCTTTCTGAGCTCCGTCCTCACATCGAGCTGTTCAGCTTTTGAACCCAAACGAGACATTTTTGCGCCTAAACGTGACGCGCAACACATCGATCCCATCCTCGCGCGCGTATCCTCGAACGCCGCTGAAAATGTGGTACAAGCGGCCACGTTAGATCATACTGGCGAGCAGGCAAGCGCGTCATCCATCAGCCTGCTCAGCTCGGATTTTGCCGTTGAAGGTTGCCATCCATGACCCAAACCCTTCCAGGACGATCAGCGCCACCGAAGGAACTCCCCGTTGGCGCGACTGATGAGCAAGAGCGCCCGCTGCACGTGGCCGCCTTCAAAGGTACGCCCGAAGAGGTCGAGCAACAGTGGTACGAGCAGGTCTATCGCGGCCACGGCGACAGCATGGCGCAGCTGACCTGGCGCGCGGTGCTAATTGGCTCATGCCTGGGAAGCGTGTTGTCGCTGACCAACCTCTACATCGGTCTGAAGGCCGGCTGGGGCTTCGGCGTCGCCATCACGGCCTGCATCTTGTCCTATGCGATCTGGACGAGCCTGCTCAAGATCGGCCTCGCGCGCACGCCGATGACTATCCTTGAGAACAACTGCATGCAGTCGACGGCGAGCTCCGCCGGCTATTCCACCGGCGGCACCCTGGTCTCGGCCTTTGCGGCCTACATCATCATCAATCACCAGTCGATGTCTGTGCCGCTGATGCTGGCCTGGGTGTTCTTTATCGCCATCCTCGGGGTCACGATGGCCATCCCGATGAAGCGGCAGATGATCAATATCGAGCAGTTGCGCTTCCCGTCCGGCATCGCGGCGGCTGAAACCTTGCGCGCGCTGCATGCGAAAAGCTCGCAGGGTCTGCGCGCCGCCAAGGCCCTCGGTCTCGCCGGGCTTATTGCCGCGATCGACAAGTTCTGGGCGGAGGGGCTGGCCACGATCAGCGCGAGCCTCGAACGCTTTTCCAGCGGAGCCCTCCTCACGGACCTGCAGAAGTGGCTGCTCGGCAGTCACTACGAAACCTGGGCCGGCCGCACCGTCTTCTTCTCCTGGGATTTCATCTTTCTCGCTGCCGGTGCCATCACCGGCATGCGGGTCTGCGCGACCATGCTCGTCTCAGGCACGTTGTGTTGGGCTGTGGTCGTCCCAATCCTCCAGGCCAACGGCGTCATCACAGGTGCGGGCTTCGCCCCCCTGGTGCAGTGGACGCTCTGGTTCGGCGCGTCCTGCATGGTCGCCGCAGGACTGTTGAGCTTTGCGCTGACCTGGCGCACGGCTTTGAGCGCATTCAGTGACCTCCGCCAAATGTTCTCTGCCCGCTCAGGCCCTGTGAGCGAAGCCGAGCGCATCGAAACGCCCATGAGCTGGTTTGCCATCGGCCAGATCGTGTCGCTGGTCGCACTGGCCTGGCTCGGCCACGTGAGCTTCGGCATTGCGATCTGGGAAAGCGTTATCGCGGTGGCGCTGTCGTTCTGGCTGGCGCTCGTCGCCTGTCGTGTGACCGGCGAGACCGACACCACGCCGGTCGGCGCCATGGGCAAAGTCACACAACTCGCCTTCGGCGCGCTCAGCCCGGGCAACGTCAATGTCAACCTGATGAGCGCCAACATCACGGCTGGGGCAGCGACCTCATCGGCCGACCTGCTCATCGACTTGAAGAGCGGCTACCTGCTTGGTGCCAACCCTCGTCAGCAGTTTCTGGCCCAGTTCTCCGGCATCTTCGTCGGCACGATCGTCAGCGTGCTTGCATTCGCCGTCCTGGTGCCGAACGCACAAGTGCTCGGCACCGACCAGTTCCCGGCGCCCGCCGCCCAGACCTGGTCTGCTGTTGCCATCGCGCTCGGCCAGGGTTTGTCCTCGCTCGAGCCCCTCAAGCTGTGGCTGATATTGGCCGGCGGCGTGGTCGGGGTGGTGCTTACGCTCGCGCCCGTCTTGCTCCCGCAATACGAACGGTATCTTCCGTCGGCGTCGGCGTTCGGCCTCGCCTGGGTGTTCCACTGGTACTACGGGCTCTTGTTCTTCCTCGGCGCACTCGTTGCGTTCCTGCTCGAGCGACGCAAGCCGAAGCTCGCCGAAGAGTTCACCCTGCCGGTGGCGTCGGGCGTGGTGGCTGGCGGCTCGCTGATGGGTGTGGTGCTGGTGTTCTGGGCCAATGGCGGCAGCATCTTCAGGACGCTGTTCGGCAACTAACCGCGGTCAGTTGCGCTGGACCATGCACTCGCCGCCCGCGGCCTTGAGGCTGCCACAGAACTGGTCGGCCGCGCTGGCCGACGCGAACGGTCCCACCATGGCGCGATAATAAATCCCCTTCGCGCCGAGATCGGCGCGTTGAACAATGGCGGTCCGGCCGCCGAGTTGGCGAGGGAACTTCAACTTCAACGCAAGAAAGGATGCCTGCGCGTCCGCCTTGTTCCGACTCGAGGAGACCTGCACGCTATAGCCGCCGACTGCCCCCTTCGCCGCCGGTGGAGCACGCACAGCCGGTTGTGCTGGCTGCACCGCCGAAGTGTGCGTGGCAGGCGCGAAATGATAGGTCCGATAGGCATAGGCGCCTGCAGTCCCGGCCGCAGCGAAGCCGATCAGAGCGAGCACGAGGCCGCGGCGCCGGCCCTTGCGCGGCCGCCGGTCGTACGGCTCTTCGTCATACTTGTACTGATCTCTCTTATACTGATCTGTGGCGACGGCGCGGTCAGAGTTATCCGCATCGTACGCGGCCAAGTCTTCTTGATATGATTGTTCTTGACGCCGGTCGAACCCTTTCGCGGCGAATTGCGAAGCGTATCGATCACGGCCGCGCGAACGCGAGCGCTCTTCGTAGCGATCGTCTGGCGCGCCGGCATGATAAGCGCCGAGCCTGGTAAAATGCACGTTACGCGGGGCAAGCTGATCGAGCGCCGCGCGCAGGCTACCATTCGCTTCCCGGGGAGGCGCGCGATCAACGGTCTTCCTGGGAGGCTCGGGCAACTCCCTGTCCGTGCTAGGAGTCGCGGGCGATCCCCTGCCCGTGCGCCGCTCGATCTCGAGGGTGACCGCCTGCCAGTGGCGCCCAAGCGCGCCGCTCGCTCGGCGCGCGCAGGCGCACGCGACCCAATAGGCATCCTTCCCGAACTCGTTCAGCAGTTCGGCCGCCTCCTGCGCCGCCACCTCCTCCTGCGCGCGAGGCCGCACCCACCCAAGCAATCCGCCAGGTCGACTCGAACGGTCGAGTATCGACGAAATGTCGTCCTCGACGTTGTCAACGTGCACTGACATTGCCACCTACGCTGCGCTTTCGACCAACGAGTCTCAACAGATCGCGCCTGTCCGCCTTTGCGTCCGGCTGACGCCGGTAATCGACGGCCGTCGGGGTGAACGGTTAAGACGAATAATCCGCGTAACTAGGTCGTAACAATGGCAACGGGATCACGTCGATGCGACCTCGCGTGATGTCGCTTTTCGTCCCGGTGGCAGCAGATAGTCGAAGTCGTGACAGATTCCGCAAACGACCCCCGGTGAACTGCCGGACGGGTCCCACCGGCAGGCTTTGCCTGCGGGTAGTTGTCGCGCACATGCCGCATCGATCACGCCCTTCAAGCGTTGAAATCCCAGCGCTGCCTATCAATTTCAAGTTCCCGAGCGTGTTTGCTGCGGTGCGGGACCTCCAAAATCAGTGACACCGGTGGGTGCAGGCGAAACAAGCCGGTGCTACGCTTACTTCTTCCGTGCCATGGTTCACGGGCGCGCAAGCGTACTTCGACCCCTAAGGGAGGATGCGATGACCACTACTCTGCTCCGAATGCGCCTTTGCGCCGGTTCGGCACTTGCGCTCATCCTCGCGGGCGCACCCGCGGCGGGGGCCTGGGAGCCCACAAAGCCAGTGGAGATCGTCGTCGCCGCCGGTGCCGGCGGCGCTTCCGACCAGATGGCGCGAATGATGCAGGCGGCCATCCAGAAGAACAACCTGATGAAGCAGCCAATGGTCGTCTCGCTCAAGGGAGGTGCGTCAGGCGCCGAAGCGCTCATGTACATGAAAGCGGGTTCCGGCGACGCCAATAGGGTCCTGATAGCCTATTCACTGATCTATATGCTGCCGCTCTCGGCGAAGATTCCGTTCAACTGGCGTGAGCTCACCCCGGTGTCCGTCCTTGCGCTCGACCAGTTCGTGCTATGGGACAACACGACGCTGCCGTACAAAAACGTGAAAGAGTTCATTGACGCGGCCAAGGGCTCCACGCCCCCGTTCAAGATGGGGGGGACCGGATCGAAGCGCGAGGACCAGGTGCTCACCGCCTTCATCGAAAAGCGCACCGGCGCGAAATTCGTATACCTGCCCTACACGTCGGGCGGCGAGGCGGCGACACAGCTCGTCGGCAATCATATCGCCTCCAACGTCAACAATCCCTCCGAGAACCTCGAAGTGTGGCGCGCCGGTCAGGTGCGAGCACTCTGCGTGTTTGACAAGGAACGCATCGAATACAAGACGAAGGTTGCGGGCACCATGTCGTGGAACGACGTGCCGACCTGCAAGGAGGAAGGCCTCGACGTGGAATATCTCATGCTGCGCGCCATGTTCCTCCCCGGCAAAGTCACAGCCGACCAGACCGCGTTCTACGTCGATCTGTTCAAGAAGGTCGCGCAGACGTCTGAATTCAAGGACTACATGGAAAAGCAGGCGCTCAAGCCGATCTTCCTCACTGGGCCCGACATGATAAAATTCCTTGAGGAGGACAACACCCTCAACGCGCAATTGATGAATGAGGCGGGCTTCGTCGCGAAATGACGCTGCGCAACAATTCCTAGTGGTGGCAGCGCCTTCACGTGACCTTCGCTCGAATTTGGAGATTTGGATGGCCGAGGAAACTGAGCCGGCGACAGGCGACGCCCAAGCCGTCGTCGGCACCCGCAGCGTTGACATCGTCGTCTATCTGATGCTCCTGGCGTTCGCGGCTCTCCTCGGTTTCGACAATTGGCGCACCGGCATGTCCTGGGAAGCAGACGGCCCGCAGGCCGGCTACTTCCCGTTCTATCTGTCGCTCCTTCTCGGCGCCGCGAGCCTCTACGGACTGGTCTACAAGCTGCTCATGGAGCGAGGACCGGGCGAGACCTTCGTTACCGGTGAACAGCTCCGCCGCGTGATGCAGGTCTTCGTGCCGACCTTGCTTTTCTGCGTGTTCATGCAGTGGCTCGGTCTCTACGTGGCGAGCTTCCTATTGATCGCAGGCTTCATGTGGCTGGTCGGACGCATTGCGCTGTGGAAGGCGCTCGTCACCGGGTTCCTGTTCTCTCTCATCATGTTTATCACCTTCGACATCGCGTTCGACGTCATCATGCCAAAAGGGCCGCTGGAAGCGGCCTTCGGGTACTAGGACCGCGCGATGGAAGCTTTTGGTCTGCTGCTCCAGGGCTTCAGCGTCCTGCTCACGTTCAAGACGCTGTCCTTCATGATCGTCGGCCTGGTGCTTGGCATCTTTGTCGGCGTGTTGCCGGGACTCGGTGGGCCGAACGGCGTTGCCATTCTATTGCCCCTCACCTTCACAATGGACCCGACGACTGCGATCGTGATGCTGTCGTGCATCTATTGGGGCGCGCTGTTCGGCGGGGCAATCACCTCGATCCTGTTCAACATACCGGGCGAGGCGTGGTCGGTCGCGACCACGTTCGACGGCTACCCGATGGCGCAGCAGGGTCAGGCGGCCGAGGCGCTGACCGCGGCCTTCACGTCCTCGTTCATCGGCTCGCTGGTCGCCGTCCTTCTGATCACTTTTCTCGCGCCTGGCATCGCTTCGTTCGCCCTGCAGTTCGGACCGCCGGAATTTTTCGCGGTCTATTTGCTCACCTTCTGCTCTTTTGTCGGGCTGGGACGGGAGGACAAGCACAAGACCATCATCTCGATGACCCTTGGATTTTTGCTTGCCGGCATCGGCTTGGACACCGTGTCAGGCCAATTGCGCATGACCTTCGGCTGGGACGAGCTTCTGCGCGGCATCAACTTTCTGGTCGCCGTCATCGGGTTGTTCGGCATCAGCGAGATTCTCCTCACCATGGAGGAGCGGCTGGCACTGCGAGGACACGCCGCCAGCATCAGTCTCCGCGTGGTGTTGAACGTCTGGAAGGATCTGCCCCGGTACTGGATGACATTGTTGCGTTCCTCCGCGATCGGCTGCTGGCTCGGTATCACCCCGGGCGGCGCGATCGCGGCCTCTTTCATGGGCTACAACCTCGCCAAACGCTTCTCGAACGACCCCGAAGGTTTTGGCAAGGGCAAGATCGAAGGCGTGTTCGCGCCGGAAACGGCCGCGCATGCCTCCGGCACCTCGGCACTCCTGCCCATGCTGGCGCTCGGCATTCCGGGCTCCGGCACGGCGGCAATTCTGCTCGGCGGCCTGTTGGTGTGGGGCCTCAATCCAGGACCGCTCCTGTTTGTCGAGCACAAGGACTTTGTATGGGGCCTGATTGCGTCGATGTACCTCGGCAACGTCGTCGGCTTGGTGATGGTGCTCACGACAGTGCCGATCTTCGCCGCCATCCTGCGCGTGCCGTTCTCTGCGATTGCGCCCATGATTGTGGTGTCCTGCGCGATCGGCGCCTTTGCCATCCAGAACGCCATGTTCGACGTGTGGCTTATGCTCGTATTCGGGGTGGTCGGCTATGTCTTCAAGAAGCTCAATATTCCGTTGGCCCCGTTCACACTCGCGCTAGTACTCGGCAATCGCGCCGAGTCGTCTTTTCGTCTATCGATGATTGGCTCGGGCGGAGACCTGCGCGTGTTCTGGTCGAACTGGCTGGTTGGAACGATCACCACATTGGCGCTGATCCTGCTGTTCTGGCCATTGATCAGCCAGGCGTTTGGCCGCGTTAGCCGCCTGTGGCGGCCGGCGGCTGTGATCCGAACGCCGCACAATTGACGATCTGTGGCGCCAAAAGATCGCCGGCCTGAAATGTCCGCCTCCGGCAAACGTCCGCTTCCGGCCCTGAGGCAATCGCGCGAAAGGACGCAGTCTTTACATGACAATGAGGACCTATAAGGGCAGCTGTCATTGCGGAAGCATCACGTATGAAGCTGACATCGATCTCGCCCAGGGTACCGGGAAGTGCAACTGCACTTTCTGCACCAAAGCGCGCGCATGGAAGGCCTTCATAAAGCCCATCTCGTTCCGCCTGTTGAGCGGGACTGACGACGCGATCGGGTATCGCAAACATCCGCAAGCATCATTGAAATATTTCTGCAAGGCGTGCGGCGTAAGAACTCACGAACTCGGCAGCGCCGACTACATGGGCGGCGATTTCGTCGGAGTGTTCGTCTGCACCCTTGATAACGTCGAGCCCGAAGACCTTGTTGCCGCACCAGTGCGCTATGCGGACGGCCGAAACAACAACTGGCGTAGTCCGCCTTCCTTTACTGGCCATCTATAA
>Ga0066903_100005833_pt1 | contig 10784 bp, 10 predicted proteins | sample PanSoiMetaGPlot1_FD_67491 | JGI IMG/M metagenome (GOLD analysis project Ga0066903, IMG submission 67491) | Tropical forest soil microbial communities from Panama analyzed to predict greenhouse gas emissions - Panama Soil - Plot 1 (version 2) | ecosystem: Environmental > Terrestrial > Soil >...
AATCACATCGACAGCTACGAGTACGACGAGGCGAGCGTGCTCGTGACGCGGATGCTCGAGCAGATCGGTAGTCAGGTTCCGTGACCGAGGCAAAGCCCGAAGTGATCGCGCCGCTCACCGCGGCCGCGCTCATCGCACAACAAGTGGGCGGAAACGCTATCCGCGACGGGTTGTTTCTGTCGCTCTTCGCGGTTCAAAGCCTTCCCTATTTCATGGCCGGCGCGGCGTTGCTCGCGATCGTCGCGGCGCAGGTGTCGGGACGGCTGCTCACGCGGTTTGGCCCGGCGCGCATTGTTCCGTCACTGTTTGCGACCAATGCAGCATTGTTCCTGGTCGAGTGGGTGCTTCTCGGCAGGCAGCCGCGAGCGTCTGCAGTGCTCCTCTATCTGCATACGAGCGTGCTTGGGGCGATTGCGATCTCCTCCTTCTGGTCGCTGCTCAACGAGCGCTTCGACCCGCACTCGGCGAAGCCGCTGATGGCGCGTGTGGCAGGGGCGGCCTCGTTCGGCGCCCTGGTCGGCGGCGTGAGCGCTGAACGCGTGGCCGCGCTGCTGCCGCGTGGCGCCCTGCTGCCACTGCTCGGTCTCCTGGGCGGAGTTGCCGTCGCCGGGGCGCTGGCCGTCGGACGCGGAACACCGCCGCATCGCACCGGCGCCGCCGACGAGCCCGATCGCTCCTCGGGATGGGCGCAGGTCCGTCACCAGCCTCTGTTGCAGAACCTGGCTCTCGTCATCGCGTTCGCGGCACTGCTCGCGACGCTCGTCGACTATCTACTCAAGGCCGAGGCAGTCGCCTATTTCGGGAAAGGTCCGCACCTGGTGCGCTTCTTCGGCCTGTTCTACTCAGCGACGAGCCTGGTGGCGGTGTTGATCCAGGCCTCGTTCGGGCGCCTCGCACTCGGACGCCTGGGCCTCGGAGGTTCGGTCGCAACCCACCCCGTCGTGGTCGGAGCAGCTTCGGCGCTCGGCTTCGTGCTGCCGTCTCCCTGGCGCGGCATTCTTCCCCGCGGGTTTGACGCGGTCGTACGGAACTCGACTTTCCGCGCCGGTTACGAGCTGCTCTACACTCCGCTGGCGGAGACGACCAAGCGCTCGGCCAAGTCGATCATCGACGTCGCCTGTGACTGCGTTGGAAAGGGCGCGGGCGCCGCGCTGATCCTGCTGCTGGTGGGCCTTGTCCCGCTGCACCCTTTTGCAGCGGTAAATCTCGCCGCCGCGGTTGCGGCTGGTAGCGAGTTGCTGGTCGCCCGTCGGCTCCGCAGCGGCTATGTGAACGCTCTCGAAGGAGGACTGCGCCGCCATGGTGGGCACTTCGAGCAGGCAGTCGCGTATTCCATGGCCGACTTCACGGTCGTACGAAGCATGGCCGGTCTCGACCGGGCGGCCGTTCTGCGAGCCCTCGGATCTCCCGACGTAGTTCGGTCGACGGCCCCGCCCGCCGATCCGGTTGTCGCCGCGATTGTCGAGTTCCGTTCCGGAGACCTCTTGCGGATTCGCGCGGCGCTGCGCAACCCACCCAACGATCCGCTGATCATCGGCGCGCTCGTGCAGCTGTTGGCAAACGACGACGTGGTCCGTCCGGTGGTTTCTGCGCTCGCCACGTTCGGCGCGCGAGCGGCGGGCGAAATGGTTTCAGTGCTGCTCGATCCCGCAACGCCGGACGTGGTACGGCGGCGGTTGCCGCTCGCGCTCAAGTTCTGCCCGTCGCCCATCGCGCGCGACGGCCTTCTGGCGGCGCTCGAGGCGTTCGGCTTCGAGATCCGGCTGCGCTGCGGGCGCGCCCTGGTCGCGCTCACTGACGAACACCCCGAGCTCCTGAAGCCCTTCCCTGCGGCGTTCGCGCTCGTCAAACGAGAGCTCAGCGCTGGCGGCGAGGCGCATGTCGTCAAGGAGCATGTCTTCAACCTGCTCGCGCTTGCGCTGGAGCGGGAGCCGGTCCGTATCGCGGCCCGTGCCTTCAGCACTCAAGACGCCTACGTGCGGGGCACCGCCCTCGAGTACCTCGAAACGGTACTTCCGGCTGGGCTGTTCGCCGGGTTCCGCCCGCTGCTGGCGGCGCCAGGTCCGGCGCCCGCTCGGAGACGTCCAGCGGACGAAGTACGGGCAGACTTGATTCGAGCGGGCACGACGATGACAGTGAGCCTCGACGAGTTGCGTCAACAGCTCGAGTCGGCGGCGCACGAGGAAAATTGACCGGAGTCGCATGGACACTATCGCAGCCTCGCTCGCCGAAGACGCCGATCGCATCCTGCTGGTCGACGACGATACGACCAATCTCGACGTCTTGCACCACACGCTCAACGGCCGCGGCTACCGGCTGTTCGTCGCGCGCAGCGGCGAGCGCGCAATCGAGGTTGCGCGCCGGGTACACCCCCTGCTGATCTTGCTCGACGTGGTGATGCCGGGCATCGACGGATACGAGACCTGCCGGCGCCTCAAGCAGGATCCTGAAACCCGCGAGGCAGCCGTGATCTTCCTTTCGTCCCTGGACGAAACCAAGGACAAGGTGCGCGGCCTCGAGGTGGGCGCAGTCGATTTCGTGTCCAAGCCTTTTCAGAGTGACGAAGTGGTCGCGCGCGTCAACACGCACCTCACCATGCAGCGCCTGCGCCGGCAGCTCGAGGCCAGGAACGCGGAGCTCGCGCGCGAGCTCGCCGTGGCGCAGGAATTCCTGACCGACGCGCGCCGCCGAGTCGAGGGCCCGCTGCTTGGCGACAGCCCCGCGATCCGGGCGCTGCGGGAATCGATCGTGCGTTATGCTGCCGATGCCGAGATCTTGCTGCTGACCGGCCGGCAGGGTACAGGACACGAAGCAGCCGCTCGCGCCGTCCATCACGCCTCGCCGCGCAGCCGCCAGGCATTCATCCACGTCAACTGCGCGCTGCTTCCGCCAGGGCAGGACCCCGGCATTCTGAGCGGGGCGGTTACAGCCTCGGAGTCAGCGGCAGATCCGCACCTCAGCCTGCTGGAGCTGGCCATCCATGGCACGCTCTATCTGGAAGAGATTCAGCGACTACCGGCACAAGTCCAAGGACGATTGGCCGACATCCTCGAACGCGTCGAGGCCTTGCACGACGCCGGCCAGACGGGAGAGCCCGATGTTCGTGTGATCGCTTTCACCTCCGCTCTGCTCGCCACGGCGAGCGGATTCCACCCGAAGCTGCTGGCGTTGCTCGAACGCAGTCAGTTGCGCGTGCCAGCGCTCGCCGAGCGCCCCGAGGACGTCTCCGAGATTGCGCGCTTCTTCCTCCGCCAGCATGCGCGTCGGATTGGCGCCGTCGTCGAGACGATCTCCGACGAGTCGTTGAAGCGGCTGCGCAAGTACCGCTGGCCGGGGGACGTCAGCGAGTTGCAGAGTTTGATCGAGCGCGCGGTGACTTCCGCACGTGAGCCCGTGCTGGAAATCGACTCGGCGCTCCTCGACGAAGGGCTGCCGTTCGGACTCTACCGCTTGATTGAGAAGCTCGGTGAAGGGGGCATGGGCGAGGTGTGGCGCGCCAGGCACCAGCTGCTCGCGCGTCCGTGCGCGATCAAGCTGATCAAACCCGACCTGCTCGGCGAGAACAAGCGGGAGGTGGCGACCGAGCGCTTCCGGCTGGAAGCTCGCACGATTGCGCAATTGAGTTCCCCAAATACCGTGCGGCTCTACGACTTCGGTGTGACCGAGACCGGCAGCTTCTACTACGTCATGGAGCTGCTCAGCGGGGTGGACCTCGCATCGCTGGTGCAACGTTTCGGGCCGCTCCCGCCGGAGCGCGCGATCGCCGTGCTGCGCCAGGCGTGTCGCTCGCTCGGCGAAGCCCACACAGCGGGACTTCTCCACCGCGACATCAAGCCGCACAACCTCTATCTATGCCGCCTGGGTCTCGACTTCGACATCGTGAAGGTCCTCGACTTTGGACTGGTGAAGTCGCTCCGCGAAGGCGCGGCGCACCTCACGACCGAAGGCGTTCTCACCGGGACACCGGGCTATATGCCTCCCGAGCGTGTCCTCGGTGCGGCCGTAGACGAGCGCTCCGATCTTTACGCGCTTGGTTGTGTTGCCTATTGGATGCTGACCGGCCGGACGGTGTTCACAGGCGAGCCGATGGCGATCATGATCCATCATGCTCGAACTCCTCCGAAGGCTCCGTCGAAGGCGTTTGGCCTTTCCATTCCTGATCGGCTCGAGCAGATTGTCATGGCCTGCCTCGAGAAGGCGCCGGAGAGGCGTCCAGCGTCGGCGATCGAGTTGTGGCGCGAGCTCGGCGAGGTGAGGCTGACGTCACCGTGGACTCCGGAGCGAGCCGAACTCTGGTGGCGCGAGCATCTTCCGGATCTCGCGCGACCCTCGCTTGGCAGCGATCCCAGCAGCGACGTGATGATCGCCCCTCTCCGCTGACCTGGCAACGCAGTGTGCGCTGCGAGCTGCCGAAAATCCCGCACCGTCCGGCGGATTCCGGGTGTCAAGGCGTCCCTCGCTGCGGCGCCGTCGACATGCTCCGCTGAAGTCGCAGGCAGGCTTTATGCGTCCTCGATCGAAATGCGTGGCTCCTCGAAGCCCCGAATCGAAAGGATGCGGCCATGCTGGAGTGGATCAGGCGACATGACTGGACAAGGCTTGCGACCCGGCGGAAATCAGTGCGCGCAACTCGCGAGGAGAAGGCGCGCGGACTTCCAGGCGACGAGCGGATCACCCGGGCCATCGACACGCTGACGCACGGCGTGACGATTCGACGCGCGGCGCATGATATCTGGCCCTGGCTGGTGCAAATGGGAGCCGGCAGCCGTGCCGGCTGGTACAGCTACGACTGGCTCGACAACGGCCGTCGGCCGAGCGCCACGCGCATCGTGCCGGATCTCCAGCAACCCTCCATCGCTACGATCTTCCCGGCTCTGCCCGGCGTGACCGAGGGATTCGTCGTGCTGGCGATCGAACCTGAGCGTGTGTTGACGCTCGGGTGGCCGGCTCCGAACGGCACGTTGGACGTCACGTGGACGTTCGTTCTCGAGGAGGTGTCGCCCGGCGTGACACGTCTGCTCGTGCGCGTCCGCGGCGGAGAGGGCTACCGATTCCACGGGCTGCCGCTATGGCTGACCAAACTCACCATCCGCCTCGTGCACTTCGTCATGCAGCGGAAGCAACTGCTTGGCATCGCGCGACGCGCTGAGGTGACCACGTCCCGACATTCTGCGTTAACAACTGCTGAAGGTGAAGCCGCGTACCTCGCGGCCTACGACGCTGCGATGAAGACGTGGCCTGTCCCGTTTGAGGAGATGACGCTTTCCAGCAAGTTTGGGACGACGCACGTTGTCGTCTGCGGGCCGAAGGATGCCCCACCGCTGGTGCTCCTGCATGGGTATATGGCGACGTCCGCGATGTGGTCACTCAACGTCGCTGAGTTCAGCCGGCGCTATCGGGTCTATGCGGTCGATGTCATGGGACAACCGAGCAAGAGCATCCCTGGTGAACCCATTCGTGATCGGGCAGACTTCGTGGCGTGGTTGACCGCTACGTTGGACGGGCTGCATCTTGACCGCATCTCGCTGGTCGGCATGTCGTTCGGAGGGTGGATCGCCCTCAATTACGCGATCGCCGCGCCCGAGCATGTACTGAAGCTCGTGCTGCTGTCTGCGGGCGGGTTTCTACCGATGGCCAGGCAATTTACTCTCCGCGGGATGCTGATGGTTTTCTGCCCGACACCTTTCACCGTCAACTCGTTCATGCACTGGCTCGGGATCGAAGAGAAACCCGCTGATCCCGATACTCACGGCATGAAAAATGTCGTCGACCTGACATATCTCGGTCTGAAGCATTTCCGGATACCGCAAGAGACGGCACGCGTCATGCCGACCGTGTTTTCTGACGGCGAATTGCGGTCCGTTCGGATGCCGGCGCTGGTGTTGTTTGGCGATCACGAAGTCATCTGTGATCCGGCAACGGCATTGGCGCGGGCGATTCGGCTCATTCCTGATTGCCGAGGGGAACTGGTGTCAGGGCCTCGTCACGAGATGTGCGTCAGCCACCATCGAATCGTGAATGCGCGAATTCTCGATTTCTTGGGCAGTACCCGACGGACCGCTTCAGAACGCGTCGTCGCCTAAGATCGAGCCGGGCATCGGGACTCGAATCCGGTGATCGCGCCAGGCGGGCGATGCCTCGTCTGCCGAATGCACGGAACGCCGACGAGAAGTCGACGACGGTTTTTCGGCAACCCGCCGTGTCCAGTCCGCGGGCCGCCAGTGTTTTCAGCGAAAGAGCCCCGGGATTCCCCGGTGCCAATCGGTCACACGTTTGCACGGCTTCAGGTAGATCCCAGTGAGGCCGTCCATGTGCTCTACACAGTCGCCAGCCGCCGACGGCTGCACAGCCCGGTGCGCTTCCGACTCGGTGACCGACGCGATGCGTCGCGTGCGCGCAGAGTTCGCCGAAATGCCCGGGCTCCGCCTGACCGAATCGCAGGCACAGCGCCTCTGGCACCTCGACACAGTGACATGCGCTGCCGCCCTCGGATCGCTCGTCGATGTCGGCTATCTGCTGTGGACGCGGGACCGCCGGATCGTGAGAGCCGACGCGCGGCGAGACGGCTGACCGTGCAAGTCCACTTTTTCCGGATACGGAGGAATGTATGACTCTGGCAACCCTCGACGCCAAGGTGCACGACTTCCTCGCGCAGAGGCGTATCGCCGTCGCGGGCGTGTCGCGCGAGAGCAGTCACCATCCGGCGGCCAACTTGATCTATCGCCGCTTGAAAAACACCGGCCACCAGGTGTTCGCGGTGAATCCGCACATGCAGACGTTCGAGGGAGATCGCTGTTATCCGGATCTTCAGTCCATCGCCGGCGGCGTCGACGGCGTCGTCATCGTCACTCGACCCGAAAGCACCGAGCGGATCGTGCGGGACTGCCGCGACGCCGGCGTGCGCCGCGTCTGGATGCATCAGTCGATGCAGAAAGGATCGAGCGTCTCACCCGAGGCGGTCGAGTACTGCCGCCAGCACGAGATTAGCGTGATCGCCGGGGCCTGTCCGATGATGTACGGCACGGGCGTCGACTTCGGACACACGTGCATGCGCTGGATCCTCAAGCTTACCGGCCGGCAACCGACGTAGCCGGCGAACATCTGGAATAGCGGGGCGCCGGGGCCCGAGGGCGGACGACCGCGATCGCACCGCTTGATCCGCTAGAGAGCGGGCTGCACGACTCGGACGACGACATCGAGCTCGCAGGACGCCTTGAGGGATCTCGTGATCAGGCAGTTCTGCTCGGCGCGCTCCAGAAGCCGCCTGGCCTGCTCCTCGTTCGCGCCTTCAGGTACTTCGAGCGACGCCCGCATCGACAACGCGGTGAATTGCGCGGCACGATCGATGCGGTCGACCGTGCCCGAAACCTGACAGGTCAACGTCGTCCACGGCAGCTTCGAAAGCCTGGCGATCGCGCGGAACGTCAGCACGAAGCAATCAGCGACGGCACTCACGACCAGCGTCTCAGGGGACCAGAGGTCACCGGGGCCATCGAACTCGACCGGGGGGGCCGAAACGAGCAGCGGAAGCCCCTCGGCGTTGAGGAGAACGTGTCCTTCAGGTCCACCGGTTGCGGACGCCGAGTAGCGATGCGGAAACGGCTGCATGTCGACACCTCACGTCCCCTGCATCTATTCCCGGTACGAAAGCCGGTATGGCGGGACCTGATCCGACGGCGGCTCCGCGAACCTGCCGACGAGCGGATTCACCATCTTCACGAAATCGTTCCAACGCATCGCAATCGCATCTCGATGCGTGCCTGCGTTGAACACGATCCGGGGCTCCGCTGCGAGCGCGGCATCGACGTACACCGTCTGTCCGTAGAGCGGACCGAACGGCGGCATCGCGCCGACTTCACAGCCCGGAAACAAGCACAGCAGTTCCTGCTCGTCGGCGAGGCGGATCGCGTGTCCACCCGCGAGATCCAGCAACTGCTCGAGATTCACGACTGATGGCGCGGGTATCACCGCCTCGACCGGCTCGCCGTCAATGAAGCAGGCCACTACCTTGGCCCAATCCCGGCCCGGGACGTGAGTGGCGGCGGCTTCTTCCTGGGCGGTGAACGCGGGCTGATGCGGCACGACCGTATACGGTACGTGCGCCGCGCGCAGGAATTCATGGATTGTCGCTGTACCTGGCATGTGGTCCTCCGACAACGGTCGCTGACGCAATCGCGATGCCAGGCAGCCAGCCCGTCGAGAAGCGAGCGATGCGGTTCGTGGCAGCCGGTCGGCTACGCGTACGTCAGAAAGCGCTCGCTGGAGATGCAGGTCGGCCCGAGCGCGTCCCGACGTGCATGCGTCGCAGGAAGCCGTACGTCAGGTGCATCGCGACAGCCGTCAGCACGACGACCGCAGCGATGATGCCGTGCGTCGTCTCGCCCAGCCCGCGGACGCGCATCATCACGGCCATGCTGATGATTGCCACGCCCATCGCCGCGGAGAAGGTCAACAGCGGTGCGGTGAAAAGCAGGCCGAGCGGGTTCTGCTTCTGCAGGAGGCGCGAGGTCACGATCATCGCAGGCAGGACGAACGCCAGATCGAGCACGTGCACTGGATTGACGGTCAGGCCCGCGTCGGCAAGTCCGGCTGGTGCCGTGCCAGCCGCTAACGCTGACACAATGTCACTGAGCCACAGCAGCGCGAAGACAAGCCCGGAGACAATCAGGTACAGCGACTGATATCGAAAGGCACTCCCCCGCTCGAACATCCTGGCAAGCCTGACGACGTTGACGGCGTTGAGGGCATCGAGCAGAGACCAGAATGAAAAACCGAGCACTGCCACGTACACGAGAAACAGCTCGTTGAAGTGCACGAAGAACGCGTACAGCACATACGAGTAGACGATGTAGAGCTGCAGGCCCAGCAGGAGGAGAACGGCCCTCGCGGATCCTCGGCTGCAGAAATACAACGTCACCAGCAGCGCGGGACAGATGATCAACAGAGTGACCAGATCCTGCGCGACGCCCTGGGCGGCCCACGAGGCGGTCTCCCTGGCGTAGATTTCGGGCCGGTAGATTCCGACGGCGCTCGCCACCGCCGCGAGAAGCGTCGCAGCGAGCGACAGTGCGAGGCAGGTCCAGCCGACAGTCATAATCGCTCCACGCCACATTCGCGAGTCATGCTCAACCCTCGACCTTCACGTACGCACCGGTGTGCGTGCGCCGCAGGAAGCGGCTCGCCTCGAGCGCGTCGAGCACGATCTCGCACACCGAGTCGTCGAGGTTCCACAATCGGCGGATCTGCGGCTTCGTCAGACTGAGCCCGGGACTCTCGCTGTATTCAGCCCGTATGAGCCGAACCCAATCTGTCTTCATGTCTTCCTCCATCGTCAGTTCCGCCAAATCACGACCCGGTTCCGCGGCGCGCGGAATGCGGCGATCCACTCGGCCGCGCACCTTTTCCGATACTCGACCCCAGCCTCGAGCAGCGGTTGCAGGCAGGTCTCGTCCTCGCCTTCGACCGAGCACCCGGACGCCAGACAGGGCTGCCGCCGGGCCCTGCATGCGTCGGTGTACGCCCGCTCGATGCGTGCGCAGTTCTGCAGGAAGCGTGGACGTGACTCGATTGTCAGAAGACTGGCCAGCGCGCCTTTCGAAAGCTGCCCGTTCGCCGCGAAGGTCATCAGACGCTCGGGAGTGCCGACCTGCCGGTCGAGGTACGCCCGTGCGGCGATGGCTCCCGACGGCGTCCCACGAACCACGCGGAGACGCCGCGATTCGAGGTCGAATGTGAATTGTTCGCATTCGATCTTGCCCGCACCGCGCGCGCCTGGCAGATTCGCGAATCCCAATGGATCCGCAGCCACTGAAACGTGGTGCTGTGAATCGACCACGCAGTAGAGCATCGAGCTCATGGTCTCACCCTCCCTCGTGACGATTCGCCCGGTGACCTCCATCGCCGCGTCGCGACCTGATCTGGACGATCCGGACTCTTCGCGGCGCTCGCCAGTGAGCAAGGCAATTGCAATACCAGGAAATGAACGGGCAGGACTCCTTCCGTCGCGGCGAATCGCCCCCGCTGATTCGCCGACACCGCCGGAAAGCCGTCAGGAGTGACGGACTTCCGGATCGGCGGCAGCAACGGGTACGGCGATGAAGTTTGCGGCACTCGCCCTCGACTACGACGGCACGATTGCCATCGACGGCGCGTTGGATCCGGCGGTTCGGGCAGCGATCGGCGACCTTCGGCGGCGTGGGGTCGTCGTGATCCTCGTCACCGGACGGCGGCTCGACGATCTGCGACGCGTCGCCGGCGACATAAGCTGCTTCGATGTCATCGTGGCAGAGAACGGCGCGGTGCTGGACTTTCCCGCCAGCGGCCGCCATATCGTCGTCGGGCATGCCCCGCCGCCGGTGTTCCTGAAGGAGCTGACACGGTGCGCGATTCCGTTCAGCGCCGGCGAATCAATCGTCGAGAGCGACGCCGCGCGGGCCGCAGCGATACTCGATGTGATCCACGCGCTGGAACAACCGTTGATGCTGGCGTTCAATCGAAGCCGGGTGATGGCGCTGCCGCAGTCAATCGGCAAGTCGACGGGGCTGCGCCACGCGCTGCAGGCGCTCAGGCTGTCGGTCCACAACACGGTCGGGATCGGCGACGCCGAGAACGACCACGACCTCCTGGACGCCTGCGAAGTCGGCGTCGCGGTCGCCTGGGGAAGCGCCGCGCTTCGCGCGGCCGCCGACGAAGTCATTAGTGGCACGGGGCCCGCGGCGGTCGCGGATTATCTGCGCCGGGTCGCGACGCAGCCGCGCCTGTCGGCGGCGCAGATGGGGCGGCGG
>Ga0066903_100005834_pt1 | contig 10784 bp, 8 predicted proteins | sample PanSoiMetaGPlot1_FD_67491 | JGI IMG/M metagenome (GOLD analysis project Ga0066903, IMG submission 67491) | Tropical forest soil microbial communities from Panama analyzed to predict greenhouse gas emissions - Panama Soil - Plot 1 (version 2) | ecosystem: Environmental > Terrestrial > Soil >...
CAGCGTCCGGATCACGACGAGCTTCTTCGCGGCTTCGATATTGTCGAGCGCCCACCGGGCCAGTACGTCGAGCTGGACAAAACCAAGCGACCGGGGATCGGCGAGAACCTTTGCGATGTTGTCCGGCGTCCCCCCGCTCGGCGTGCAGGAGTATCCATGGAACCCGCCACTTTCGAGGACGACGAGGATTGGCGGACAGAACGAACTGTGATAGGCGCCAAATTGACTGGCCGTGTAAATGGCCTTCGCCTGCTGATCATGCGCAGCCGAGGCTGCGCCGATTGTGAGAAAGCCTGTGATCGCAAGCGAAGAGATGGTCGAACGGCCCATCCGAACTGCCCTTTCAACCCGCTGCGCCTGCATCACTCGCGGACATGCAATGCGGCATCGGTCGGCCGGCGGAAAGTTCCATATTCTGGAACCCGAAACGTTTGCCAATCCAAGGAGCCAGCCCGATCGAGCGTTGCCGCCTCCGCACTGAACATGCCGATGCAAAGCAAAGGGATGCTGCCGAGGAGGTGGGAGATCGGACGCATGATGGTCCACCCCGGATTGATTTACAGTCCAACCAAATCTGCGGCGGTCTTGTTCCTCTGAGTCCCCCTGAATGGGGACGCCGCCGCCGGCGATGCAGATCCCAGCTTCCTGAAAGCAAGCGGCTACTGAGAATCCCGTTCCAATTCCTAGCCGTTGAGCCTCTCAGCGGCGGTGCTGTCGAACGTGTCGGGCCGAACATAAGGAGCCCGACGGCGGCTGAGGCACCTGGCGCCGGCCGAACGCTTTCTCGTAGGCGCTGTCACTGGGGTCTATCGTGCTGAGGTTTCGGCCAGACGTCGGGCAATCGAATAGCCGAAGATCTGTTCGCCAACTCGACGACATGGTTTCCGCACCTGCCGCCTAAGCTGCCAGTCCTCTGTCGAGGTGAATTAGTCAGAATGACTGACCCATCGACCTGCCTGCCGCGTATTCGTTGATTGATCCACGACGGCCCCCGGCGCAACATCACAACAGCCGGCGAACCAACGGGCGTGACGATGGTCTGCCGAGCGAACTGCCGCGCGATAAGCTCCAGGATGCCGCGGTCCGGAAGCTTCCGCGGCCGGGGGATGCCGGCGAACCTGATTCCCGGAAAGGAAGGCGAGGAGGCCAGTTCAAGAACAAGCCGAGGAGGAGACCATGAGCGCGATAGCTGATTCCATATCGGTGACGGGGGTCTCAGAAGCGGGCGATCGACGCCGTCGCATCGTTGCGATCATCGGAGCGTCCTCGGGCAATCTGGTCGAGTGGTACGATTTCTACGCCTATGCCTTCACTTCGATCTACTTTGCCTCGGCCTTCTTTCCCAGCGGCGATGCGACGAGCCAGTTGCTCGCCACCGCGGGAATTTTCGCGGTCGGCTTTTTCATGCGGCCCCTGGGAGGCTGGCTGTTCGGCTGGCTGGCCGACACGCATGGCCGCAGAACCTCGATGGTCATCTCGGTGCTGATGATGTGCGCAGGATCGCTGATGATCGCGCTGTTGCCGACCTACGCGACGATCGGCGCCGCGGCGCCGGTCGCTCTGCTCATTGCGCGCCTGACGCAAGGCCTGTCCGTCGGCGGCGAGTACGGCACGGCGGCCACCTACATGAGCGAGGTCGCCTCCAAGGGGAACCGCGGATTCTACTCCTCGTTCCAATACGTGACGCTCATCGGCGGACAGTTGCTCGCCCTCCTGGTGCTTGCCATCCTGCAGATCCTGCTGACCACCGATGAGCTCAAGGCCTGGGGCTGGCGCATTCCGTTCGTGATCGGCGCGCTGGCTGCGGTGGTCGCGATGTTCCTGCGGCGCTCCCTTGCCGAGACGGCCACGGCGGAAACGATGCACACCAAGGAAGCCGGATCCGTCGTCGGCCTCGTGCGCAATCACCCGCGCGCGGTGCTGATCGTGCTCGCGTTCACGATGGGCGGCTCGCTCTATTTCTATACGTTCACGACCTATATGCAGAAGTATCTGGTGAACACCGCCCACATGGACGCCACAACCGTCACCTTCGTGATGACGGTCGTGTTGATCATCTTCATGCTGCTGCAGCCGGTATTCGGCGCGCTGTCGGATCGGATCGGCCGCAGGAACAACATGATCCTGTTCACGGCGCTCGGGGCGATCGCTGCCGCGCCGCTCCTGTTCGCGCTCGGCGATGTGTCCAGTCCCTATCAAGCCTTCATTCTGGTCCTGTTTGCACTGGCGATCGCAAGCTTCTACACCTCCATCAGCGGCGTGGTGAAAGCAGAGCTGTTCCCCGCCGAAGTGCGTGCGCTCGGAGTAGGCCTCACCTACGCGGTAGCGAATGCGCTATTCGGCGGCACCGCAGAATACGTAGCGCTCTGGCTCAAGTCGTCGGGCCTTGAGCCGTGGTTCGCCTGGTACGTTGCCGGAATGGCGGCGATCGGCCTGGCGGCAGCGCTGATCATGCCCGACACGCGCAAATATGGATACCTGGAGGGTAGCGGACAGATTGAACGTTGAGTGAGTGATCCTGTGCACCTTCGGTCTCTCGTCAGAGGATAAAGCGCATGCCTAGGGGATCCGATTTACTGGTCGCGGCTTTGGAGAACGAAGGTGTCGACCGCATCTTCGGCGTGCCGGGCGAGGAAAATCTCGACGTCGTCGAGTCGCTCCGCAAGTCCAAGATCAAGCTCATTTTGACTCGTCATGAACAGGCGGCCGCGTTCATGGCGGCGACGCATGGGCGGCTTACCGGAAAACCAGGCGTGTGCATCTCGACGCTCGGGCCGGGCGCGCTGAACCTCTCGACCGGCGCCGCCTACGCCCATCTCGGCGCGATGCCGATGATCATGCTCACCGGTCAAAAGGCCATCAAGACCGCCAAGCAGGCGCGCTTCCAGATCGTCGACGTGGTCGCCTCGATGCGCCCGCTGACCAAGATGGCGCGCCAGATCATCACGCCTGCTTCCATTCCGGCAATCGTGCGTGATGCGTTCCGGGTCGCAATGGAGGAGCGGCTTGGGCCGGTTCATCTGGAATTGCCCGAGGACGTGGCGAGCGAGGAAACCGACGACGTTCCGTTGGTGCCGCCGCATCCGATCGAGTTGCCGGTTGCCCCGCCGGCCGCGCTCGATCGCGCCGCCGAGATGATCTGCAAGGCCCAGAGGCCTTTGGTCATGCTCGGCGCGGGCTCCAGCCGGCCCAAATTGGTCGAACCGCTGTCAGCGTTCATACGCCGGACGCGCATCCCCTTCTTTAACACTCAGATGGGAAAGGGATCGGTCACCGGCGGCTCCAACCTCTATATGGGGACGGCGGCTTTATCCTCAGGCGATTACGTGCACCGCGCCGTCGACCATGCCGATCTCATCATTTCGATCGGGCACGACACAGTGGAGAAACCGCCATTCATCATGGGCCCGGACGGTCCGAAAGTGATCCATGTCGGCTTTACAGCCGCCAGCGTCGAGCAAGTGTATTTCCCGCACGCTGAAGTGCTCGGCGATGTCGGTCCCAGCCTTGCACTGCTGGCCGACCGAATCGAAGGCAAGCTCCGGATCGACCCGGTCTTCACGGGCCTACGCAGCGAAATTACCGGCCGCATCCGCGACCGCGCCGACGAAGGCCGGTTCCCGCCAACGCCACAGCGCATCGTCCGCGACGTACGAAAGGTCATGCCGGAAGACGGGATCGTCTGTCTCGACAACGGCATGTACAAAATCTGGTTTGCGCGCAACTACCGGACCCATGTGGCGAACACGTTGCTGCTCGATAACGCACTTGCCACGATGGGAGCTGGTCTGCCATCTGCTATGATGGCGTCGATGCTCTATCCAAAGCGCCGGGTCCTCGCCGTGTGCGGGGACGGGGGTTTCATGATGAATTCGCAGGAGATGGAGACCGCCGTCCGCGTTGGATTGAACCTGGTCGTGCTGATCCTCGAGGACTCCGCATACGGCATGATCCGGTGGAAACAAGCCGTCGATGGATTTGCGGACTGGGGGCTGTGCTTCGGTAATCCGGATTTCGTCAGATATGCCGAATCCTATGGAGCGATCGGTCATCGCGTGAAGCGAACCGACGATCTCGTGCCCACCCTCGAGGGTGCCTTCAAGGACACCGGCGTGCACCTCGTCACGGTGCCCATCGACTACGTCGAGAATACGCGCGTGCTGGTGGAAGAGCTGCGAGGGCGCGTACCGGAAATCGCGTGACTATTCGCGCGTGAGAAGGAGAACCAACCATGATGAAGCAGAACTTTGCCGATCAATTGAAGGCTCAGAGCGACGTCTGGATGGCCCAAGTGAAGGACTATCAGGAACGTGTCGAGCAAATGAGTGAGAAGGCGCGCGACGACTACAAGAAGGCCATGGAGCAAATGGAGGCCAAAGCCGAAGAGGCTCGCAAGATGGCCGACCACGTTCGCGGAGCAAACGAGGCCGCGTGGAAGGACATGGTGAGCGCGAGCCAGAAGGCGTTCGCCGAACTTCAGAAGGGCTGGGCTGAAGCAATCGGGCGCTTCCAGTAGGGCTGCGCGGCGCGCTTGCCGCGCATACTGTCTGCAGTTGTTTCGAGACCGCTCTGCCTCGGCTGAGCCTAATGCGGGACGTCGCCAATGAAAATAAGAGCCGCCGTCCTCGAAAAAATAGGCGCCGAGGCGCCGTATGAGAAATCCAGGCCGCTGACGATCGAAGAGTTCGACCTCGACGATCCGGGGCGAGGCGAGGTGATGGTGAAGATCGGCGCGGCGGGTCTGTGCCATTCCGATCTCTCCGTCGTCGACGGCAATCGACCGCGCCCGACCCCCATGGTGCTTGGTCACGAGGCCGCCGGCGTCGTGGAGAAGCTTGGACCAGGCGTGGATGATCTCAAGGTGGGCGACCATGTCGTCATGGTGTTTGTTCCGAGCTGCGGACATTGTCTGCCTTGCGCTGAAGGCCGGCCCGCCCTGTGCGAGCCGGGTGCCGCGGCGAATGGTGCAGGTACGTTGCTTTCGGGCGAGCGACGGCTCCATCGCAAAGGCCAGGATGTCCATCACCATCTCGGTTGCTCGGCGTTCGCCGAATATGCAACGGTCTCACGCCGGTCGCTGGTGAAGATCGACAAGGAGCTTCCGCTGGATGAAGCGGCCTTATTCGGCTGTGCGGTGCTCACCGGCGTCGGCGCCGTCATCAACACCGCAAAGGTTTCCGCCGGTTCCAGTGTCGCGGTGATCGGACTCGGCGGCGTCGGTTTGAGCTCGCTGCTCGGAGCGATCGCGGTTGGCGCGCGACGCGTGGCCGCAATCGACCTCTCCGACGACAAACTAGGCCTCGCGCGCCAACTTGGAGCAAACGACACGTTCAATCCCGGCAGCCCCAATGCGGTCGACGAGATCAAGGCTGCGACGGGCGGTGGCGTCGAGTTTGCGTTCGAAATGGCGGGCTCCGTGCGCGCCATGGACCTCGCCTATCGAATCACACGCCGCGGCGGCACCACCGTCACCGCCGGCCTGCCGCCGCCAAACCATACCTTTGCGTTGCCGCAGGTGAATCTTGTCGCCGAGGAGCGAACCGTGAAGGGAAGCTATATCGGCACCTGCGTCCCGACGCGCGATCTGCCGCGCTATATCGAACTCTATCGGCGTGGCAAGCTCCCCGTGGATCGGCTGATGAGCGGGCGTCTGAAGCTCGATGAGATCAACCTGGGCTTCGACCGGCTGCACGAGGGCAAGGCGGTGCGGCAGGTCGTGGTATTCTGAGATGACGCCGTTCGACTACATGAAGGCGATGGCGGAACTGTGGGGCCGCGGCGGGCAGGAGTTTGCGGCCGCACAGCAGAACTTCTTCGCTAACGCAGCGAAGGCCGCCGGACAAGAGAGTGCTTCCGGCGCACCGTCAGCCGGCGCGTTCGATCCACAAGTGTTCGATCCACAGGGGCTGACGCAGGCGAACCGGGCATTCGCGAAACTGTGGTCGTCAGCAATCGAGATGTCGCAGACAATCAGTCGCAACATGCAGGCCGGCGAGAGCCCCGTCGTCGGGGAATTACTGGGCAAGATCTTCAATCCCTGCGGGTGGTTCTCCGGTACGGACGGCATGGACCAGGCGCTTCAGCGAATGGCGGAGGGACCACGGCTCGCCGACATGTGGGACACCGAGCGCAAGATGCTCACGCTGTTCAACGCCTGGACCGCGTTGCGCAGGCGTAGCCTCGAACACAACACCGTGATGCTCGAGGCCTGGCTTCAGGCGGCAGGCAAGTTCGCAAAAGACCTCAACGAAAAGGCGGATCGCAAGGAGGTCTTGGGCTCCTGCCGGGAGATACTCGCACTATGGGTCGATACCGCGAACAGCGCCTTGCTCGAAACGCAGCGTTCCGAAAGGTATCTCACGAGCCAGCGCGAGATCCTCAAGGCCAGCATTGATCTGCGCCTCGCGCAGCAGGAGATGGCGGCATTCTACAGCGAGATGTTCGGTTATCCGACGCGCGAAGAGCTCGACGATGTACATCGCGTCGTGACCGAGCTGCGGCGCGAGGTACGCAAGCTCCAGCGGGCAAGCCGAGACGTGCAGAAGAAGGAGATGCCGCCCGCGAAGGCCCCCGGAGCGCGCAAGGGACGGAGCACGTCATTGTGACGAACGGAACACCCGTTCACATCAAGCCGGAACAGGCGATCTCCGAAGCCGCAGCTCTCGGCGAGAAAATTGCGCGTGGGGTCGCGTTATTCTCGAAGCTTCGGGACGAGGACGTGGCGATTGCCACGACACCGAAGGACGAGATTTGGCGCCAGGACAAAGTCTCGCTGCATCACTACCGGCCGCTCGCCGACAAGAAGGTCGCAACCCCGGTACTGATCGTGTACGGGCTGATCGGCCGCTATACCATGGCGGATCTGCAGGAGGACCGCTCGCTCGTCCGCAATCTCCTCAAACTCGGCGTCGATCTTTATGTCGTGGACTGGGGAAACCCCTCACGTGCGGACCGGTGGCTCACACTCGACGACTACATCGACGGGTATCTGGGCGACTGCATTGCGGCCCTTTCCGAGCGTCACGGTGTCGGCAAGGTCAACTTGCTCGGCATTTGCGAAGGCGGAGTCTTTACCACCTGCTACGCGGCGCTGCATCCGCAGACCGTCAAGGGCATGGTCCTTACCATTACTCCGATCGACTTCCACGGCGATACGGTCGAGAATCGCCTCGGACACGGCTTCATCAATCTCTGGACGCGGAGCCTCACTCCGGAAGATGTGGATCGCCTGATCGAGGCCTACGGGAATCTGCCAGGCGAGTTCATGGGATCGGTGTTTTCGCAAATGACGCCGATGCGCACTCTGATGAAGTACAATCTCGACCTTTTGGAAGTCGTGGACGACGACAAGAAATTTCTCAACTTCTTGCGCATGGAAAAATGGCTCGCCGACCGTCCACATCATCCCGGGGAAGCCGCCAAGCAGTGGCTCAAGGACCTCTACCAGGACAACAAGTTGATCAACGACGCGTTCATGATCAATGGCCAGGCGGTGAACCTCGCGAATATCACCATGCCGGTCCTCAACGTATTCGCAAAGGACGATCACATCATCCCGCCCGCCACGTCGCAGGCGCTGGGTGCGAAAGTCGGCACCAAGGACTATACCGAGCTGGCGCTACCCGGTGGACATGTCGGCGTGTTCGTCGGCGGCAAGTCGCAAGCATTGCTCGGCTCCGCGATTGCGAACTGGCTGGCCGAGAGGTCGTAGCGGATGACGCTGAAGAACAAGATCGTCTCCGCCGATGAAGCGATCGCGATTGTACGCGACGGCGATACGATGTGCGTGTCGGGGTTCGTCGGCATCGGTACGCCGGATGAGCTGATCCTGGCGCTCGAGCGGCGCTTCCTCAAGGAACATCAGCCTGTGAACCTCACACTCGTCTTTGCGGCGGCGCCCGGCGACGGCAAGGAGCGCGGGCTCAATCGCCTCGCGCACAAGGGGTTGATCAAACGGGCCGTGGGCGGGCATTGGAGCTTGGTGCCGAAGCTGGCCGAGCTCGCGCTCAACAACGAGATCGAAGCCTACAACCTCCCGCTTGGCTGCATATCGCATCTGTATCGCGAGATCGCGGCGCGCCGTCCGGGGACGATCACAAAGGTTGGGCTGCGCACCTTCGTCGATCCGCGCGAGCAAGGCGGCAAACTCAACAGCGTGACGACCGAGGACCTCGTGGAAGTCCTGGACATCGGCGGCGAGGAGTGGCTCCGCTACAAGCCGTTCCCGATCGACGTAGCCTTCATCCGCGGCACGACCTGCGATCCAAACGGTAACATTACGATGGAGCGCGAGGCGTTAACACTCGATAATCTCGCTGCTGCCATGGCGGCGAAGAACTCGCGCGGCTTCGTGATCGCACAGGTCGAGCGTATCGCCGCGGCAGACTCACTCAATCCACGGGAGGTGCAGGTTCCGGGCATCCTCGTCGACTGCGTCGTGCTGTCCGAGGCGAACAACCACGTTCAGACCTACGGCACGCCATACAGCCACGCCTTCTCGGGCCGGCAGCGCGTGCCGCTCGATCGCATCGAGCCGATGGATCTAGACGAGCGGAAGATCATCGCGCGGCGCTGCGCCTTTGAACTACCGCTTGGAGGCGTGGTCAATCTCGGTATCGGCATCCCGGAAGGCGTCGCGGCAGTCGCAACCGAGGAGCGCATCCTCAAATACGTGACGCTGACGGCCGAACCGGGGATCGTCGGCGGCATTCCGCAAGGAGGGCTCGATTTCGGCGCTTCGCTCAATCCCGACGCTGTGATCCAGCAGAATCAGCAGTTCGACTTTTACGATGGCGGCGGTCTCGACCTCGCCTGCCTCGGCATGGCGCAGGCGGACGCGAACGGAAACGTCAATGTCAGCCGCTTCGGCCGCCGCCTCGCAGGCGCCGGGGGATTCATCAATATCTCGCAGAACGCCAAGAAATTGCTTTTCGCAGGTACGTTCACGACAGGCGGCCTCAAGATCGAGATCGTGGATGGCAACCTCGGTATCGGGAGCGAAGGCCGATCGCCGAAGTTCATTGACAAGGTCGAGCAAATCACCTTCAGTGGTTCCTACGCGGCCGAGACCGGGCAACCGGTATTTTATGTGACCGAGCGCTGCGTGTTTCAGCGCACCACAGACGGATTGGAACTCATCGAGATCGCCCCTGGCATCGATCCCGAAAAGGACATCCTGCCGCATATGGGCTTCCAACCGATCATGCGCGATCCGCGGCCCATGAACCCGCTGATCTTCAAGCCTGAACCGATGGGCTTGGAGCATCTGCTTTTGGGTTTGAGCTTGTCCGAGCGGATCACCTACGATCAGGCGCGCAACACCATCTTCATCAACTTCGAGGGCTTCCAAGTCCGCACGACGGCCGACGTCGACCTAGTGCGTCGCGAGATGGAGGCACGGTGCAAGGCAATCGGCCGCAAGGTGGCACTTGTCGCCAACTATGACGGATTTTACCTCGACCCTATGGTAAGCGATTCCTACTTCTCGATGATCACCTATATGCAGAACCGCTATTATTCGAGCGCTTCAAGGTATACCACGAGCGCGTTCATGCGCCTCAAGCTCGGCGCTGGCCTTGCGGAACGAAACTTGGCGCCGCACGTATTCGAGACATGGCCGGAAGCCCAGGCTTTCAGCGCCGCGCAACCCCGTTCGTGATCACACCCAAACCGCCCTGGATGTCCAAGTTCAAAAATCGTGATGCATCTAACGCGCGAAATTGTGTGCCGAGGCTTTGATGCTCCGCCAGCCGAGGCACTCCGGGAAATCAGCTCCTGAGCAAAACCCCGAGCCAGATCGGGCCAGGACGATCCGCGGCCTTTCCCTCACCGGCTTTCACGACTTAGCGTACGTAGATTGGGGCCCGACCCAAGCGCTCCCCCCGGTAATCTGCGTTCATGGGCTTACCCGCCAAGGACGCGATTTCGATTATCTCGCTGCCTATCTCGCCGCAGCAGGACGACGCGTCGTCTGCCCTGATCTCGTCGGGCGTGGTCAGAGTGGCCGCCTGCGAGACCCCAACGAATATGCGCTCCCGCAGTATTGCGCCGACATGAATGCGCTCATCGCGCATCTTGACGCCGGACAGGTGGATTGGGTCGGAACATCGCTCGGAGGACTGATCGGAATTGTGCTCGCCGGTTTACCGGAAACTCCAATCCGCCGGATCGTGGTCAACGACATAGGGCCATACTTGCCATGGTCGGGTCTGGCGCGCATCGGCTCCTATGTGAGCTCGATGCCGGCGGACTTCCATGATCTTGGGGAAGCAGAAGCCTACTTCCGCGAGGTCTTAGCCCCTTTTGGAGATTTGCCTGATGAGCATTGGGCGCACATCACCCGCCACAGCGTGGCCTGGCATGCGAGCCGCGAGCGGTACGTTATGTTGTGCGATCCGCAGATCGTGCGAGCCTTCCGTAATCCGTGGCACTACAGCCTCGATCTTTGGAAATACTGGACGGCGATCAAAGTGCCGATTCTCGTGATACGTGGTATGGAGTCCGATCTCCTGCCGGCTGACCTTGCACATCAGATGGAGCAGCGCAATCTGTTGGCCAAGGTCTATGAGGTCGAGGGTTGCGGTCACGCGCCGACGCTGATGGGTACCGATCAGATCAAGCTCGTTTCAGACTTCCTGACTTCCCAGGCGTCGTTTGCCTGATCGGCATGACTAGAACCTGTCTCAAAATTGTTTGAAGAGGATAACGAGGCAGGCAAGCTGGACAAAGCCGAGGAAATTGTGGGCGTGGTACTCCCATCGAATGAGGATCCGGCGCTGCCATTG
>Ga0066903_100005835_pt1 | contig 10783 bp, 10 predicted proteins | sample PanSoiMetaGPlot1_FD_67491 | JGI IMG/M metagenome (GOLD analysis project Ga0066903, IMG submission 67491) | Tropical forest soil microbial communities from Panama analyzed to predict greenhouse gas emissions - Panama Soil - Plot 1 (version 2) | ecosystem: Environmental > Terrestrial > Soil >...
GCGGTTCGGATCGTGTGAGCGATCCGGGCGGAGTGCACCAGCGCCTTGGTGGGCACGCACCCGTGATTCGTGCAGGTGCCGCCGAAGTGGCTGGCCTCGGCCAGCAGGATGCGGTGCCCGCCCCGGTTCGCGACCGCGAACGCGGCCTCGGACCCGGCTGCGCCGCCACCGACGATGACGAGGTCGTAGACGCTCACGGGGAGCAATATAAGGAAGTGACTGATCCAGGCCCTGAGGGGGACGCGGCCGTCGACTCGCGAGTGCGGATCGGCCACGTGCACCTCAAGGTCGCGGACCTGGAGCGGTCGCTGGCGTTCTACCGGGGCCTCCTCGGCTTCGAGCTGACGCAGCGGATGGGCGGTCAGGCGGCGTTCCTGAGCGCGGGAGGCTATCACCATCACATCGGCCTGAACACGTGGGAGAGCGCAGGCGGCACGCCTCCGCCGCCAGGCACGACCGGGCTGTACCACCACGCGATCCTGTACCCCGACCGCGCGGCGCTGGCCCGCGCGGTCCGGCGCCTGCTGGACCGCGGCTGGCCGCTCACGGGCGCGTCGGATCACGGCGTCAGCGAGGCGATCTATCTCGACGACCCGGACGGCAACGGCGTCGAGCTGTACTGGGACCGTCCGAGGTCGGAGTGGCCGAGGTCGGCCGATGGCGAGCTGCGCATGGGCGTCTGGCCGCTCGATCTCGCGGCGCTGCTGGCGGAAGCCGAGGGTTGACGCTGGAGCCGCCGCGCTTCACCGACGTCCTGGCGGCGCGCGGTCGCGTGCGCCAGCACCTGGACCCGACACCGCTGCGCCGGTCGGCCGGGCTGTCGGCCTTCACCGGCGCGGACATCTGGGTCAAGCACGAGAACTTCCTGCCCACCGGCGCCTTCAAGGTCCGCGGCGGCGTGAACCTGATGTCGCAGCTCAGCCGTCTCGAGCGGCAGCGGGGCGTGATCGCCGCCTCGACCGGCAACCACGGGCAGTCCGTCGCCTACGCGGCGAAGCTGTTCGGCGTCTCGGCGGTCGTCTGCGCGCCGGCCGGCGCCAACCGGCTGAAGGTCGCGGGCATGGAGGAGCTCGGCGCGGAGGTGGTGCTGCACGGCGCCGACTTCGACGAGGCGCGCGAGCACTGCGAGCGGCTGGCACGCGTGCACGGGTACCGGTACGTCCACTCCGGCAACGAGCCCCTGCTGATCGCCGGCGTGGGAACCATCGCGCTGGAGATGCTGGAGGCGCGCCCCGACCTGGAGGTGCTGATCGTGCCGGTGGGCGGCGGCAGCGGCGCGGCCGGCGCCTGCATCGTGGCCGACGCCATCGACCCGGCGATCGAGGTGATCGGCGTGCAGTCGGCGCAGGCACCGGCGGCGTACCGCTCGTGGCGGCAGGGAGCGCACGTGGAGAGCGCCTCGGAGACCATCGCGGAAGGCCTCGCGACGAGGGTCGCGTTCGACCTCCCTCAGCGCATCCTGCGCGAGCGGCTGACCGACTTCGTCCTCGTCGACGACGACCGGCTCCCCGAGGCGGTCGTGCTCATGCTGGAGCACACGCGCACCCTCGTCGAGCCGGCGGGCGCGGCTCCGCTGGCGGCGGCGCTCGCGCTGCGGGACCGGCTTCGCGGCCGCAGGGTGGGGCTCGTCTGCAGCGGCGCCAACATCACTCCGGAACAGCTTCGGGACGTCCTCGCTGCGACGACGCCAGGCGCGCCGCCCGCGAGGGAAGGGTAGCCAGGGCCACCAGGGCCGCGAGGCCGCACAGCACGGCGGCGACCAGGAAGATCTCCCGGTACTCCTGGAGCAGGCCGCCGCGCACGCACGTCTCATAGGCGTTGAGCTTGTCCACCAGGCTCCCGGGCCCGGCGGTCAGCGTGTCGCAGTGGCGCTCAGCGAGGATGCGCTGGAGGCGCGCCAGCCCGAATGCGGTCAGCGCCGACAGCGCCAGCACCATGCCGACCGTTCGCGAGAGCACGACCAGGCTGCTCGCCACGCCGTGCTCGTGCGCGCCGGCCCGGTCGAGGACGGCCAGGGAGAGAGGCGCGATCACCAGGCCGAACCCGACACCGCAGGCGACCAGCTCGGCGGAGGCGGCGATGGCGGCGGAGTTGAGCTGCTGCAGGTCCCACCCCGACATCAGCACGAACGCCGCGCCGGCGACGATCAGCCCGGCCGCGGCCGTTGTCCGCTGGCCGAGCCAGCCGGCCATCCAGCCGCCGGCCAGCGCGCCGATCGGGACGCCGAGCAGGAATCGCGAGAGCAGCAGGCCGGAATGCAGCGTGTCCAGGCTGTAGACGCCCCTCGCCAGCACCGGCACGTCCACCAGCGCCACCATCAGCGCGCCGCCCGCGAGCAGGTTGGCGACCATCGAGCCGCCGAACGCCCGGCTGCGGAGCAGGCCGCGGGTGACCAGCGGGCTGAGGCGTCGAGCCTGGCGCCAGCCGAATACGGCGAGCACGACGACCGAGGCGACGGCGAATGGGAGCACGTTGGCATTGACGGCGCGGTTGCCGGGGTCGTCGGGGTAGAGCGCGATGACCGCCAGGGCCAGGCCCAGGCCGAGCAGGAGCGCGCCCAGCCACTCGACATCTCGGCGGCCGCCGACGGATGCGCCCGCCGCGACGCCGGCGCCCCGCCTGACGGCGAGCCACAGCCCGGCCAGGATCAGCCCGCTCAGCGGCAGGTTCAGCCAGAAGACGGCCCGCCAGCCGCCCAGGCCGGCGGCCAGCGTCGCGCCGTACAGCGGCCCGAGCACGCTGCCCGCCTCCTGCAGCGCTGAGACCGCCCCGATCGCGATGCCCCGGCCGCGCGCCGGGTAGAGATCCGCCGCCAGCGCCAGCGACAGCGGCACCAGCGCCCCGCCGCCGAGGCCCTGCAGCACGCGGCCAGCGACCAGCCAGCCGAGCGCCGGCGCCAGCGCGGTCACGGCCGAGCCCCCCGCGAACGCGCCCAGCGCCGCCGCGAACGCCGGCAGCCGTCCCCGCGCGTCTGAGAACGCCCCCAGCAGCGGCATCGCCACTACGTATCCGCCGAGGAACCCGGTCAGGATCGGCGCCGCCGCCTCGACGTGGTCGATGGGGAGGTCGACCGCCTCCAGCATCTGCGGCAGCAGGGTCACCACCGCGTAGGCATCGAGCGCGGCCAGGAACAGCCCGGCCCCGGCGAGCCCGAGCTGGAGGCGGCGGTCCGTCACGTCTGGATCGGGTTGGCGATCGTGACGGGCTTGTTGAAGTCGCGGAAGTCCACCTGCACCTGCGCGTTCTTGCCGGCCTCCAGCAGTGGGCCGCTCAGGATCACGCGGTGCACATAGTGATCGGTGCGCCCGGCCCAGATCGTGGCCTGGATGTCGCCGGCCGGACGGGCGGCGCCCCCCAGCAGCTGGCCGACCTGCTCAGCCGTGTACGTCGTGGCCACCTTGTCCATGTCGGCGCCTCCGATCTGCTCCGTGCCCTCGTACTTCGTGTCCTTGCCCGCGGTGAGCAGGGTGGGCAGGCCGCTCCGCTGATCGAGCAGCTGGGCCATGTCGGGCAGCTCGCGCGCCTGGTCGGCGGTGACCTCGGTGAACTGCGAGAACGGCAGGCGCAGGTAGGTGTGGCCGTTCGTGGTGACCAACCGCACGTCGACGAGGAAGTCGCCCTGCTTGACCTTGAGCAGGGTGTCGCTCTGGTCGGGCACCTGGATGCTGGTGCTCGCGGAGCTGAGCGTCAGGCCCTGGTAGGAGATGCCGCTGCCGAACTTGGCGTCGGCGCCGACCGAGTGCAGGGCGGCCATCGTCTGACCGGCCTGGCGGAGGACGGCGTTGGGATCGGGAGTGGAGGTCTGCGGGCCGGAACAGGCCACGGCGAGACCCACGAGCAGCAGCGCGGCAGTCCGCGCGAGATGTCTCATCTCTTTCAGTCAAGCACCGCCGGAGGGCTGAGGGTGACGTCAGGGATCGAGGAGGACGCCGGGGTTCATCACGCTCGCCGGGTCCAGCGCGCGCTTGGCGGCGCGGATCGCCTCGGCGAACAGGTCCGGCCGCTGGCGGTCGTACCACGTCCGGTGATAGCGGCCGACCGCGTGGTGATGGGTGATCGTGCCGCCCAGCCGGATCAGCGTCTCGGAGGCGGCCTGCTTGACCGCGGCCCACTGCTCCAGCTCGGCCCCCCGGCGCCCAGGGGCGACCACCGTGTAGTAGGGCGCGGGACCATCCGGGTACACATAGGCGAAGCGGCAGGAGACGACGCCCGGGCCGCACGCGTCGGCGACGGCGCGTCTCGTCTCCTCCATCACCGCCGCGTGGAAGGCGGGGAACCGATCCCAGGTGATCGCCGTCTCGAACGTCTCCTGGACGAGGCCCATCCGCACGTAGGCGTCGTGCAGGTGCCCGCCACGGATGAAGGCGCTGCGCCAGAGGCCGGCGGCGCCCTCGCGGGCGGTGCTCGCGGCCGCGTCGGGCAGCTCGCCGCGATGGCCGCGGCAGATCTCCGCCGCGCGCGCCATCCAGGCGTCGAGCTCGTGGTCCGCCGACTCGAACGTCACGATCAGGATCGACCGTGAGCCGTCGCCCGAGCCGGAGATCAGCGCCTCCACGGGGTCGAGCAGCCGGCAGTTGGCCGGCCACAGTCCCGACTGGGCGATCTCGCGGGCCGCCCGCCACGCGTCGTCGAACGATGCGAACGTGATCGACGCCGAGGCGCGGAACCGGGGCCGGTTCTGGAGGCGCATCCACGCCCGCGTGATCACGCCCAGCGCGCCCTCGGACCCGATGAAGAGCCGATCCGCCGACACGCCGGCGCCATCGCCAGGCAGGCGCCGGGTCTCGACCACGCCGCGCGGCGTCAGGACGCGCAGGGACTCCACGAACTCGTCGATGTGGGTGTGCAGCGTGGCGAAGTGGCCGCCCGAGCGGGTGGCGATCCAGCCGCCGAGCGACGAGAACTCGAACGACTGCGGGAAGTGGCGCAGCGTCAGCCCGTGCGGCCGGAGCTGGTCCTCGATGGCCGGCCCCAGGGCGCCCCCCTCGATCAGCGCGGCCCGCGACTCGCGGTCGATCTCGAGCACGCGGTCCATCCGCCGCATGTCGATCGACACGGCGGCCGGGTACCCATCGCCGACATCGGGCTCGATGCCGCCGGCCACCGACGAGCCGCCGCCGTACGGGATGGCGGCGATGCCGGCGTCACTCGCCCACTCCAGCACGGTCGTGAGCTGCTCCTCGTCCGCCGGATACGCCACCAGGTCCGGCGGATGGGCGTACTCGCGGCGCAGGCCCCTGACGAGGTCGTGGAACGACTTGCCGAGCGTGTGCTCCGCCCTGTCCCACGGATCGGCGGTGCTGAATGCGGCGAGGCCGGCCGGCGCCTCGACACGCGGCGCCCGCAGCTCGATCTCCGACAGCTGCGGCGGGTCCTGCACCCGCAGGTCGGCGGCCCCGAACGCGGCGACGACCTGCTTGGCCACGAGCTCCAGCTCCTCGGCGGTGAGCCCGTCGCCCTCCAGGCCCCAACCCCAGAACTTGCGTCGCCGCTCGGTGGTCGTCATGCGCCCTCCGGTGGCGGCTGCTCCGCCGTCACCATGATCCGGACCGGTCGGTCGTAGAAGAGGTAGTCGTACGCCCAGTTGACCAGGGCCACCAGCCGCGCCCGGAACGTGACGATGTTCAGCAGGTGGACCGTGAGCCACAGCACCCAGCCGGGGAAGCCCGACAGGCGGAGCCGGCCGATCTGCGCGACGGCCGAGTTGCGCCCGATCGTCGCCATCATGCCGGGGTCGTGGTATTCGAAGGGCCGTGGAGCGCGGCCGGCCGCGAGCGCGGAGATCACGGTCGCGGCGTGCTTCGCCTGCTGCATGGCGACGGGGATGAGCATCGGCAGGCGGTCGAGGCCCGCCAGGTCCCCGATCACCAGCACCTCAGGACGGTCGGGCACCTGCAGCGTCGGTCCCACGGGCACACGGCCCTGCCGGTCCAGCTCCACGCCGAGCATCCCGCCCACGTTGGAGGCGCGCACGCCCGCCGTCCACACGATCGAGCCCGCAGCCAGGCGCCGGCCATCGGTCAGCTCGATCTCCCCCGGCCCGACCTCCTTGACCAGCGCCTTCAGCCAGACCTCCACCTGCTTGTGCCGGAGCGAGCGCAGCGCCGCCTCGCTGAGCGAGGGCTCGAACGCGCCGAGCAGGCGGTCGGCGCCCTCCAGCAGGACGACCCGTGCCTGGGATGCGTCGAACCCGCGGAAGTCGCGGCGCAGGATGAGCCGCGTCAGCTCCGAGAGGGCGCCCGCGAACTCGACACCAGTTGGACCGCCGCCCACGACCGCGAACGTCAGCAGGGTCCGCTGTCGCTCGCCGGACGTCGTCCAGCTCGCCTCCTCCAGGCGCTCCAGCACCTGGTTGCGGAGCGTCATCGCCTCCGGCAGCTCCTTGAGTCCGAGCGAGCGCTCCTCCAGCGTGCGGTTGCCGTAGTAGTTGTTGGTGCTGCCGGCCGCAAGCACCAGGTAGTCGTAGGCCAGGTCGCCTCGGTCGGTCAGGACCCGCCGTCCGTCGAGGTCGATGCCGGTCACCTGGCCCAGGCGGAACTCGCAGTTGCGCACGGGCCGGACCAGCTTGCGCACGGGCTGCGCGATGTCGCCCGGACTCAGCAGGGCCGACGCGACCTGGTAGCACAGCGGCGTGAACAGGTGGTAGTTGTTCCGATCGACGAGCGTCACGTCGACCGGAACCCGGCGCAGCGCCCTCGCCAGCGTCAGCCCGCCGAAGCCGGCGCCGATGATCACGACGCGCGGACGGGGGTCGCTCATACCTTCGCCGGGAGCTTCTGCTCGAGCGTCAGGACGGGCGCGAACAGGTCGCCCAGCCGCTCGACGCGTTCCAGGACCGCGGCGGAGTCGAAGACCAGGAGGCCGGGGTCTCCCGCCTCCACGCACCGTTCCACCTCGTCCCATGTGACCGGCGTCGAGACGGTCGGTCGCTCCCGCGCCCGCAGCGAGTAGACGCTGACCGTGGTCTTGGCGTCGTCGTTCTGGCTCCAGTCGATGAGCACCTTGCCCTCCCGCAGCGTCTTCCGCTGCAGCGACACCACCTGCTTCGGCCGCTCGCGCTCCAGCTTCTGCGCCAGTCCGCGCGAGACCTGCTTGGCCTGGTCGTAGTCCATCGGGCGGTTGATGGGCACGTAGATCTGCAGGCCCTTGGAGCCGGACGTCTTCGGGAAAGCCTGCATGTCGTGCTCGAGGAACCAGTCGCGCAGCGCGCCCGCCACTCCGCAGCACTCGACGATGGTCGCCGGCGGCCCCGGGTCGAGGTCGAACACCAGCATCGTCGGCTGATCGAGTTCGGTGTGGAGCGAGAGCGACGTGTGCAGCTCGATCGTCCCGAGCTGCGCCACCCAGACCAGGCTGGGCAGGTCCTGGACCATGCAGTAGTCCATGTCGCGGCTGTTGCTGCCGCTCCAGACCCTGGCCGTCTCCACCCAGGGCGGGCGGTGCTTCGGGCAGTTCTTCTCGTAGAACATCTGCCCGTCCACGCCCTCCGGGTAGCGTTTGAGGGTCAGCGGGCGGTCCTTCAGGTGGGGCAGCAGGACGGGCGCGACGCGTGTGTAGTACTGGATCATCTCGCCCTTGCTGAAGCCGACCTCCGGCCAGTACACCTTGTCCAGGTTGGTGAGGCGCAGCGTGCGGTCCTCCACGCGAACGTCGATCGGGCCCTGGGCGGGGCTCACGCTCCCGGCCTCTCTCGGACGACCCGGCGAGGATCGACGTCGTCGCGCAGGCCCTTGTAGACGCCGGCCCGCACCTGGTCGGCGCGGGTCCAGTCCGCGAGCTCGAACGCGCCGACCAGGCGCGGCTCGACGAAGTGGGACCTGGCCGGCGGCCGGCCGCGGCCGAACGGCGACTCGTCGCGGGCGAGCGGCTCCATCAGGGCCGCCAGCCGCGCGAGGGTGGCGTCGGTGAACCCCGTGCCGACGCGTCCCGCGTACACCAGGTGATCGCCCTCCCAGTAGCCGACGAGCAGCGCGCCGGGCAGGCCCTCGCGCTTGCCCTCGCCGTCGAGCCAGCCGCCGATGACGAGGTCCTGCCGGTGCCGGTTCTTGATCTTGAGCCAGGCTGCCGAGCGGCGGCCCTCCTCGTAGACGCTGTCCAGCCGCTTGGCGACGATGCCCTCCAGGCCCGACGCGCGGCTGGCGTCCAGCATCGCCGCGCCGTGGCCCTCCTGGTGCTCCGGCGTCTGCCACGCGGGCCCTGAGAGCGCGAGTGCCTGGAGCAGCTCGCGGCGCTCGCGGTAGGGCCGGTCGGCGAGTCGGTGGCCGTCCAGGTACAGCAGGTCGAACGCGAAGTAGTACACGGGAACCTGCTTCATCTTGCGGCGGATCTCGGTCTCGCCGCTGAGGCCGATGCGCTGCTGGAGCTGCTCGAAGCGAGGCACGCCGTCCTGCGCGAGGGCCACGATCTCGCCGTCGAGGACCACGGTGCGCGAGCCGAGCGCCTCGGTCATCCCGCGCAGCTCCGGGTACCGCTTGGTCAGGTCCTCCTGCGTGCGGCTGACGACGCGCAGAGAGCCCCGGTCGTTGAAGATCACCGCGCGGGCGCCGTCCCATTTGAACTCGTACGCCCAGCCCCGGTCGGGGCTCGGCACCGCATCGGTGCCCTTGGCCAGCATCGGCGTGATCGACTCGGGCATGGCCTCCCGGTGCGGGTCCTCCGGCGGGTCCATTCGGTGGATCATCCACTGGTCGTCGCGGGTCTGGAAGAGGACGTAGCGGCCGTGGACCCGCTCGCCGTGGAGGGTGATCATCACCTCGCCCTTGGGGCCGTCCATGCGCCATTTGTGCGTCTCGTACGTGCCCCGGTCCCAGATGCTGACGTGTCCCGCGCCGTAGTTGCCGCGGGGGATGTCGCCCTCGAAGCTGCCGTACTCCAGCGGGTGGTCCTCGACGTGGACGGCCAGGTTGTTGCGCTTGGGATCCTCGGGGACGCCCCGCGGCAGCGCCCACGAGACGAGGACGCCGTCGCGCTCGAGCCGGAAGTCCCAGTGCAGGCGCCTGGCGTGGTGCTCCTGGACCACGAACCTCAGGAGCGACTCCTGGCCATCCCGGTCCTCGCCGGTCTCCCCCGCGGGCTCGGGCGTCTCCTCGAAGTCCCGCTTGGCGCGGTAGGGGCGCAGCGTTCCCATATCACCAAGGTAACCGCCGGGCGCGGCCGATCTGGTCATTCCAGCCGCCTCAGCCACTCGTGGAGCGGCTTGAGCCGGACGAACCCGCCGAGCAGCAGCCGCGGGAGCACGGGACCGAGCACCGCCTCCGGCATCGTCTCGGACAGGGCCAACGTGCGCTCGGCCCGCAGGCCCACGCGCCGCAGGAGCGCAGCGCGCTCGTGGTCGGCCGTGAACGGCTTCGGGGTGCGCCGGAGCGACGACCCCGTGAGCCGCATGCCGGCATCCTCCAGGCCGTTGAGCACGCGGACCAGCTCCCGGCCGGTGCTGGGGAGGTCGACGTGCTCGCGGAAGCGGGCGAGCATGTCGGGCGGGAACATCGTGATACCCGCGCCGAGCACCATCCGATCGGAGGCGAGCCTGACGAAGAAGCCAGGGTGCTGGTGGCTGGGCCCGAGTCCCTCCCAGAACCAGAGCTCCAGGTGGGTGCGGAGCGGCGCCTCCCGGTGGAAGCGCGCGTCGTGCTGCAGGCGCAGGATCGAGCCGCCCACCCGCGGCTCGGCGCGCAGGCCGGGCGACACCTCCCGGCGCAGGAACGGCCCGAGGTCGACCACGAGGTCGAGCGCCGGCTGCACCAGCATCTCCCTGACGAGGCGGCGATGGGCGGCGAACCAGGCGCGCGAGTTGTTCTCCTCGAACTGGCGCAGCAGCTCCAGGCTCTCCCGCGTGAAGCCGCCGAAGCGGCCGCCGACGTCCCTGACGGCATGCATCTCGCGACAAGCACCTCCGCTCCCATGGTGCGATGCCGCGGTCGTTTTGCCATCCCACCCTGTTAAGACGCGACGGTGTCGGGCGGCGCGGACGGCGTCTTAACAGGGTGGGTTCCCAGGCGGCCGGCGCGTGCCTAGCGTGGACGGCGACGCCAACAACGCATTCAGGAGGACGCCGTCACATGCCGCCCGAGATTCAACCCATTCAGGACATCCTCAGCCGCTGGATCGTCATCGGCCAGGCGCTGGTCGGCTCCATCGGCGCGCTGGCGTTCGTCGTCGCGTTCCTTTGGAAGATGTTGGCCGTCCAGCCGCAGTCGGTGCTGCAGGCGAAGCAGTGGATCCAGCGCATCGTGATCGGCACCATCGGCGTCGAGATGGCGGGCACGCTGGTGCACGTTCTCACCGGGTCGGTGCCGAGCCGCTGACGCCATGGACCTGCTGCAGGCCCTCGAGGCCATCCGCCGCGCCGTCGACATCGCGGGCAGCGTGCACTCGTTCGTGCTCGAGAACGCGCAGCTCGTGATCGAGGCCCTGCGGGCGTTCATCTTCCGCACGGGGAACCCGTCGGACCCGGGCGCGCCGTTCACGAGCATCGGCCCCATCAGGACGTTCACGCCCCTGGTCCAGATCGCGGCCAACTCCGCGCTGACCGCCGTGATCACGTGGGCGAGCTTTCGCATGATGTGGGGCCGGACGACGATCCGCAGCCAGTTCGTTCTGCGCGTGCTGCTGCCGCGCGTGATGCTGGCCGCCCTGCTGATCAACTTCGCGGTGCCCCTCGTGCAGTCGGCGATCGACACGAGCAACGCGCTCAGCGACAGCGTGATGCTCGCGACCAACAAGCAGGTGCTCGCCGACCTGACCGGCTTCGTGACCAACGTCACGTTCGTCGGTATGCAGGCCG